>FZPS01000190.1_pt15 | contig 56830 bp, 57 predicted proteins | sample 1817821 | NCBI WGS metagenome assembly FZPS01 (sample SAMEA104158645, study PRJEB21678) | metagenome | place: Germany | collected 2015-04-21 | reverse complement strand
ATTACGTTATGGGCAAACTTTACGGATAATAACTTAAAATCATATACTTAATTAGTTACCAGCAATGATAATTTGAAAAATAATCATTATGAAAGTATTTTTATATTTTATATGATAAAATATTAAAGGTGACTAAAACAAAAACTTAGCTAACAATTTAATTAATACATATTTAGTCGTCCTTTTTATTATTAAAGGACGATTTTATATTTAAAATGAAGGTGTATGCAAATGAAAAAATTAACCGCTCAACAAGTTAGAGAAATATGGCTAAATTTCTTTGAATCAAAAAAACATTCGATAATCGAATCAAGCCCACTAGTACCAGTAAATGATCCAACCTTACTTTGGATTAATGCTGGTGTAGCTCCACTTAAAAAGTACTTTGATGGTTCACAAATGCCGCCAAATAAAAGAATGACTAACGTTCAAAAGTGTATTAGAACTAACGACATTGAAAATGTCGGTTTAACTAGTAGACATCACACTTTTTTTGAAATGCTTGGTAACTTCTCAATCGGCGATTATTTTAAAAAAGAAGCTATCGAATGGGGTTATGAAATATTAACTAGTCCAAAATGGTTCGGTTTTGACTTAGAAAATTTATACTTTACTTATTACCCAACTGATTTAGATGCTAAAAATTATTGGCTTTCTTTAGGTGTACCTGAAAACCGAATTATCGCATCAGAGGAAAACTACTGGGAAATTGGTGAAGGTCCATGTGGTCCTTGTACTGAGATTTATTACGACCGCGGTGAAAAATATGATAAAAGAGGCATTGAACTAATTCGTGATGATATTGAAAATGATAGATATATTGAAATTTGGAATATCGTTTTTTCTCAGTATAACTCTAAACCAGGTTTAACTAGAGAAGAATATCCGGAACTTCCAAATAAAAATATTGATACCGGAGCTGGACTTGAAAGAATTGTTAGTATTTTCCAAGATGCAAAAACTAACTTTGAAACAGATTTATTCTTACCAATTATTACACATACCGAAAGTTTAACTAATATTAAATATGAAGGTCAAAAAGAATATAAAATTATTGCAGACCATATTAAAACTATTACAATGGCTTTAGCTGACGGTGCGGTATTTTCTAATGAAGGTAGAGGTTATGTACTTCGTCGTTTATTAAGAAGAGCCTTAAAGCACGGTCGTACTTTAGGCTTAAATGAGCCGTTTATGCATAAGCTAGTTGATGATGTTGTACAAATTATGGAAATTCAATATCCTCAAGTAAAAGATAATATTAAAATTATTAAACAAATTGTCTTAATTGAAGAAGAAAAATTCTTACAAACATTAGCCGAAGGAGAACGTCAATTTAATTTATTACTTGGTAAAACTGGCAAAGTAATTTCAGGAAAAGACGCTTTTAAATTATTTGATACATACGGTTTTCCGATTGAATTAACCGAAGAATATGCTAATGAACATAATTTATCAGTTGATTTAGAAGGATTTAAAGAAGAATTAGAACTTCAAAAAGAACGCTCAAGAAGTAGTCGTTCTGTTGAAGGATCAATGCATACTCAAGATGAAAGATTTTTAAAATTTACTGATAAATCTGAATTTGTGGGTTATGACGTATTAAAAACTGAAAGTAGGGTAATTGCTATTTTCGATCAAGGTATTGTCTTAGATAAAACACCATTTTATGCTGAAAGTGGTGGTCAAGTTTCTGATAAAGGATCGATTAACGGACTTGAAGTATTAGATGTTGTAAAACTACCTAACGGTCAACACCTACATTTAATTGAGCCAGCATTTAGCGTTGGTGATAAAGTTGTGGCTTTGGTTGATGCAGATAACCGAAATGATATTATTAAAAACCATTCGGCCACACACTTACTGCATAAAGCCTTAAAAGATGTCTTAGGAACACACGTAAATCAACATGGGTCAAGAGTATCTAATGAGTCATTAAGATTTGACTTTAATAATTTTACTTTCCCAACTGTTGAAGATTTATTAAAAATTGAAAAACTAGTAAATGATGAAATAAAATTGCATCATTCAGTTAATATTAAAAAGATGAATATTGATGAAGCTAAAGCTAAAGGTGCTCAAGCGTTATTTACTGAAAAGTATGATGATGTTGTAAGAGTTGTTAAAATGGGCGCTTCAATGGAGTTATGCGGCGGAACTCACGTTAATAACACTCGTGATATCAAAGGCTTTGCGATTGCTTCAATTGAGTCGATTGGATCAGGTATTTATCGTATTGAAGCAGTTACTGGCGATAAATTAGGCAGTAAAGTTTCTAATTATTTGAAAACTTTATTAAATGAAATTGCTAATTTAAATGATAAACTTTCAAAATTAGAAATTAAAGAAGTTAAATATAATAAACCAAAAACTCCAACAATTTTAGGCAGTTATCAAGATATCTTAAACTACCGCAAATACTTAGAAGACTTCAAATTATTAATCAAAGATTATGAAAGAGAAGTTAAAGAATATAACGAATCTAAAGCTCTTGAAAATTTATCAAATGTAACTAAAAATATTAATTCTAAGCGTGAAGTCTTACTTTTAAATGATTATGATGAATCTCTTCTTAAGGGTATAGTTGATCAAATTTATGATGAACATAAGTTAGAAGTCTTGTTTTTAGCTAATGTAAAAGATGGTAAAATTACCTTTATTGCTAAATCTAGTTTAAATAACGCTAACACATTAATTAAACTAGCATCAGAATTAACTGATGGCCGAGGCGGCGGTAAACCAGATTTTGCTAGAGGTGGAGGTAGTAATTTAGCTAAACTAAATGAAGCCTTAAATAAAATAAAGGAGATTATTAATGAATAAATATTTAGGCCTTGATTTAGGAAGTAAAACCTTAGGTATTTCAATTTCAACATCAGGGATCATTGCTTCTAATTTAGAAACTTATCGTTTTACTGAAGATAATTATGAAGAAGCAGTTAATTATTTAGTAACATTAATTGAAAAACACCAAATAACTCATGTCATCTTAGGTTTACCAAGACACATGAATAATGATTTAGGTATCAGAGGCGAAATTAGTGTTTCGTTTAAAGAATGTTTAGAAAGTAAATCTAATGTAGAAGTTATCCTGTGGGATGAAAGACTTTCAACAAAACAAGCCTTAGATACTTTAATTAAAGGTTCTGTAAGAAGAGATAAACAGAAAAAATTAAAAGATGAACTTGCAGCAACTATCATCTTACAAAACTATCTAAATTCTATAAACAAATAAGTTTATGATATAATTTTTTAAAGAAATAAGTGAGGTATTAAAATGAAAGAAGATCAATTTGTAGTAATAAATGATTTAGGTGAAGAAATAGTTTGTAATATTTTATTCACTCATGAAACTGAAGAGGGCAGAAACTTTGTAGTATTCGAGTTTACTGACACTAATGAATTAAGCGCTGCAATTTATGTAGAAGATCCTAATAAACCTGGTGAAGGAACACTTGAAGATGTTACAAGTGATGCAGATTGGGAAATGCTAGATGAATTAGTGGCTCATTATTATGAAGATGAAGAAGAACTTCATCTATAATTTAAAAGAATACGCAATTAAAAATGATGTGCCAATTATTAATGATGAAGGATTAGAGTTTTTGTTAGAATTAATTAAAACTCATAATGTAAAAACAATACTAGAAATTGGCACAGCTATCGGATATAGCGCCATTAATATGGCTCATTTGGATACTAAAATAATCACGGTTGAACGTGATTATTTTATGTATGAACAAGCTATAAATAACATTAAAGAATCTAATTTAGAGGAAAATATTAAAGTTATTTATGCTGAAGCACTTGAACTAGAGATTACGGAAAAATTTGATTTAATCTTTATTGATGCTGCAAAAGCTCAATATCAAAAGTTTTTTGAAAAATTTAAGATAAATCTTAATGAAAACGGAATTATTGTCTGTGATAATTTAAACTTTCATAACTTAAATATTAATGAAGTTTCAAGAGGAACAAGACAATTGCTTAAAAAGATCGAAAGATTTAAAGAATTTTTAGAGAATAACGATGAATTTGCAACAACTATTTATAATGTTGGAGATGGAATTAGTGTGTCTAAAAGGAGAATGAAATGAAATATTTAGTTACATTACATAATAAAGATAACTTAACAAATTTACTGCACGCTGACGGCTATATTATCGGTAATAGCCTTTTTTCTGTAAGACTTACTAATTCATTTGAACCAATAGAGATTAATGAAATTATCAAGTTTGCGAATGATAATAAAAAAGATATTTTCTTATCATTAAATAAAATGTTTTATGATGAAGATTTTTTAAAGCTTGATAACTTTTTAAATCTGATAAACATTAAAGATCTAACGGGTATTATTGCAAGTGATCTTGGATTAGTCCATTTTTTAATAGAAAAAGGACTTAATAATAAAATCATTTGGGAAGGTGAATCACTTACTACAAATCAATTTGATTTTAATTTTTTACATGAATTTAATATTTTGGGATCTTTTGTTGCTAAAGAAATAACAATTGAAGATATTATCGATATTGGTAAAAATAAAAAACACAAACTATTTTTAACTGGTCACGGATACTTTAGTATGTTTTACTCTAAAAGAAAGTTAATTTCTAACTTTAGCAAGCACTACAACTTAAACTTATCTTGCGATAATAATAAATATCATCTAGAAGAATTAGCTAGAGTTGGTGAAAAATATCCAATTTTAGAAGATAATGATGGTACACATGTCTTTAGATCACGTGTAACAAATAGTTTTAATGTTTTAAATGAACTTGAAGAAGTAGTTGATTATTTTGTAATTAATTCACTATTTAAAGATGACTTATACACTATCAAAGTTTTATCCTTATATCAAAATGGATATAACGAAACAATTATCAGTGATATTAAAGAGAAATATAATGAAACTTGGGATGACGGTTTTTATACTACGAAAACTGTTTATTTAAAGGAGAATTTATGATTGAATTATTAGCTCCCGCGGGAGATTTAGAAAAATTAAGATATGCCTTAATTTATGGTGCAGATGCAGTATATATTGGAGGAAATGAGTTTTCATTACGAGCTAGAGCCTCTAATTTTACTATTGATACGATAAAAGAAGGCGTTAAGTTTGCTCACTCGCTAGGTAAAAAAGTATATATTACAACCAATATCATTCCTCATGAGGAAGATATTGGTGGACTAATTGAATACTTAAAAGCTTTAGAGGATGCTAATGTTGATGCTATTATATGCGCGTCACCTTTAATTATAAAAACCGCTCTTCAACATACTAATTTAGAGATACACTTATCAACTCAGCAATCTGCAATTAATAAACATTCATTAATGTTTTGGAAAGAATATGGAGTTGAAAGAGTTGTATTGGGTAGAGAGTTAAGTCTAGATGAAATTTATGCTCTTCCTAAAAATTTATTAGATATTGAAGTATTTATACATGGAGGAATGTGTATGAGCTTTTCTGGTAGATGTTCACTATCTAATACATTTACTAATCGTGATGCTAATAGAGGTGGATGTGCGCATTCATGCCGCTGGAAATATTATTTATATAATAATAACGAAAAAGTTTCAAACGAGTATTTTTCCATGTCATCAAAAGATTTAATGGCCATTAAAGCAATTCCTAGATTAATCGATATTGGAGTTAAATCATTAAAAGTTGAAGGTAGAATGAAAAGTCTTCACTACATCTCAACTGTTATTAAAACATATCGTATGTTAATTGATGAATATATTAAAACTGGCACTATAAAAGACTTTAAATTTTATGAAGATGAAATATATAAAGCGGAAAATAGACTTACTGGAATTGGTTATCTAGATGGTGATATAGGACCGGACAAACAACTATATGAATTTTTAGGGGAACGCCCTAACCAAGCCTTTATTGGGCTTGTTCAAGAGTTTGATAAAGAGACGATGATTGCTAAAATCGAACAAAGAAATTATTTCGAACTTGGTGATACCATTGAAATATTTAGTCCTAATAAAGAAAACCAAACATTCATCTTAGATAATATGGTAAATGAAGATTATGAGGAAATCGATGTAGCAAGACACGCAAAACAAATTGTCTACATTAAACTGCCTTTTGAAGTAAGTAAATATTCAATGTTAAGGAAAGTTTTATGATCCATACATATACAAAAGATGGTAAAACAATTAAATATCAAGTAATTATCAAAAACAACAAACATACTTATTTTCATTTTAAACCTGAATTATTAGTTATAACTAAAAATAAAAACGTTCCAATGGAGCGCATCTTAAACATAATAGAAAATGAGTTTGATAAATTTTATCAAAAACTAAACAAAAAAATAAAGCTTAATTCAGATGAAATTTTACTTTTTGGAAAGATACTTAATTTAAAGGTTATTGATGATAGTAAATTTTACTACGACATTATTGATAATAAAATTATCCTATATAAACCATTAAAACTAACTTTAGCTGAAGCAATTAATAAGCTTTACAAACAAGAATTAACTAATAAAATACTAGAGTTAGAACCAACAGTGGAAATGCAAATTAGAAAACTTAATCTAGAATTAGTTAAATTTAAAATTAAAGATGTTAAATCTTATTACGGCAAATGTTTTATTAATAAAAAAGAAATTATCTATTCTATAAAACTTGCTAAGCTAGATCCAATCTTTTTAGAATACGTTATTTATCATGAGTATTCTCACTTTATTGAAGCGAATCATTCTAAAAAGTTTTATCAAGTATTAGAAAAACTAATGCCTAATTATTATGAGGTACAGAAAAAACTCAAAAAAGTGAAAGTATAATAAATATTTTATTATAAAATAATAATAAATATCTTTATCGTGATATAATTAATGATGTATTAAATGAAATGAGGTAAATATTATGACTAAACGTGTTTACGACCTAACTGAAGAAGGAGTTTTAGAACTTCAAGGTGAATTAAATTATCTTAAAGATGTAAAACGACCTGAAAACTTACAAAATTTAAAAGAAGCTAGAGCTCAAGGAGACTTATCAGAAAACGCTGATTATGATGCGGCTAGAACTGAACAAGCTCAAATTGAAGCTAGAATTAAAGAAATTGAATACATTTTAAAAAACGTTCGTATTATTAAAGCTACTAATGATAATGTAGTAGGAATGGGTAAAAGAGTTAAACTTTTATTTATTTCTCAAAAATTAGAACGTGAATTTGATATAGTTGGACACTTACAAGCTAATCCGTCAAAAGGTACTATTTCGGTAGAATCTCCTTTAGGAAAAGCTATTAGAAACCGTCAAGTAGGCGATGAAGTTACAGTTAAATCTGAAACTGGTAATATTTTTACGGTTAAAATTTTAGAAGTGTCAATGTCAACATTGGTAAGAAATGATAACTAAGGTACCAACTTATTTTTACGAAAATATATATAAAGTAGATTACCAAAATCTAAAAGACAAGGGGATTAAGACCTTGTTTTTTGATTTAGATAACACTTTAATTCCTTATGATATACCTTATTTACCAACTGAAGTAATTAGTTTTTTAAAAGAATTAGAAAAAGATTTTAAAGTCTTAATTATCACTAATAACAACTACAGAAGAACTAAGTTAGCCGTTGGTAATAATTTTAATTTTATGGCTCATGCTAAAAAACCACTTAAGAAAGCTTATTATAAAGCACTAGCTTTAACTAAGTCTAATGTTTGGGAAGTATGTGCTATTGGTGACCAGTTAATGACAGATATTATTGGAGCTAATAAATTAGGAATTAAATCAATTTTAGTTAATCCAATTGATCCTAAATCAGAAGGTATTCCAACTAAGATTAATCGTTTTAGAGAAAGATTATTAATTAAAAAAATTAGCAAAAAAGATCCAAATTTATTTTTAGAAAGGTTAATTGATTTTAATGCAAGATAAGACGTGTCTAGGTTGCGGAGCTAAGTTATCACTAGATCCGAAAGAAGTAGGTTATACAAAAAATTTAGATATGGATTATTGTATGTCTTGTTTTAGATTAAAACATTATAAAGATTCCAAAACTCATAATCATCCAAAGGAAATTCCTAATATTAAAAATGGGTCATTGGTGTTAGTTGTTTCATCTGTTTTATATCTTGATTTAATGTTTACATATCCAATTAACCGATATGGTGAAAATCTTAAGATAGTATATGTAGTAAATCAACTAGATTTATTACCACCACAAACTAACTATAATTATCTATATGAAAGAATTAGAAAAGAAGCCAATTTATATCACGCTGAGTATCAAGATATCATCTTAATGTCTGCAATTCATCAAGAAGATATCGATAAATTAAAAAATTATATATTAAGTTATAAGAATGTTCGGGATGTTTATTTATTAGGAGTTCAAAATAGTGGTAAAACCACCATATTAAATGCACTAACTAATAACACTGAAGCACTGGTAGATGTTAAAGCTGGACTAACTCAAGAAAAGATTACTAGGAAGTTTAATCATTTAAATATCCATGACTTACCAGGTTTATACCAAGATAATTATATCCACAATATAATGAACTATAATGAATATCGAAAACTTATTCCTACAAGTGAGTTAAAACCGGTAATTTATAATTTAAAAGACAAAGAAACTATTTTAATTAATGAAATATTTGCACTTCATCTATTAAATGGTAATGGCTCAATTGTCACATATTTTAATAACTTACCGATTAAAATGGTAAATTATCAAAATTTAGAAAACCAACTATTAAAAGATTTTGAATATACAAAGCATACGTTTAAAATATCAGACAATAAAAAATATCAAATTACAATTGCTGATATTGGAATTATTCATTTAATGGGACCTAAAACCTTAGAACTAACAATTCCTAAAGGACTACATATTAGTATGAAAGAGGCGTTTTTCTTATGAAAGATTTAGAAAAAATAGTCTTTGATAAATTAAAAGATCATCCCAAAAGAATCAATCATACAAAAGGTGTTATTCAAGTTGCAGTTGAACTTGGTAGAATCCATGGAGTTAATGAACATGATTGTTATATAGCTGCACTATTTCATGATTATACAAAGTATGATTCCGTTATAGAACACAGAAAATACTTATCTGATGATTTTATTAAGAAAAATCATAATAAAACTTATTTATATCACCCATATAGTGGCGCTTTGGCATTAAAAGAAATGTTTCCAAATACAAGCGAAGAAGTATTAAATGCAATAAGATATCACACTTGGGCAAGACCCAATGCCACTAAATTAGATAAAATAATATTTATTGCTGATAAATGTGAGCCTAATCGATTACATGAAGAAGCTAGAAAAATATATAATCTAGCGTTAAAAGATTTGGATGAAGCTTTATTATATGCTCTAGAATCTAATATTAAACATATTGAAAGTAAAAATTTATTTCCACATCCGGATCAAATAAAAACATTAATTTATTATCAAACTGAAAAGGAGAATTTATGAAGAAATATCAAAAAGTAGTAGAAATTTTAGACAATTTAAAAGTAAAAGATATTAAAGTATACAATTTTAATAAAACATCTCCGTTTTACGATTATTTCGTAATCGCAACAGTAAACGAACGTCAAGCTAATGCTGCTGCTAATAATTTAAAACAAGAATTTAAAGATGAAATCAAAAATATCGAAGGAAAATCAAGTGGTTGGGTTTTAGTTGATATGGGAGATGTTATTATTCATTTATTTAGAGCCGAGGAACGTGAGTTTTACGGTTTGGATAAGATGTTATATGGCATTTTGTTAAAAAATGAATAATAAAATATTATTTTATTATAAAATTTAAGATAATCTACAATAATTTACAAAATAAATTGGTTTAGGCCAATTTTTTTTGTATAATAAACTTGAGGTGTCCTTATGAAATATAGCATTTATCTAAACATTAACGACTTTGATAAACATGGGTTAAAATTATATGGTTATCCAAAGCTTTATTCAAATTTAGCATTTGAACATTTAAAAGAAACCGATCAAGGAGTTGGCGTATTAATTCAAGACCGATATGCATGGGTTTTAATTTCAATGAAGTTAAAAATAAATAAACCACTGCTTGTCCATGAAGATATTTTTGGCACAACTTGGTATTCAGGTCAAAGAGGACCATATTATAGACGTGAAGTTGATATTTTTAATGATAATGCCCAAATTCAAGGAGCATCATATTCAATTTTAATGGATATAAAAGATAGATCAGTGTATAGAAGTAAAGAACTACCTTTTAATAGACTTACAGAAAAAATTACTCATTTAGTAGAATTGAACACTAATTTTAAAAATGATTTAGAAGTAGAAGATATTTTTTCTGGTAAAGTCTTAAACTCTGATATTGATATCTTAGGACATGTAAATCACTTAAAGTATGTTGAATATATTTATAATTCAATTACTCAAGAAGAAATCGAAAAACTCAAAAATTATAACACTTTAGAATTATACTTTCAAAAAGAAATGGTGCTTGGAGATGAGTATAAAGTTAGTAAAGGATATTTAGATGAAAAAGTAGTTTTTATTATTACAAATAAAACTAATAACAAACGAGCATTTACATTAGTACTATCTAATGAGTAAGGAGTGAAAGGATGCAAATTTCAAAATCTAGGTTTTTAAATTTAATTCGTTGTGATCGCTTTGCGGCGCTATATACTATATATCGCGATAAAAATAAAGCAATCGTAACTACTGATCCAGATTCGATTGATGCTATTTATTCAGAAGAAAACGAATATAAGAAACTAGAGTCATTAAGAGCGATGTTTGAATCGCGCTATAACGATATGGATTACGATTATGAGCAATTAGATGATGCTGAATTATATGAAGATTTAGTTTCAGGTAATGTAGAAAGTGCATTTGATGAAGATTTCTTAAAAATAGAAGTTTTAGCGGCTAATAAACTACATAATCTTTTTGGTGGAACTATTACCTATGGTAATCAGTTAAAAGACCAAAAACACTTTGAATCTAATTATGAAGGTTATAAATTCCATTGTTTCCTTGATGCTTACTTAGAAAATGATGATACTATTTATGTATGTGAGGTTAAATCTACAACTAGTAGAAAATTAATAGAAAAAGGCGGCAAACGTAACCCTTTATTTAAACAATATGGTGAAATTTATCGAAGAAACCATGAAATGGAGCCTGATTGTAAGCCAGTTGATGAAAAACCTTTTAAAGATCCGTTTCACGATTTAGGAAGAATGGTTATTGACCTTGCCTTCCAAAGATTTGTTATTGAACAAAATCCAGATAAACCTAAAAAACCGATTAAATATATGTTAGCTGTCTTAAACAGTTTATATGTATATGATGGTAAAAAAGATAAATTTGGCAATAATGATTATGGTGATAATATCATCAGTATCTTTGATTTAACAAAGTTAACTGAAGAAATTATGCCTGATGTTATCAAGCTGGTTGATACAGTAGTAGAAAGATTAAACAATGTTAATCAAAGTAAAGTGCCAATTGGTAAACATTGCATGCTTAAAAAAACTCGTGAATGTCCATTTTATAAGTTGATATGTCAAAAAGATCATGATATTCCAAGTGAAAATAGTATTATGAATTTTATATGCGGTCATCACGGATTTGTAATGCCAGGAGATACTCCAAAAAATAAAACTCAAAGATTTGAATTAATTGAGAAAGGATATACAAGAATTACTGATTTTAAAGATGAAAATTTATATTATCCGCAACAAAAAATTCAGCTTAAATCCATTCTAGAAAATAAACAATATATTGATTATGATAATATTCGAAAAGGAATTAATTTAATTAAATATCCAATATATCACTTAGATTTTGAAACATTTGCGCCACCACTACCAAGATTTAAAGATGAAAAATGCTACCAGCAATCACCTTTTCAATTCTCACTTCATATTGAATATGAACCTGGCGTTTGTGATGAGCATAAAAATCATGTTGAATATCTTGCCAAAGACCACAAACATGATTGCCGTGATGAATTATTTGAGGTATTATTTTCAGAATTAAAAGATCCTAATGGAATGATTTTGGCATATAATGTTTCTTTTGAAAAAGCGGTAATTAGAAATTATTTAGACAATAATCCTCAATATAAGGAAAAAATAGAACCTTTTGTTGAAAAAGCATTTGACTTAATGCATATAATTAAAGGAAACAGTTCAATATTTCCAGAAGAAACCGCACCAAATCGCATTTTGTTTTATGATAAAGAACTAAATGGTAGTTATTCAATTAAAAAGGTTTTACCAGTGTTTGCTCCAGAATTAACTTATCAAGACTTAGAAGTTAAAAGAGGAACTGATGCAGTTTTAGAATTTTCTAAACTATCAAATATGTCTAAGGATACATATGATAAGACAATTGCTTCCTTACTTGCATATTGTAAGCGTGATACATGGGCAATGGTTGTTATTTTAGATAAATTAAGAAAACTAGTTAAATAAAAATATAAAAAAAGACTTTTTTGCAAAAAGTCTTTTTTTATTTTTCTTTAGATTGAATCAATAATATAACTCCGTTTTTAATACTTAAATTAGCTGATTTATCACTAATTTCATTAGATAAACCCAAGGTATCAAACTTTAAAAGTGTTGCATCATTAAGTAAATAATTGGTTCCTTTTAAGGATAAAGTCGTATCCGTTAAAGGAAAAATTGATAGATACTTGTAATCATTTTTATCAATTATGTAATTACCTATATCTAATCTTTTAATAATATTGTAATCATCATAGATAATTAAATTATTATATTTTTCGAAAAGAAGAAGATTAGCGATTAAATGATCAATTCTTTTTCCTTCTAGTCCACCGATTAAAATAACATCATCACTTAAATCATAAGCATAATTTAAGGCATAATGTGTATCTGATAAATCTTTAATAGTTGATAGTTTTATGTGTTTTATATCATTAAGTAGTGATAAGTCAGATAGTGAATCAAAGTCACCAATAGCTATATCTACTTTGATATTGCGACTTATTAACTCGCTTACAGCACTATCAACAGCGATAACTAATCTATTATTAATTAATTTTTGAATGTTATTAGGTACTTTACTAGCTATTATAGCAATTTTCATATTAATAGTACCTCCTTTACTTCAATTATAATATATCTTTATTACTCGAAATATATTTTTAAGAATCTATCTAAGTTTTCCCACTTAATAAATCCAGCTTCTCTAAATATTTCTTGAGATTTTTCAAAAATTATTAATGTGGGAGTACTAAAGACGATATGATTCCCTCTAAATAAAGGATTCTTAGTTATATCTATATTATATATATTTATATTAGGGAATCTTTTTTGATAGACATTAGCTATTCTAAATTCAGCTGCATGACATAATCCGCAATCATGTCCCATTGCTAAAACCATAATTATATCTTTATTATTATTTATTATTTCGATCATTTCATGATCGTTTACCATTTTAATCATAATATCACCATCTTAAATATATCAACTTATGTGAAAAATCACAAAATTTACGCTTTTACCAATAAATTCAATAACCTCTTTTGTATAATAGCTGAAAAGGGATGAAAGATAACATCAAAAAAACCTCTAAACATTATTATTAGTATTTTTATTAATTTTAGGAGGCTTACGCTACTAGCTTTTAATAAATAATCAAGCGCTGTAAAAGCATTAGCAAAAGATAAAAACGCCTATATGGTTTAAGCGGTATCAGCTGCAAATATTAGTTCAGCGGCTGCTACAGTAAGTGCATACCCATCAGTTACATTAGCTAACACAGGTGGAGTAAACATCGAAAGAAACATTAAAGCAGCAATCGAATCTAACTTAGCTGATTCATTAGTTGAAGTAATTGATTAACAATTAGCAATGTTAGACACATTCCTACAAAACGTAGAAATCAAACATGCAAAATCAGATCGTTAAGACTATGAAAAATTATCTTCATATGAATCAACTGATTTAGAAGGTAATAAAGTATCATACAAATTATATTACAATGTTACTGAACACGAAGTTGAAGAAGATGGTGAAACTGAAACTGAATTTGTTGGCTTATTAGTTATTACTAAAGGCGAAGCTGTTAGAGAAGTATTAGTTAACGGAGAAATTGAAGTTGACCCAGCTTACGGTGAAAAAGAATTAACTGTTATCCATGAAGCAAATGGAGTTAAAGTTAAAGTTTCATCTAAAGTTAAAAACGGTGAAATAGAATTTGAATTTCAAACTCAATCAGTGCATGAAAAAAGAAGACCGAAAAGAGCTGGATATTAACTAGCTCTTTTTTTATCAAGTCTTTACTTTATGACTATGATAATGTTATATTATTTGTAATAAAGGAGGATTAATATAATGAAAAAAAATCAGTCAGTTAAAATCTTTTTAATGTTGGTATTGTCCATTTTCACACTCTTTATTATAAATAATCATAAAGTTAAAGCGGATATGGGTCCTAAACCATATATCGAAATAAATATTAAAAATATAAATTGTGATGAATATTATGTTACATTACTTTCAAAAACCGAAAGATATGGCCCGTGGAAGCGTGTTAAAGAGGAAGATTTAGCTGAATATATAGCACAATTAGAAGATCCTTCCATATGGCAAAAGTTTTATGATTATGTAGATTCAGATAATTTTTATTTTTTGAATCATTATCAAAAATTATCACAAGAAGATGTATTTAGATGGGGCTATATGCCACCTGGAACATTTAAAATGTTAATATATATTCCAAATACAGATAAATTTATCGTAAGTGAAATCTATGAACGATATGCCTTTAGTAGCATATTTACCTTTGATTTGAGTAAAGTAGAGGGCGCTAATGGCGATATTAACTTAGTCCAAACTCCTGTTAAAATTGTTAAACAAAACATCTTTTTTATGGAACTATTTAAATTCATACTAAGAGTTGTAGCTACTTTAGGTATTGAATTATTAATTGCTTTGTTATTTTTCTATAAAATTAAGAAGCGAGAAATTAAAGTTATCGCTATTGTTAACGTAATTACTCAACTTATTTTAAATATTTCACTAAGTATTTGGATTTATTACAATTCATTATGGATTTTTGAAATAATATTATTCATAATAATTGAGATTTTCATTATTATAATTGAAGGTTTAGCTTATGCGTATTTCTTAAAAGAAGAAATCAAAGAAAGAGGAAAACCATGGCTACCTTACCTTTACGCAATTGTAGCTAATGTTTTGTCACTAGTAATCGGTTATGGATTAGCCCTTTTAACAACTTATTTATTTTAGAGTAATTAATCTTTTTCAAACTATTATTATATGAGGTGATAGTTTGAAAAGATATATTATTTTAATTGGTTTTATCGTATTTTTAATTAACTCAGCAATAATCTTTGTTTTAAGACCGAAAAAGAATTCATATACATTTAACGACCCAAATTTAATTAATGTTGAAATATATGGCGATATTAACTTTCCTGGTAAATATCAAGTTTTAGAAAATACTACCCTAAATGATTTAATAAACTACTCTCAGGGTGTTAAAGAGACTGCAGATCTATCAAAAATTAACTTAAATGAGGTCTTACAGCCAAACTATACATACTATATTCCATCAACTATAGAAAACAAAGAAAATCAAATTAAGTATAATTTAAACGAAATTACCTATCAACAATTACTTACATTAGACGGTATTACCGAAAACAGAGCCCTAAATATTATTCTTTACCGTGAGAATAATGGTAAATTTAAATCAGTAGAAGAACTTTTAAATGTCAAATATATCGGCGAAGTTACATACGATAAGATCAAAGATTATTTCTTTGTCAGGTAAAAGTTATCCTTACTACTTCATAATAGCTGCATTAATTGCAGCTTTTTATAATCATTATTTCATTATTTTAGTAATATTTTTAATATATAAATTCAAAAGAAAATTTCACTATAAACCATTACTTATAATAATAACTATTTTAATAATATCCTTTTTAAGTAATTACTTTATTAAATCAATTAAACCGAAAGAAGAGGTTAAAGGAACAGTTATCGAAGTAAATGACTATAATTTAGTAGTTAAATCTGATGTACGAAAGTATTTAATTAAAACTAAGGATAGTTATGAAGTTGGCGAAATATTAATTATAAAAGGGAAATTTATTAAACCAAGAGGCAAAAGAGTACCTCACGGTTTTAATTATAAAAATTACCTTGTAAGCGAGGATATCTATTATATCTTTGATAAACCAGAGATCAAAAGTAAAGGAATTAACTTTTTATATTATCCATATATATTTTTAAATAAATATTTAGATATATACCCAAAACATACAAAAACATATTTAAAATCTTTTATTTTAGGAATTAATGAACATAATTTAGATTTTAAATATGCCTCTCGTAATCTACAAATATCTTATTTATTAAGTTTATCTGGGATATTTATCTACGGATTGTTAGGAATTATAAAAAAGATTTTTTTCTATCTTGACTTAGAAACAAATAAACAAGACATAATAATCATATTAATTCTTTTATTATGGACTATTATTAGTGGGTTTAAATATGTTATGTTAAGGATCTTAATCATTACATTAATTTCAACAATTAGCCGAAGGCTTGACTTAAAATTAACGAGGTTAGATATCCTTTTTTACGCTTTTATTTTACTTTTAATAGTTAAACCTAATTTAGTTTATTCAATCGGTTTTACGATTAGTTTTATCGTTTTAACTTTGATATCTCTTATTAATTTTGATTTGAAAATATCTAATAAAATCTTAAAAGGATATGTTCTTTATTTATTGATATATGTATCAATTTTTCCATTAATAATTAATATGTATAATAATATATACCTATTAGTTTTTCTAATTTCACCAGTTATTATCTTAATATATAAAAAAGGCATCATATACCTATTTATCGGTATTTTACTGATGCCTTTTTTCTCATTATTGATCGAGTATTATTTAATATATTTCGAAAGTTTGATTAGGCTTTTATCAAATTTAAAACTTAATATAATAATGCCTAGTTTTAATAAGTTATCACTATTTTTATATTATTTAATATTGATCTTTTACTTAACAAATAAAAGTTGGTTAAACAAAAATATAATAACTTATTTTATGTTGTTATTTCTAGTTTTTAATAAAGCTTATTTAAATCCAACTTACAGATTAATCTTTTTAGATGTTGATCAAGGAGATACTACCATTTTTATTACTCCATTTAATGAGGATGTAGTAGTTGTTGATGCTTATGGGGATGTAGTTAAAGTCCTACATAAAATGGGAGTTAGAAAAATAGATTATTTAATCTTAACCCATTCAGATAATGATCATATTAGAGAAGCCAATAATTTAATTAGGGATTTGGATGTTAAAAATGTTTTAGTTAATCCTTATGACGAGTATAACTTAGTAAGTTGTAATGAAATATCTATTACATCAAATAATATCATTTTAGAATCAAACTTTAGTATTAAGTTTTATTCTCCAAATAAAAATTACTATAACTCAAATGATAATTCATTAGCTTTTAAACTTGAGTATTTAAATAATAGTGCTTTATTTTTAGGAGATGTATCTAAAGAAGTTGAAATTAATTTAGTTAAAGAATATGGAAGTAAGTTAGAATCAAAAATATTAAAACTAGCTCATCATGGTTCTAATACTTCAACTAGTACTAACCTTTTGGATACCGTTAAACCAAAAGATATCATCATTTCTGTTGGTTTAAATAATATTTACGGCTTTCCTCATAATGAAGTAATGGAAGCCTTAGATAGGAAATATAAGGTATATAGAACCGATAAAGACCATACAATTACTTATATAAGTTTAGATAAGTGGACAAAAACGTTAAAACACTATCAAAATTATATAATTTATTATATAATATTAGAGAAAAAGAAGGGAAGATTCTATGGATAGTTTAATTTATTTATATCATGGTGCAAGTGAATATCTATTAAGAAAAGAGATTAATAAATTGTTAGCTAAGTTAAAAGTTGATGAGCATAACGTAGTTAAGTATGATTTAATGGAATCTGAATTTGTTGATGTCATTGAAGAATTACAAACTATCTCTTTTTTCCGAGGTCAAAAAGTAGTTTTACTATCAAGTATTTTAGAATTATATGATCTTAATCAATATGATCAAGATCGTTTTATTTCTTACTTAGAAAAACCAAATCCTGATACTATTTTAATTATGTATTCTAGCAAAATTAAAGAAGATGAATCGGAAATGTCAAAAGCACTTAATTTATATGCCAAAATAATTAAGATGCAAGATATTGATAAAAAAGAACTTCCTAACTTAATTAGAAAAAACTTTAATGATGACGATTATCAAATTAATGAGTCAGCTATTACTGAGTTAATTGAAAGAACTAACGGTGATTTTCAAGCGATTGAACAAGAAATTACTAAATTAAAATTATACGCATATGATCAAAAATTTATTGATGTTAAAGCGATTAGACTATTAGTTAGTAAAAACTTAGATGAGAATATGTATGAACTATTATCGGCTATCTTAAATAAGGAAAAGACCAAAGCAATTCAAATCTATTATGATTTACTAGTTACTAACGTACAACCAGTTCAAATTATTGGTTATATTTCAAATCGTGTCCGCGATTTAATTCACACTAGTTTACTAGTTTCTAGAAACTACACAACTGATATGATTGCTAAACACTTTAAAATCTCTGATGGTAGAGCTTATTATATGGTAAGAGATGCGAAAAGATTAAACATTAATGAATTAGAAAGTTACTTACAACAACTATCAGATTTAGATTTTGATATTAAATCAGGTAACATTGATCCTCGTTTAGGGGTAGAATTATTTCTATTTGGGGTGTAGGATATGAATTATAAAAATATTTTAGTCTTTGACTTTGAAACAACTGGTGTTAACCCATCAACTGATGAAATTATTGAAATTGGTGCGATTAAACTTGAATTAATTAATGGTAATTATGAAGTAGTAGATGAATTATCTGTTTTAGTAAAACAAGATAAACCACTACCTCCTGTAATTACTGATATTACAGGAATTACTGATGATTTATTGACTAGTGAAGGTGTCGATAAAAATACAGCCTTTCATATGCTTAATAACTTATACACTAAAGATACTTTGTTAATTGCATATAATATTCAATTTGATATATGGTTTTTAATTAATTTATATCGTAGTGAATATGATAAATTCTTTGAAATTGAAAATGATTTACTAGACGCTATGGCAGTTTATAAAGATTTTCACCCTTATCCTCATCGTCTAGAATCAGCACTAGCGACTTATCCAGTAGGAGTACCTAACTCACACAGGGCATCTGATGATGCAAAAGCAACATATTTATTATTAAAAAAGATGGAAGAAAAACTTCCACCTCGAATTAATAATGAAAAATTTGAACTATCTAGATATATTAACGTAATTGGACAAAATCCAAAATATAAAGTACCATTTAATCAAAGATTAAAACATGTTACTTATATTGATCACTGGCCAAATCAGCAGTTAATATATAAAAAAAGATAGTTTAAACTATCTAATTTTATAAAGAGTTAACTAATTGTGCTAGTTGAGATTTATGTCTAGCAACAAAGTTTTTGTGATAAATACCTTTGGCTAGTGCTTTATCTAATTTCTTATAAGCAAAGTTTAATGCTTCTAATGCTTCAGCTTTATTTCCAGCAGCTACTAATGTTTCTACTTGTTTGTAAGCAGTTTTAACTGATGATTTGAAGCTAGCATTTTGTAAGCGACGCTTTTCATTCGTTTTATTACGTTTGATTTGTTGTTTAATGTTTGCCATTTAGGTGCACCTCCTTATATAATAACGTATATATTTTAACAAACTATTTATAAAAAAGCAAATACTTAGAAAGAAGGAACTATATGACTATAGCTAATAAAATTACAATTGGAAGAATCTTATTAATCCCAATAATGATTATCTTCATTTTAATCCCAAGTTTAAACAGACCGGATAACCCAATTATTTTTCGTATGACCACCGGTCAACTTATCTTTGCAATCTTATTTATTATTGCCTCTGCTTCAGATTTTTTAGATGGATATTTAGCCAGAAGTAGAAATGAAATTACAACTTTCGGTAAGTTTTTAGATCCAATTGCCGATAAAATTTTAGTCCTAACTGCATTAATTTTTATGACTAAATTCCCTTATTGGGCAGATGCTACACAAGATAGATATAGCATTTATATTCTAACCGGTATTTTAATAATTATCATTAGAGAATTTGTGATTACCGGAATTAGATTAATTGCAGTTGATAAAGGAGTAGTAATTGCAGCATCACCTCTTGGTAAAGCCAAAACCTTTTCGACAATGATTGCGATTATTATTATGTTATTTAATGGATTTGGCTTAATGAATTTAATAAAAGAAGGCCTATTTGATTATGTATCAATGGGAATCTTTTGGGTATCGATAGTTTTAACATTGTTATCAGGTGTTGATTATATTATTCGTAATCGCGCAATTATTTTAGAATCAGTATAAAGTAATTTTTAATCCTTCAAACTATTATAGATAAAAAGGAGAATTATAGATGGACAAAAAGAATGAACAATTAAAAAAGACAATTATAGATATTGAAAAACAACATGGTAAAGGATCGGTAATGAGACTTGGCGATAAACCACTTGAAAAAATTGATGCAATTTCTTCTGGTGCAATTTCACTTGATTTAGCACTAGGAATAGGTGGTTATCCAAGAGGAAGAATTATTGAAATTTATGGCCATGAGTCAAGTGGTAAGACGACAATTGCTCTTCATGCAATCGCAGAAGCACAAAAATTAGGTGGTTATGTTGCATTTATCGATGCTGAACATGCACTTGATCCAATATATGCAAGCAAACTAGGAGTAGATATCGACGATTTAATTCTATCGCAACCAGATACAGGCGAACAAGCTTTAGAAATTACTGAAGCTTTAATTAGATCAAATGCTGTTGATATGGTTGTTGTTGACTCAGTTGCTGCATTAGTTCCAGAAGCTGAAATTTCTGGTGAAATGGGCGATTCTCATGTTGGCTTACAAGCAAGATTAATGTCTCAAGCAATGAGAAAATTATCAGGAATTATTAATAAAACTAATTCAACAGTTATCTTTATTAACCAAATTAGAGAAAAAGTTGGAATTATGTTTGGAAACCCTGAAACAACACCGGGTGGTAGAGCACTAAAATTCTATTCATCAGTACGCCTTGAAATCAGAAGAGGCGAACAGTTAAAACAAGGTCAAGATCTAATTGGAAATAAAGTTACAATTCGTGTTGTTAAAAATAAAGTAGCACCACCATTTAAAACTACTACACTAGATTTAATTTATGGTCAAGGTTTATCACGTAGTGGAGACGTACTAGATTTAGCAAGTGATGCTGATATCATAAGAAAAGCTGGCTCATGGTATTCATATAATGATCAAAAAATTGGTCAAGGACGAGATAACGCTAAGAAGTTCTTAGAAGATAATCCAGAAATATACGATGAAGTAACTAAAAAAGTAATCGAACATTATCAATAACAAATAAAAACGGGCGCTGCCCGTTTTTTTATGTTTTAATATAATAATTAAATTTTCATGGTGTTAAAATAGTTTTTAATTCCTCAACATATGCGTCTTTAAATCTATCAAATTGTTTTGTCATTTCAACCTTAGTGTGCGTACTAGTTTCTTTGGTAATCATTGAGAAGTTTAAAAAAAACGGAACAACAAATGATGAGAAGAGTACTAAATATTTAGCGAATAACGTTTCATATGAAGCTTCTGGGAAATATGTTGCAAGATTGTCAATAATTAACCCTAAAAAATCTTCATCTTTTATAAAAAATTCAACTAATACGTTAGTCGCAGTAGGTTGTGAAACTATTTGGACAAATGAATAACTTACAATGCCAGTATTTTCTTCAGCGAATTTAAAGACGACATCGACAAAATTAGCCATTAATCCATCAAAACTTTCTTTATCTGTTCCTTTATTATGAATAATCTTAGAAATTTCTTCTCTTAGTTCCATTAACATTTCAGATATAACAATATTTATTAAGTTATCTTTACTTCCAAAATGATAATTAATAGCAGCAATATTAACGAATGCAGCCTCAGCAATTTCCTTAATAGTAACATTACCTTTTTCTTTTAATACTTGTTTTGTTGCAGTGATAATTGTATCCTTTGTTGTCAGATCGTTAGTATCTTTAATCATAATTTCAACTCCTAATTTAAATGGTGTTTTAATCTATAATTCAATCAATATTTCTATTAACATTATAACATTTTAAATGTATAATGTAAATGGCTATTTAAAATTAAATTATGAATGGAGGACTTAAATCAATTATGAAAAAAATTTTAACTAAAAAAGGAAGAATTTTAACATTAATAGCTTTCATTGTTTTGGCCGTTGTAGCAATATTTTTAAGTCCACTTGTGAACATCAACTATGATATGAGTAAATATTTGGCTACCGACTCAAATACAAGAGAAGCATTAATTGTCTTAGATGAGGAGTTTGGCTCAAACTCAATGATTCAGGTAATGACAGATGATCTTCAAATTGAAGATGCATCAGAAGTAGTAAATGAAATCTTAGAAATTGATGTCGTAAAATCCGTTATTTGGTTAGGTACAGTAACAGATGTCTCGGTTCCAGTTGAAAATATGGATCAAGACTTAATTAAAGATTATTACAATAAAGGTCATTTGCTATTTACCATCGAATTTAATGAGGATGATTACTCATTAAAGGTTGGATATGCGATTGATGAGATTAAAAAAATAATGACATCTCACAATGTTGAATCAAGTTTAAGAGGACCGGCAATCGGAACTAAGACAAGTCGTGATTATGTTGCAAGTGAGATGATTTTAATTGCAGCAGTAGCTGTGCCAATTGCCATTTTAATTTTATTCTTATCATCTTCATCGTGGATGGAACCTGTAGTAATTTTAATTAATTTAGGCATTGCTATCTTAATTAACTTAGGAACGAACCTTTTATTTCCAAGTGTAAGTTATATTACAATCTCGATTGCTAGCGTGTTACAACTTGCCATGTCGCTTGACTACTCCCTATTCATAGTTCATAGGTACTATGAAGAAAGGGATAAAGGAGAAGAACCTGTGACAGCTGCATACACCAGCGCTAAAGATGCGTTTGGTACAGTAACAGCATCAGCTTTAACAACAGTATTTGGATTCTTAGCTTTAGTAATTATGAATTATAAGATAGGTGCTGATATCGGTATTTCTCTTGTTAAAGCTATTGTTATTAGTTATATCACAGCAATTATCTTAATGCCTGTACTATTAATATTCTTTGATAAACTATTACTTAAATATAAACATAAAGTTCTAATGCCAAAATTTAGAAGAATGACTGAAAGGTTACATAAAGGTAGATACGCAATTATTATATTATTTATTATGGTTGGAGCATTATCGTTTTATTTACAAGGAAAATCAACATATAAATACGGAGATACATCAGTTGGTGATGAAGGAGCAACCGCGTATATTCACCGTGAAAAAATTGATGAAAAATTCGGAGTATTTAATCCAGTCGTTATTTTATATCGCCATGAAGATAAAAATAACGCAATTGCCTTAATTGAAGAATTAAAGGTAATACCTGAAGTAACTAATATTCAATCACTTGTAACAAGTGTTGATCCACAAATACCAGAAGAAATGTTACCGGAAGAAGCCCTTGATCAATTTAAGTCTGAAAATTATTATAGAATGATCCTTTACTTAGACAGCAATGATGAAACCGAAAGAACTCATGAAGTAAGTAATCTAATTGTTAATTTAACAAAAGAAAAATTAGATAAAAAAGGATATGTCTTGGGTGTTCCAATTGCCACCACAGAGATTAAAGATAGTGTTACAAAAGATGGTTTATTAGTGCAACTTGTTAGTGCGATTGCTATTGCTTTAGTAATTTTCTTAGTTTTAAGAAACCCAGTAACACCAATTATTTTAGTAATTGTAATTGAAGTATCAATCTTAATTAACGTTGCTATTAGTTATCTAACTGGTGGAACACTTGCTTATATTGGATATTTAGTAGTATCAAGCTTGCAACTAGGAGCAACCATTGACTATGCAGTATTATTAGCTGGTAGGTATAAAGAATTTAGAAAAACAATGGGTAAAAAAGATGCAATGATCGAAGCGGCAACTAGATCGACTCCAGCAATTATTACATCAGCAGCAGTACTTGCAACAGCTGGATTTGTTGTATTCTTTGTTTCTAGTTTAGAAATCGTAAAAGAAATTGGAATGTTAATTGGTAGAGGAGCATTATTATCTGGAATTTTAGTAATCTTTGTTCTTCCTGTATTGTTATTAACATTTGACTTTATAATTGAGAAAACTAATATCAAAATTAAAACTAAAAAAAATAAGGAGGTAGTTTCTAATGAAGAAAGTATTTAATAAAATATCAATTATTATTCTCTTAATTTTTGGAGTATTTGCCGTAACTGGTTGTGAAAAAGAACAAGAAAATGGCAATAACAATGGTAAGACGGAAATAGTTTTACCAACAGAAAGCAAACATGTAAAAAGTGATGAAACAGTCTATGTTATCTACAATCAAAATAATGAAATAGATACAATTAAATCATCACATCATTTTAGTAATGCAGGATTTTTTAAATACGAAGTATTTGGTAAATTCCTAGAAACAGGTCATTTAAATATTACTAATGGTCAAGCTAAAATCGAGATAAGTGATAATAAAGCTTTAGTGCCATCACTTGAAAATCATGATGATTTTTTCTACACACTTAACTTAGATCCAACCCAATATAAAAACAAATTACCATTTACATTACAAACTACATTTAAACTTAATGATAATGATGTTACCTTTGGAGCATTAAAAAATGCCACAGGAAAAGTAACACTGAATTATAAGTTTACTGCTAATACCGAAGCCCACGTTTATTATCAAAAAAATTATGCAGCTCAAGTTCAAATCCCTATTGATATTACAACTGCCAAAATCATTGAAGCTAATGACGCAATGGCTAGTGTCTTAGTTGGTACAACTAATACTTTAGCTTATATGGTTATGCCTGGAGAAACTAAAGAAATTATCATTAAATTAGAAGTTAAAAATTTCAAGTTTAACGGATTACAAGCGGTTTATCAACCACTTGATCAAATGTCATCAATTGGCGGTATGTTAGACTTTGAAACTTTAGGAATAGACCAATTAGCAGCATTACCTCTAGGAGTCCAACAAGTTATAAATGGAGTGAATCTTTTAGATACAAATGTTAACGAATTATTTATTGGTATGGGCGCTAATTTAACTCAAATTAAAACACAATTTGCTGATCCATCACTTGGACAATTTATTAATGTTTTAATGGGTCTTAATTTTGATGTATTTAAAAATGATGGTAGTTATACTCCAGAAATGATTGCTAAGAAAGAAGAGTTATTAGCAATTGTTACTCCTCTTGAAGCATTATTAGCTGAGCTTCAAGTTAAATTTAATGAACTTGGAGTTTTATATAATGAGTTTAATAATAACTATGATTCATATTTAGCAGTTACTAACCAATTTGAATTAAAATATCAATATTTCTTAAGCTCTGTAGCAAAACTACAACAATTAAAAGATAGTGTTACCGCGTTATCACAAATTGATTTTACAAATATTAATTTAATTGCTGAAAATAGAGACGAAATTATTAATAATCTCGCATCAATGGATGTTTTATTAGAAGAAATAAAAACTATTTATACTAATACCATTAGTGCAATGTATTTTTATCCAGATGCTTTTGAACCAATTGCACATGCAATGTTTAATGTAGTTTCAAAAGCTGGTGAAGTATTTGGCTTATTTGTTCCAATTAAATCTTCACTTGAATCGTTATCAGCTAAAATTGGTGAAGGTATAGCTGGTAACTGGTTTAACCCAATGGTTTTAGAACCAATAGGAACTCTAAAAGGAATGCTAGATCACCAAGATCCAACGTTCCAACAACCAGGCATTATCCAAACATTAGGTCTAATGATTATGGCTAGTGCAGCTACCGCTGAACAAATTCCAAAAATTCAAGAATTGGTTAATATGTATCAAGTAGATCCGTTAACAGGTATGAGACAAATTGATGCAATATATTTAGGATTTGTTCAAATTAATCACAGTTTATTACTTAAAGCAGAAGGACAAAATGCTAGTTTCTATGATGGAATATCTAAATTAGCTGGCATGAAAGATTTCGTCGCTTTAATACCAACACCACTTAATATTGAATTACCATCTTTTCTAAGTGATGATAACCAATCTCCATTCTCTCTCCAATTTATCATCACTCAGAAGTAATATCCTCCAATTCAATTAATCCCCATTTATTTGATGGGGATTTTTTGTTATAATAGATATGAGGTGAATTTATATGAAAAACGAATCAAAAGCTGTTGAATTACATCGCATTTTACAAGGAAAATATGAAATTAAACCAAGAGGTCATGTCTCAAAAGAAACCTTGCCTCTTTTATATACGCCTGGAGTAGCTGAAGCATGTCTTACAATTAAGGATAATCCCGAAGAAGTATATAATTTAACTCGTAAGAGTAATACGGTTGCTGTTATTACTGACGGAACTGCAATTTTAGGATTAGGAGATATAGGTCCTGAAGCTGGACTTCCAGTTATGGAAGGAAAAGCAATTTTATTTAAAGAGTTTGGAGATGTAGATGCAATACCATTATTACTATCAACTAAGGATACTGATGAAATTGTTAAAACAATTATTAATATCGCTCCATCATTTGGTGGAATCAACTTAGAAGATATTGCTGCCCCTCGTTGTTTTGAAATTGAAAAAAGATTAAAAGAAGCTCTAGATATTCCTATATTCCATGATGATCAACACGGAACTGCAATTGTTACATCTGCAGCCGTAATAAATATCTTAAGACTTACTAAAAAGAATAAAGAAACATTTAAAATCGTAATTAATGGGGCTGGTGCTGCTGGAATTGCGATTGCAAAACTATTATTAGAACTTGGATTTAAAGACATAATTTTATGCGATAGAACTGGAATCTTACATCCTAGCAAAAATATTAATAGCGCTAAATTAGAGATTCATAATCTAACTAATCCAAGAAAAGTAGAAGGAATGTTAGAAGATGCTATTAAAGGTGCTGATTTATTTATTGGTGTTTCATCAGGAAACGTATTATCGGGTGAAATGGTTAAATTAATGAATGAAAAATCAGCGATTTTAGCGATGGCCAATCCAACTCCAGAGATTCACCCAGATTTAGCTAAAGAAGCCGGAGCATATATTATTGGTACAGGTAGATCTGATTTTGCTAATCAAATTAATAACTTATCGGTCTTCCCAGGTATCTTTAGAGCTGCGTTAGACACTAGAAGTACTGAAATCAATGATGATATGATGACTGCAGCAGCAAAAGCATTAGCTTATACAATTACAGATGATGAATTGAACACTGAATATATTATTCCGAGTGCATTTAATAAAAAAGCTCATGAAAATTTAATTGAAGCCGTTAAAAAGGCCGCTAAAGCTAGTGGAGTATCAAGATTATAATTATGAAATATTATTTAGCATATGGTAGTAATTTAGATTTAAACCATATGAAATTAATGTGTTCAGATTCTAAGTTTTTGGGAATTACTAAAATTGATGGTTTTAAACTAGCATTTAGAGGAGAAGACAATCGCAGTTATTTAACTGCCATTAATGAAAAAGATAGTTTTGTATATGCCGGTATATTTGAAATTACCGATAAATGTGAATTTTCTCTTGATCACTATGAAGATTATCCTAACCTATATTATAAAGAAGTAATTAACTTTCAAATAAACGATAATATTTATGCTTGATTAATCTACATCATGCACGAAAAAGACTTATACAATAAGCCTAGTGAAGAATATTTGGAAATGGTTAAAAACTCATATAAATTTCATAATTTAGATATAAACCTTATAGAAAAAACATTATTGAATAAATAAAAAAAACGCTCTACGGAGCGTTTATTTTTTATCTTCTAATATTTCTTTTAACTCAAGTGAATTTTTTAAAAAAAAATAAATTGGTAACCCAAATACAAAGGTTACAACAAATTCACCAAGTGCTACAAATCCAACTGATTCCCAGAAAGGAAAATCTTGGGCAAACCATAACATCCATCCAACTGCAAAAGCATTAATAATAGTGGCAAAGATTAAGGTCCAAGCTTTTCTTCTAAATAAAATCATTAATAGTCCGGCAACTAATGTCGCACTAGTTCCAATCGGAACATCAAAAGCAGCCATCGGACTAAATAGATTTGATATTAGACATCCGATTGTTACACCAATTAAGTGTTTTGGTGAAAACAATATCAGTACCACTAATATTTCGGAAATTCTAAAGTTAACAATTCCAAATGATATTTCTTTAAATACTAGTGATAACACTACATAAATTGCTGCAATAATTGATTGCAAAGTTAAATCTCTTAATGTAAATTTCTTCATTTTATCGCTCCTGTTTTATTTATTGATTGGTTTCCTGGAGTACAATCAAGATTATTATAACACATTTTCATAATATTACATATTCACTTATGATTTGAAATTACATATAGTTTATTATAAAATAATAATATCAAAAGGGCGCGTAGCTCAGGGGGAGAGCATCTGCTTGACGTGCAGAGGGTCAGGGGTTCAAATCCCTTCGCGCCCACCATTTAAATAATTTATAATCAGGAGGAGATCTATTTATGAATCCAGAAAAAGCTAAAAAATATTCGGTTGCGGCATTAATAATGATTGCGGTAGTATCAGTAGTTTCAATTATTTTTGCAATAGTTGTATTTTCACAAGTAATGGCACTAGTGCAACAATCGGGTAACAGTACTCTAACAGATGCTCAAATTCAAGAACTAACTTTATCATTAATGGCACCAATCGTTATATTTAGTATATTATTAGTAATAGTTGGTATTGTTCACTTGATTTATTATATACTTGCTCTTGTTGAAGCAAGCAAACATGAAGAGAACAAAACACCATTTATTTTATTAATAGTTGGATTTTTAATTGGTATTGCAGGACTTATTGGTTTAATAATGTTAATTATTGAAGCAAACATGTTAATTAAAAATCCACCTGTACAAGAAGATCCATATTCTGTTGATTTTAGGTAAGGTTAATGGATCCAATTAGAACTAAAAAATATGCGATTAATGCGTTAATTTTTAGGATAATCCCAATAGTACTTATAATTTTTAGTATCTTTTTGTTTCTTGTTTTTGTTAAAGTACAAGTGCCTCAAACTCAAAATAATGAAGCTTATTTTATAGCCCCAACAGCAACATTTGCTTTAATTGGCATTATCGCTATCGGTAGTATTTTATTAATAGTTTCATTAATATTTTACATATTAACATTAGTTGAAACATCTAAACATGACGAAAAGATTTCATTTATATTATTAATTGTTGGATTTTTTGTAGACATAGTTGGCATTGTTGCCTTAATTATGTTATTAATGGAAATCAACAAACTTGAAAAACCTAATAATCTAATTGAAGAAATTTAAAGGAAGGAAAAAATTATGAACTTAAAAAATGCAAAACTATACTCAATTATTACAATAGTATTAGTTGCTGTAACATCGTTTCTTGGATTAGTAGTATTCATTACATCTTTTTCTAGAATGCAACAAATTATTGCTGAACATGGTTTAGACTATGTGATGGAAAATTTAATGGCAATTTCACAAGAAATTTCTGGCCAGATCGGTGCTTTATCAACTCTAAATACATTACTTGGAATAGCTGCGTTTGTCTTTACAATTCTTACGGTTATTGAAGCTAATAAACTTAAAGAAAATCGCACACCATTTATTTTACTAATTGTTGGTATTTTCATCGATATTTTAGCAATTATCGGAGCAGTTTTATTACTATTAGAAATTAAGAAAATCGAACAAACTCCGCCACCTGCACCAACTGATAATTATTTAGACAATCAAAATTTTTAATAATATTATTATTAAGTAAATATTTTTTATGAAACAAACATCGAAAGATGTTTGTTTTATTATATCTCTTGACTTTATAAGTGTAATTACTATAATAATATTGTCTGGTTTATTAAAATCTAACTTTTTGTTTAATTTTACTAAACTAAATGTTTATTTTAGGAGGTTATAATATGGAGCCGTTAATTCAATTAAAAGGTGTTACTAAAGAATATGGTGGAAATGTAGTGTTAAAAGGAATCGATTTAGAGATTAATTCTAATGAATTCGTAACCTTACTAGGGCCATCTGGCTGTGGTAAAACAACTACTTTAAGAATAATTGGTGGATTCGTTGATCCAAGTGGTGGTGAAGTTTTATTTAATGGTGAAGACATTAATGATGTACCAGCTCACAAACGACCAACAAACACCGTTTTTCAGCGTTACTCATTATTCCCTCACTTGGATGTTTTTGAAAATGTTGCTTTTGGTTTAAGAGTTAAATCAAGTGAATTCCAAGAACAGCATAAAATTGATTTGTTATTAGAAGAATACAAGGAGTTAATTCGCGAAGAAAAAGATCCAGCAAAGAAAAGACAATTAAGAAGAGAAGTCACTAGACAAGCTCAGTTAATTAAAGATCCAAACTTTGAGTTAAAGCAGCAAATTGAAGAATTAAAACTAAAAATTAAAAACTTAAAAAATGATCCTAAATATTTAGAATCAAAAAAAGAAAATGTTGCAAGAGCTGATGAGTTAAGAGATAAGATTGAGGAAATTAAATTAGAATTAAGAACTGTTTCAGCAAAAGATCCGAATTATCACACTATTAGAAAAGAAAAACGAAGTGAAATCAAAGTTTTAAATGAAGAAATTAAAAATTTAGATATTAAAAATCACTATCAAACAGAGATTAAAAATCTTCGAAAGAAGTTTTCTACTAAAAAGACTAGAGAAAAAGAATTAGAAGTTAAAGTATTAGAATATTTAAAACTTGTTGGATTACAAGGTTACGAATACCGTAGCATTGATAAATTATCTGGAGGCCAGCAACAAAGAGTTGCGATTGCTAGAGCGTTAATTAACCAGCCTAAAGTATTACTTCTAGATGAGCCGCTTGCGGCTCTTGACTTAAAGTTACGCCAAGAGATGCAATATGAGTTAAAAGAACTTCAAAGAAATGCTGGAATTACCTTTATCTTTGTTACTCATGACCAAGAAGAAGCACTTACTATGTCAGATAAGATTGTTGTTATGAACGAAGGGGAAATCCAACAAATTGGTACTCCGGAAGATATTTATAACGAACCAATTAACCGTTTTGTAGCTTCGTTCATCGGTGAATCTAATATTGTTGAAGCAGTAATGCTTGATGATTTTAAAGTCGAGTTTGACGGAGTTATTCATGAATGTGTAGATAAAGGATTTTCTAAAAACGAAGATGTTGAAGTGGTAATTCGCCCTGAAGATATCGATATTCTTCCAAAAGGAAAAGGTAAATTTGACGGAGTTGTTGATAGTGTAGCATTTAAGGGTGTACACTATGAAATTGATGTTTTAACAAAATACCGCGCATATACTATTCACACTACTGATTTTCATCCTGAAGGTGAAGAAGTAAGTATTACTTTTAATCCGGAAGATATCCATGTAATGGAGATTTGGTAAGATGGAAAAGAAGAAGATTAGTGGTAATGAAAAAAGAAAAAAGAGACTGAATATCTTATTAATTTCACCTTATTACTTTGTATTGATATCACTAATATTAATTCCAATATTAATTATGGTTATCTACTCATTTACTAAAGGTGAAAGTAGAAGTTTATTCCAAGTATCGTTTACTTTAGATAATTACTTGAACTTTTTTACAAATAGTGAATTCTTATATGCGATGAGAAGATCAATTTGGCTGGCTTTATTAACTACAGTTTCAACACTTGTAATAGGTTATCCACTGGCTTATTTCATTACACAAACTAAGCCAAGAACACAAGCTTTATTAATCTTATTAATATCAGCTCCAATGTGGATTAACTTAGTTATTAGAACGATTGCATTAAAGCAAGTTATTGAATTATTTACTTCTATTATGCAATCAATAATTCCGAGTTTTCCTGAAATAATCGGAAGTAATACAGCCATGGTATTTGGCTTAGTACAGGTATTCTTACCTTATATGGTGTTACCGATATATACAGTATTATTAAAAATTGATCCAGGATTAATTGAAGCGGCAACAGACTTAGGTGCATCAAGATTTAAAGCATTCTTAAAAGTGACATTGCCATTATCATTATCAGGTGTAATGTCAGGTATTCTAATGGTATTCTTACCAGCTGCTACAACACTAGTAATTCCTAAATATTTAGGTAATAACGTGTTCTTAATTGGTAACTTAATTGAAAGAGTTTCAATCTTAAGTGGTAATATCGGTTATGGTGCATCAATTGCGATTGTATTATCTGTAATTATGATGGCTATGATACTACTTGTTAGAAGATTAGATAAATTTAAGGGGGCTGAAAATGACTGAAAATAAAGCGTTAAAGTTCCTTAAAAATTTCTTTATTATAATAATTTTATTAATTATTTATTGGCCGATTATATCGATGATTTTCTTCTCGTTTAACGCCAATAAATCATTTACAAGATTTGGTGGATTTAGTTTAAGATGGTATATTGAATTATTCAATCATAAGCAAATGATGAATGCTGTATTAGTTACTATAGTAGTAGCATTAATTTCGACATTTTTCTCTACTATTATTGGAACATTAGCGGCAATTTCCTTATCAAGACAAAAGAAAGTCTTAAGAAATTTAACATTAAATGCAACTAATATACCAATTATTAACCCAGAAATTATTACTGCAATATCACTATTTGTGTTATTCGGTATATTCTTTGTGCCAAGTGGGTATTTAACAATGATATTGGCACATATTGCCTTTTCTACACCGTATGTAATTATTACTGTGTATCCGAAGGTTATTAGTTTAGATCATAACTTACAAGATGCTGCAGCAGATTTAGGTGCAACCCCTTTCCAAACTTTAATGAAAGTTATATTCCCTCAACTTAAAGTTGCTATCGTTGCGGGAGCAGCAATTGCATTTACAATGTCATTTGATGACTTTGTAATATCATACTTTGTAACAATCGGATCTGGTGTATCAAATATTTCAACGTATTTATACACATTAAAACGTGGTTTAGACCCTAAAGTTAATGCATTATCGACATTAATTGTATTAGTTATAGGATTAAAAGTTACTTATGACTATTTCATAGGTGGTCCAAGAAAAATGAAAAAGGAGAGATTAAGACGATGAAAAAATTCAAAAAAATTATGTTATTATTACTAGTCTTATTAATTGTTCCAAGCGCTGTAGCTTGTGATAAAAGACCAGTATTAAGAATTTTAGCACCTGGGGAATACATGTCAGATTCAACTATCGCAGCTTTTGAAAAAGCTAATGATATTAGAATTAGAATTGATGAGTTTGCTAGTAATGAAGAGGCTTTAACATTTATTAAAAGTGGTAAAGTATATGATTTAATTATGCCAAGTGATTATGCATTAGAACAATTAATCGTTGAAAATCAAGGATATATTGAAAAACTCGACTGGACAAAAATCACTACATTTAATAAAGAAACTGATTTATCAGATGGATTATATGACATCTTAAGAAAAATTGAAACTAAATCGAATTTAGATTTATTAGATTACGGTGCACCTTACTTCTGGGGTTCAGTAGGTCTTTTATATAACAAAGATATAATAACTGTTGAAGATACTCAATTAGGATGGGATTTATTAAGACAAGGCGATAAATACAAAGTTGCTTTCTATGATTCATCAAGAGATGCTTTAATGGCTGGATTAGTTGCATCAGGATATTCTATGAACTCTAATGTTGAAGCAGAGATTAATGCTGCTGAACAATGGATTAAAGTTGGTACTGATAAAGGTGTTGGATATATCACTGATAATATTTTTGATGATATTCCTAACAGAACTTATGATATCGCTATGGCGTATACTGGGGATGCTGCTGAAATTATGAACCAAATGATTGAAGAAGAGGAAGATTTAAACTTAGGCTTCTTAGTTCCTACTGAAGGAACAAATATTTGGGTAGATTTCTTAGTTGTTCACTCTAAAGGTAATAAAGAATTTGCCTATAAATTTTTAAACCACATCATGTCATATGACGGAGCTAAGAAAAATACTGACGGATTATTCTACATCTCACCAAGAGAAGATGTAAGATTAGAACAAGTTCAAGAAGCTAAAAGTGCTGATATTAAAGAACTATTCCAAGTTAAATTTAGACCAAACGATGATATTTTCCGCTTTGATCCTGTATCAAAAGAGTTAATTGATAACGCTTGGAACCGTTTAGGTGTAAATAGATAATTAAAATAAATAAAGCCGGCAAGTCCGGCTTTTCTTTTGCAATATTATTATTTGTAAAAGTTATTTATAGTCTTAATTAGAAAAATTATAATTTTCATTGATTTTGAACGCTTCTTAATCTATAATTATTTTGTATATAGGTTTAGGAGAGATGAATATGGAAAAAAATAACACTAATAATAAAACATCTTTATTAAGTCTATCTGAACTAAAAAAAGGCGAAAAAGCTAAAGTTGTAGATATTCTTACAGAATCGAGGAAACTAAGGCAGAGATTTTTTGATATGGGTATTACCAAAGAAGTAATAGTTGAAGTTAAAAGTATCGCCCCATTTGGTTCACCAATAACTATAGAATTAAGAGATTACGAATTATCAGTAAGAAAAGCTGATCTTAACGATATTATCGTGGAGGTAATATCATGATAGCGTTAGTTGGAAATCAAAATAGTGGTAAAACCACTCTTTTCAATTTGTTAACCGGAACTCAACAAAAAGTTGGAAATTGGCCGGGTGTAACTTTAGAGAGAAAAGTCGGTAAAATTAAATCAACAGATCATGAAATTGTTGACTTGCCTGGTGTTTACTCACTTAGCGCATACAGTTCTGAAGAAACTATATCTAGAGATTATTTATTAAATGATAGACCAAACTTAATTATTAACGTATTAGATGTTACTCAACTGGAAAGAAGTTTATATTTAACAATGCAGTTAATAGATCTTAAAATTCCAATGATTATTACGCTTAATATGAAGGATTTGGCTGATAAAAAGGGAATTGTTATTGATTTGGATAAACTAAATGAGATATTAAAATATCCTGTATTAGAAATATCTGCACTTAAAAAAACTGGTGTTGATGAGTTAGTTAATCTAATTGAAAATGCGAAAAAGATTACTCCAGTTGAAATTAAATATTTTTCTGAAGATATTGAAGATGCGTTAAGTAAAATTTCTAAGAAAGTTAATCATAAATCAAAACGTTTTATCGCATCCAAATTATTAGAAGATGATTTGTTAATTAAAGAATATGAAACGGATGAAATTAAATCAATTAGAGAAGATTTTGTAAATACACATAACTATCAAATGGATGAGCAAATAGCTCATGAACGTTATAACTTTATTGAGAAAATCAAAAAAGAAGCAGTTACTTATAACGAAAACTTTTATAAAGAATCGATTACTCGTAAAATAGATAAGATTGTCTTAAATAGATTTTTAGCAATCCCTATCTTCATCTTAATCATGACAGCTATTTACTATTTATCAGCCGGAGTAGTTGGTGGATATACTGTTGGATTAATTGAAGGCATATTCGAAAGTATATCTAGTTCTGCAGAAACCTGGTTAGAATCAGTTGGGGCTTCACCATGGTCAATTAGTTTGGTAGTTAATGGCGTAATAGGCGGAGTTGGAGCCGTTTTAGGGTTTGTACCCCAACTATTAATTTTGTTTCTATTAATTTCATTATTAGAAGCAAGCGGCTATATGTCAAGGATTGCATTTACCTTAGACCAAGTCTTTAGAAAAGTTAGTTTAAGTGGTAAATCTATTATTCCGTTTATTCTTGGAATTGGTTGCTCAGTACCAGCTATTATGGCTACTAAAACAATCGATGATGAACAAGAAAAAGAAACGACTATATATCTGGCACCGTTTATTCCATGTAATGCTAAACTTCCAATTATTGCTTTATTTGCTGGTTATTTCTTTCCAAATAATCGCGGTCTAATTACAGTGTCATTTTACTTTATGTCAATAGTTGTTATTGGATTATTAGCGTTTATATTAAAGAAATTAGCATTCAAAAAAACATCTACTGGATATATTTCTGAATTACCCACTTATAAACTGCCATCAGCTAGATATGTAACAAGAGATGTCTTAGGTAAAATTTGGTCATTTATTAAAAGAGCTGGAACTATTGTTTTACTTTCAAGTATTATTATTTGGTTTTTAGCTTCATTTACTTGGTCATTTTCTTATACAACAGATCCAAGTCGCAGTATTTTAAGAACATTTGGAGATATTTTAGCTCCAATATTTTACCCAATTATTGGTAATTTAAACTGGGGTGCTTCAGTATCAGCGATTCAAGGTTTAGTAGCAAAAGAAAACGTTGTTTCTACAATGGGAATTATTGCTAATTTAACTGCAGAAGCAGTTGAAGCCCTAGGCTCAGATCCAACTCCTGAAGCATTAAGAGCTTTATTTGGATCAGAAGCTAATACACTATTTTCTACATTTACTGGATTATCTGCATTTTCATTTATGACATTTAATTTATTTTCTGCACCTTGTTTTGGAGCTATTGGAGCAATGAGAGATGCATTTGGATCAACTAAGAAGATGTGGTTAGCTGTTATTCTGCAAACTGGATTTGCTTGGTTATTAGCTGCAGCCATTTATGGAATAGGTAGTTTAATTGGAGTGTTGATAGCATGACGACAGCTGATATTGTTATTTTAATTATCGTTTTATTAATCGTAGGTGCAATAATCTTTAGAATAATTTATAACGCGGTTAAGAAAAGATATTGTGTGGATTGCTCTTCTAAAGCTAGTTGCTCACTAAAAATGGAAGATTTATTAAAAGAAATAGATAAAGATATTAAGAAAAAAACTGAGGATTAACCTCAGTTTTTATTTTCTTCTATTAATTTAATCATTAAATTATATAAAATATTATGACTATTTTCCCAAGTGCGATACATATTCTTATAGGCTAACTCGCCCATTTTCTTAAGATTTTCTTTATTAGATATTTCTAATATCTTACTAGAATATTTATCTACATCATAATCACTTAAAAAGCAATGCTTCCCGTCTTCTAATCCAAAGGCAGTTACTGAACCTTTAATTAAAAGTGACGGTGTCTTTTGGCTTGCTGCTTCAATTTGTACTAATGAGTTAGTATCATATAATGATGGAAATAAAAATAAATCAGAAATTTGTAGAAGCGCAGCAATTTCATCGCGACATGATAGTCTAGCGGTGAAGATTACGTTATTTTCAAGACCTAGCTTTTTAACATATTCTTCAAGCTCTTGACGATCTAGGCCTTCTCCAATGAAAATCATTTGGAAATCAAGTCCCTTTTCCTTAACTACTTTAAGTGAATCAGCAATTAACCATAAACCTTTTAGTTTGTTAATTCTTCCTAAGAAGGAGAAGATGATTTTATTATTGTCAATATTATATTTTTTAATCAAATCACTGATTAACTCTTTATTTTCCAAGAACTTCATATCTGTAGCATTATTAATTACGTAAGTATCATTTTTCATGCCATATTCATTTAAGTAAATATCCTTAATCCCTTCCCCTACAGGAACGACCATAGTACATTTATTATAACGTCTCATTGTAAACCACAGCATAATATTAGCTATAAAATTAAATTTAACTGCTCGTTTGAAGTCTTGTTTGATTTGTGAGTGGGCATAAATAATTGAAGGAATATTATGCTTTTTAGCATATTTAATACCATATTTACCTAAACCGAACGGAGAGTGAATCATAATTAGATCTAAATCTAATGATTTTAACTCTTTTTTAAATTTAGAGTCAAATTTTGGTGTAACCATTTGATAGTCAATAAAGAATATCTTAACAGCTTTTACTCTAGTAAGTTTTACTTCACCAATCGGTTTTTCGACATAGCCTTTTGGTGCTTTTGGAACAAATAAGTAGAAGTTAACACGATCTTTTAAATATTTAATTTGGCTTTCCATAACTTTAACTACACCATCAATCATTGGGTAGTAAACGTCACAAAATACCGCAACATTAATTTTATCTTTATTCATATTTTTTAATCCTTTCTCATTTCATCAACTAATCCGTAATATAAGTTAGTAAGTCTAATACCAATTGGAGTATTAAAGTAATTTTCTATTATTAATTCTTCGTTATAAGGGTTTTCGCTAGCTTTTTTAATTTGTTCATTGAAGTTTTCAGCATATGAATATTCATATATGTTCGTAGCCGCATTAAACACATTTGGCTTACTAATTGATTTAGGTAATACCACTTTAGTTTTATTAGCTAACGCAGTTAAATAAAAGGTTGAAGTTCGTGCAGAATATTCTTCTTGAATAAACGCATCAACAGTTTTAAAGTAAGATTTAGCATTAGCCATATCATTAATAATTAAAATATTTTTATCAAACTTATTTTTCTCTAGTGAGTTTTTTAATCCTAATTGTAACTCAAAATCCCCAATTATAATAAATAGTGAATCACGATAATCATCTAAATTATCTTTAATTCCGAAATAAAAATCAACGAATCTTTCAATATGATAATTAGGAAAAACTAACAAGTATTTATGTTTAAAATCACTAGTATTTAAATCAACGCGTTTCTCACACTTAAGTGATAAAAATTCTTCATGACTTAATAGAGTTGGATCGATATAATATGTTGGTTTATATTCTTTTCTTTCAAATTCGTAAGAGTTTTCTAATGATTCAGGTAACACAACATCAGATGAGATTAGCATTTTTTCTAATCGATAACTAATGTTATTACGCTTAATAGGACCAAATGAATCTAAACTATTAATAACATCATTTTCAGTAACAACGATTGGAATTGGTTCGTGTTTTTTAATATATGATAATAATCTACTATGTGAAGTTGCGTTAACAAAGTGTAAAATATCAATTTTATGCTTTGTAATTTGTTTTTTATTATAAGCCAAGAAGTAGTTATTATTTTTAAAATATCTGATAAGTTTACATCTACTCATCTTCAAATAAATCGTATCACTTGGATTAAAATCGTGTTTAGTATGTGTAATAATGTAAGGATTTTGTTGGTTTTTTGATAACTGACGATACATTAACTGTGCTTCTTGATTATCGTGATAACTATCACAAACAATACCAATTCGTAGAGATTCCATATTATGAATTCTTTGCTTATAAAGTTTAATTTTATGATCTTTTCGAGCATCAATAATCTTTAGTATAATGTATGCAAGTAATCCCCATGCCATTGCAAAATAAAATGTAAATAACCTAGTAACAAACATGATATTAACAGCATCAACTTGATTTACTGTAGCCATCGCTGTAAGAAGTAGAACAAATACTGTTTCTACCCCTCCAGAACTACCAGGAAGTGGGAACCACGCCATTAAAGTAGTTGCTACTAATGTAATAGCCATCATGAAAATAAAATCATCACTACTTACATTCATATTTAAAGCTTTCGCAACAAAATAAGGAATTGAATAATAAATAACTAATGCAATTATTCGAACTAACGAAGTAAAGATTAAAAATCTTTTCTTTTTATACATTTCTTGAGATGATTTTTGAAATCTTCTAACAACATTAGGAGTTTCATCAGCAACCTTAGTTAATTTTTTCTTAAAGGGTTTAATCTTAGCTAATAAATATAAAAACTTTTGAACTACTTTAGGAAACTTCCTAGAAAAAGTTAAGAAAAATATTAGTAGTAAGACCCCAAAGTTTAGTAAATAACCAATAATAACTATCACCAGTTTATCTTTTAATATTTCACTATGGAAAATAGAAAGAATTACTAATGCAGCAGTTGATAAAATGTTTGCAATTAATTGATAGTTTACATAAGTAGTAGTTAGAATACTAGTAGCTTCATCACCGGTTACACCATGTTTAAGGTAAACTACTGTTTGAAATGCTTGAGAACCACTTTGTGATGGTGTTATCCCGTTAAAAAAATACTCAGTACTAGCATTTAAAAATAACCTAGTTTTATCCATTTTAGTTTTATGGAATATCCCAATAAAGAAATGGGGTAATATCATAAATATTAAATATCCTATCGTAAGTGCAATTACTACAATTAAGTATTTGGTATTAGCATTGACAAATTTATCTTTTAAATCATTTAAATCCCCTAATTGGCTAACAGCAAAAATTAATGCGATAAATATTACACCAACAAATAAAATTTGTATGAGAGTTTTCAATTTTTGTTTTTTCTTTTTTGCCTGTGTTTCCATTTTCCCTCCTGTAGTGTTCTCTTATAATATATCACATTTTATAATTTTACAAATTATATAAATGTCTCTTTTACAACTCTTATATAATTGAAATAAACAATTAACTATATAAAAAGCCGAATATATGCTAAAATAATGATAGAAAGTTGTGATAATATGAAGAAAGATTTTAGACAAATACGCATCGATAACATTAATACTTTATATCAAATAGATATGGGAGTATTTTTTGACCAAACAAATGAATTAATAACAGATCTTTTAGAAAAATTACCGATTATTGACGAAATGATTTCATCTAATTTAACTAATTATACAATTAATCGTTTATCATACTATGATAGAGCTATTATTAGACATTCAATATATGAAGTTAAATATTTAAATACTCCAAAAGCTATTATTATAAATGAAGCTATTGAAATAACTAAAATATATACTGATTTAGATGATGAAAAACAACACAAGTTTACTAATAAATTATTAGATAATATATTAAAGGATTTTTAAGATGCAACAAAAACAATACCTAACGGTTACCGCTTTAACTAAATACATAAAATATCGTTTAGAAAATGATAACCATCTTCAAAAGATTTTAATCAAAGGAGAAATTTCTAACTACACTAGAACTAATAGAGGTCATTTATATTTTTCCCTAAAGGATGAAAATGCCCAAATCAAAGCTAACATGTTTCAAAGTTATGCTAGAAATTTATCATTTGAGCCAAAAGACGGTGATCATGTTTTAATCGAGGCCAAAATTAATCTATATGAGCCGCGCGGTGAATATTCATTAAATGTAACTGAGATGACATTAGATGGTATTGGAGAACTTTACTTAAAATATGAACAACTTAAAAAAACGCTTGAAGAACAAGGTTATTTTGATGAAAAGCATAAAAAACCGATTCCAAAGTTCCCACGCCGAATTGGCGTGATTACCTCGGAAACTGGGGCAGTTATTCAAGATATTATGAACACAGTTAATCGTCGTTATCGTCTAACTGAAATTATTCTATATCCAACCTTAGTTCAAGGTGATGATGCTAAATATGATATCGCTAGACAAATTAAAAGAGCTAATGATGAAAACTTAGTGGATGTCTTGATTGTTGGCCGCGGAGGAGGCTCTATTGAAGATTTATGGGCTTTTAACGAAATTGAAGTAATTAATGCAATATTTAATTCAAAAATTCCAATTATCTCAGCCATCGGACACGAAACTGATTATACAATTAGTGATTTCGTCTCTAGCTTACGCGCTCCAACACCTACCGCAGCCGCTGAGATTGCTACCCCAGATGAAGAAGTCTTAAAAAGTTATCTTACTGAGATTAAAAATAAATTACATCGTGAAATCAAAAATAAACTATCTCAGCTCGAAATCACCTTAGCTCAATTAGAAAAAAGATTAGAGTCTCAGTCACCACAAACTAAGATTGATAAAAGTTTTGATAAGTTAGAAAACCTTTCTAATTTATTATCAAAAGAGATAAAAATTATTATTGAAAGAAAGAAAACTGAATTAGTTTTACTAAAATCTAAAATAGTTACTCCCCAAGAAAGAATTAATTCTTATAAAACTAAATTAGATTACTTATGTATTAATTTAGAAAACAAAATCAGTGAAGTTTATAATAATAAAGTTTACAAATACAAAATGGAATTAACTAAATTAAACTCATTAAATCCTCTAAAAACTTTAGAAAAAGGATTTGGAGTTATTAAAAAAGATGAAAAATTAGTAAGATCAATTGATGATTTATCATTAGGTGATCAGTTAGAAGTTGAAATTATCGATGGGATAGTTTTAACAAAAGTAGTAGAAAAGAGGAAGAAACATGGAAAATAAAAAATCATTTGAACAATTACTTCAAGAATTAGAACAAATCGTAAAAGAATTAGAAGCGAAAGATATCCAATTAGAAATGGCTATCAAAAAATATCAAGAAGGTATTGAACTGGCAAAATTATCATATAAAATGTTAGAAGATGCTAACGCTTTAATTATGAAAAAAGCCGAAGAAAAGGATGAATAATTTAGAAACTCTAACACCGGCTAAACTAAAAAAATTATCAGTTGATGAACTTAACGTTTTGGCTAGCCAAATCAGAGAATTCTTAATTAATAATATTACCAAAACGGGCGGACATTTAGGTCCGAATTTAGGCGTGATTGAATTAACTATAGCCCTGCACTATGTCTTTAATAGTCCAAAAGATCAATTTATCTTTGATATCGGACACCAAGCCTATACCCATAAAATAATTACTTCAAGAGCCAAAGGATTTCATAAATTACGCTCTAAAGACGGAATAAGTGGCTTTACTAGTTATAACGAATCAATTCATGACGTATGGGAATCTGGCCATGCTGGGACTGCGTTATCAGCCTTAATGGGAGTGTTATATTCAAATAAAATTGATAAAAATACTAATCGCGCAGTCGCAATCGTTGGTGACGGCGCTTTATCTTCAGGAATGAGCTTAGAAGCATTAAATTTAATAAGTTATCATAACTTACCTGGTATTATCATTATCAATAATAACAAAATGAGTATTTCTAAATCAGTTGGTAAAATGGCTGACATATTAAATGGCGATTATAAAGTTAAATCTTCATTTTTTAAAACATTAGGTTATGAATTTACTGAGATTGAAGATGGGCATAATTTAAATGATTTAATTAATGTTTTTAATGTTGCCAAAGAAGTAATTAAACCACAAGTAATTTTAGTAAATACCATTAAAGGTAAAGGAATAAAAGAAGCAGAACAAGATCAAATTGGTAAATACCATATGATTTCAAGTGATAAAAAAACGAGTTCATCATGGAGTGAAGTAATTAGTAATTTAATTTTAGAAATTCAAGAAGAAATACCAACTATGGTAATTGTTCCAGCGATGGAAGTTGGAGGACATTTAACTAATTTTAAGAATAAATACCCAAATCGTTTTTTAGATGTTGGTATCTCAGAAGAGCATGCTGCAACTATGTCGGCTGCGGTTGCAAAAAATAAGAAAAATGTGATTTTATCTCTTTACTCAACATTTTCGCAAAGAGCTTTTGATCAAATATTAAATGATATCACTAGACCGAATTTAGGTGTTTTTATGACAATTGATCGATCAGGATTAATCCCTGGTGACGGAGATACTCATCAAGGAATATACGATGTATCAATGTTTTTAATGATGCCTAATATAACAGTTACAATGCCGTCTAATATTCAAGATGCAGCAGATTTGTTAAGATACGGATTACAACTTAATAAGCCTTTTGTGATGCGTTTTCCAAAAGGTAATGTGGAAACTGATTTTTCATATATAAAACGAAATATTAAACTCTCTTGGGACAAAATAACAAGTGGTAATAAATTAAATATTATTACCTACGGACCAATAGTTAATGATATAAAAAATATTATTATAGATGCTAATTTATCAGTAAATTTATATAATGCTAAATTTATTAAACCAATTGATTTAAAGAAATTAAATGAGATTTTCGCCAATGGAAATCCTATTTTAGTTATTGAAGAAATCGTTAATAAAAGCGGTTTATATCAAGAAATATTGGAATATAAAGAACAAAACAATTTTAAATCTAAAGTGTTAACACATTCACTTCAAGATATAAATATTCCTCATTTAAATGAATCTGAAATTAAAGAATTTGCATCATTTGATACAAATTCATTAAAAGAAATTATTAAACATGCGCTTAGATAATTACTTAAAAAATAAATATGAAAATTATACTCGTTCGCAAATCCAAGACTACATTAAACGTGGTCTTGTTTCAGTGAATAATGAAATAATCACAAAAACCGGATTTCAAGTAAGAGATAACGATATTGTCGAGTTAAAAGACTTAATTGAATACGCATCAAGAGCTGCATATAAATTAGAAGCTGCTTACAATAAACTAAATCTAAACTTTAAAAACTTTAAAATATTAGATGTCGGTTCGTCAACTGGTGGATTTACTGATTTTTCAATAAAAGCTGGCGCTAAATTAGTTTATGCTTACGATGTTGGTACTGATCAAATGGTAGAACGATTACGTAGTGACAAGCGAGTAATCTTAAATGAACAAACTAATATTTTACATGTCACGCCACCAAAAGTAGATATTGTCTTAATTGATGTTTCATTTACTTCGTCAAAACCAATTTTAAGACATTTAATTGATGCTTCAAATAAATTTTTAGTTTTAATTAAACCACAATTTGAAGTAGGGTTTGATTATTTGGTTAAAGGCATAGTAAAAAATAAAAAAAGAGTCGCAACTCTTTTAGAAGATTATATGCAATTAGCCCGTACCTTAAGACTTAATGTAGTCGATATTTTTGAATCTGGACTCCCAGGAAAAGAAGGAAATATTGAATATTGGCTATATTTGACAAAATAAAAAAGGCATAAGCCTTTATTATTTTAAGTTAATGATAATAGCTGCGACTAAACCGCCTACTGCCGCTAACACCATGGCGATAAGAATTATCCAAATAACAAGTCTTCCACCTCTAGATTCAGTTGGTGTTTTAAGAACAGGGATATCAACCTTATTATCTTTTTTGTTTACTATTTTCTTTTTCTTAGGTTTTGCCAATTTAATCACCTCTCACTTTTTATATTATACAATAAATTATTTTTTTTAGGAAGTGTAATAGTATATGAGCCAAATAAAAATTATATTTCACGTAGATTTAAATGCATTTTATGCTAGTTGCGCCATGATTAAGGAACCTTTTTTAAAAAAAGAGGTTTTTGTTGTTGGCGGAAGAACCGGATCTAATAGTGGTGTAGTTTCAACTGCCTCATATAAAGCTAGAGCTAAGGGAATTCGTAGTGGTATGAGTATTGTTGAAGCTCAAAGGTTATATCCAAAAGTACTAGTAGTTCCTACCAACTTTCCTTTATATCAAAAATATTCAAATTTATTTTTTAATTACTTAAAAAAATATTCAAAAATTATCTTAAAAGGTTCAATCGATGAAGCTTATATGGATGTTACAGAAATTTCCAAAGAAATTCATCCACTTAAACTAGCCAAACAAATCCAAGATGGATTATTAAAAGAACACGAACTTCCAGTATCAATTGGAATAGGACCTACATTATTTTTAGCTAAAATGGCAAGTGATATGAAAAAGCCACTTGGTATTACTGTCCTTCGTAAGCGTGATGTCGAAAAGATGTTATATCCACTGCCAATCGGTAAAATTTTTGGAATTGGCGTAAAAACTAAAAAAGTTTTAAATGATATAGGGATATTTACCGTAAATGAGTTTGTAGATCCTAATAATAAAAATAAGATATTAGAAGTAATGACACCAAACTCATATTACGGATTTTTAGATAATATAAACGGGAAATCAACTGATATTGTCGATCCTACATTATATGATATCCCTAAATCAATTAGTAATGAAGAAACCTTAGTTTATCCAATTCAAGGTTATGAATTAATCTACGATCACTTAAAAGAACTAGCTAAAACTACAGTTGAAAGATTAAAAAATGAAGACTTAGTTGCAAGAACCGTCTCCATTAAATTAAAAACATCTAACTTTCAAACGATTACTAGATCACGTAGTATATCAGAACCGATTGAAGATTTTGATTTAATTTTACAAATTGCTAATGACATACTTTTATCTAATTACGAAGGAGAAGAAATTAGGTTAGTAGGTATCGGTTTATCTCAGTTAATTTTAAAAAAAGATTTAAAAAATGAAATCAATTTGTTCAATTATAATGAATTTGAAGATAAAGAATATAACTTAGATAAATTAATTAAAAAGATCAATAAAGAATATGAAAAAGAAGTAATTTCATTTGGCATTAAAGAAGACTAATCCAAATTAATTAAGTATTCATATATCGAATTTGTAAGTTCATCTGGAGTGGATGCGGCAGATGTTAAAGTAATAACTTTAACACCAATTAACCACTCTTTTTTTATATCATCAATACTATTAATTAAGTAAGTAGGAATATATCTAGAGCCTATTTTAGCAAGTTCATTAGCATTTGAACTAATAGTATCGCCAACAACTAGGCATAAATCACCCGTAATCTCATTGATTAACGCTTCTTGACGCAATATAGCGGAATTACATACGCCGTCTTTAAAGACGCTATTTGGGTACTTATACATTAAATATTCTAGCATTATATTTAAGTGATCACGTCTTAAAGTGGTTTGGGTTGTAATTAAGATTTTATCATTAGAAATATTTAATTTATCAATATCATCATATGAAGTAATTAAATGTATTTTTTTAGGGTTAATTCCGATAACACCTTCTGATTCTGGGTGGTTATCTTTTCCAAGATAAACTACATCATAATCATTTGTTAAATAAGAATTGATAATATCTTTAGTTTTAATAATAAACGGACAAGTAGTATCAACATATTTTAAGTTTTTTTCTTCTAATATTTTAATTACCTCTGGTGAGACACCGTGCGCAGTTAAAATAATAATACCATCATCGATATTTTCTAACATTTCAACTCTTTTCATACCATATGATTTAATAGTAATAACTCCTAACTCATCAAGTTTATTAGAAACAAACTCATTATTCATGAGTTCTCCTAAGATATAGATTGGCTTGTTATTTTTATTTTCCTCTATAGTTTTATAAACTAGGTCAAGTGCACGTTTAACACCGTTACAAAAACCTTGTTTTGAGACTTTTATTACTTTCATATAAATCTCACCTACCTATTCATTATTATACATTATTTAGTAAATAATGATATAATGAAAATGCTATGGAAAAGAAAATATTAGAAAAATTACAATTTAATAAATTAAGTTTAGTTCAAGAAAAAACATTAAATGAGTTTTCAAGTCCTGAAAACTTAGTAATTGTTGCTCCTACAGGAACTGGGAAAACCCACTCCTATTTAATTCCGATTTATCAAGAATTTGAAAAGAATAAAAAGCCTGGACTTAAACTTGTTATATTAGTACCAACTAATGAGTTGGTTTTTCAAGTACACGATATGGCTAAAGAATTATTTAGTGAATATAACATTAGAACTTTTTACGGATCAATGGATAGGCAAAGAGAACTAAAGTGGTTAGAAAATAATGAAATTGATATAGCAATTGGAACACCTATTAAAATAGAAGAATTCATTTCTAATGGTAGCCTATCATTTCAAGGATTAGAATACTTAGTATTTGATGAAGCTGACATGATGTTTGATTTAAAGTTTATGGAACCGATCCTACCTATTTTAAATACATCTAAACTAGGTAAACTAATTTTAGTTTCAGCCTCAATTACTGAGACAATGAAGCCATTTATTAAAGAATACTTTGGCAATTATAAACTAATTGATACAACAGCTTCTGAAGGATTAGAAATTAAACATTATTTAATTAAAGCTGGAGCTAGAACAAGAGAATTTATATTAAAAGATTTATTAAAATTAATTAACCCTTATTTTTGTATCATTTTCGTATCAAAAAAAGAAGACCAACCTGAAGTATTTAATATTTTAAATGAATCCGGATTAAATGTTGCTAATTTATCTGGTGATATGCCAGTTAGAGTTAGAAGACAAGTAATTAAAGATATTCATGATTTAAAATACCAATATCTAGTAACAAGTGATATCGCTTCACGCGGTATTGATTTTGATGCAACTCATATTATTAACTATGATTTACCTTACCACCTAGAATACTTTATTCACCGTAGTGGTAGAACTGGTAGAATGGGTAAAACTGGTGAAGTTTATACTATTTGGAGTGATAATGATAACCGAAAGATTCAAAACCTATCTAAAAAAGGTATTGAGTTTAATGAAATAAAGTTATCTAAAGCTGGTATTACTCATGTTGTTCCTAGAGAAAAAGAATTAAAAGAAGAAGAAATCCAAGTAATTAGATCAATTAAAAAACCAACCAAAGTTAAACCTAATTACCGTAAAAAAAACAAACAACGCATTGAAAAAGCGTTAAAAGATCACAGGAGGAAAGAATATGCTAAAAATCGGAAGTCACGTTAGTATGAAAGGTGATGAAATGTTTCTTGGCTCTGTAAAAGAAGCATTATCATATAACGCTAATTCATTTATGATATATACTGGCGCTCCTCAAAATACTATTAGAAAACCACTAGAAGATTTGAAGATTGAAGAAGGAAAAGCTTTAATGAAAGAACATGGTCTATCACTTGATAATGTTGTAGTACATGCTCCGTATATTATGAATTTAGCTAATCCAGATAAATCAAAAAGAGATTTCGCAATTAGATTTTTAACTGAAGAGGTTAGACGAACAGCGGCAATTGGTGCTAAACAAATAGTCGTTCACCCTGGAAATGCTACAGGAGGAGACAGAGAGGAAGCGATCAACTGGATTGCTGAAGGTGTTAATGAAGTAATTGCGAATACGAAGGGATTATCCGTTAAAATTGCCCTTGAGACAATGGCCGGAAAAGGAACGGAAATTGGGCGCACTTTTGAGGAATTAGCTGAAATTATTTCTAAAATTAATGACCAAGACCGCGTTAGCGTTTGCTTTGATACCTGTCATACAAGTGATGCTAATTATCCAATCAAAGATGATTTTGACGGAGTATTAGATCATTTTGATAAAGTTGTCGGAATTGATAAAATTTCAGTAATGCATGTTAACGATTCAATGAATGGACAAGGTGCAGCTAAAGATAGACACGAAAATATTGGTTTTGGACATCTAGGTTTTGATACACTGGTTAATATTATTCATAATCCAAGACTTAAAGATATCCCTAAAATATTAGAAACGCCTTATGTCGAATCAAAACCACCTTATAAACATGAAATTGAAATGATTAGAAATAAGGTTTTCATTCCTAACTTAAAAGAAATTATTGCTAATGAATGAAAAAGGGGCTGTAAAGAAATGAAGAATTAATTTTTCTTCTTAGGACTTTACAGTCCTTTTTTCTTTTTTAGATAGAAAATATCGTAGTTCTACTAAAAAACACCTATTTTTAGCCATACTAAAAGAAGCTTTAGCTTAAATAGGTGTTTTATTGTGGATAAATTAGTTTATGATTCGATACTTTTTATTGTGGTATTTCGATAAATTGTATCCGATTGCTACTAAGAAAAACTCTAATCTTACATTTTGGGTACCGCGACGTCTAAATCGCCTTGTTTTAAAAGGGTCTTTAATTACCCCAAAAGCCCCCTCCGCTTGAATCGACCTTTGAATTCTTAACTCTATTCCTAAATCAGATTGAAGGTTATTTATTACCTCTTTTTGATAGCTTATATTTTCTTTGTTTAAATCGACTGTTCGATTTTCTTCTTTAATATAGTATACTTGTGAACCGTTTTTTCTAGTATAAATATATTCTAACTTAGAACCAGTTTTTGAAATGAAATCTCCATCCTCATCCGTTTTTATATTCAAACCATTATAGTAATCGTTTACTCTTTTTTTATCAGTGGTGTCTTTTACGTACATATTGTATTTTTGATATAATTCCATGTCGTTTGTTTTCAAATATCGATAATTTGTAAGACCACCATATCCAGCGTCTGCGACTGGATATTTTGGATATTTGTTGTATCTTTTATAATACCCTTCTAAAAATGGTATTAATGTTTTATAATCGTTTCGATCATTAAATATATCTAAGTGAATTATATATTCATCACTTATACCAATTTGGATATTATATCCTGGTTTTAATTGATCGTTTTTCATATAGTCCTCTTTCATTCTCATAAAGGTTGCATCATGATCTGTTTTGGAATATGAATTTCGATTAGTTCCCATTATTTTTAAGTGATTTTCATATTCGATTAACTTTGATAAATATTCATCTATCTTTTCAAAATCTCTTTGTAGTGCTGTTTTCCTATTTCCTTTGCCATAAGTAAATGTGATGTTTGACCTTTTAACTTGATCGTTAATAAATTGATGAACTTTACTTAAATAGTCTACATTATATTCTGTGTAAATAGGAAAATAGATATTTTCTAATTCATATCGTTGGTTTAATGATTCTAAATATTTACTTATCTTTTTATATAGTTTAATTTGAAATTTTTCAACCGATCCACGCCATACAAATGTGTATTTGTTTGCCATAGACTCTATTTTTGTTCCATCAATGTATAACTTCTCGGTGTCGATTTTTTCTTCGGTGATTAAGAAGTTTGTAATTTCATAAAAAATGTCTTCAATATTTTTAACTAAATAGCTATCTAAAAAATTTTTTATCGCTTGATGACTTGGCTTCATTTCATCTGTAAGCCACATTATTCTTATGTCATTTTTTGCTGCTTTTTCCATAGCTCTTAAACTTTGGATTTTCTCCATCTGACAAAACAGTACCAGTTTTAACATTTTGACTGGATTATATCCCACTCGACCTCGGTTGTCTTTTTGGGATATTAAGTACCTTTCTAACTTTAACCTTTTAAACACTTCGTCAAATGTTCTTACTTCACTATCAAATGGAATTTTTATTTCCAAATCTAGTGGTAATCTTAACTGTTTTGTTGTATAATTATTATGTATATTTAGGTTACTGTTCATAACATAATTATACCAAAAAACCACCCCGGATTTCCAGGGTGGCTTTTTGTTTTTGTAAGGAGGCTGTTATTTTATTTCTTTACAGCCCCTTTTTTATTTATTTTAAGATCATAAAATTTTTATTTCCTGAAAGAATTCAAACCACTTATCTTCACTAACTGGTGGTGCAACATATTGACATACCTTTTTTAATTCAGGAAAATTAGTGTTGCTCATACAAATTCCTATATCAGCATTTTTAATCATCTCATAGTCATTTTGTCCGTCACCACAACAAATTAGTGTAGTTTTTAAATTAAGCTCTTTTCTGACTATTTCAATACCCTTGAATTTTCCATCACCTTTATGAACTATATCAAGTCCTGGTTTTTCTTGTACATAGGTATCAAAATAAGGACTTAATTTTTCTTGTATTGGTTTTAATGATTCGAAATCATGACCATTAATCCATAAATGACAAGTTTCATCACCAATTTCATCTATGGAATATACTTTTTCCTGACGATTTATCGTTTTTGCTTTTTTATCTAATATGAAAGGATGTTTTATAGTTGAACCACCAAGATAGACTCCTTCAAAGTTTTTGACTACATCATTGATTTGTTTTAGTTCTTCTTTTGAGAAAAAATTAGTATAAATCAATTTATTAAATAGTTTGATGTAACAACCATTTCCCAATACTAAAGCATCAAAGTATTTTAATATGTCTTTTACTTCATCTAGTCTAGTGGGGCCTCTACCAGTTGAGATTCCCAAAATGACATCTTCTCTTTTAGAAAGATGTTGTATCATTTTCTTGGTGTTAGCAGAAACTCTTGATTTTCCCGTTTCTAATAAGGTATTGTCAATATCAAAAAAAATTAAATAAGTCATTGCCGTATTTGATATTTATTCTTCCTTTTTAGGTTTGCGTTTGAAAATGTTTTTAACTTTATCAGCAAATGATACTTTCTCATCTGCAGCATTGTCATCGGTTTCTTCTTCCTGAACAACCTCTTTACCCTTTAGTTCATAGTGTGCTTTGATTTCTTCTAGTTCTTCTTCAGAAATTGGTAATTCTTCTATTATTGATAGAGTTCCTTCAGCGAATTTTTCTCCACTTTCCATATCAAATAAAACGACATTATCAGGTTGAAAATTAAGTTTAATCGGTGTTCCTATTTCGAAATCAACTTGACCAAAAACCACAGAAGTTATTAAAATATTTCTGTATTCAATAATCAAAGTAGTTGACATACCAGAAGGTAATGATGAATATATTTCACCTTCGATACCGCTATTTAAATTAACGAATTCTGGTCTTATTCCAACGATTACATCTTCTGGGATGGTGTCAATTGTTTTCTTTGATGAAAATTTAAATATAGCTTTTGCAAATTCAATTTCAATTTCTTTCTTGTTAGAACCTTTTTTAGCTTTTGAGTCAATGAAATTCATAGTTGGATTACCCACGAAATCAGCAACAAAAGTATTAGCTGGATGAGAATATAAAGTGAGTGGATCATCGTATTGTTCAATAACTCCAGTTTTTAAAAGACATACTTTTGTTGATAGTGTCATGGCTTCTAATTGATCGTGAGTTACATACACAAAAGTTGAATCAGTTGTATTGAATAGACGTTTTAATTCGGTTCTCATTTCTAATCGTAATTTAGCATCTAAATTTGATAGTGGTTCATCCATAAATAGTGTTTTAGGATGCGGTGCAAGCGTTCTGGCAATTGCAACTCTTTGTTGTTGACCGCCTGATAGTTCACTTGGATAACGCTTTGCAAAGTGTTCGATTTTTAATAATTTGAGAAGCTCATCAACTCTTTTGTCGATATCTTCTTTTGGCCATTTTAGGGTTTCTAGACCAAAAGCAATATTTTTATAAACAGTCATATGTGGCCATAAGGCATAATTTTGGAATAGAAATCCAATATCGCGTTTTGATGGTGAAACATTGATCCCTTTTTCTGAATCGAAAACGACTTCATCACCAATGGTAATTCTTCCGCTAGTAGGATCTTCTAATCCAGCAATCATTCTTAAAATAGTCGTTTTTCCGCAGCCTGATGGTCCTAATAAGGTAATGAAGGAACGATCAGGAATTTCTAATGTTACATTATCAACTGCTGTAAAATCTCCCCATCTTTTAGTTACATTTTCTAATAATATTTTTGGCATTTTAATTTCCTCCGATTCCTTTATCGATTGATGCACCTGTAATCTTATTAATTAAGAAGTTTAACACAATGATTACAATCATCATAATGAAGTTTAATCCGTTTGCAATCTGACTAACGCCACTTGTGTCAAAGTCTCTAATTAAAAGTGTTAACAATGAACCTACTGGTGCAATTAAAGCGAATAATGTATATTCTCTCATTGTTGATATAAATGGTAGTAAGTACCCTGATAAGAAGCTAGACTTTTGAATTGGGAACAATATTTTGCTCATTCGTTTTCTCCATGGAACTCCTAACATAATTCCAGCCTCTTCTATCTCTGTCGATAGTTGCATCATAGCATTAGTTCCGGATCGTGATGCGAATGGTAAGAATTTTACACTAGCTACTAGAACAACTAATAAAAATGTACCATTTAACCATCTAAAACCTTCATTATATGTTAATGCATAATAGGTTGCACCAAATGATAAGGCAGGAATCAAGTAAGGTATAAACGATAGCGCTGATAAAGATTTAGCAGCAAACGATCTTCTCTTGCGAGAAATTGCGTACCCTAAAAGAATACCCACCATACCGACAATCAAGGCGACAACAAATGATAGTAAGATACTTCTTCCAATTGATTTCCAAATTAATGCGTTCCGTAATATTCCTCTACTGTCGGCCGCAGCCCGAGTCGTTATTTGCTCATCGGTGAGCCAATAATAATTAGTGAATATTGCTTTTCCATCGGCATTGACTGTTAGGAAACTTTGGAATCCAAATGTAATTAACGGAACAATTGAGAAAAATACTGTAACAAACATCGCTAAAATCAATATTGGCCATTTGGCTTTTCTTAAATTGATTTTAGAAATTTGCCCAGATTTTCCAGTTACCGTAACATAAGATTTTCTTGAACTACTTAGTAGACTATTAAGCCCAAGTATTATCATGGTTATTAAAATCAAAATAATACCTATTACATATCCAATACCGCGGTTATCTGAGTCCTGTAGGGCCTGCCGCATCATGATGGATATGGTGCTAAATTTATTATTTTTATTTAAATATACAGGCACTGTATAACTACTCATAGAACTCGAAAACACGAGAAGGAAAGTAGACACGATACCTGGTTTTATAATAGGTAGAGTAATCCTTCTAAAAACTTTAAATCTTGATGCTTTCAAAATTGTTCCTGCTTCTTCTAAGTTGGCATCCATATTTTTTAAAATTCCACCGATTAAAATATAAGCGAATGGTGCATAATGGATTCCTAGTACCATAGCCATAGGGAAGAATCCATAAACCATCCATTCAGGAACTCTAATAGTAGTTATTAATTCTAAAAAACCAATTTGATTATAAGCTGAATCAACAGATGAGTTTTTAAAAAAACTTTCCCAGAACATTGCAATAGACCACGAAGGCATAATGTATGGGAACAAGAAAAAAACAGAGAGAAACTTCTTACAAGGGATATTAGTCCTAGTAATTAAAAATGCTAATCCTCCACCAACAAAAATTGCAATAAAACATGCTAATAAAGCCATTAAACAAGATCTGTATAAAGGCTTGTAAAAGTTATTTAATGAACTACTATGAAATAATGTATTATGCCAATGGATTGGTGTAACTGTTCCAGGTTTTAGTCCATATCTGGCGGCCTCGCCGCCAGCATGGATTAATAATGATTCTTTAAGCAACCCAAAGAGTGGAAACACCACAGTTGCTAGTAATATCATTAAAAATATTATTGTTATTGTATTTTGAGGTCTACTAAAATATGTTTTTAATGTATTTAAGTTTTTTTTGAGTTTTAATTTTGTGCTGCTCATTTTTATGAAGTTTGTCTATTGTTTATTTTGATGATTTATTTAAATTATCAATTAATTCCTTTAATGCGTAATCAGTTGTTTTTAGATACGCTTGATCTTCAACGATATTTCTTTCCTTCCACACTGAAAGTGGTAGATCACCAGGGGCTTGTGGAATTGATTCAATTGGAGAATAGTATGCGTATAACCCTTTGAAACCAGCATTAAATGCTTCTTCAGTTAACATATATCGAGCAAATAAACAAGCTGTATAGCAATATTTACTTGTCTTAGGAATAACTGTAAACATTTTGTATAAATAACCGTTGAATCCTTCTAATTCAATATCATAAGATAAAATTTCATTTGCTAATCTTACACCTTCGGCATCTCTTTCCTCTTTAGTTCCGAAAGATTCATCTTTTGGAGCTAATTGAGAAGATAAACCTTTATGTTTAGTAAATGATGCGTAGAATACAGTTCTTGGATTTGCTGTGTCTTGAACTAATGTTTCAGTCACGGCTGTTGTGTCACTACTGTGCCATGTAGTAATATTAGTTAAATATTCCGTTATATATTTATATCCAATATTTTTATAGCCTGGCTCATCAACATATGCTTTACCATAAAATTTTTGATATGCATCTGTTAATTTAGCAATACCTTGTGGCGAAGTTAATGACATTAAGAATCCGGCATTAATTTTTTCTTGAGTTGAACTTTGGAAAGAAGATTTAGCGATATATCGACCAGGATTAGCTTGTCTTTCTTCAGGTGAACCTGCTAATTGCCATACATTCGTAAAGAAATTAGGATCTTCAATGTTCTTTTTATTCCATAAAAATAATTTATTGATATATAAAGCAGCTAATGGATATTTATCTTCTTCTTTTAATCCCTCAATATCTTTTGGAACGTAATTTAATAAAATTTCTTGGTCCATATATTGAAGAACGGTTTTTACCTCTTGGACAATTAGTACGTCAGCATAGTAATCCCCACCTGCTACTCTATCTAGTGCAGCATAAGTATCAGTGTCTTTGTTAGATTTAGAAGAGAATTCTTTGTCATAGTTAATTCCATATCTTTCAGAGAATTTTTCTATTGAATATTTTGCACTACTTGTTTGAGATTTAAACATGAAAACATTATCGCCAATTTCTTCCTTGGCAGCTGCAGCTAATTCTGTTTCGCTCATTTTTTGAGCTTTAGCAATTTTTTCTTTGTTGATTTGCAGAATATCCTTTTCCTTATTGCCACCACAACCAACCAATGCAATGATAGTTAAAACACATAACATTGCCACAAAAATTCTTTTTAACCCTTTTTTCATCTTTTTTTTGCGTATCCTTTTTTTTGTAATAAACTAGTTATTTAGGATACGTCCCTCCTTCTTTTTATAATTTAAACTAGTTTATTTTATTAATGAAAATTTTTTATAAAGACAAACAATTAGTTTTGAAATTAGAAAGATTTGTAAAAAATATACTTTTAATATAATAGTGTCGATTTTTAGCAAAAATAACCAAAGTGTAAAAAAAATTAAAAGAAATATATTATTTATAATTAATATTTCTTTACATTTCTATTGTGATTTTATCACTTTACCACTATATTTGCAAGCGATTTCATAAAACATGTTTTTATTAATGCTTCTTTTTAAACATTTCTAAGTTTGTTGACAAAAAAGCAAAAATTATTTCTAATAATTTATAAATAAAAGGGGCTGTAAAGAAATAAAATAACAGCCTCCTTACAAAAACAAAAAGCCACCCTGGAAATCCGGGGTGGTTTTTTGGTATAATTATGTTATGAACAGTAACCTAAATA
>FZPS01000214.1_pt127 | contig 56832 bp, 48 predicted proteins | sample 1817821 | NCBI WGS metagenome assembly FZPS01 (sample SAMEA104158645, study PRJEB21678) | metagenome | place: Germany | collected 2015-04-21 | reverse complement strand
AAAAAGTTAAGGTTATGTTTTACGAGGATTACTACGGCACCGACGGCAAAAGCACCGGAATGCTCAGCGCATACGGCAAAGGCTCCCCGTTCGACGCCATAGCCGAGGCCGCGGGTGCCCTCAACGTGTGCACGGCCGAGAATTATTCGCCTGTGAGCAAGGAAACCGTAATTAATGATTGGAAGCCTGAGCTTTTGGTTGTCCCCGGCATAAGGTATGACGAAAACTTCAATCCGGTCGACGACGGGGGCGAGAGCATAATTGTGGCGATTAAAAAGGATAATTTGTTAAAAACCCTGCCCGCCGTAAAAGACGGCAGGATTGTAGCATTGGCCGAAAAATACCGCGGGTCCACTTCCCACTACATGTCCTACGCGGTTGAGGAGCTGGCAAAAGCCTGCTATCCCGATTTGTTCGGCGAATGATTGCTTAAAGGCGTTGTGATGTGCTTTTTTATATGACGGGGAGTGCTTTAATGAAAAATTCGGCAAAAAAAAGGGCGCCGCTGTCGGCGGCCGCAGTAACGGTAACTGGGGTTATAGCCCTGCTTGTTACCGCCGTGGTTTCGATATATGTCGGGAGCACATCAATCGCCATAAGCGACGTGGTGCGCTCGCTGCTGGCCTTTTGCGGGCTGGCGCCGCGCGACTCGGTGAACCCTGCGGTGTACCTCGCGGTAACCTCAATCAGGCTGCCGCGGGTAATCTGCGGCGTTTTGGCCGGCGGGGGATTGGCGATTTCGGGGGCGGTAATGCAGGGGGTGTTCCGCAACCCGTTGGCCGACCCCGGTCTGCTGGGGGTTTCGGCCGGCGCGGGGTTTGGGGCTTTGCTGGCGTTTAAAACGGGTCTGGCCTCGTTATTTCTGCTCCCCGCCTTTTCTTTTGCCGGCTCGCTTGCCGCGGTGGCGTCCATCATCGGGATAGCTTTCGCGGTGAAGGGCGGCAGTACGTCCTCGATTACGCTGGTTATGAGTGGAATGGCGGTGAGCGCGCTGTTCAGCGCTTTTACCTCGGTTTTACTCACCCTTTCAAACGAATATCAGGTGAACAATTATATATTCTGGACTTTGGGAGGTTTGTCCAACCGGCGGTGGGAGCATGCGGGCACCATGGCTGTGCCGGTGCTGCTGGTCGCTGCCTTGCTGCTACTGCTTTCGGGCAGGCTTGACGTCATGATGTTGGGGGACGAACAGGCAAAGGCGCTGGGCGTCAACAGCGGCCAGAACCGGGTCGTGATGATAATGCTGTCATCCCTGTGCACCGCGTCCATCGTATGCGTTACCGGCCCAATCGGCTTTGTGGGGCTGATGGTGCCGCATATCATGCGCCTGATTGTAGGCCCGTCCCACCGGCTGCTGTGCGCCGCTTCATTCTTTGCGGGGGGAGTTTTTTTAACCCTGTGCGATTCGTTAGTCCGGTGGTTTTCTAAGTTTAATGCACGCGAGTTTTCGGTTGGGATAATAACCGCTTTGCTCGGCGCGCCGTTCTTTTTGTTCCTGCTGGTCAAAAAAAGCGGCTCGGCGCTGGAATAAGGTTTTTGGAGGGTGAGATGTCGGACGTATTTGTAAAAGCCGACCGGATAAGGTTTTCCGTAAAACGCGGCGGCAGTGAATATGAGATACTGGACTGCGGCGGATTTTCTGCCGCCGCGGGAGAGTTTGTGGGGATAGTCGGGCCGAACGGCGCGGGTAAAACGACCATGCTGAAAGCGCTTGCCGGGCTGATTAAGGCCGAAGGCGAAATCAGGATAAGAGACCGGGGCGGCAGATTAAGGCTGGTCGGCGAGCTTTCCTTTAGGGAGAGGGCAAGGGCGGTCTGTTACATGCACCATGACACCTATGTCCCGTTTGCGTTTACGGCGCGGGAAGTGGTCGCAATGGGCAGGTACCCGTGGCAGGGGCGGTTTTCAAATCCCGGCTCGACAGATGATGAGATTGTAAACGAGGCGATGAGGCAGGCTGATTGCGAGGGGCTGTCCGACCGCTTTATCCAGAGCCTGTCGGGCGGGGAGCAGCAAATAGTTATGCTGGCGAGGACGTTAGCGCAGGATACCCATATCATCCTGCTGGACGAGCCGACTTCCAGTCTTGATATCGGGAACGCGCAGAAAGTGCTTAAAATCTGCCGGGAGCTTGCAAAAACGGGACGCTGTGTGGTCGCCGTACTGCACGATTTGCGGCAGGCGGCTTTCGCCTGTTCGAGGGTCTGCCTTTTAAGCCACGGCAGGATTTTGGACAGCGGGGACGCTTATCAGGTTTTGAACGCCGAGAATATAGAGCGCGCCTACGGGGTAAAAGCGCAGGTGTTCAAAAATCCGGCCGGGCAGTGGGACTATTTTATAAATTAATAATTAATGATTAATGATGGATAATGAATAATTGCGGTGTGGTTACAATAAAACATTTTTATTGACCTTTAAAGTCTGCGGGTTTTGCGGTGTTTTATCACCTTGACTGACGTCCGGCGCCTGAAAACTCGCTTGACAAAAAGGCGTGATTGTAATATCATACTCTATGTGAGTGGGCTGAACAGCCGCGTGGGGCGTTCAGCGCCCCATGAGGAAAGTCCGAGCACCACAGGGCGGGATAACGGCTAACAGCCGCCGGGGGCGACCCTAGGGAAAGTGCAACAGAAATATACCGCCGCTTTTGCGGTAAGGGTGGAAAGGTGAGGTAAGAGCTCACCGGCACATAGGCGACTATGTGGCCCTGCAAACCCTATCCGGTGCAACGCCGACCGAAGCGATACATCGGCCCGATGTGCTTTAACAGGCGGCTTGAGCTGCATGGCAACATGCAGCCCAGATAGATGGCTGTTCATGACATTTTGTCAAGACAGAACTCGGCTTACAGGCCCTCTCAAACACTTTCAATTACAGGCGCTTCCGGCATGGGAAGTGCCTTTATTGTTGAAACTTCTGGCACAAGTACCGCCGGCAGGCTTTGACTGGGAAATCGCCAAGGCAACACCAATCAAAAGGGCTGAGTTGATTTGGATGACTCTGTAAAAAAAATTATTCCTGCGTCGGTGCGCGGCGCCCTTAAAAACAGGGGAATTGACTGCGCTAAAGTCCGCTGTGCGGCAAAAGCCGACATCACAAGCCAGGGCGAGCTTCGGAACACCTATCTGCTGCTGACCGATACAAGCCTTGTTTTCGCGGTTTCGGATTATTCCGGCGAGATGGTGTTTTCGGGGATTGCCCTCGCAAAACACAGGGTTGCTGAAGGGATAAGCGAGCTGTACGAATACCCGTTTTGCAGGCTTTCGCGGCCCAAGATATTAAATCAGGTTGTCGGTGGCCTGTTTGTTGTCGACATCGACGGGGTGGAAAGGTGGCTCTGCCGCTTTACGGGCACAAGGATGAGGGAAATGCACCGTTTCCGCGAGGCGCTTTCGGCAAAGCTCGAGGACAGAGAGATACCGGAGCAAAAGCCGGATGAGCCGGAGGTCTGCCCAAAATGCGGGATGCCGTATCCCGAACGCGGCAGGTTCGTTTGCCCAAAATGCATGGAAAAGCGGGCGGTGTTTTTCAGGATACTCGCCTATTTTAAACCCTATAAATTCAGGATTTTCACCCTGTTTTTGTGCATGGTCGCGACAGGCGTTTTAAATTCCCTAACTCCCTACCTTACGGGCACCGTTCTGTACGACAGGGTTTTGAGGCGCGACCAGTCTTTTTTGGATACAATTGGCATTGCCGGGGATTTCTTTTCCGCGCTACTGGCTTTAGTCATATCGCTGGCAATCCTTCAGCTTGTCCAGCAGCTTGTTGGGGTGGTTCAGGGCCGGATTAACGCCTTTATGGTGCCGGAAGTGGTATCAAAAATCAAAAAGACGGTATTCGCGGCGCTGCAGAAGCTCTCAATCAGCTTTTTTACAAGCCGGCAGACCGGCAGCCTGATGCAGAGGGTGAACGGGGACGCGAACGAAGTCATGGCCTTGTTCATTGACGGCCTGCCCTATCTTGTATACAACGTATTCACCTTCGGGTTTGCGGCAGTGGTGATGTTCAGCATGGACTGGCGGCTCGCGCTGGTGTCGTTTGTGCTACTGCCTCCGCTGTTTTTTTTAAGCTATCGGCTGATGCCCCGCCTGTGGCACGCTAACGGCAAGCGTTCAAAGACAGTCCGCTCGATGTATTCCCTGCTTAACGACGGTATCGGCGGGGCGCGTGTGGTCAGGTCGTTCGGGCAGGAGGATTACGAAAATCTGAGGTTTTCAAGGGTCAACGAGGATGTACGGGAAGCGGAAATGAAAGTGGTGCAGTACGGCAACAAGTTCGACATCGCTTTCAGCCTCGCGCGCGAGGTGCCCGCAATTCTTGTCGGGAGCCTCGGCGCGGTGTTCATAATTAATTCTCCGGGCGTTTTTACATACGGAATGCTGATAACCTTTGTCAACTACCTCAGCATGCTTCAGGGGCCGATGCAGTTTATCTCCTCGATACTCAGATGGTGGTCAAGCAGCATGAACGCGGCCCAGCGGATATTTGAAATCATAGACTCAAAGCCGGATGTGGTTGAGCGCGCCGACCCGGTGGATTTGGATATAAAGGGTGAAATCACCTTTAACAATGTCAGTTTTGGATATGAGCCCAACAAAATGGTCTTAAAAAATATCAGCTTTAACGTAAAACAGGGGCAGGTGCTGGGGATTGTAGGAAAGTCGGGAGCGGGAAAATCAACGCTGGTTAATCTCATTTCCCGCCTTTATGACGCCGACAGCGGCGAAATATTGATTGGCGGCGTCAACATAAAGGATATATCCTTTAAATCCCTGCACGGAGCGGTCGCGATGGTAAGTCAGGAGACATATATTTTTATGGGCACGATAGCCGAAAACATAGCCTATGCCCGGCCGGACGCAAGCCGGGAGGAGATTATAAGGGCGGCGCAGATTGCGAGCGCGCATCCGTTTATCAGCGCCCTTCCCGACGGGTACGACACCATAATCGGGGCCGGGGGGCGCGAGCTGTCGGGCGGAGAGAGGCAGAGGATTTCGATTGCAAGGGCGGTTTTGGCCGACCCCAGAATACTTGTGCTTGACGAGGCGACCGCTTCGGTGGATACCGAAACAGAGCGCGCAATTCAGGAGGCTTTGGAAAAACTGGTGCGGGGCAGGACCACGATTTCAATCGCGCACCGGCTGTCCACCCTGCGGAATGCCGATTATCTGATAGTTTTAAAAGACGGCGAGATTGTAGAGAGCGGTACCCATCAGGAGCTTGCCGCCGCCAAAGGGGAGTATTACAAGCTTCTCCAGCTTCAGGCAAAGGCGCTTGCAATGAGGGGTATCGGAGACTGACGAAGGGAGCTGACCATGGAATGCTGAAAGAACGCGCGGTCAAAGAGGACGACATAATTGCCCAGCAGAAAAAAGTGGTTGAGGATATCATCTCGGTGCGGCTGATTACCGAAGAAAATTCGGTTTTTGAGCGTACCGAAGGTGGATTTGTCAGCCTTGAGTTTACGGACGGGAACGGAGAGAAAGAGTTTTACAGCAGGGTTTCGGTACACCGATGTTTTCCGTATTCCGACCCCGACCGCTACATCTCGGTGCGCGAACCGGACAGGGACGGGCGGGAAATCGGCCTGATAGAAGATTTGAACAAGATGTCGAAGAAGACTAAAGAGATGATACTCGAACAGCTTGAACTGCGCTATTTTACGCCCGTGATAATAAAAATACGCAGTATCCGCGACGAATACGGCTATTCATACTGGGACGTGATTACCGACAAGGGGACGTGCAGGTTTACTGTCCGCATGGGCGGCAGCAACGTCTATTCAATCGGGAAAAACAGGTACCTTGTCAACGACATTGACGGGAACAGGTTTGAAATCCCGGATTTATACAAGCTGACCGCAAGAGAGATAAAACTGCTGGATTTGTATATATGATATAAAGGCGGTGTTGGGTTGAATTTATGCTACACATTGCCGGACGAGCTTTTTGAAAAGGTCAGACCCGTGCTGAAAGGCGAAAAAATAGTCTACTGCCTGCCTTTGGATTTGAACCTCGACGGGGAATTCACAAAATTCGGCTGGACGGTGGTTACCCGCCGCAGGCTGGTCGTTATCAGCGATGACCAAACCGGCGAAATCGTAGAGCTTTCTGAAGCCGATGAGATTATCTGCTCTCACGAGGTAAACGGCGGTATCCTGATAGTAAGGCAGGACAGCTGCGACAGGATGCTCGCCAGGTTCAGCATGAGGTATTTGACGCAATATTCCTATGTCGCGCGGGGGGCGACATTGTTCTGCAGGGGCGACAGTCGGGTGCTTGAAAATCAGGAGCGCGACAAATACTGCCCAAAATGCGGCAAGGTGCTTCCCGGCACGCAGGAATGCCCAAGGTGCGCCAAATCAGGCAGGATGTTCAGGCGGTTTTTGGATTTGTGCGGCTCGTACGCGATAAGGCTGTCGGCGATTACCATTCTGATGGCCGCGACATCGGCCATTACCGTCAGCCAGCAGTATGTCAACCGCAGGTTTATCGACAACGTGCTGGTCCCGGCGACCGGTACTTTAGGTCAGATTGCGGCATTTTTCTTTACAATGCTGCTGCTGACAGGCGCGGCTTTGGCGCTGACCGCGTTCAATACAATATGGAGCAACAGCCTCGGCACCAGAATAAGCCGGGATTTGCGCGCGCGGGTCTATGCCAAAATCAACCAGCTTTCACTTGAGTTCATCAGTTCAAGGCAGGCCGGCGAGCTCATGAACCGGGTTGTACACGACACCTCGCATATCAGGTCGTTTATGGAGCATGCGTTTGCCCAGATGTTCACAAGGATATTCATAATGGCGGGCGCGCTTATTGCGATGGTTACGATGAACCTTAAGCTCGCGCTGCTGACTTTGGTTTTTGTCCCGGCCGCGTTTGCGCTTATCCGGGCTTTCAGAAGGATGGAAAGAAGATTATGGCGCCAGCAGTGGCGGTTTGACGACAAGGTGAACAACAGACTGCAGGACATCATCTCCGGTATCAGGGTGGTCAAATCCTTCGGACAGGAAAAGCGCGAGACCGAGCGCTTTGAATCCTATGTCGACAGGATGACTCATATTCAAAAGCGCAACGAGCTGTTCTGGGCGACGCTGTACCCGTTTATTACTCTGATTATAACGTCCGGGACATTCCTTATTTATTACCTCGGCGGCAGGGACGTGCTGAACGACAGGATGACGCCCGGACAGCTTATCCAATTCATCGCTTACGCCAACATGCTGTATATGCCGCTGCAGTTTGTCAGCCGCCTTCCGCGCATGATTATGCGCCTTAAAACGTCGATAGAGCGCATTAACGACATATTGGACGAAGAGCCGAAAATCGCCGATTCCCCAGACGCTGTGGACATCGAAATAAAAGGGGATGTAGAGTTTAAAAATATCACTTTCGGCTACAAGTCATACCAGCCGGTGCTTGAAAACATCAATTTGTCGGTCAGAAAAGGCGAGATGATTGGGCTGGTCGGCTCGTCGGGCACCGGAAAATCCACCATGATTAATCTTTTGATGAGGCTGTACGACCCCGACGAGGGCAGTATCCTGATTGACGGGGTGCCGATAAACGCGATATCCAAAAACAACCTACACAGCCAAATCGGGGTGGTGCTGCAGGAGACCTACCTGTTTTCGGGAACCCTGCTTGAGAATATCCGCTACGCAAACCCGGACGCCTCCCGGATTGAGGTGATAAGGGCGGCAAAAATAGCCAATTCCCACGATTTCATCACCAATTTCCCGAACGGATACGACACCTATGTGGGCGAGCACGGGTATACCCTGTCCGGCGGAGAGCGCCAGCGTATCGCAATCGCGAGAGCCATTCTGCATAACCCGCGGATTATAATTCTGGACGAGGCCACCAGCAGCCTTGACACCGAGACCGAATATCAGATACAGGAGGCGCTGGAAAGGCTGATTGCGGGGCGCACCACCTTTGCGATAGCCCATCGTCTTTCCACCCTGCGCAAGGTGGACAGGATAGTGGTGCTTGATAATCACAGGATAGCCGAGGTCGGCAGCCATAACGAGCTTATTCGCAAAAAGGGGATTTACTACAAGATGGTGATGGCGCAGCTTGAAATGCACAGTGTCAGAAAATAGCTAAAAACCCGCCGAAACCGGCGGGTTTTTAATTCTTGACGGTTGTTATGTGGGAGGCTAGACTGCCAAAAACGCTATTTGTTCCCTAGCCCCTGAAATAGTTGACCCCGTTTTCAAATATCGGCTGGCACTTGTTGCCCGGCACGTTTTTATACAGGTTGGGGCCGCGGCGTTCACTGTGCGCCATTTTGCCTAACACCCTGCCGTCCGGGGAGGTGATACCCTCCACAGCGCAGAGCGAGCCGTTGGGGTTCCATTCGATGTCGGCGGAAGGCCGGCCGTCCGGCGTTACGTACTGGGTTGCGATTTGACCGTTTTCGGATAGTTTTTGTATCATCTCGGCAGAGGCGTAAAACCTGCCTTTGCCGTGGGATACCGGCAGGCAGTGGATTTCCCCGATTTCACAGCCCGCAAGCCACGGAGATTTGACCGAGGTTACCCTTGTGTAAACCATACGGCTTACATGCCTGCCTAATGTGTTAAAGGTCAGGGTGGGGTCGTGTTCGGACAAGTCCGTAATCCTGCCGTATGGGACAAGGCCGAGCTTTATCAGCGCCTGAAATCCGTTGCATATTCCGAGTATCAGCCCGTCGCGCTGCTGCAAAAGCTGGTCTATCGCGTCTTTAATCCGTGGGTTTCTGAAGGTTGTAGCGATGAATTTGCCCGACCCCGCGGGCTCGTCCCCGCCGGAGAAGCCGCCGGGCAGCATTATTATCTGGCAGTTGCGGATTGCCTTTTCAATCCGGTCAATCGATTCCTCTATCGCGGCGGAGGTCAGGTTCCTGACCACCAGCACCTCGGTTACAGCACCCGCGCTTTCAAAGGCGCGCACCGTGTCGTATTCGCAGTTGGTGCCGGGGAATACCGGAATAAACACGCGGGGTTTGGCGTACCTGACCGCGGGGGAGGCGGCGCCGCGTTTGTCATAAAGCGGGATGTCGGGGGACATCTCTGGTTTTACCTTCGGCTGAATTGGAAATACCGGCTCAAGCGGCTCAAGCCATTTTGCGATTAAACTTTCAAGCGGCAGCTCGGCGCCGTTTATAATCACCGCCGGCTTGTCGATGGTCGAGCCGATTACGGTGTAGTCCAGCCCTTCAAGGCAGAGGTCGCCCTCTTTAAGCTCTACCACAAAGGAGCCGGCGAGCGGGGCGAACAGCGTCGTGCGGTCGGGGCTGCCGTGGAAGGCAAAGCCCAGCTTATTCCCAAAGCACATCCGCGCGACCGCCGCCGCCATTCCGCCTTCCCGCACCACCGAAGCGGACAGGATTACCCCGTTTTGCACCAGTATTGATACTCTTTCAAAAAGCTCTCTGGTTTTTTCCCAGTCGGGGAGCCGGGTCTGCGGGTTGGTGGGCAGCGGCAAAAACGCCACCAGCGAGCCGGGATTTTGAAATGCCGCGGTACCCGCCCGCGAAGCCTTCATCACCCCGACGGCAAAACTGATAATGGTCGGCGGCACGTCGAGTTCGTTAAAGCTGCCGGACATCGAATCCTTGCCGCCGATTGACGGCACGCCCAGTTCTTTTTGGGCCAGAAATGCGCCGAGCAGGGCGGCGGCAGGTTTTCCCCAGCGCTCCGGCACGTCGCGCAGCCTCTCAAAATATTCCTGAAAAGACAGCCTTGCTTTGGAAGTGTCCGCGCCGAGCGCGGCCAACCTTGCAAGCGAGATTGTTACCGCGTAAGCCGCGCTGTGGAACGGGCTCCATCTGGATAGCCCGGGCATAAAGCCGTAAGTCATGGCTGTGGCTGTGTCGGTTTCCCCGTTAAGCACGGGTATTTTCGCTACCATCCCTTCTTCGGGGGTGAGCTGGTATTTCCCCGCGAGTGGCATAAGCACGGTGGCGGCGCCGATGGTGGAGTCGAAACGTTCGACCAAGCCCTTTTGCCCGGCCACTTCGAGCCGTCCGAGGTTTTGGACAAACGCCTCTTCAACCGGGATTGCCGACAGCTCACCGGGGACGGAAGTCCTGTAATCGGCGCCGGGATTGGGCGGGATGATTTTGACGCTGGCCGTCGCGGTAACGCCGTTGGTATTCAAAAACTCTCTGGATAAATCCACTATCAAATCCCCGCGCCATTTCATGCGCAGACGTTTTTCTTTGGTAACCGTGGCGACCGGGGTGGCTTCGAGGTTTTCTTCATCAGTCGCCTCTATAAAGGTGTCCACGTTTTCGGGGTGCACAACCACCGCCATCCGCTCCTGCGATTCGGAAATCGCGAGCTCGGTGCCGTTAAGCCCTTCGTATTTTTTTGGTATTTTGTCCAAATCTATGTCAAGCCCGTCCGCAAGCTCGCCGATTGCGACGCTGACGCCGCCTGCGCCGAAATCGTTGCAGCGGATAATCATTCTTGAGACTTCGGGGTTGCGAAACAGCCGCTGAATACTGCGCTCGGTCGGCGGGCTGCCCTTTTGCACCTCGGCTCCGCAGGTGTGGATGGATTCCGAGGTATGGGGTTTGGAAGAACCGGTCGCCCCGCCGCACCCGTCGCGGCCGGTGCGGCCGCCGAGCAGGATTACGACATCCCCGTCCTTCGGGATTTTGCGTACTACGTTCTCTTTCGGGGAGGCGCCGATCACCGCGCCTGTTTCCAGCCGTTTCGCGACATATCCGGGGTCATAGAGTTCGGCGACATGCCCGGTCGCGACCCCTACCTGATTGCCGTACGAGGAGTAGCCGGCGGCCGCTGTGGTGGTAATCTTTCTGGTAGGCAGCTTGCCGGGCAGGGTGTCGGACACTGGTACCCGCGGGTCCCCGCTTCCGGTAACCCTCATCGCCTGATATACGTAAGCCCGTCCGGCGAGCGGGTCGCGGATTGCGCCGCCGAGGCAGGTCGCGGCGCCGCCGAACGGCTCAATTTCGGTCGGGTGGTTATGAGTTTCGTTTTTAAACTGTACCAGCCATTTTTCGGCTCGCCCGTCCACTTCGACCGGCACTTCGATTGAGCACGCGTTGATTTCGGCGGATTCGTCAAGGTCTGGGATAAGGCCCCGCTTTTTGAGCAGCCGCATTCCCATGGTTGCCATATCCATCAGGGTAACGTTCTTTTTACTTTCGTCATCGCCGTAGACTTCCCGGCGCGCCTCATAGTACGCGGCCAAAGCGGCTTCCAAAACGGAAGAAAGGCTTCCTTTATCAATCTCGATTTTGTCAAGCCGGGTCAAAAAGGTTGTATGCCGGCAGTGGTCTGACCAGTAGGTGTCCAGAACCTTGAGCTCGGTGATGGTGGGGTCCCGCTTTTCGATATCCCTGAAATAGCTTTGGCAAAAGGCGATATCGGCGTTTGACATCGCAAAGCCCATGGATTTCCAGTAATCCGTGAGCTCCTCAGAAGACATGCCGATAAACCCGGATACTCGCTGAACGCTTTCCAGCGGGGTTACCGGAAAATCGAGGGTGTCGGGCTTTTGGTCCGAGGCTATTCTGGATTCGACCGGGTTTACAAGGTAGGTTTTTACCCTCTCAAGTTCCTCGCTGCTGATGTTGCCGTAAAAGCATATTACTTTTGCCGAGGCGACCCTCGGACGCTCCCCCTGTGTCAAAAGCTGTATGCACTGCGCGGCAGAGTCAGCGCGCTGGTCATACTGCCCGGGCAGGTATTCCATCGCGAACATCTTCCACCCGTCGCCGGGGTCAAAGTTTTCATAATATACGTTGTCCACATTGGGCTCCGAAAACACAATGCCGCAGGCACGCTCGAACTCGTCGGGGGTAACCCCCTCGACGTCATATCTGTTCAGCAGCCGCAAATCCTTAATCGAATCCAGCCCAAGGTTGTCGCGCAGGTCAGCCAGAAGCTGTCTTGCCTCGATATCAAAACCTGCCTTTTTTTCAACAAAAACACGAATTACCTTCTGCATTATTCAACCCATGCCCCTTCTTTAAAAAATCTCGCCGCCGGATAAATGGCGGCAATCCGGAAGCCGGTGCAACATAAGATGTGGAATAAAAACATAATTATATTATCACAAAATCATTCTGATAAAAAGAGGAAAAATCACGATTATCCATAAAACGGTGGAAAAACAATTGTATAAAAATCAGGCAATGTGTTTTTGCTCAGGCGTTTTAGCCGGTCTCAAATCAAAAAAGCGTTGAAACCGCTTTGAAATCAGTTATAATATCAGTTATAATAGAGTCAATGGCCAGCGGAAAGGTCGTAAAACGATGATAGATTTTTTAAAACGGACATGGGCGGATATTAATCTTGACGCCATCAGGCATAATTACGCCGAGATTACAAAGATACTCTCCCCCGGCTGCAGCGTGATGGCGATAGTCAAAGCCGACGCCTACGGGCACGGGGCAGGTATCGTGTCCCGCACCCTCAAAGAGGCGGGGGTTTCGTGGTTCGGGGTGTCCAACCTTGACGAGGCCATGCAGATACGAAACGAGGGTTTGGACAACCCAATCCTGATACTCTCATATACCCAGCCGGACAAGGCGGCGCAGCTGGCGAAATACAATATCGCGCAGTCGGTGTTCGACCGCAGGTATGCCGAGCGGCTTGGGGCCGAAGCTGTAAAAGCCGGCGTTACGGTGCGGGTGCATGTAAAACTCGACACCGGAATGTCCCGGCTCGGCTTTTTCTGCCCCGGCGAGAACGGGCTGCAAAAAACCATTGAGGATATCACGGCGGTCTGCAGCCTGCCGGGACTCTATGCCGAGGGGGTTTTCACCCATTTTGCGTCTGCGGACGAAAGGGAGGACGGCGGCTATACTCAAATGCAGTTCGAGCTGTTCTGCAAAGTGGTCGGCGAGCTTGAAAAGCGCGGGATTAAATTTCCGCTGCGCCACTGCTGCAACAGCGCCGCCGCCATGAGGTTCCCGAAGATGCACCTTGATTTGGCGCGTATCGGGATTGCGCTGTACGGGCTGTACCCCGCTCCGTGGATGAAGGAAATAATCCAACTTTCCCCGGCGATGGAGCTTAAGGCAACCGTCTCAATGCTGAAGACAATCCCCGCAGGTACCGCGGTCAGCTACGGCAGGACGTACAAATCCAAAGGCGTCGCTGCGGTTGCCACAGTGCCGATTGGCTATGCCGACGGCTATCCGCGGAACATGTCCAACCGCGCCGAAATGATTGTCTGCGGCAAACGGGCAAAAGTGATAGGCAGGGTCTGTATGGACCAGTCGCTGCTGGACGTAACCGGAATTGACGGGGTGGACGAAAACTCGGTTGTTGCCGTTATCGGCAGGGACGGCGGCGAGATGGTTTCGGTGGACGAGATATCAGAGCTGTCCGGCACCATAAATTACGAGATTGTATGCCTTATCGGCAAGCGGGTGCCGCGCGTTTACCACAGCGGCGGAAAACTAATCGGGCAGTTGAATTATATCAGAATGCAGGAGGAATTGCTGTGAAAAGACAGTTCGCGTTTGTTCTGGCGCTGCTGGCGGCTTTAGCTGTATTGGGGGGCTGCAAGTCCGAAAAACAGAAACAAGAGGAAACCGGCGATGAAACCCCCAGCACAATCGGTACAGCCCCGCCACTTTTGGATATTGAAGTCGACAAGCTGATTACGGTGGAGCAGGTCAGCGAAGTTTTGGGGTTTGTGGTCAGGCCGCCGCATTTGGCGGATGAAAACACCACTGCCCGCTATTATTCCGAGGATTCGCTTTCCTACCTTGAAATCAGCGTGCAGGAAGCCACCCGCGGAATGTTTGACGAAATCGTAAGCCTGTATGAGGACGCGGCAGATGTCGAAGATATCGGCCTTGCCGCGATATGGAGCGCCGAGCAGACGCAGCTTTTGATATTTAACGGCGAGTATATGATTAGCATCACCGTTTTCATCGAGGATAAAAACAACGAGGATTTGCTTGAGACAGCGCGCGCAGTCGCTGGGATAGTTCTGGATAAGCTGGGAGTATCGGATGAGTAACGTCTTTGACCGGATATACAGGATAGTCTCGCGTATCCCGCAAGGATACGTAACCACATACGGGCAGGTCGCCTGCCTTGCGGGCAACCCACGGTGGGCGAGGGTGGTCGGTTTCGCGCTGCACGTCAACCCCGACCCCGGAAAAATACCCTGCCACAGGGTGGTGAACCGTTTCGGAGAGATGAGCGAGGCGTTCGTTTTCGGCGGGCAGAACCGGCAGCGCGAACTGCTGCTTAATGAAGGGGTGCCTTTTCTAAATGACGGCAGGGTGGATTTGAAACGGTGCATGTGGTGGGGGGATTAGCCCAAAGCATAAAACATTTTTCCCCGGCATATTTTAAAAGGAAAGAATATGCGGGGGAGAGGATGGTATGCACTGCCGTATTACGGATATGCATAACAAAGAGGTAATCAATTTAAGCGACGGTACCAGGCTCGGATGTGTGGACGACGTGGAGATTGACACCTGCACCGCCCAGCTGGTCGCGATTGTGGTCCACGGCAGGCCGAAGTGTTTCGGGCTGTTCGGCAGGGAGGAGGATATCGTTATCGGGTGGCGCAATATCAGCGTCATCGGCGAGGATACCATACTGGTCAATTTCGAATGCCCTTATAAACCGCACCACAAGCGCAAAGGGCGCGGGATTTTGACTGACATATTCTGCTGCCGATAAGCAAAGATTTTGGGCACTTGATTTTTTTTGACGGTTGTGTTAAGTTATTTCCAACGCTAAACGCTTTGATGGAGAGAGTACCGCTGAAATTCCCGCGAAAGAGAGGGCTGCCGCCGGCTGAAAGCGGCCCGCGGGCAATTTGGCAGGGAAGTTCACTCCGGAGCGGCGGCGCTGAACGGCCGGTTTTCGGTTAAGTAGGCGACGACGTCAGGCCGCGTTACAGGCCGCAGAGTGTTTGCCTTTGGCAAAAACAAGGGTGGTACCGCGGAGGAACAGCCTTCGTCCCTTTTTGGGGCGAAGGCTTTTTGTATGGCGGCGTTGGCACCCTTGCCGCAGACATAAAAGGAGGAATAATCTTGAAGGAGAAACTGGAGCAGCTGCGCGTACAGGCGCTGGACAGCCTTAAAGGGATAAAGGACAAAAAGGGGTTGGACGAGCTGCGAATCAAAATCATGGGCAAAAAGGGACAGCTCACCGAGATTTTGCGCGGCATGGGAGCTCTGCCGGTGGAGGAAAGGCCGAAAATCGGGCAGCTTGTAAATCGGATAAGGCAGGAACTTGAGGAAAGGTTTGAGGAGGCGGAGGCGGAGATTGAAGAACGCCTTAAAAAAGAGCGGCTTGCCTTTGAAACCGTGGATATGACCATGCCCGGCAAAAAGCGCAGAACAGGCGGGCTTCACCCCTTAAGCTCGGTTTTGGAGGTTCTCATAGATATTTTTGTCTCGATGGGATTTGATGTTGTGGACGGGCCGGAGGTGGAGACGGATTACTATAATTTCGAGGCGCTGAACGTGCCAAAAGACCATCCGGCGCGGGATACGCAGGACACCTTCTACCTGACCGATAAATTCCTGCTGCGTACCCAGACGTCCTCCGCCCAAATCAGGGTTATGGAAAATCGCAAGCCCCCGATAAGGATAATCAGCCCCGGCAGGGTGTACCGTGCCGATGAGGTTGACGCCACCCACTCCCCGGTCTTTCATCAGGTGGAAGGGCTTGTGGTGGACAAGGGGATTACCATGTGCGACCTCAAAGGGGTGCTTGAGCAGTTTGCGCGCGAAATCTACGGGCCGGAAACCAAAGTGCGCTTCAGGCCGTCATTTTTCCCGTTCACTGAGCCTAGTGTTGAGGTGGACGTAAGCTGCGGCGAATGCGGCGGGCAGGGCTGCCGTGTTTGCAAGGACGCGGGATGGATAGAAATACTGGGCGCCGGCATGGTACACCCCAACGTCCTTGCGGGCTGCGGGATAGACCCTGAGATTTACAGCGGGTTTGCCTTTGGTATCGGCCTTGACCGCCTGACCACCACAAGGCATAAAATCAGCGATATCCGTCTGCTGTTCGAGAACGATTTGCGTTTCCTTGAGCAGTTTAGCTGATTGCCGGGAAAAGAATATAACCGAAAGGAAAGGGCGCATAAAATGAAAGTGTCGTTAAACTGGCTTCGCAGGTATGTGGATATTCCGGTTTCGGTGGAAGAACTGTGCGACAAGATGCTTCAGGCCGGTTTTGAAGTCGAGAGCGTTGAGGATTTGTCAAAAAGCATGGAGAATGTGGTAGTCGGCAGGATTGAAAGGATGGAAAAGCACCCGAACGCCGACAGGCTGCAGGTATGCCGGGTGGACGTCGGCGCGGGTGAACCGGTGCAGGTTGTAACCGGCGCCGGCAATGTGTCCGAGGGCGCGCTTGTGCCGGTCGCGCTGCACGGCTCCCGTCTGCCGAACGGCATGCAGATTAAGAAGGGGAAACTCCGCGGGGTGGAGTCTTATGGTATGCTCTGTTCCGGACAGGAGCTCTGTCTTAAAGAGAGCGATTACAAGGGCGCCGAGGTGGACGGCATTTTAATCCTTTTGGACGATTACCCGCCGGGGACCGATATGCGCGCCGTGCTTGGGCTTGACGATGTGATTATAGACTTTTCGGTTACCGCCAACCGTCCGGACTGCCAGAGCATACTGGGGATAGCCCGCGAGGTGTCGGTTGTTTTAAAGACGGAGTTTAAAAAGCCCGCCCCCTTATATAAGGCAAAGGGCGGGGATATAAACAGCTATATTTCGGTCGAGGTCAGGGATTACGAGCTCTGCCCGCGGTATTTCGGGAGGGTGGTTACCAATGTCCGTATCGGGCCCTCGCCGGATTGGATGCAGAAATTCCTCAAGGCCTGCGGAATGCGGCCGATAAACAATATCGTGGACATCACCAATTTTGTTTTGCTGGAAACCGGCCAGCCCATGCACGCGTTTGACCTTCGCGACGTCCGCGGACGCAGGATAATTGTCCGGCGCGCTGAGAACGGCGAAAAAATAACCACTTTGGATGGCAAGGAACATACCCTGAGCCCCGAAATGCTGGTGATTGCGGACGGGGAACGCCCCTCCTGCCTTGCGGGGATTATGGGCGGGCTGGACAGCGAAATCAAGGACGATACCACCGAAATCTTCTTTGAGTCGGCGAAATTCCGCCGCGACAGCGTCCGCCATACCGCGCGCACTCTCGGCGTTCGCACCGAATCCAGCGCGCGCTTTGAAAAAGGCACCGACATCTATAATGTTGAATACGCGATGGAGCGCGCGTTAAGCCTTATATACGAGCTCGGCGTCGGGGATATTGTGGAGGGGGTTATTGACTGCAACGACGGGCTTCCGCAGGAGCGGACGCTCAAGGTAACTGTGTCGGGCGTCAATTCCCTGCTGGGCCTTGAAATCCCCGGCGAGACAATGGTTGAAATCCTGAACAGGCTGTCAATCAAAACCAGCCTGTCGGGGGATACTCTTACCTGCGTTATCCCGTCCTTCCGCGACGATATTGAAGGGCGCGCCGATATCGCGGAGGAAGTGATGAGGATATACGGATACCATCATATTGTCGGCACACCGATGAAGGGTCTGGTTGTCCGGGGGAGGAAGTCGCATGAAAGGCTTTGCGGCGACCGGATTAAAAACTGCCTTGTCGCGCAGGGGCTGCATGAAATCGCGACCTATTCGTTTATAAGCGAAAAGGCGCTGGATATTCTGAGCATAGGGCAGGACGACCCGCGCCGCAGGGCAATCAGGATTTTGAACCCGCTGGGCGAGGAATACTCGGTAATGCGCACCCAGCTGGTTTACAGCATGCTGAATGTCCTGTCCATAAATTACAGACGCAAAATCCCGGCTGTCCGCTTTTTTGAATTGAGCAAGGTGTTTGTACCGGATTCGGTACCGATTACAAAACAGCCCAAAGAACGCCCCGCCCTGTCAATTGGGCTGTACGGCGAGCAGGAAGACTTTTTCACCCTCAAAGGCCTGGTCGAAGCGGTACTGGCCGAATTCAACATTGTGCCGGAATATCAAAGGAGCGGCGAGCCGTATCTTCATCCCGGCAGGCAGGCCGCCGCGGTTGCGGACGGCAGGGCGATTGCAGTATTCGGCGAAGTACATCCCGATACCGCCGAGAAATTCGGATTTAACAACCGGGTTTATGTCGCTGAAATCCGCGCCGATATCCTGATGGCGGCTAAAAAACCGCTCGCGGTTTATAAACCCCTGCCGAGGTTCCCGGCAATCGAGCGCGACCTTGCGCTGGTCTGCGATGTTGGCATGCCGGTGGCTGAAATTGAAAAGATAATCAGAGAGCACTCCGGGGAGTACCTCGAAAGCGTTCAGCTGTTTGATGTGTATCAGGGCGCCCAGATAGAAAAGGGCAAAAAAAGCGTCGCTTACCGGCTGGTGTTCAGGTCCCCCGAATTCACCCTCAAAGACGAGGATGTCGAGCCGGCGATGGACAGGGTGATTGAAGAATTAAGCGGGAAAGGCTGTTATCTAAGGTCGTAAGCCCTTGCAAAAAACGCCCTAATAAAGTATAATTAATTCGTACGATTTTTTAGGGTTATCGCCGGCTGTGGACGGATATAACGGCATTAGAGCGGAGGGATAATATGCTGGACAGGACCATGACCTTTTCCATCGGCAAGGAAAAAGAGCAGGAGATGAAACAAATTATTACTGCTGTTTACGATGCTCTGCGCGAAAAAGGATACAACCCCATCAACCAGATTGTGGGATACCTGCTTTCCGAGGATCCGACATATATCACCACCCACAACAACGCCCGCAGTCTGATACGGAAAATAGACCGCGACGAACTCCTGCGGGCTATCATCCAGAGTTATCTCAACGACTGAGAACAACCCCCTTGCGGGGTTGTTCTTATGCGTTTTTTCGCCGGGGATAAACATCATCTCCCCGGCGTTTTCATTCAGCTTTACACATGACACAACGCTATTGCAGGCACCAAGGGATTTTGGCGCCTGCGGGTTGGAAAAATCTTAAAAAATTGTGAATTGCCTTGACAGGGTGTGCTTTATGTGTTAACATATCTAGGCGTCCGAAAAATATCGCGGAGTAGAGCAGTCCGGTAGCTCGTCGGGCTCATAACCCGGAGGTCGGAGGTTCAAATCCTCCCTCCGCAACCAGATTAAAGTCCTGAAGCCTTTTATGCAGGTTTCAGGACTTTCTCTTGTACAGCAAACCATATACTGTGCGTATGGTAACCGGATGCTTTAGCTATGGAGAAAGAAAATCCTCCTTTTTTATTCGCTCTATTTTGGAGAAAAACCCGTGGTTCACTTGCTCTATTGCCGATGAAACAGTATTACTATCCGAATAGAATATTCCAAATCCTGAGGATATAATAAATCTTGCCATGCAAATGATAAGAATGACAGCTATTGCAATCCAACCACCTAAGGCAACAAGGGTTGCAATGCTTTTAATACTATCTTATGATGAACATATAGACATAATCCAATCACGACCAGTAATGCTTTTTATCACTGTGGTGGATAGTGTGTTAATCGTATCACATAAACGGTCAATAACTTTTTTCAGGGTTGAAAACAGCTCGTTTTTGAAACCTCGCTTTCGAATCTCTTTCCAAATTTGTTCTATCGAATTCATTTCAGGTGTATATGGCGGAATAATCAATATCTGAATGTTGCTTGGAATTTGCACTCTTTTCGCCCGATGCTGCAGATTGACGAAGCCTTTGCCCTCGCGCGGCGCAGGTGATTGAGCTGCTGTCCCGTTACAAAGGGGAATACTTATCGGATTTTGAAGCGCTTTGGGCGACCGCCAAAGAGATAAATAAGCGGCCCGGTCCGGAGCCGCTTATTTTTTGCAGGATTAAAAAGCCGGCGTTGGAATAGCCGCGCAAACACCGCGCCCTGATAAACGTGCAATAAAAAACCGCATGCTCACAATATCAAAATCCAAATATACACGGAAAAATAAATATGGAACTTCCGGGTTAGAAGTGATATAATGAACGCGTTTATAAATAAAAAGAGGATGTTATTATCGATGCTGAAAAAAATAAAGCCGATTTACTGGATGTTTTACGAAACATTCTGCAAGGTCCTGTCCACCTTATCGCCTGTGCTGGCCAGCAAGTTTTTTTACAAAAAGGCGAACGGAAAGCCGCTGAACCTTTCAAACCCGCAGGGGTTTAACGAAAAGCTGATGTGGCTAAAGCTGAACACATACAGCGACAACCCCTTGGTCGCCCAATGCGCCGACAAATACAGGGTCAGGGAATATGTCAAAAAACGCGGATGCCCCGAAATACTCAACGAGCTGATTGCGGTGTGGGAATCGGTCGATGAAATCGACTGGGACAGCCTGCCCGATAAATTCGCCATCAAATGCAACCATGGCTGCAAATACAATATCATCTGCGAGGACAAAAGCAAGCTCGACATAAAAAAAGCCAAAAAAAAGCTTCGGGCTTGGATGAGGAAGGACTACTGGCGCAAAAGGGCGGAGGTGCATTACAGGCATATCCCAAAAAGAATAATCTGCGAAAAATATCTTAATACCGGCACAGGCTCTCTGCCAATCGACTATAAATTCTATTGTTTTCACGGCGAGCCCAGACTGGTGCTGGCCTGCCTTGACCGGGGGAGCAATGTTAAGCTGTTTCTTTTTGATTTGAACTGGAACCTGCTGGATTACGGCGGCACTCCCGACGGCACAAAAGTCGAAAAACCGGCGTCGTTTTCGCGGATGGTTGAGTACAGCAAAAAGCTGGCCGGGGATTTCCCCTTTGTGAGAATAGATTTCTACGAGTGCGGCGGAAACCCCGTATTCGGGGAAATGACCTTTACGCCCGCCGCCTGCCTCGCGCAGCATTACACCGAAAAAGGGCAAATAGAACTTGGCAAAATGATTAACCTGGATTTGGCAAAACAGCCCCGCTAAACCGAAACAAAAAACCGTCTTTGCGGCAAATGCCCAAAGACGGTTTTATTGTATGTTTTTTCTCTTACATTTTATATACTCTGTCGCCAGTGAGGATTTCTACCCCGCCCTGTTTTAAAACCTCGATTGCGCGCTCGTTGTCGTTCACCCGGAGGATGACATAGGCCCGACCTTTATCCCTTGAGATGAAGGCATACATGTATTCAATGCCCATGCCCGCGTCGGCAAGGCACTTCATGGCGCTTGAAAAACCCCCCGGCTTGTCGGGAATTCCGATTGCAATCACATTTGTGAGCGAAACTGTAAGCCCGGCGTCTTTAAGGGCTTTTTCCGCCTCGTCCGGTTTATCAACAATAAGGCGCAGGATACCGAAATTGGTGGTGTCGGCGATGGACAGGGCGCGGATGTCAATACCCGCTTTGGCGATAATCTCGGTTATTTCGGCAAGCCGTCCAGCTTTGTTCTCAACAAAAATGGAAAGCTGTTTAATCAGCATTACAATACCTCCCTGTTCTGCGTACTCTTTTATCGGTCTATCCATATTGTACCACGGCACGCGGCTGTCGGCAAGTGGGGCTGCTCGAATTTTTTATATCAAGCGGGTTGATTTATGATATAATTCAAAACATGGCTGAAAAAGAGGTCATGACTCCGCTGTCAGTGGTTGTAACCGGCCGGCAATTGTGGTATATTAAAGTGTATTGTAATACATAGTATCGCACGGAATTCTAAAGATTTTTCGGCCTCAGTCCTCTGCCTTATTATAAAACCCTGTTTTTGCCCCAATCTGGGCATAAACACAACCGAAAGGATTGAATTTTAAATGGGCCTTATCAAAGTGCTGTTCGGCGACTATAGCACAAGGGAAATAAAAAGAATACAGCCGCTGTGCGACAAAATCCTCTCGCTCGCAGACAAATACCGCGGAATGAGCGAGGAAGAGCTTAAAAGCCAGACCGCGCTGTTCAAGGAACGGCTCAGCAACGGCGCCAGTCTTGACGATATTCTGCCAGAAGCGTTTGCCCTGTGCCGCGAGGCTACCGACCGGGTACTTGGCACCCCGCACTTTCCGGTGCAAATCCTCGGCGGAATAATCCTCCATCAGGGCAGGATTGCCGAAATGAAGACCGGCGAAGGAAAAACCCAGACCGTCATCCTGCCCGCATACCTCAACGCCCTTACCGGAAAAGGCGTGCACGTGGTTACGGTGAATGACTACCTTGCAAGGCGGGACAGCGAATGGATGGGCAAGGTTTATCGCTATCTCGGCCTTTCGGTCGGCCTTATCGTCCACGGGCTGAACTCCGCGGAGAGGAAGGCCGCATACGCCGCGGATATCACTTACGGTACCAACAACGAATTTGGGTTCGACTATCTGCGGGACAATATGGTCATCTATAAGGAAGACAAGGTGCAGCGCCCCCACCATTACGCAATCGTGGACGAAGTGGACTCCATCCTGATTGACGAGGCGCGCACCCCGCTTATCATATCCGGGCAGGGGGACAAATCAACCGAGCTTTACTACCGCGCCGACCAGTTCGCGAAAACCATGAAACTGATAAAGGTGCGAGAGCAGGATTCCAAAGAGGAGCAGGACAACGTCGATGCCGACTATATCGTTGACGAAAAGGCGAGAACCGCGACTCTTACCCGCTCCGGAGTAGCCAAAGCGGAGAAATACTTCAATGTCGAAAACCTGATGGACCCCGAAAACATAGCCCTGCTCCACCATATAAACCAGGCAATCAAAGCCCGCGGCGTGATGAAGCGGGACGTGGACTATGTGGTAAAAGACGGTCAGGTAATCATCGTGGACGAGTTCACCGGCCGGTTAATGTTCGGCAGGCGGTACAACGAGGGACTGCATCAGGCGATTGAAGCAAAAGAAGGGGTGCAGGTAGAGCGCGAGAGCAAAACCCTGGCCACCATCACTTTTCAAAACTATTTCAGACTATATAAAAAACTCGCCGGCATGACCGGCACCGCGCTGACCGAAGCGCAGGAATTTGAGCAGATTTACAAGCTGGACGTGGTCGAGATTCCGACCAACAAGCCGATGATACGGATAGACCACCCCGACAGCGTATATAAAACCGAACGGGGAAAATTCCGCGCGGTAATCGAACAGATTGAAAAATGCCACGCAAAAGGTCAGCCTGTTCTTGTGGGCACCATCTCAATTGAAAAATCCGAGATTTTATCCAAGCTGTTGAGCCAAAGAGGGGTTAAGCACGAGGTTCTGAACGCCAAATACCACGATAAGGAAGCTGAAATCATAGCCCAGGCCGGCAAGCCGGGCGCGGTTACAATCGCGACCAACATGGCGGGGCGCGGAACCGATATCAAACTCGGCGGCAACGCGGAATATCTTGCGAAAGCCGAAATGCGCAAAATGGGCATACCGGAGGAAATAATCTCAAGGGCCACCGATTACAGCGACACCAAAGACCCGGAAGTGTTGCAGGCGCGCGAAACTTTCCGCCGGCTTGAAAAAGAATTCCAGAAAGAAATTGATGTGGAAGCCGAGAAAGTGTGCGAGGTAGGCGGGCTGTTCATACTGGGCACCGAAAGGCATGAATCCCGCCGTATCGACAACCAACTCCGCGGGCGTTCCGGCCGGCAGGGCGACCCCGGCGAATCCAGGTTCTACCTGTCGCTGGAAGACGATTTAATGCGCCTGTTTGGCGGCGAGCGTATCAATTCCCTGATGGATACCCTCGGTATTGACGAGGACACCCCGATTGAAAACCGGCTGTTGACCAATTCAATTGAAAACGCGCAGAAGAAAGTGGAAGAGCGCAACTTTGCAATCCGGCGCGACCTGCTGCAGTTCGACGACGTGATGAGCCGCCAGCGCGAAATCATTTACAGCCAGCGCGACATGGTGCTTAACGGCGAGAACGTGCGCGACGCGATTATCGGCATGATAAAGGAATCAATCGAAACCAACTGCCGGGTTTTCCTCGCAAGCGACGACCAGCACGAAACATGGAATATCAAAGGGCTGAGAAATTTCTATAACGGCTGGCTGACCACCGACGAGGATTTCCGTTTTACAAAGCAACAGCTTGAAGACATCACCCGCGAGGAAATCATCGCGTCCCTCTATGAGCGCGCGCTGAAAATATATGAAGAAAAAGAAAAGCAGTACGGCGACGAACTCATGCGGGAGATGGAGCGGGTAGTCCTGCTTAAGACCGTTGACCGCTACTGGATGGAGCATATTGACAATATGGACGAACTGCGCCGCGGCATTCACCTGCGCGCCTACGGCCAGAAAGACCCTGTGGTGATGTACAGGATTGAAGGTTTTGACATGTTTGACCAGATGGTCGCCTCAATTCGCGAAGAAACCTCCCGTCTTATGCTCACCGTACAAATCCGCTCACAGGAGCAGCCAAAGCGCGAACAGGTCGCAAAGCCTACGACTGCGTCCGCCGGCGGCTCAGAACCGAGGCAGCCGGTGCGCAGAACAGCCGCCGAAAAGGTAGGCAGGAACGACCCCTGCCCCTGCGGCAGCGGTAAAAAGTATAAAAAATGCTGCGGAGCGGGCGACTAAAACGCCAAAAACATGTGCAAGCGCACACCCCACAGACAGATTTGCAGAAAGGACATCCAGCATGGAATACAGTTTTGCCGATTCCGTAAAATCTTTAAACCCATCCGCAATCCGTGAAATATTGAAATACGCGGCAGACCCCGAAGTGGTTTCGCTTTCGGCGGGCAACCCTTCCCCCGAAGCCTTTCCGACAGAAAAAATCGCGAAGATTTCGGCGGGTATCCTCGCAGAACGGCCCATCGAGGTTTTGCAGTACAGCACCACCGAAGGGTACCAGCCCCTGCGCGACCGCCTGACCGCATATCTTAAAGGAAAACACAATATCGGGCGGGAATTCGACAATATCCTGATTACGTCGGGGGCGCAGCAGGTTATGGAGCTGGCGGCAAAAGTGCTGTGCAACCCCGGGGACGCCGCTATCTGCGAAGCGCCCAGCTTTATCGGCTCGCTCAATTCCTTCCGCTCGCTTGGAGTAAATCTTGTGGGCGTGCCGATAGAGGACGACGGGATGAATATGGAAGCGCTTGAACAGGCTCTTAAAGCCAATAACCGAGTCAAATTCATCTATACCATCCCGAATTTTCAAAACCCGTCGGGCATAACCATGAGCATGGAAAAACGGCGCAGGATGTACGAGCTTGCCAAAAGCTACGGGGTTATAATCGTTGAGGACAATCCATATGGCGATTTGAGGTTTGAAGGAGAGGACGTCCCCTCAATCAAATCTATGGACGAGGACGGGCTTGTGGTTTACTCCGGCAGTTTCTCAAAAGTGCTGGCGCCCGGAATACGGGTGGGGTACGCGGTCGCGCCCAGGCCGCTGCTCCAAAAGATGGTTGTATGCAAGCAGGGGGAAGACGTCCATACGGCGATGTGGCCGCAGATTATCTGCGAACGTTTTATGGCGGACGCCGGTTTTGAAGCCCATCTTGAAGACCTGCGCAGCCTCTACCGCAAAAAAGCACGGCTTATGCTCTCGCTTATCAAGGAACACCTTGTCCCCACCGGTATCACCTATGCCCCGACACAGGGAGGGCTGTTTGTCTGGTGCCGCTTGCCCGACGGGGTGGACATGCCCTCGTTCTGCAAGCGCGCGGTGGTTGAATACAAGGTAGCGATTGTTCCCGGCAACGCCTTTTTAGTCGATGAGAATGTGCCCTGCCAGAATTTTAGGCTGAATTATTCCACCCCCACCGACGAGGCAATGCGCAAAGGCGTCCAAAGGCTGGGAGCGCTCGCCAGAGAGGTTATTAAGGTTTGAGCTCTGAGAGGATGATTGGATATGGAGAACGCCAAAGACAGTATTGAGGTTATTACCGAGCGCAAAAAACGGGCGCTGAGTTGCATTCAGCCGACCGGCATACCCACATTAGGGAACTATCTCGGAGCCATGCGCAACTGGGTCGGAATGCAGGACGAGATGGACTGCGCTTTTGCGGTGGCCGACCTTCACGCGATTACTGTGCGGCAGGACCCCGCCCAGTTTAAAAAACAGATTTACGAGATGTTCGCTCTGCTGCTCGCAATAGGACTTGACCCCGACAGGGCCCTTCTTTTCGTGCAGTCTCAGGTGCCCGCTCATTCCGAAATGACATGGCTGCTTGCCTGTCATACCCAGTTCGGCGAGCTGACCCGGATGACCCAGTTTAAGGACAAGGCCTCAAAACAAGCGGACAATATCAATCTTGGGCTGTTCGCCTACCCATCGCTGATGGCGGCCGACATTCTTCTGTACCAGCCGGATTACGTCCCGGTCGGCGCTGACCAAAAACAGCATGTGGAGCTTACAAGAGATATAGCCGATCGGTTTAATAACCTGTACGGGAAGGTGTTTACCATACCCAAACCGTATATCATGAAAAACGCCGCCCGTGTCCGCTCGCTGCAGGACCCCACAAAAAAGATGTCCAAGTCGGACGCCAATCAGAACGCCTATATCTCCTTAAAAGACGACCCAGACACCATCGTCCGCAAATTCAGGCGCGCGGTTACCGACAGCGAATCCCGCGTATATTACGGCGAGGGCAAGGACGGGATAAACAATCTTTTGGAGATTTACTCGGCGATAACCGGCTTAAGCTTTGAGCAGATTGAACAGGAATTCGACGGCAAAGGCTACGGCGAGTTTAAGACAGCGGTGGCGGAGGCGGTGATTGATACCCTGCGCCCAATCCAGCAAAAGTTTGCCGAACTAATCAAAGACAGACCGTACCTCGAAAAGATGATGGCAGAGGGCGCCGGGCGCGCGGCAGCCGTCGCCAAAAGAACGCTGGATAAAGCCTTGAAAAAAATGGGCTTTGTGGTGATGTAGCTTTTTATCTGCAGCAAAAGCCCTGAACGGAAAACGTCACCTGTCCTATGAAACAGTCTGGCTGTGAGTATATAAGAACCGGTATCCCACGTCAGTCCGGGATTGGACTGACGTGGGATACCGGTTCTTTTCTGTATCTTTCGCGCGCGGAAAACGCCCGATTTTAGACTATGGGGATATCGGCTACCGCGCTTTTCCCAAAACTACCCGCTCGATGCCGTTCAAGTCTTTCAAGACCTCAATGCCGCCTAACCCCGCGTTTTTGAACATCTCCGCTACCGCCGGCGCCTGACCTTGCCCGACTTCGACCGCGCATATCCCGCCCTTTACGAGTTTCGGTGCCCAGTGTTTTAGAATGGCGCGGTAAAACGTCAGCCCGTCCCCTCCGTCCAAAGCCATTCTCGGCTCGTGCAGGACTTCTCTCATCAGGCACGGGATTTGCTCTGACGGGATATAGGGCGGGTTTGAAAGTATCGCGGCACAGCCGGACTCGAATTTATCATAATCCGCGAGCACATCCGCCATCACAGGGGTTATGTCAAACTGGGGATAGCGCAGGCAGTTGCGGCGCAGGTATCCGAATGCCTGCTCCGACAGCTCCACCGCCATCACCCTGATACCCGGCACAAGGCTTGCAATGCCGAGCGACACGCAGCCGCTGCCCGCGCACAGGTCGAGCACCAGCGGCTTTTCCCCGTTGCGTGCAGAAGTGGTAAACTCCGCCAGATATTTTGCCGCGGCCTCGCAGAGCAGCTCGGTATCGGGGCGCGGTATCATAACCCCCTCGCCCACTTCAAGTGTCAGGGACAAAAAATCCCAGTTTCCGATGATATACTGCAGCGGCCTGCCACTCGCGCGCTGCCGGGCGGCGTCAATCACCGCTTCTGATATGCCGTCCGGCGCCGGCTCACTGCCTTTAGCCGGCAGCATGCCTTTGGTTACCCCGGTAAAATGGGAAAGCAGGCAGCCCGCGTCAAATTCCGGACTGTCGCACCCTGCGTCTATCAGGATTTCGGTTACTTTATTATACAGCTCGCGATAAGTCATACCGGAGTCCCTTATTAATATTTGTCCAGTTCCTGATTGTCGGGCACAACTTTGCCAAACGCCTTTATCGCTACTTCAATTATGTCGTCGGTCGGCTCCTTCGTGGTAATCCGCTGTATCCATATTCCCGGCATGGACAGCGCGCGCACAATCCTGTTTTCTGATTTGCCCGCAAGCTTTATCATCTCATATCCAACGCTCACTACGACCGGTATTGAAAGCAGCTTCATCCCGGTACGCACAAACGGGTTCTGCGCGGTTATGAAAATCGACACTACAATGCCTATTATCAGCATGAATACCATGAACGAGGTGCCGCAGCGGGGGTGGAACCGGCTCTGCCGGCGGACGTTTTCGACTGTCAGCTCCTCCCCCTTCTCATAGCAGAAAATGGTCTTGTGTTCCGCGCCGTGGTACATGAACACCCTTTTTATATCCTTCATCATGGACACCGCAATAAGGTACAGGATAAACAGCAGAATACGGGTCAAGCCTTCCACCACTGCCCGCCAGATGTTGTTGTCAAGCGCGGGGATGAGTTTTCTCAGCAGATTGAACAGGAATGCGGGCAGAGTGATGAACAGCCCGACCGCCAAAACCGTCCCAAGCAGCACGCTTAGGATTAGGATTATCGTCATACCGATGTTTTTATCCTCAGCCGCCTTTGGCTGGTTTTCCTGATTATCTTCGCCGACCGCGGCTTCGGCCGCCGGAGCTTTTTTATCTTTTGACTCCTCTTCCATTCCCGCAATCTCGGCTGAGCGCATTAAACAGCGGTATCCGATTGACATCGAGTCCACAAAATTGAAAACCCCGCGTATAAACGGCAGCTTGAACAGGCGCGGGCGGCCTTTGCCGGCTGTCGGAAAACTCTCTATCACAATCTCGCCTTCGGGGTTCCGGACAGCCATTGCGGTTTTCTCCGGCCCTCTCATCATAATCCCTTCAATCAGCGCCTGTCCACCTATTGAAGTCTTTTTTTTCACCTTTTCGCACTTCATAACTGTTATCCTTTCTGGGGATTTTGGTTTCCATTCGGAGCGGCCGGCAGAGTAATGGTTACGGTGGTGCCGACATTTTCCTCGCTGTCGATTTCAAGCCGCCCCTTGTGCCGCCTTATTATCTCGTCCGCAAGCGCCAGGCCTATCCCCGAACCCGGCCTGCTGCGGTTTGCCTTGTAAAACTTTTTCTTTATATTCGGCAAATCCTCTTTGGAAATACCGACGCCGGTATCGCTTATGACAATCTGGACATGCTCTCCCATGTTCGCGGTCTCTACCCGTATTTTCCCTCCGGGGTTTGAGTACTTGATTGCGTTGTCCAGCACGTTGACGAACACCTGTTTCAGTCTGTCGCTGTCCCCAAGCACCGGCGGCAGGTTTTCGGGTTCGATATATATGAGCTCGATGTTCTCTCTCGCTGCCCGGTTTTTAAACAGTACAACCGCCTCGCCAAGCTCGGCCGAAATGTCCATACGGGTGAATTTGAGCGCGAGATGTCCGCCCTGCATTCTTGAAAAATCGAGCAAATCCTCAACAATGCCCGAAAGCCGCTCGACCTCGCCGGATATCACTTCAAGACCTTTTTCATTAAGCTCGACGTCCGACCAGCCTGCCTGAAGCATCGTCTCGGTCCAGCCTTTAATCGCGGTCAGGGGGGTGCGCAACTCATGAGAAACCGACGAAATAAAATCGTTTTTCATCTTCTCGCCCGCCGAGATTTCTTCAGCCATGAAGTTTATGGTGTCGCACAATTCCCCTATCTCGTCGTCGGTCTTCTTATTAATCCTGAAATCATAGTCTCCTAGCGCTATCCGGCGAGCCGCGCTGTTTATTTCGGTAACCGGCTCGACTATCGTGCTGACGAAATACAGGTTTATCACCAGCATGAAGAATATAATCGCAATGCTAATCAAAACCATAATCCCGAAAAACATCCAAATCTGACGGTCAACCAGCGTGAGAGACGTAACATACCTTATTCCGCCGATTGCGGCTCTGTCGCTCCCGCGCAGGGCGAGGGTCATCGACATTACCCGCTCCCCCGCTTTATTCCTCCCGGTCCAGACACCCCTGCCGTTTTTGGAGGCCAAAGCGCTTTGATAGTCGCTGCTGTTCATTTCCGACTCAAATCCGGTCGAGGAAACCACAATCTCCCCTTTCGGGTTCAGCACCTGCATTTCGAGTTTTTCCTTATCTTCAAAGCTCTCAACAAGCCGGCGGGCAAACGAATCAAAGCTCAGCGCCCGCGCATCGGATTTGAACATCTGGCTGAAAACCGACTCAAACGCCTCGATACGTGAGGACAGGGAATACTCTACGCTTTTATAGTAATACGAGCGGATAGAGAGCATCAGCGCAGCGCCGAAGATAAAAAGCAGCACAAAAACCACGCTTATGCTGTTGAGCATCCACCGCCGCATAATGCTTGAACTGCGCGCCATCCCTTATCCCCCTTTATGTAAACTCACTCTATGGGTATCAAGCCCGCCGGCTTATCCCGTCCATTTGTACCCAAGTCCCCAGACTGTCAGGATATGCCTCGGCTCGGACGGGTTGTCTTCTATCTTCATCCGCAGCCTTCTGATATTGACGTCCACAATTTTTTCCTCGCCGTAATACTCCTCGCCCCAGACCCGGTTGAGTATGTCGGTGCGGCTCAGTGGTTTGCCCTGATTTGAAAAAAAGTATTCCATTATCTGAAACTCGACATGGGTCAGCTCAATGGGCTGCCCTTTCTTTTTCAGGGTGCGACTGCGAAGGTCCAAGACAAAATCCCCGCTCTCGATTTTTTCGATATAGTTGACTTGCCTGTTCGCCCGCGCGGCGGCGACACGGCGGTACAGCGCATCCACACGCGCTACAAGCTCGGAGGGGCTGAACGGTTTTGTTACATAATCGTCCGCGCCCATCATCAGACCGCCCACTTTCTCCATCTCCTGAGTGCGGGCTGTTAAGATTATAATCCCGATGTTGTCGTTGCGCTGCCTGATCTCGCGGCAAACGGCAAACCCGTCCATGCCCGGCAGCATAATGTCGAGCAGCGCGACATCTATACTCCCGTTTTCCTCCTCATACAGCCGGAGAGCCTCCTCGCCCGACTCCGCTTCCAACACTTCATAACCCGCCCGTTTGAGGTTGATGACCACAAACTCGCGTATGGAAGCCTCGTCCTCGCACACCAAGACCCTTTTCATTCCGCCAATCCACTCCCTTTTTTCAGCTCATCTGATGTAGGCAAATCTGTAACTCACCCGTTCAAGGTTCAGGTTGAACGGCTTTTTATCGCTAAACCATGTGTAAAACTTTACTTCAGACAAATCTTCAAGCAGCCTGAACCCGGCCTGTTCAAGACCGCTTTCACCTTCTTCGGTTTTATAGACTGCCCTGAGCGTTAAAAACTTTTCGCCTGTTTTGCCGTTATCCAGCGTATATAACGTCAGAGCGCGGGTCTGCCTGTCGTACGACAGGGTGAACAGGCTGTCCCAGTCGTTGTCCGTTTCGAAATAGTAGCCGTCAGTCATATTGATGATACACGAAAAGACCTCTTTTACCTTTTCGGCTTTAATATCCCAGCCGTACCATTTGGTGAGCCAAATCCGGTCGGTTTCATAGTCCTTGTATCCTAATACGGCTTTGATAATCGGCCATTCGATTTGTCCGTCCCCGTTTATGTCCATAGACGGCAGCGCGGCCTCGCGGAATGTCAGGTCGTTCCTGTTTTTCAGTCTGTCGTAAAACGGGGCGCGCAGGAAACTACCGTCCCAGTATATAAGCTCGGTAACCATCCCGCCGGAGCTTCTGACACCATCCACAAAAACCCCTTTTGCGGTATCGGTCAGCTCCGCCACAGCCGCTGACGAAAACTGCTGAATATACCCGTCAAGGCGGACTTCGCCGGATTCCCGCAGTACCTCGCCGGAGCCTTTGTCCGAGTGCAGCAGCCTTGCTGTCGAGATGTTTTCCGCCTTGTCCGAAAGAAGGATTAGCAAGTCGTCCCACCCAGAATTCGTAAGCCCGCCGATAATAAATTCGGAGTAGACGTCCCTGTACCACTCGTTCAGCGCCCCGGTCCTTATGTTATACAAAACCAGCAGCCGGTTGCTTACGTTGTCTACATTCCATCCGGTTATTATTTCGTACAGGCCGTCGCCGTTTAAGTCGCCGAACTCGACCCGGTCAATATCCGGGCTCGCTCCTTCGATGTCGCTGACAGACTCCCACATTCCATCGTTTTTCTTCAGCAGATTGAGTCGGACATTGCTGTTTTCCTTGCCGAAACTGTAAAACACGATTGCCTCGTCAACGCCGTCGCCGTTTAAATCCTGCAGGACAAACGCCGAGCGGTGGTCCCCGAAACGAGGGTATTTTAAAATATACCCTCCCAAAGTGTCGGCGACCTGCTTTTTCTGTTCGCTCAAGATATATTTTTCAAGGGCTTTCTGGATTTGCTGCTGCTCGCCTGCCGGGCGTGGCGGGCGGAGAAGGGTCTCGACATCAATCCCGACACTGCACCCCGACATAAGCGCAAAACCCAGAAAAACTGCCGCAGCCCCCAACAGCGCCCTCAGCTTCAAGCCCAACACATCCCTTTACACAAGTCAATCTATATTATACCGCCGATTTGCCGCTCTTTCAATCAAGAAAAACCGCCCCGCGGTGCCTGAAGTTTTTTGCGGGACCGTGCCCGCCGACGGGTTCAGCGCCGCTTTAAAAACTCGAAATCTCGCTTAAGCCTGTTTTAACAACTCAAAGATTTCGCTTAAACTTGTAATCACCGGAACACCCAGTGTTTTCGGGATGTCGCCGTGAACATCAATGCAAACGGGCTTCATGCCCGCGCCCGACGCCCCCTCAATATCGTTGACATGGTGGTCCCCCACATATACACAGCTTTCGCACGGAACACCCAGACGAAAAGCCGCCCGCCGGAAAATCTCCTTATCGGGTTTACGCACCTCTTCGTCCCCCGAAACCATCGCCAAATCCAAAAGCGGCCTGATACCGGAAATGTCGAGCTTGCGGTTTTGGTTGAGGGAGGGGCCGTTTGTTATCACTCCGACTTTATACCCCATTTGTCTAAGCTTTTTCAGGGTGTCAACCGTGTCGGGCAGCAGGGTGGTGAATTCCGGAAAACGCATTTGCAGTTCACGGTAGGCTTCTTCGGCCGGCGGCGCGTCTTCCCATCCCCAGTCCCTGTACAGCGATTTCAGGTATTCGATATAATTCACATAGCCGTCGTGGTTTCGTTCGACCATGTATTCTACTTTTTCTTCAAGCTCACTCCCGGTCAGCGACGGGCAGTATTTTTTCAGAAAAAACCTGCTGTATTTGGTAAAAGCGGCCTTGCGGTTTTGCAGGGTATCGTCAAAATCAAACAAAACCGCCTTAACCGGGCGGGTGCCGGGCTGTCCTTCGCGCGTCCCGCCGCCCAAAAATACCGCGCGCGCTGTCTTTGCGTCCTCAAGTATTTGCTGTTTCAACTGGTCAAGCGAGTCGAATTTCTTTTCCCCGCGCAGATATTTTACAAGGGTTACCGGTATGTGTCTGCCATACAAATCCCCGTCAAAATCTATAATCCATGTCTCCGCAAGCGGCCTGTCCGCGCCGACCGTCGGCCTTACCCCAATATTCGTAACCCCGAATTTTGAGACGCCGTCAACCACCACAGTGGACAGGTACACCCCGAATTTCGGCCGAACAAAGCTGGCGGGGAGTACCTGATTTATGGTCGGCGTGCCGAGCAGGCGTCCCAGCCGCTGCCCGACCGTAACCTCGATATCCAGCGTAAAGGGGCGGCCGAGCAGCCTTGCCGCCCGCTCAATCTCCCCGTCTTCAATCAACCGGCGGATACGCGAGGAGCTGACAGGCTCCCCATCAACTGTTACGGGCGGAATCACCACGACCTCTATCCCCAGCGGCTGGCAAAGCCGGCGCAGGGTATCCGCGTCCCCCGACCCGTCTTTGCCGAACCTGTAATTAAACCCGCAACACACCCGCCTCGCGTCGAGCTTCTCCTTCAGGATATCGCGGACGAACTGTTCCGGTGTCATCTGTCTGACCGACTCAAAATCGACCAGAATCAGCTCATCAACCCCAAGTCCTGTTAAAACGGCTTTTTTCTGCTTCAGCGATATCAATTCCCACGCATTTTCCTTAAACGGGGGGCTGGCAAAGGTAAAAACCGACGAGCAGGCCCAACCGCCGCTCTCAATCTCCACTCCCGCCGAATTCATGATTGCCGCGCGGTGGCCCAGATGCACACCGTCAAACATCCCTAAAGCGACTGCGCGGGGGCATTTTGGAATGGAGTTTTTATTTAAAGCGTCATAGAAATATGTCCTAATCTGTTCAGAAGTATCCAGCATTTTATCAGCCTTTTCATCCTTTCCGCTCAAAACAGCTTCAACACCGCAAGCTGATGGTTTTCGGGTTTCCCAAGGCCGAGAAATCCGCCGTCGGGCGCATAAACCCGCGTAATACCGTCAACCCGGCTTTTGAGCCTGTCCAGAGAAAGCGCGCCGCCGTTTTTAAAGCGGACAGCCTGCGCCTGCGAAACGGTTATCTCGTCGTAACAGGTGAAAGCAGTGTCAATCGGCTTTATAAACCGCCCAAAATCGCCGCTTTTATAGAGTTCCTCGGCTTTTTCCATGGTAATGCACTCGCCGATGGCGAACCCCGACGCCATTGTGCGCCTTAGCGACGTCATAACTCCTCCGCAGCCGAGAAGTTCCCCCAAATCCGCGCACAGGGTGCGGATATATGTCCCTTTCGAACAGTGGCAGTCCAGCGTAACTTCTCCCGTACTATCATCATAATCTGTCAGCTCAAGCGAATAAACCGTAACCGGTCTTGGACTGCGCTCAACTTCAATCCCCTGCCTTGCGAGCTCGTAAAGCCGGGTGCCCTGGTGTTTGAGCGCCGACATCATCGGCGGGGTTTGGAGGATTTTGCCCTTAAAACGGGCAAGCGCCTCTTTAATCTCGTTTAAAGAAGGCAGCGCACAGCCGGTAGCTGAAACACTGCCCCAAATATCCTGAGTATCGCTGACAAATCCAAGGCGCAGTGTCGTGGTATATCGTTTGTCCTGAACCGGCAACAGGCTGAGCGCCCGGGTGGCGCGGCCCACAAGGATGGGCAGCACTCCGGTGGCCATCGGGTCAAGGGTGCCGGCATGTCCGACCTTTTTTACCCCCAACAGCCGTCTGAAAAAGGCGCAGCACCCAAACGAGGTTATGCCTTCGGGCTTGTCAAGACAAATGATACCGTTAACCTGCAACTGAAAACAACCCTTTCCAACACCGCAGGCCGGTTCAGTCTATTACCGAGCGGACGGCCTCAACTATGGTTTTTACAGCTCGCTCCGCCGGCCCGCCGACGGTACATCCCGCAGCCCTGATATGCCCGCCTCCGCCGAGTATGCTGCATATTGAGGAAGCGTCGGCGCGATTGTCCGTCCTGATACTGACCTTATATGTCCCGTCCTGCCTTTCGCGCATTGTAACCCCGATATGAACCCCTTCAATCTGACGCGGGATTGGGGCAAGCCCTTCAAGGTCCTCCTCGCCGGCGCCGCTTTTTTCTATCATCTCGTGGGTAATCAGCATTATCGCGCACCGGTCATTCAGGAAAAACCTCATGCTCTCCAAAGCCATCCGCTCAAGCTCAATCCTTGCCCTTGATTTGATGTCGAACATGGTGCGGTTTATCATTTCGGAGTTAATGCCGTAATCCAGCATGTCGGCAGCCATTCGCATGGCATACGATGTCGTGTTTGAATATTTGAAACAACCGGTATCGGTCGCTATGCCGGTGTAGATACAGGCGGCAATGCCGCTGTCGATTTTAACGCCGAGGGCGTTGATGATTTCGGCGATAATCATCGCGGCAGCCGAGTATTCGGGTATCAGCACGAGTTTTTTGGCGTACCGGGTATTTGAGCCGTGGTGGTCAATGCACAAATCCACGCTTTCGGCATAGGTTTTAAGCTTGTCGCCCAGCAGAAGCGAGTCCGCGACGTCCACAGCGCAAAGATATTCTGGCTCAAAATCTTCGGCGGGCCCCATATCCTCGAACATAAACCTGTATTTGTCGGGGATTATGTCCGAGCATTCGACCCGCGCGGACTTGCCCATCTTGTGCAGCGCCCGGCAAAGGGCATAGCCGGAGCCGAGGGTGTCCCCGTCAGGGTAGGCGTGGGTCAATATCAGGATATTATCCGCTTTTTTCAGCTCTTTGGCCGCCTGTGCAACCGTGATAAGCTTACTCATCCTTTTTTGAATTCCTTTCAATCTCGCTGAGCTTTTTGGCGATGTTGATGCTGTATTCCATCGAATCGTCCGCCACAAACCTGAGTTCAGGCAACTGGCGCAGCTTGAGCGCTCTGCCGAGCTCCCGCCTGATGTAGCCCTGTGCGGACACAAGGCCCTTTACGGCATTTTCCGCCGCTATCAGCCCTTCCATCGCGCTGATATAGACGGTGGCATAGGCCATGTCGTTAGATACTTCCACCCTGACTACACTGAGCATGTACGGCGTTACGCGCGGGTCCTTGATAGTGCGGAGTATTGCGGTGAGCTCCCTCAATATGCTTTCGCTCACCCTGTCAATTTTGTAGCCAGCCATAAACTTCCCGCCTTTCAGCAAAGCCGGACAGATTTGCAAAGCGTTGCGACTGCCTTACAAATTCTGGTCTCCGTTATTATTCTTCAAATATCAATCGCGGTATTCCTCAATGACATATGCCTCGAAAATATCCCCGACCTTAATGTCGTTAAAACGCTCAAGGCCGATACCGCATTCGTAGCCCTGCGCCACCTCTCTGACATCGTCCTTGAACCGGCGCAGGGACGCCATATTGTCATCGGCAATCACTATGCCGTCGCGCACTACGCGGATACTGTCGCCGCGCATGACCTTCCCTTCAAGCACATAACAGCCGGCAACGGTGCCCACACTTGAAATCTTGTAAACCTGACGCACCTCAATCCGCCCGTGCATGACTTCACGTGTTTTTGGCGCCAGCATTCCTTTCATCGCCGATTCGATTTCCTCAATGCATTCGTAGATGACGCGGTACAGCCTTATCTCGACATCGGCGTTCTCGGCTGCGGCCTGAGCCATCGAATCCGGACGAACGTTAAACCCGACGATAATCGCGTTGGACGCGTCCGCGAGCATGACGTCGCTTTCACTGACTGCGCCTACCCCGCCGTGAATGACGCGGACGGCAACCTCGTCGTTGCTGAGCTTTTCAAGCGACTGGGTTACTGCCTCGACCGAGCCCTGAACGTCCGCCTTGACGATTATGCTAAGCTCCTTCATTTCGCCCTGCTTCATCTGCTCAAACAGGTTGTCAAGAGTAACCTTCTGATACTTCTTAAACTGCTCCTCTTTTGCCGCCTGCTTGCGCTGCTCGACCAGCTCGCGCGCAAGCCGCTCGTCTGAAACCACATTGAAAACATCGCCGGCGACAGGCGCCTCGTCCAACCCCATAATCTCGACCGGGACGGACGGGCCCGCTTCCTTAAGATTATTGCCGTTTTCGTCGGTCATCGCGCGGATTCTGCCGACGCTGGTGCCCGCTATCACTATATCCCCGGCGCGCAGGGTTCCGTTTTGCACAAGAAGTGTGGCTACCGGCCCGCGCCCCTTGTCAAGCCGCGCTTCAATAACAGTGCCTTTTGCGGGCCTGTCGGGATTGGCGCGCAGCTCTTTCATCTCGGCTACAAGCAATATCATTTCAAGCAGTCTGTCAAGCCCCTGACCGGTGCGCGCAGAGACGGGGACGCAAATGGCCTCGCCGCCCCATTCTTCGGGCACAAGCCCGTGTTCGGTCAGCTGCTGCATAATCCTGTCGGGGTTGGCGTCGGGCTTGTCAATCTTATTTATAGCGACAACAATCGACAAATCCGCTTCTTTGGCGTGGTTGATAGCCTCCACAGTCTGCGGCATAATACCGTCATCGGCAGCGACCACAAGCACCGCAATATCGGTAACTTTTGCGCCGCGCGCCCTCATTGACGTAAACGCCTCGTGGCCGGGGGTGTCGAGGAAGGTAATGGACTGGTCGCCAACCTGACAGCGGTATGCGCCGATGTGCTGGGTAATTCCGCCGGCTTCCCCGCTCGCTACGTTTGTGCGGCGGATGGCGTCAAGAATTGAAGTCTTGCCGTGGTCGACATGCCCCATCACCACGATTACCGGGTCGCGCGGTTTGAGGTCCTGTTCCGTGTCCTCGCTGTCGTCTATAATCATCTCCTCGATAGTTACCACCACTTCGCGCTCGACTTTGGCGTGGAATTCTTCTGCCACAAGAAAAGCGGTGTCAAAGTCAATCTCCTGATTGACAGTTGCCATCACCCCAAGCTGCATCAGCTTTTTGATGACCTCCGCCGCCGTGGCTTTGAGGCGGCTCGCAAGTTCTCCAACCGTGATGGTATCCCCTACCGTGATGGTAATCGGCTTGCTCTTGCGCTCCATCTGGATACGCAGTAGGCGCTCCGCCTCTGTTTCGCGTCTGCCCCTGCCCCGCCTTTGCTGCGAGCGTTGACCAATCTTCTGCTTTTTTACCCCGCCGATTTCGTCCCGCACGCGGTTTGACGACTGCGCAAGGACATCGAACTTTTCGTCATACTTGGTTATCAAAATGTTCTGCGGCATGCGGGTATCTATCATCCGGCGCTCAACCTTAGGTTTGGCCTTCTCAGGCTGCTTTTGCTTCTGCGCCGCGGCCTTCTTGTCCGCCGCAGGCTCTTTGACGGCCGTTTTCGCAGCTTTCTTTTGTTTAGCGGCGGCCTCTGCCTCTTTCTTTTCGGCGCGCAGTTTTTGCTCGGCGGCCTTCTGTTCTTCCCTCTTGGCCTCGCCCTGTGCAAAGTACTCGTCAAGGCTCTCTACCTGGCTCTCCTGAGTGAAAAAATCAAACAGCAGGTTGAGCTCATCTTCCTCAAGGTTTGACATGCTCTTCTTTGCGGAATCAAGGTACTTTTGAAGAACGCTCAAGACCTCTTTGCTGGTCTTGCCAAAATCCTTGGCAACCTCATTGACACGATATTTTACTAGCATTATCAGCTTTCCCCCTTCGAATCCCCTCATAGCCCATGCACAGTCTGCGGGCGGTTTCTGCAAGCCCTTTTTCCTCGATTGCAAGCACTCCGACAGGCTTGGCAGACCCTATTGCCTTTCCGACTTCATCTTTTGTGAACGGGATTTTGAATATCTCTTTACTCTCCCCTGTGGCATAGCGTAGCTCTTTCTCGGTTTTTGCCGACAAGTCCATAGCAAGCAGCACTAACACATCCTTTTTGTCATTGATTAGCTCCTTAACGGCGTCAAACCCGGACGTGATTTTGCCGCCCCTTCTGGCTATGCCGAGAAGCCCCAGTAACCTGTTTTGCTCAGCTTTCATCTTCCGGCAGCTCCTCCTCAAGCCTTTGGTATATTTCGGCGGGTATCGGGCCGGAAAACGCTTTTTCAAGCCTTTTTGCCTTTCTGGCGTTTTTCAGACATTCCCGCCTTGGGCAGATATAAGCGCCGCGCCCCGGCTTGCGCCCCGTATCGTCCAGTGAAATCTCGCCATTTGGGTTCTTAACCACCCGGATTAATTCCCTTTTAGGCTTCATTTCACCGCACCCGGTACACATGCGCAGCGGTATTTTCTTTGCTCTTTTCACAATCCCGCCATCCTTTCCTGAAGACCGGCTGCACCTGCTACTCCTCGGATTCGCCTGTCATATCCTCTCCAAAATAGCCGCTTTCGGGGCGGATGTCAATCTTCCACCCGGTGAGCTTTGCGGCAAGGCGCGCGTTCTGCCCCTTGTTGCCTATCGCGAGGGACAATTGGGAGTCCGGAACCCTTGCCCGGCAGGAACGCACCTTTTCGTCCTCTATTTCCACCCTCACCACCCTCGCCGGAGCGAGAGCGGCGGCTATAAATTCTTTCGGGTCATCGCTGTACTCGATTATATCAATCTTCTCGCCGCCGAGCTCCTCCACGATATTCGCGACCCGCGTGCCGCGCGCGCCGATACATGCGCCGACAGCGTCCACGTTTTCATCATGGCTCATCACGGCAATCTTGGTGCGCGAGCCCGCCTCGCGCGAAATCGCTTTTATCTCTACAATTCCGTTGAATATTTCCGGCACTTCCATCTCAAACAGCCGCTTCACCAGCCCGGGGTGGGTGCGCGATATCAAAACGCGCGGCCCTTTGTCCCCTTCGCGGACATCCACGACATATACCTTTATGTGGTCCCCTTCGCGGATGACCTCCCCCTCAATCTGCTCGGAAACCGGCAGCATTGTCGCCGACCTGCCGATTTCGACGGTCGCGGCGCCCGTTTTCGGGTCCACGTTGGTAACAACGGCGGTGACAAGCTCCTGATTGCGCCGCTGCAGCTCGACAAGCTGCTGGCCGCGCTCCGCCTCCCTTATGCCCTGACGGATAACATGCTTTGCGGTCTGTGCCGCAATCCGCCCGAACTGCTTTGTCTCAAGCTGGATTTCAACGGTATCGTCCACTTTCGCTTTTTTTGAATAGCGGCGCGCCTCCTCAACCGTAAGCTCGGTGTCAGGGTCGTTCACCTGCTCCACAACCTTTTTGAGAAGGGAAACGCTGAATTCGTTCTTCTGCGGGTCCATAACCACCTGAACATTGTCTTTTGCGCCGTAGTCGCGCCTGACCGCTATTGCTATCGCGGCCTTGACCCTTTCCATCAGGTAGTCAATCGGAATGCCTTTCTCCTTCTCAAGCATCCGCAAAGCCTCGAAAAAATCGGTGTTTGAATTACTCATTTTCAGTTTCTCCTCCGTATTCAAAATCGTCCCAATCCTCTACAAGGCGGACTGACGACAATTCTTTTTTGGCAAACATGCGGCTTGCACCGTCATCTGTCTTAATGGTGATGGCGTTCTGGTCAAAACCGGCAAGCGTCCCTTGAACCTCTCGAATACCGTCGACCGGGCGGTGAAGACGGGCCATGACCGGCCTGCCCATGTACTTTTCAAAATGCTCCGGCCGGGTGAGCTTCCTTTCAACGCCGGGCGAGCTTACCTCAAGGCAGTAAGAATGGTTTATGGGGTCGGCCTCGTCAAGCACTTTGTCCATCCTGCGCGACATCGCGACGCAGTCTTCAATCGACACGCGCGCGTCTTCCCTGTCGATAAATATCCGCAGGTACCATGTCGACCCTTCTTTTACAAAACGGACATCCCACAGCTTTAAGCCGAGCGCATCCGCCTCAGGCTGTGCTAGCCGGTAGCAGACTTCTGCGGTACTGCCGGGGCTTCCGCCTTTCTTTTTGGCCATTTACAAACCATCCTTTCGCAGTCTGCCGCTTTATATGCCGCGCGGCCTACCAACAAACATAAAAGAGCGGGTCGCCCCACTCTTTAGCCTACACCTATAAACCTGGTGAATTATACCACAGATTTTCCAATAATGCAAGTAGGTTTTTATCGTTTCGGATAAACATTGGCAATTTTTCTGATAAAACCGGGAAAACAGGGCATATAGTCATCGTTTTCAATAAATATTATTATCTGAAAACTCGTTTTTCCCACCCTTTTCGTATTTTTTTCACTTTGGTATTATCTCCCGCCAGCAAATCCATTTCGCGTTTGAAATCAAATCCCAGCACCTTCCCGTCCGGGAAAAGGCCGGCCAAAGGCGCCATCACAAACGCGCGTCCGCCCATCCGCGGGTGCGGGAGGGTAAGTTCGTCGTCCTGCGTCTTTACCCCTTCGTAAACCAGCAAATCTATGTCAATGGTGCGCGGCCCGTTTTTAAATCTCCTTACCCGCCCCAGCGCCGCCTCAATTCCAAGAAGTCCCCCTAACAGCGCGCGAGGGGATAGCCCGGTTTCAATTAAAACCGCGGTGTTCAGAAAATCCGGCTGTTTTAAATACCCCTCCGGTTTGGTGCGGTAAAGCCCGGATATTCTGACTATGCGGGTGTCCGGCAGCAGCGATATTGATTTTATAGCGGAGATGATGTTTCTTTTGCGGTTGCCGAGATTGCTGCCAAGCGACAAAACCGCGTTTTTCATAGTCTTTCATCCCTTGTGCGGGTGATTTCCACCCCGACGTAACCAAAAACCGCCGATTTTATCGGGGCCTTTGGCTTTTTCAACAGCACGGTAACCGATTTAACCGGAAAACTGTCGAGGATTGCGTCGGCCACAAGGGCGGCGGCGCACTCAATGAGATTGTTTTTGCGCGACCGCATAACCTCTGTCGCAAGCCTTATAACCTCCGAATAGCTCACCGTATCGTGGATACAGTCGGTTTCGCAGGCTTTTGACAAATCCGCCGTGATTGTGATATCCAGTTCAAACGGCTGCCCCGACTCTTTCTCCTCGTTGTTGACTCCGTGGTAGGCAAAAACTCTCAGGCCCCTGATTAAGATTTTATCCATCTTTTCTGTTCCCTTTCCAAGACCTTTTTAAGAGTATCCTCGCCATCACTTTAGCGCGCGCAGCGCGTCCGCCACCCTTGCCGCCTGAACCCCTTCCGCGACATCGTGCACCCGCAGGATGTGCGCGCCGTTCCAGACTGCTATTGTGTGGATTGCGATGGTGCCCGCAAGCCTTTCGGTTACCGGGATATCCCCGCCGCAGCACGCGGCAACCACCCGTTTGCGGGAAGCCCCGACAAGAACCGCTGTCCGCGGCAGTCCCGACAACAGTTTCGAAAGCTGAGCCACCAGCGTTAAATCCCCCGCCCTGTCCTTGCCAAATCCAATCCCGGGGTCAAGGCATATCCGTTCTTCCGAAAGCCCGCGGCGCCTCGCTTTGTCCAACGCGGCCGCAAAAAAACTCCTGACTGTTTCAATCACATCGGCGCCGCTCCCGGCGTCGTCCGCGCCGCCGCCGGAGTGCATTATCACAAGCCCCGCGCCTGTGCGGGCGGCTACCTCAATCATCCCGTTTTCAAGACTGCCCGAAACGTCGTTGATTATCGAGGCGCCCGCCTCGACCGCGCGGACTGCGACTTGCGGATAAAAAGTATCAATTGAGACGGGAATTTGCAGCTTTGTTTTTAATATTTCAAGAACAGGCTTTACCCGTTCCCATTCCTCCTGCCAGTCAATCCGGGCAGAACCCGGACGGGTGGACTGCCCGCCGACATCGATTATATCGGCCCCGCGGCACTGCATATCAAGCGCGTGCGCGGCGGCGGCGTCCGGATTTATATATTTGCCGCCGTCCGAAAAACTGTCCGGCGTAACATTTAAAATCCCCATAATGCGGGTGCGTTCTTCAAGATTAAACACGTGTTTCCCAAAACGGAATACCGGCATAATATCCCCCCGCGGGTAGTTTCTATGCGGCTGACGCCTCCCGCTTTCAGGAGGCGCCGGCGTCATCGTGATTTTTTATTTTTTAACGCGGCGTCAATCAGGCCGTGAAACAGCGGATGGGGGCGGTTGAGGCGGGATTTGAATTCGGGGTGGAACTGGCAGCCCACAAACCACGGATGGCCGTTAAGCTCGACCATTTCGACTATATGCTTGTCGGGTGAAATCCCCGCGAGCAGCATGCCGCTTTTTTCAAACTCCGCGCGGTAGTCATTGTTAAACTCGTAGCGGTGGCGATGGCGCTCGTAAATCAGCTCCTCGCCGTAAAACTGGTACACTTTGGAATTGATGTCCAGCACGCACGGGTATTTGCCCAGCCTCATTGTCCCTCCCCTTTGGGTAACATGCCGTTGGTCGGGCATAAGGTCAATAACCGCATGCATGGTGGTCGGGTCGAATTCGCTTGAATTCGCGTCCGAATAGCCGAGCACGTTGCGCGCGTATTCAATCACCGCAACCTGCATTCCGAGGCAAATTCCAAGGTACGGTATATTATTTGTTCGGGCATAGCCAGCGGCAAGGATTTTGCCCTCTATCCCACGCGTGCCAAATCCGCCCGGCACGATAACGCCGTCAACATCCCCCAACAGCCTGTCAACACTATCCTCATTAATCTGTTCGGAATCAATCCATTTTATCTCAACCGCCGAATCGCAGAGAATACCGCCGTGTTTGAGCGCCTCCGCAACGCTGAGATAGGCGTCGCGCAGCCCGACATACTTGCCGACAAGCGCGATTTTCACGCATTCTTTCGGGTTTCGCAGGGCTTCGACCATGCTCGTCCATTCGTTGAGATTCAACGCCAGCCCGTCCAGACCGAAATGCCGGCAGACGATATCGGCAAGCCCTTCCTTTTCTAAAATCAACGGGATTTCGTACTGCAGCGGGACATCGTGGTTCGCGATGACACATTCCCGCTTGACATTGCAGAAAAGTGCTATTTTATCCTTAATCTCCTGCGAAATCGGGTTCTCGCTCCTGCAAACGATAATGTCGGGCTGTATACCGAGTGAAAGCAGCTCTTTTACCGAATGCTGGGTCGGTTTTGTTTTAAGCTCCTGCGAGGCGGCGATATACGGCACAAGGGTAACGTGCACAAACAGGCAGTTCGCCCGCCCGTGCTCAATCGAAAACTGGCGAATCGCCTCTAAAAACGGCAGGCCTTCGATATCTCCGACCGTGCCGCCGATTTCGATTATATGGACATCGTATTTTTCGGAGTCAAGGCTAATCCTGCGCTTTATCTCGTCGGTTATATGCGGGATAACCTGCACCGTCCCGCCCTGATAGTCGCCCTTGCGCTCCTTCTGCAGCACGTTCCAGTACACTTTGCCCGAAGTTACCGAACTGTTCTGGTTTAAGCTGATGTCAATAAACCGCTCGTAATGTCCGAGGTCAAGGTCGGTCTCGGCGCCGTCGTCGGTAACGAAAACCTCGCCATGCTGAATTGGGTTCATGGTGCCGGGGTCAATGTTGAGGTAGGGGTCCAGCTTTTTTACCGAAACGCTCAACCCCCTGCATTTTAGCAGCCTGCCGAGCGAAGCCGCCGTAATCCCCTTTCCAAGTCCGGATACCACGCCGCCTGTTACAAACACGTATTTTGCCGCCATACAATCCTCCCCAAAAATTCTCGTTAAACCACCGGTCTTACGGGAATACCCAATGACAAAAGATACTGTTTTAACTCCTTTATGTCAACCTCGCCGTAATGGAACAGGGACGCAGCCAAAGCCGCGCTTGCGTTCCCTTTCAAAAACGCGTCGGCAAAATGCCGCATATCCCCCGCGCCGCCGGAAGCAACCACCGGTATTCTTACCGCGGCCGACACCGCGGCGGTAAGCTCTATGTCGTAGCCTTGTCTGGTGCCGTCGCAATCCATGCTGGTCAGCAGGATTTCGCCGGCGCCCAGCCGCTCGGCTTTTGCGGCCCATTCAATCACGTCAATGCCGGTATTGACCCTGCCGCTGTTAATATAAACGTCAAAGCCCGATGAGACCTGCCGCCTGCGCGCGTCAATCGCAACCACCACAGAAGGGCTTCCGAACTTTTGGGCGGCTTCAAAAATCAGTTGGGGTCTTTTAACCGCGGCGGAGTTTATCGAAACCTTGTCCGCGCCGCATTCCAGCACCTTTTCCATATCCTCAATACAGCGCACGCCGCCGCCCACCGTAAACGGAATGGTCAGGCGCTCTGCGACCCGTGACACAAGCTCTAATACCGTACCCCTGCCCTCGCCGGTCGCCGATATATCGAGGAAAACCAGCTCGTCGGCACCCGTCTTTGAATACTGCTCCGCAGCCTCCACCGGGTCCCCGGCGTCGCGAAGGCTGGCAAACCTGATACCTTTCACAACCCGTCCGCCCTGAATGTCAAGGCAAGGTATAATCCGTTTATATTCCATCGGCTCATCTCCCGCCGTATCAGATAAATCCGCCGCAAATAAACCAAAACCGTCAAAAAATAACTATACCATTCTAACACAATCGCTTTAAATAAATCAAGTGCGCCGCAATCTAAATTCGTTGATTTCTGCATGTTTTTGCTAAAAACCCCTTTTACAGCGTTAACAAACACCCCCGCGCGGGAATATGATGGGGAGAACCCATAAAAAGGAGTGAAAACAGGATGAGGACACTTCGCCTCAATATGTCCGGGACCGATGTGATGGAAGTTCAGGCAACCCTTCAAAAGCTGGGATACTACGGGGGCGAGCCGGACGGGATTTTCGGGCCGCAGACGCTGCGTTCGGTCAGCGCGTTTCAGGCTTATTTCGGCCTTGTGCCCGACGGGGTCATCGGGCCGCGGACATGGCAGGCTTTGCAGCGGTTTTTGCTCGGCTACGATACATATACCATAAAACGCGGGGATACCCTTTACGGGATTTCCAGAGTGTACGGCACCACTCCCGCCCTGATACTGGCGGCAAATCCGGGGATTATGGCCGACAGCCTTCGTGTCGGGCAGATGATTACGGTACCCTACGGCTTCCCGGTGGTTGACACCAACATAGATTACACCTATGACATCATGGAAAGGGATATCGACGGGCTTAAAGCGCGTTACCCGTTTTTGGAAGTCGGCTCGGCCGGGCAAAGCTCGCTTGGCAGGTCGCTGTACTATATCCGGCTCGGAAACGGGCCGAATAGGGTGTTTTTTAACGGCGCGCACCACTCGCTCGAATGGATTACCGTTCCCGTTTTAATGAAATTTATCGAGGACTTTTCGTCGGCCTACGCGCATGGGGTGATGATTGGAGGCTATAACCCGTCCGAAATCTGGGGGGCAAGCAGCATATACATTGTCCCGATGGTCAATCCTGACGGAGTTGATTTGGTGCTGAACGGGCTTAGCCCCGACAACCCGAATTACAGCCTGTTAATCCGGTGGAACAACGGCAGCAGCGATTTTTCCGCGACATGGCAGGCGAACAACAACGGGGTGGATTTGAACCACAATTACAACGCAGGTTGGGAAGAATCCAGACAGGCGGCAGCCGCCGCCGGCATAACCGGCCCCGGCCCGACCCGCTATTCCGGGCCGTACCCTGAATCTGAGCCTGAAGTGCAGTCGATTGTCAGTTTTACGCGCGGCCATGATTTTGGTCTTGTGCTGGCATACCACAGCCAGGGCGAGGTGATTTACTGGAACTTTCAAAACCTCGCGCCCCCTGAAGCGCTGACAATCGGCAGGGCGCTCGCAAACGTCAGCGGCTACGCCTTAAGCGAGGCGGTCGGGATTGCCTCCTACGCCGGCTACAAAGACTGGTTTACACAGGAATTCCGAAGGCCGGGCTATACCGTGGAGGTGGGAATTGGCACAAACCCGTTGCCGATTTCCCAGTTTGACAGCATTTACAGCGACAACCTGCCGCTGTTGCTGCTCGCCTCGATTATCAAGGCTTAGGGATTGCATAATATAAAACAGGCCGGTTTTTCCGGCCTGTTTTATATGCTGTCGTCCTTTTCAATCATGTCTATGAATATCTCGACCAGTTCGGGGTCGAACATGGTGCCGGCGTTTTCTCTTAAAATCTCTATCGCTTTCTGCTTGGTTTTAGCCTTGAGGTTGTCCGAATCGTGGGTCATTCTGTCGTACCCTTCCACAATCGAGATAATCCTCGCCGTTCTTGGGATTTCCTCGCCTTTCAGGCCTTTAGGGTACCCGGTGCCGTCCCATCGTTCGTGATGTGTCAGCACCGACTCGGTCAAATCCACCGTGCTGTCAAACGAGTTGAGAATTCTGTACCCGACAATGGTATGACGTTTTACTTCGTTCCATTCCCTGCTTGTAAGCAGGTGGTTTTTGTTTATCAAATCCGGGCCGAGAACAATTTTCCCGATGTCGTGCAGGTACCCCGCTTCCCTTAACTTGCGGATTTCGTCCTCCGGCAGGCCGAGCCGCTTGCCCATCCTGGCGCACAGCTCGCTGACCCGCAGGGAGTGCTCCTTTTCTCTCGCGCTGTTTTGATGCAGCATTTCAATAATCTCGCTGATGGCGGCGTTGCGTATGTAACCGTGCTCCAATGCTTTATTTGAATACATTGCGTCCTCGGCCTGCTCCAATATCCTTTCGATACTCTCGTCGGGCGATGTTTTGGTGGCGCACCCCATTGAAATACTGCTTTTTACGGCTCTGAGTTGTTTGACCGAGAACTCCTTTTTTATTCTCGCAATGATTTCCTGCGCCTCGTCATACGGGGTATTTGGCAGCATCGCCACAAATTCGTCCCCGCCCCATCGGGCAATTACATCGGTTTTATCGCAGGCTTTTTGAAAAACATCTGCCGACGCAAGCAGCAGCAAATCGCCCTGGTAGTGCCCGAAGATATCGTTTGTCAGCTTAAGCCCGTTCACATCACCCACTATGATTGATATCGGCAGATTGGCTTTTGTGTCGTTGGCCTTAAGCGATTCTTCAAAAAACCTTCTGTTGTAAAGCCCTGTCAGCGAATCGTGGGTGCTTAAGTACCTTAGCCGGTCGTTATGTTCCTTTTCTTCGGTAACATCCCTGAAAACCAGCACCACCGCGATTTTTTTGTCCATATCGTCCATAATCGGTGCGGCGTAGTATTCAATATAACGGGTGCGGCCGTCCTTTGACAAAAGCCGACCGCTGATTTTAAGCTCGCCGGCGCCACTTTCCTCAAGCAGGTAGGAAACAGCGTCGTCCGGCCCCTTTTCTCCCTCGCTGAAGAAGTTGAACACATCTCTGTACGGCTTTTTGGCGGCCTCGGCATACGGCCAGCCGGTAATCTTCTCGGCGGCCTTGTTCATCATTTCTATCCTGCCGTCCCTGTCCACAACTATAACCCCGTCGCCGATTGAAATCAGGGTCTGGTAACAAATCATCTGCTGTTTCATGCTCGCCGCTTCACTGGTAACGTCCATGATTTGAGCGCCGACCCCTGTGCCGCCGTTTTTTAGTTTGACAGGGAATTTTATGCTCCTGTAAACCCTGCCGCCGTATCCATAGTCTTTTACAACCGTTGTGCTGCTGCTCAAAACTTCGCGGTCGTCCTTCATCACCCTGTCCGCGAACTCCTTTTTCTGCAGAGCGGAATCGTCCCTGCCCGCAATATCCCTGGATTCGATTTCAAAAAAATATTCAAACGCTTTGTTGACAAAGACATATTTAAGGTTTTGGTCCTTCAAGTAAATCAGGTTGTTTTCCGCATCCAGAAAAGTTTTGTATAAAGCGTTGAGGTTGTTCGTGTCGTTAGCATAAGTTTTTATCCTCTTGTATTTTCGGTATGATAGGAAAGCTGCCGCAGACAGCAATAACAGACACATCAAAACAAACAGCGCCGCAATGTCAAGCTGGTTTTTCGGTATCGGGAGTAACGCCGCCAACGCCGAAAAAAGCAAAATGTCCAAGCTTGGCTCCTCCTGACTTTATCAATAAAGCGCAAAATATACAAGCAATGGGGAATGTTGTTTATATTTTATAAGTAAAATCATCTAAAATCAATACAAAATATACTTATTATATATTTATTATGAAAAAATACCATTAATCTGCCAAATATGCGCAAATTATGCCATAATTTATATAAATTTTTGTGCCGCGGATTGCGATATTTCAATGTAAACCTAAAAAACTGACGCTTTCAAAAGGCTTTCCCCGCACAAAACCCTTTAAAAAAAGAGGCGAAAGGGAAATCCCCTTCCGCCAAAGACTGCAAAAAATACTAAACAGGCTTATAATAAATCAGGCTGTCGTTGAATACAAACAGGCGCAACAGGTAGACCACCAAAAACGCCGCCGCGGCAAGCGACAATACCGCAATCCTGAATTTTGAGCCGGCTTTTTTTATCAGCAGCAGCCCGGCGATTGCCGGCACCGCCCAAAAAAGCGGGTGGTAGTAAAACGCCGATTTCAAGTCCAGCTTAAGCAGCGACAGATAGGCGCGCGTCATCCCGCAGGTAGGACAGGCAATGCCTGTTACCGCCCTGAAAACACAGCCACGCCAGACCTCAAGCAGGTTCAAGACTAGAATAAGCAGCGAAACCGCAGCCGCCGCCACGGCGCCCGAAAAGGTCTTTAGTCTTTTTGTTTTTTCCATCGCCTGTCCAAAGCCTTTCAGCAAAAACTATGTCTTTGGTTAAACCGCGTATTCCCGGTTAAATTATATACCCTTACACTTTTATTCACAAGCCTGCGATAAAAACCCTTAAATATTCAGAAAAATGTTCCATTTCGGCTGTAAATGAATTATAATTAATAGTTAGTATCTGATTTAGTATCTGATTTTATTTTTTGTCGGTAGGTGGAAAGAATTTGATTTGGCACAGCGGTTCACCGGAACAGGTTGAAAAGGAATTAAACACAGATTATCTGGCAGGGTTGAGCGAAAGCGAAGCGAGTGAACGTTTAAAGGTTTACGGACAAAACAAGATTGTGGAAAAACCCCCGCGTTCCTTCCTTCAGAAATTCATTGACCAGCTCAAAGACGCGATGGTAATAATTCTGATGGTTGCCGCCGCAATCTCATTGGGCCTTAGTATCTACAACGCCCTCAACGGCGGCGAACCCGAATGGATTGACCCGATTGCAATCATGCTGATTGTGGCAATTAACGCGCTTTTGGGAGCAGTGCAGGAAAACAAGGCGGAAGCGGCCCTTGAAGCGCTGAAGAATATGTCAGCCCCGTCCGCACGGGTTTTGCGCGGCGGAGAGCTAAAAATCATAAAGTCCACCGAACTCGTCCCCGGCGATGTAATAGAAGTCCAGGCCGGCGACATGGTCCCCGCGGATTGCCGGCTGATTGAAACGGCAAGCCTGCGCTGCGACGAATCGGCTTTGACGGGCGAATCGGTACCGGTGGAGAAAAACTATGCGGCCGAAATATTGGAAATCGCCCCGCTGGGCGACAGACACAATATGGCCTATGCCGGCTGCGCGGTCGCGTACGGAAGGGCAAAGGCAGTGGTGGTCGAAACCGGCATGAGCACCGAAATGGGCAAGATAGCCACCCTGCTTGAGGGGCAGGACGAAGCAATAACCCCGCTGCAGATAAAGCTGGCACAGCTCGGCAAAACTCTTGGCATACTTGCCCTTGCGATATCCGCTATCATCTTCATAGTCGGGCTTATTTACGGATTAAACCCGCTTGAGATGTTCATGACCTCGGTATCCCTCGCTGTCGCCGCGATACCGGAAGGCCTTCCCGCGATTGTAACCATTGTCCTTGCGATTGGCGTCCAGCGTCTTGCGGCAAAAAACGCGATTATCCGCCGCCTGCCCGCAGTCGAAACTTTGGGCAGCGCGTCCATAATCTGCTCTGACAAAACCGGCACCTTAACGCAGAACCGGATGACTCTTGTCAGGCTGTACGACGGGCACCGGATTATCAACCTCGACGGCGGCAGCCTGCCCGAAAACGCGTTGGCGCTGATTAAGCTGGTCGCGCTATGCACCGACGGGACTGTAACGGTTGAAGACGGGGTGGAAAAGCATTTCGGCGACCCAACCGAAACCGCAATAGTCGCCGCCGCCCTGAAATATGGCATGGCAAAAGATGAACTCACAGCCGAACACCCCCGTGTCGGCGAAATCCCGTTTGAATCTGAGCGCAAGCTGATGACCACCATCAACCTTATCGAGGGGAAAACGGTGGTAATCGTCAAGGGCGCGCCGGACATATTGTTTGAACGCTGTATATGGAGCAGCGGCGATGCCCGCAAGGCGGCCGAGCAGGCAAATAACCAAATGGCTAAAGACGCCCTGCGCGTGCTAGCAGTCGGGTATAAGGTGATTGAAAACGTTCCGGTCGAGCTTTTGCCTGACGAAATCGAAAACGGCCTGACCTTCGGCGGGCTTGTCGGCATGATTGACCCGCCCCGGCCGGAGGTAAAAGCCGCCATCGAGGAATGCAACACCGCCGGAATCCGCACCATTATGATAACCGGCGACCACGTGATGACCGCCTCGGCGATCGCAAGGGAACTCGGCATTCTGGACGACGACAGCGAGGCAATCACCGGCGCCGAGCTTGCAAACCTCACCGACGAGCAGCTTTACGAGAACATCGGCAAATACCGCGTATACGCGCGGGTATCGCCGTCCGACAAAATCCGGATAGTCAAAGCCTGGCAGCAGGCGGGAGAAATCGTAGCGATGACCGGCGACGGAGTAAACGACGCGCCTGCCCTGAAAGCCGCCGACATCGGCTGCGCTATGGGAATTACCGGCACCGATGTCGCAAAAGGCGCCGCCGACATGACCCTGACCGACGACAATTTTGCCACCATTGTTACCGCGGTCAGGGAGGGCAGGGGGATTTACGACAACATCCGCAAATCCGTCCAGTTCCTGCTTTCCTGCAACCTCGGCGAGATTGTAACAGTATTTGTGTCTATGCTCGCGTTCAAAGAAACCCCGCTTATCCCGCTCCAAATACTATGGGTCAATCTGGTTACCGACAGCCTGCCGGCAATCGCGCTCGGCATGGAGCCTGTCGAAAGCGATATAATGAAAAAAAGCCCCCGCAAAAAGACCGAAAGCATATTCGCCCACGGATTAGGGCTTGTGGCCCTCCTTCAGGGGCTTTTAATCGGCGCCCTTACAATTGCCGCCTACTTTATAGGCTCGCGGGTTTATACCCTCGACGGCGGCCCCAACATTCCGCTCGGCGAAAGCATGGCGTTCTCGACTCTGGCAATCTCGCAGCTTTTCCACGCATTCAACACACGCGCCCACCACTCTTTGTTTAAAGTCGGATTTCACTCAAACAAATACATGGTCGGTGCATTTTTCGCTTCACTTCTGCTGATGTTTGTGGTCCTGCTGGTGCCCCCGCTTCAGGTGATATTCAAGGTTGTGTCCATGTCAGGCGCCCAATGGGGAATTGTCGCCGCCCTCTCGCTTGCTCCGCTGGCTGTGGTGGAAATCTCAAAACTTGCAGCCGGATTGTTTCGGAAAGAAAAACGCCCCGGCATAAACTCCGGCAGGGCATAAAAAATAAAAATCAAAACTTTTTGCGTAATACAGCCCGGAAAAGGTCTCCCCTGTTCCGGGCATTGTTTTGTAATCTGTGAATGTTTGACCGCTACAACCATTTTATGGCAATTCCCCTTGAATTTTTTTGCGGATGGGGGTATCATAAATAGGTAAAGAAAAATAATCCAAATCTCTGACAAAACCCAAACCATGGCGCGGGAGGCGTGATTATGCGTCAGTTTGCCAGTCTGCAGCTTTTTTGGGATGAACGTTTTGAAGCGGCTCAGGAGCGGATTATCCACGCTGTAACATCATATATGCAAGCGCTGGGGTACACTCCGTGCGGGCATGAAAGCGCCGAACGCACAATCGCATTCGCGCGGGTAAAAGGCGGCTGGGCGGTTTTTGACGACTGCGCCGACAGGCAGGACATGCGCGCGTTGAACGGTCTCGCCCGCTGCCTGACATTGAAGCTTAAAACAAGCGCCGTCGGCGTTATGGGCTTTAAAGACGGGTTCGTGCTTAAACTATACAAGGACGGAGCGCTGCTGGACACCTTCAATGCTTTGAGCGGACAGGTTTTGGGCAAAGGGATAAAGTTTTTGGGGCGCGCAATCCGCTGGCGCACCGCGTTGGGGAAAGACATAGAAATCCGCGAGCTGTCCGCCGCTTTCCAAAGCGCGAAAACAAGTCCCGACCAGGGGTTTGAAAGGCTAAGGGAGCTGTTGTTCCTTGACGCTTCGGCGGGATACGGTTTTTCTTCAATCGAAGACGCCGGCCTGCAGGGAGTAATCTGGATGTACTTCAACGCTCCAAACCGCATTCGCCAGCGCTGGTATGAAAAGCTGTTGCACCTTCCGACACGCTGCGGCGGCGCCGCTCCGACCGCCTTCTCTCATCAAAAAGAGTGCCGGCAGCGCCACTAATCAGCCGCCGTGAAATTGCAAAAACTCAAAACGGCACGCCTGCGTTATTGACACGGAAGGCTGTTACAATGTAGAATAAGCTATATTATATTTTTTAGCACTGGTCAAATCCTTTGGGGCGCAGGCTCCGGAAAGGATGGTAATGATGATGACCATCGGGTTCATCGGGGCAGGAAATATGGGAAGCTCCATCATCAAAGGGATGGTGTCGGGCAGTTTCAGTAGCAGGGACATCCTTGTGTACGACATTGACAGGGTAAGGGTGGAGCAGTTGCAAAAGGACTGCGGTATCACCGCTGCCTTATCGGCTGAGCAGGTGTGCGAAAAAGCAAGTGCTGTGATACTTGCAGTCAAGCCTTCAACCCTGCAGGACATCCTGCCCGCGCTGTCAGACGCGCTGAATGAGCGCAAGCCTTTGATAATCTCGATCGTTGCGGGCAAAACCATCGAGTGGATTCAAGGGTTTGTCGGCGGCGGTCTGGCGATAGCCCGCGTGATGCCCAACATCGCCTGCAAAGTCGGCGAGGGCATATCCGCTTTCTGCTGCAATCCCCACGTTCACGAAAGCGGCAGAAAAACAGTAACCGGTATTTTTGAAACCGTCGGCAGGGTAATCGAACTAGATGAAAGCCTGTTCCCGGCGTTTACGGCAATCGCCGGCTGTTCACCTGCATACACTCTGATGTATATCGACACGCTGGCGCAGGCGGGCGTCAGGTACGGCATACCAAAAGGGAAGGCTATTGAAATCGCGGCGCAGGCGGTTGCCGGCGCTGCCCGGCTGCTGCAAAAAGAGGCGGAGCACCCGCGCGCGCTTGCGGACAAGGTATGCTCCCCCGGCGGCACGACCATAGAGGGCGTGTGCGCGCTTTGCGAAAACGGTTTTGAAAACGCGGTGCTGGCGGCGGTGCGCGCCAGTGTTGAAAAGGATAAAAAGCTCTAAACAATCAAAAAGGAGCGGACAAGCCGTGCGCATTATCACCGGAACCGCGAGGGGCTGCCGACTTGAAACCTTAAAAGGCGAAGACACCCGCCCCACTCTCGGCAAAGTCAAAGAAGGAATTTTCAGCGCCCTGCAGTTTGAAATCGAGGGGCGGCAGGTTGCCGATACTTTCGCCGGTTCCGGTCAGATGGGTCTGGAGGCCCTCAGCCGCGGCGCCGGAGGTTGTGTTTTTATCGACAGCAACCCCGAAGCGGTGGCCGTGATAAAGCGCAACCTCAATGCGGCCGCACGCAGGGACAGCTCAATCCAAAAAAACGCGCAGATAATAAACGCCGATTCCCTGTCTTACCTTGCAAGGTCAAAAGACAGATACGACATAGCCTTCATCGACCCTCCCTATTCATCAGGGCTTTTAAAGCCCGCGCTTTCCGCAGTCGAGTCGCATATGAACCGAGGCGGGGTAATTGTCTGCGAAACCGACGGCAGGGAAGAAATGCCCGAAAAAATCGGAGATTTTTCCCTCTACCGCGCATACAAATACGGCAGCGTCAGGGTGTTCATTTATCGCTGGGCGGACACAGCGGCACAAAACCTGAGCGCAGTCGCCGTTCAGTCTTAAAGTTTAGGTTTTCAAGTATTTTCCCCGACTGCAGGCGAAAAGCGGGAAAGGAAGATTTAAGATGAAAACAGCAGTATGCCCGGGCAGCTTTGACCCGGTTACACTCGGACATATGGACATAATAAGGCGCGCAGCCGCTATCTTCGACCATGTAATCGTGGTGGTGATGAACAATGCGGCAAAACACGCGATGTTCACGCAAGAGGAACGGGTGGATTTTCTAAGGCAGGCGACAGCCGGCATAACCAACGTCGAGGTTGACTGCTATGACGGTCTGCTTGCCGAATATGCCCGGCAAAGAGGCGCGAACGTCATAGTCAAAGGTCTGCGCGCTCTCTCGGATTTTGAGTATGAGTTTCAGATGGCGCTTACCAACCGCAAGCTCAACCCCAACGCGGAAACAGTGTTCTTAACCACTTCGGCACAGTATATGTATCTTTCCTCTAGCCTTGTCAAGCAGATTGCGCAGCTCGGCGGAGACATCAGGGATTTGGTACCGTCATGCATTGTGGACGACATATTGCGAAAGGCAAGGCAGACAAATTCTTAGAATTTTGAAAGGCAGGCTGGTAACAATGACCGTTGAAGATTTACTGGACCAGATTGACGAAATGCTCGACAGCGCATGGAGCCTACCGCTGTCCGGCGGCAAATGCGTGGTAGACGCGGAACTTCTGAGAAACATCGTAAACGATATCCGCGCCCATCTGCCGAGCGAGGTTCGGCAGGCAAGGGCTATTGTCGCCGACCGCGGCGATATCGTCGAGACTGCCAAACGAGAAGCCGAGAGCATAATCCGGAACGCCGAGGAGCGCGCGCGGCGGCTTGTGGCCCAGGAGGAGATTGTAAAACAGGCTCAGCAAAAGGCCAACGAGATACTGACTCAGACCCAGATAAAATCCCGCGAAATACGCAAGGGCTCAAGCGATTTTTCGGACGATTTGCTCCGCCGCACCGAGGAAGTTCTGGCGCAGCGCCTTGCGGAGGTGCGTCAGGCGCGGCAAATTCTCCGCAACCCCCCAAGGAACGATTTGACATTGGATGGGGAATAAGCCTTAATAGGTTCTCCCATTGCAATAAGCGCAAAAAACCCTGTCTTTTCCGACAGGTTTTTTTGCGCTTATTATCATTAGCAGCATGGCCGGTTTCAAGGTTTCAGCCTGTTCGTTCGTATTTATTATAGGGAATAATCCCGTTTTTTCGCATTCGAAAGCACGCAACTGCCAGAACTGCGCCCGCGGCGGCCGCCGCAATCCCCGACAGCACAAGGCCTGTCAATCCCTTATTGACCGCCTCAACAAGTAGATACTTCACATATTCAGGGGTGATGTTGATTCTTTTGTAAGCGCCGCGGAGCAAAAGGAATAAAGGAATCGGGATTAGCATAAGCGCCGTTGAAAACATGCTGCAGGCGCAGAACCTTACGGCGCGGTGCTTAAACCTGTGTAGCTTGAACAGGAATAGATTTAGCAGTATCAGCAGCATTGAAAAACCCGGCAGTATGTAGGCAAACAATTCGTCGAACCTGTTTCTCAGCGCTGCAAAGTCGTCCAGAAAGAAAAGCCCGATATGACGGTCGTATTCTTCCATACAATAATCCGCGAGAGACTCAAGGTTAGTGCCTGAAATATCGACCCCGCGGCCATCAGCGTAGCTTTTTAGTCTTTCAATCACCTTTTGCCGCACGCGCTCCCTGTCGTATCCGGAATTAATCCCCGCGAGCTT
>FZPS01000032.1_pt72 | contig 56906 bp, 50 predicted proteins | sample 1817821 | NCBI WGS metagenome assembly FZPS01 (sample SAMEA104158645, study PRJEB21678) | metagenome | place: Germany | collected 2015-04-21 | reverse complement strand
AGAAGAAGATATTTGGTATTTGACAAGTATTACGTACAGACCTGAGGAAAGGCCTTTTTTTATTGTTATAGCTCCCCGGCAGAAGCCCATTCTGATTGTTCCTAAATTGGAAGAAGCTCACGTTCACAAAGCAATAATTGACTGTGAGATCGTATCGTATTGGGAATACCCGTCACCGTCAAAAGAAAACTGGTACGATGTGTTAAACAATATTTTGCAGAAGTATAGCAGAGTCGGAATTGAAAATAATGTCAAGGCGGAAGTATATTTTAAGCTTGAGGCGAAAGAATTAGTTTGTTCCGACCTGGTAGCAGTACAGCGGCAAGTCAAAAGTCCACTGGAATTGGAGATGATCCGCAGCAGTGCCAAGATTTGTGATGAAAGCATGTATAAGATTTTCGCTTCCGTCTATCCGGGAGCAAGTGTAATTGAAATCTTCGCCATCTCCAAAAGTATTCAGAATGATCTTATCCGGTCCGGAAACTTTGATCCGATCACTACTTCGCTTTTGACAGTGGCCTGGCCCGCACCTCAAAGCTCTATGCCCCACAGCATTCCAGGTCTGAATGACCGGCTGGGGCAGGGTCCTAACCTGGCAATGTGCTATTTCCGGATTAACGGCTATGCCTCTGAATGTGAGCGAACGTTTTTCCTAAAACCGCCTTCCGGAGAGGAAAAAGAATTGTTCCAGCATATGATGAATGCCAGGGCAAGGGCTTTAAGCAAAGTCAGGGCAGGAGTTCAGACTGCTGACATTGATGCTGAAGCCAGGGAGTATTTGATCCGGTATGGGTTAAAGGATAATCTGCTGCATAGGACAGGGCATGGTATCGGGTTGGGTAATCATGAGGGACCCTATATTGCTGAAGGCAGTCAAGACATACTGCAGGAAAATATGGTAATCAGTATTGAACCCGGAATCTATGTTGAAGGCCTTGGAGGTTTTAGGCACTCCGATACTGTTTTGGTTAAAAAAGATGGGTATGAGTTGTTAACTGCTGCACCACGGGACATTGAAGAAATGATTATTAATAAATCTAATCTCGGCTCACGCCTAAAAGGAAGTATTATCCGTAAGTCTTTAAGGTTGTAGCCGCTGTGCGAAGTTATGCATAGGGAGTAAAACAATTAAGGTACAGTCGTTGTAATGAAAGCACAGTATTAGTTACCAAAAAAAGGAGGCCTGTGTATGCGCTGTAAAATTCAAACTGCCAAACCACAGCAGTTTATCGACATAACGGCTAAGGTTGTAGAAGCAGTCCAAAAAAGTAATGTGCAGGACGGTCTCGCAGTCATATATGTGCCCCATACAACTGCCGGAGTGACAATAAACGAAAATGCTGATCCGGATGTTGTGCGGGATATCATTTCAGCCCTAGATAACACTTATCCCGCAGATGGGGAATACCTCCATCTTGAAGGTAATGCCCATGCACATATCAAGGCTTCTCTGATGGGCTCCTCCTGTACAGTGCTGATCCGGGATGGGAAACTGCTATTGGGAACCTGGCAGGGAATCTATTTTTGCGAGTTTGACGGGCCTAGAAACAGGGAGTTTTATGTAAAGATTATCAGCGGCTAGGGTGCGGATGTGGATTTTAGGAAAGAACGCGAAGGGATGAACACGCACCGCAGCCCACATATTGAGAGAATATAAATACTTCATTGACAATTATGACAATATATGACATAATTTTTTTATCGGACTATGCGGGTGAAAGGAGCAGCGCTTGTGAAGACTAGTAATTATTTCAGCCTGCTGGACGTTAAGCAAGGACAGGCAGAACATTTGCCTGCATTCATCTTTGATTGTCTCTGCAGTTTTGTTTGCAAGGCGCAAACCTCCTTGGTATGTCTTTATGTAAAAACGGCAAGACAATAATCTGCGAAAAGTAACAGAGCTTGGCATTGATATCCCAGGCGATGAATTCGCCGATATGTGCAGCAAGCTCTGTTTTTGTCTTTGAGATTCGTTCCTGTCGATATCGGGAGGGAGGTGTCCGTTTGACAGTTATTAGGAAAGCATTATTTGATGCCCTCCTCAAGATGCTGCCATGTGGCCGGTCAGTATTTGGAATCATGCTGGCAGTCAGTATCGTAATAACGGCAGCAGTACCCTGCTTTGGTGCGGCCAATGACAGCAGTTGGACAGAGAATGAATTAGTGTTTATGCAGGAGCATCCGGTGATTCGTCTTGGTATCGACCCGGGATTTGTCCCGTTTGAGTTTATCGATGAAAATGGTGAGTACAGAGGAATCACCGCCGACTATCTAGCTTTAATCAGCGAAAAGACCGGTTTGCAATTTGATATAGCAGAAGGCTTAACTTGGCCCGAGGCTTATGACCTGGCGCTGGTGGGAAGTATTGACGCACTGCCTGCTGTCGGTAAAACTAGCGAAAGAGAAAAATACTTTCTTTTTTCCGCACCGTATTACTACTACAAAAGAGTGATTGTAACCCGTGATACAGATAGCGAAATTTCGGGCCTCGAAGATTTAGAAGGTTATGTCGTGGCTGTTCAGCGCAACAGCTCACATCACAGCTACTTATTGTCTTATCAAAATATAAATCTTAGTTTGTATGATTCTGTGGAAGCTGCGCTTACTGCTGTAGCGACAGGAATGGAAAAAGCTTTTATCGGCAACCTGGCCACCACAAATTACTTAATACGGGCAAATGGTTTGACCAATCTCAGATTTATATCTTTTGAGGCGGAAAAACAGCAGGCCCTGCATTTTGCTGTGCGCAAAGACTGGCCTGAATTAGTCAGCATCTTTAATAAAGCGCTGGCGGCAATTAGTGAAAGTGAAAAGCTTGCCATTCACAACAAGTGGGTTGAATTAGATACTGATATAGATTACGGGCCTGTTATTCGTGTTTTATCTATTGTCGGCACCTTAGTCGCCGTTGTGCTCTGTGTATCGTTCTTCTGGATTGCAAGACTGCGCAAGGAGATCCGGCGCAGAGAAGAGATTCAGCTTGACCTGGAACAGGCAAAACGTGAGGCTGATGAAGCAAATGAATTCAAGTCAAGTTTTATGGCCAGGATGTCCCACGAAATCAGAACTCCCCTTAACGCCATTACCGGCTTGTCTTACCTGTTGAAAAAAACCGAGATTACTTTAACACAGAGTATGTATCTCGACCGGATTACACAAGCAGCAAACAGTATGCTGAGCATCATCAATGATATTCTCGATTTCTCTAAAATTGAAGCCGGCAAAGTTCAGCTGGAACTCACTACTTTCAGCATGGATCAGGTGATTCAGGATGTAGTCAATATTGTCTTATATAAAATCAATGAGCAGAAAATTGGTTTTCGTCTTTCAAAAGATCCCCTTGTTCCCAATTGGTTTTTTGGTGATGCCAAAAGGCTTGAACAAGTTTTGCTTAATGTTTTGAGCAATGCCGTCAAATTTACCACTGCCGGAGAAGTCTCATTAGATATTCGCTTAATTGCAAAGGAGTATGATAAATACCATATCTCATTTACCATTAGGGATACAGGAATAGGAATGACTGAAGAACAGGTGGGCAGGCTCTTTACCCCCTTTGAGCAGGGTGACAGCACTATTAATCGCCGTTTTGGAGGTTCTGGTTTAGGATTGCCCATTGTTAAGAACCTTGTAGACTTGATGGGTGGAGAAATTAAGGTGTTCAGCACACCAGGAGAAGGTACGACCTTTATCATTGAATTGCCTTTACAAGTTGATCAGGAGAAGGAAGCAGTATTTGAGAAAACACTGTCTGCCAAACCCCTTAAAGATCTCAGAACACTGGTTTTAGAAAGATCGGGTGCAAACATCAACCTAATTGAAAGCTATTTGGGCAGCTTTGGCATGCAGTGTGAGCTAACGAGTTCGGAAACAAGTGCCTTAAGCATGCTCGAAGCCGCAAACGGGAAATATGCCAAGCCCTTTGATTTGTTTATAATTGATTATGATACACCGGCCGCAGGCGGCTTCAACTTTATTGAGTCTATACGCAGCAACCAGAAGATTGCTAAAGTGCCAAAAATTATCATGCTTTTACCCATGCTGCGCGAGGATTTGTTCGACAGACTTAATGAACATGGGATTGATATGGGTATTGGGAAGCCAATCATACCCTCTATATTACTCAACGGAATCCTGGATATTTTCAATTTGAAGGTTGTTTCAGGTGCCCAGCTTGCTGCGACGAGGGAAAATGTCCCGGCAAAACTGGAAAAATCACATCTTGTTTTGCTGGCGGAGGACAATAAAACGAACCAGCTAATTGCCAAGTCACTCTTAGAACAGATGGGGCTGGAAGTTATCACTGCCAACGATGGCAGGGAGGCTGTAGATCTGTTTAAAGAACACAGAAACAGGATAGATTTGATTGTTATGGATTTGCATATGCCCGTGATGAACGGTTATGAAGCGGCAGCAAAAATCCGGGAAATTTCAACCAATGTTCCTATTGTGGCTATGACAGCGGATGTTATTTTTGGTGTGCGGGACAGATGTGAGCAAAGCGGAATATTCCATTATATCAGTAAGCCCTTTAATCCTGATCACTTTATTCAGACCATCAAAGATATTATTCTGGAAAATGAGCCTGACGATGATAGTGAGACCACTGTCCTTGATCAGCAGATGGGCTTAAAGAATATGGGTGGCAGCGCAGAACTGTATTCTCAGGTGCTGCAAGAGTATCGCAGTGAAAACCGAGATACTCTGGACAGACTGGCAGCGGCGGTCCGTGAAAAAAGATACACTGAGGCTGCACAAATCGTGCATAAGATTAAGGGTAGTTCCGGCAGCATCGGCGCCAAAGCACTACAGGCTGCCGCCGCGTCTTTGCAGAAAGCGCTGGAAGAAGAACAGGGAGAAGAGATAGGCCCACTGTACGACAGCTTTACTGTATTACTAAAAAAACTGCTGACGGAGCTGGATAAGTTCCAGGAAACCCGGGAGCTAGGAAGGGGGAAGTCACAATGCTAATCAAGATCTTGGTGGTTGAGGACTCGGCAACTGACAGGCTGATTATCAAAAGTATGCTGAGCGAATACCAGATCTTAACTGCTTGCGACGGCCAGGAAGCACTACGTATGCTTCAGGAGCATGACGGGATAAACTTGATGATCCTTGATTTGAATATGCCCAGGATGAACGGGTTTCAGGTACTTGAATCCTTAAAAGGGGACAAGCGGTATGGGAAACTGCGCACCATAGTATTGACAAATTACGATGAGGTAGACAATGAAATCAAGGGCTTAAAACTAGGGGCCGTAGACTATATCCGCAAGCCGATTCATATGGAATCACTGAAAGCCAGGATTGATGTGCATGCTGCCCTGTTACGTGCAGAGCATGAGTTGGAGCAGCAGTTGCATGAAAGTGAACGCAGCAAATCTGTTTTACTATCCCACCTCCCAGGGTTTGCGTACAGGTGCAATTATGACCGCGACTGGACTATGCAGTATGTTTCCGCAGGCTGCTATGACCTGACGGGTTATCCTCCGGAGAGCCTGCTGTACAACAGAGACCTGTCCTATAATGAGCTTATCTCCCCCGAATACCATGACGTTTTGTGGAATGAATGGGAACGCGTTCTGGCAGCAGGACAGCCGTTTAAATATGAATATGAGATTATCACGGCTGCCGGGGAGAAAAAATGGGTCCTGGAAATGGGGCAGGGTATCTATAACGATGCCGGTGAAGTGGAAGCATTGGAAGGAATCGTTTTTGATATCTCCGATCGCAAAGCCATTGAAGATGCCCTAAAATATAATTATGAGCATGATAGATGGACAGGACTGCATAATCACGACTATTTGGTAGCATTACTGGAAAAGGATGCCAAGCGAAAGCAGAAGGCAAAAAAAGCCCTCATTGGTATTAACTTAAACATGGTTCAGGTTGTAGCAGCTAATTATGGGTTCCAGTATGCTCAAAATCTGATCAAGAAAGCAGCTGAAGCACTTAGTCAGCACTGCACCGATAATTGTCTTTTGTTCCATTCACGTGAGAATAGTTTTGTTTTCTATCTCTTTGACTATAAAGATCAAAAAGAGCTTGTTGCTTTTGGTAATGTCATTGCAGATACCCTGGGGTCTATCTTTATAACAGAAAGAATAGGCGGCGGGATTGGCATCCTCGAAATTGAGCAGAACCAAAGTGAACTCAATGTTGATCTGCAATTACGAAGACTGCTGATAGCTTCAGAAACGTCTGTCAGCATGTTTGGCAGGGATTTTGAAATTTGTATTTACAATGAAGAGCTTGAAGCCATTGTTAACCGTGAAAGAGAAATTGTGGAAGCTCTCAGCGCCATTGCGGCAAATGATGATACTACTGATGAGCTGTTTTTACAGTATCAGCCCATTATGAATTTAAGAACAGGCTCAATTTTCGGCTTTGAGGCACTGGGCAGGTTGAGGACAGGGAAGCTCGGACTTGTATCACCCCTGGAATTCATCCCCATTGCCGAGAAAACAAAGCTTATCCTGCCCATTGGTGAAAAAATAATTGCCAAAGCCTTATGTTTTTTAAACAGGCTTAACAAGCTTGGGTATAATGAAATTGGCATTTCATTGAACATTTCTGTAATTCAACTCTTAAGTCCCAATTTCACAAACAGGCTGTTTGAGTTAATAAGTGAGATACAGGTTAACATGAAAAACATCTATATTGAGATTACGGAATCTGTCTTTGCCTCTGATTATGATAAGATTAACAGTATTCTTGAAATAATGAGGAAAGCAGGGCTCCAAATAATGATCGATGACTTTGGAACCGGCTATTCCTCCCTGTATAGGGAACAGGAATTAAAAGCTGATTACATGAAAATTGACAAATATTTTATCGATAACCTGTTATGTGCTGACCAGAGCAAAGCCATTACAGGTGATATAATATCGATGGCCCATAAACTTGGACACTGCACAATTGCTGAAGGAGTTGAGCACAATATCCAGCTGCAGTATTTGCAAAAACACAACTGCGACAAAATACAGGGATTTCTGATCAGTGAACCGCTTGATGAAGATGCTGCAATTATGTTTTTGGAGAAGTAATGTCAATTGGTATGCAATTAACAACTTAACCGGATAAGAAAACAAGACTATACAGATAATTCTATTGTGCCGGTGCATGGATAGGATTATCCTACTCTATACTGAGGTGTTTTATGAAAACGTTACTTAGTCTATACCTAGTTTTTGCCGTCACATTAGCTCAGTTTTTCGCCGTCTATTTCTTTTCAAAGGGCAGAACCAGCTACCGAAAGGCATTCTCAGCCTTGGTTATATGCATCAGTATATATTTATTTGGCTATTTAATGATTGTCAACAGCAGCGATCTGCAGGAAATGATCTTTTGGAATCAGTTTCAATATTTGGGACTGCCCTTTATTGCCGTACTATGGCTGCTGGTGGCCCTTCTTTATACAAAAATCATCTATTCCCTAAATATGCGGATGGCACTTTTATTGTTTTCTGTACCTGTATTAACCTTTTTTGTGCGGCTCACTAATCCCTGGCATCATCTTTTCTATACAAAATGGGAACTAAGGCAGTTCTTTGGCTATTACGCCTTGTATATGGAAAGAGGTTTCTGGTACTATGTTAACATCTCTTATACCATCTTGTGCCTGCTTCTTACCGTTATCATTTACTGCATAGGATACCTGAAAGATAAGGTTGTTCACACCAAGTCCCACTTTTTAGTATTCTTATATGCTTCTTTATTACCTCTTATTGGTATCGCGCTGATTCTTTTCGCTTTCGAAGAGCGGGGCATTGATTACTCCGCTTTAATAATGCCTGCTTCTCTCTTGATTATTAGTTATGGCATTTTAAAATACGATTTTTTAGAAATAAAAACTCTGGCCCGGGAAACAATCTTTGAGCACAACCTAGACGGCATGGTGGTACTGGGTCCGGGGAAAAGAGTAATTGACTACAATAAGGCTGCCGAAAAATTTTTTGCAGCAATAAACATTTCATTGAAAAATTACCCCATAGAACATATTCTTGAGCAGGAACCAAAGCTGCTGGAAATCTTTGAAAGTGAGAAAAGCCATGATTATTCCTTAGTGATAGATGGGGAAGAACGTTTTTTTGAAATTAACGTGATGCCGTTAGGAGGTTACCATGATGGTAACACGAGAATGCTTAAATATATTCATGATGTTACCAAGGAAAGGAAAATTCAGGAGCGGCTAAAATTTTTGGCCACCACAGATTCTTTAAGCGGACTCTACAACCGGGCAGAATTTATGAATTTAGCCCAAAGAGAATTTGCTTGCGCTAAAAAGAATAATGCGGAACTATCATTGTTAATTATGGATTTGGATAAATTCAAGAATATCAACGATACCTTTGGGCATGCAGCCGGAGATGAGGTTATTCGTGAGATGGGAAGCATGATAAAATCCAGCTTCCGCAAAACGGATATTGCCGGGCGTATAGGAGGAGAAGAATTTGCCGTGGTTTTAAAACACGCTTCTTTGGCAGATGCGAGAAAGGTAGCGGAACATTTTCGGGAAGCTGTAGCCGGGAGAAAAGTTATTTACGAGAAACAGGAAATTGGTTTTACGGTAAGCATTGGCGTGGCGGCAATCAGTGGTAACAATGATGATGTTAACGACCTTGCCGAGATTTTAATAATGGCAGATGATGCCTTGTACAAGGCAAAAGCAAGGGGACGAAATTGTGTTGTAACTTCGTAGTCTGGGTTGGTACCTTCTTTTTTAACTTGGGTTATGACTGTACAATCGAAACGCTCTTATCTGAATGAAACTGGATAATCTCAAAATGAAATGCTGGCAGTCATGGGCATACATGTTTCTGTAATTACTTAATTAACAACACAGGTCTAAGGAGAAACCAATGGGAGAGAGAAAACACGATAAATTGCTTGGTATAAGAACCGTAGGATTAAGAGAATGGAAAGATGGTCATGCACAGTATAATCGTTACGAACCAACTCCATATAAGGCTTTAGATGCACTTGCAGAGAATTACAAGTTTCGGGGTATTAACAGAGTTGTAGATTTTGGATCTGGCCGGGGTCGAGTCGCATTTTATATCCATAATCGTTTTCAGCTGCCGGTGACAGGAATAGAAGCTAATTGTCAAACATATGAAGAAGCGCTTGAAAACAAGGCAGCATACAGATTAAAAGCACAGCATATTGCTGCACCGATTAAGTTTAAATACGGCCTCGCCCAGCGTTATAAAATTGACAAGAGAGATAACTGTTTTTATTTTTTTAATCCCTTCTCAGTACACATTTTTAGAAAGGTGATACACAACATTTTACGCTCCGTGGAAAAGTACAGAAGAACGGTGGATTTAATTATTTATTATCCACTACAGGAGTATAAAGATTTCCTGGAAACCAGTACTCCTTTTACCATCATCAATAAAATCAGGGTGCCCGGTGCGAGTGATAAGAAAGAAAAGATTATTATCTACCGCTTAAATGAAGAAGTTTTTGATACAGATGAGTGCATTAACTTTTAATTTGCCTTGCAGAGAGTTAATTTACAAGGAGTAAACATGAGCAATAGTTTGAAGATCATTATCGATTTTGTAGTGCTGGCCGTAATATATTTGGCGGTCTTTTTTCACAGGTGGCGGGCAAAGGAAAAAACAAAGCTGTTGGTAAATACCATTATGTATATTTACGTGTCATTAGTTTTGTACTTTACTTTAATGCCCATTGTTGTTTCTTTACCATATATTTTTAATCATCCGTATAAGCCGATGAATTTATTACCTTTTGCTGATTATTTTGCGGGCAGAGGTGATACAGTGCGCCAAATTATACTGAATATAATGTTGATGATGCCGTTTGGTTTTTTAGTGCCGTTAGTAAAAAAGCAGAACATGTTGTCCTGCTTGTCTTGGGCATTTTTATTCAGTTTGGGGATTGAATTGTTTCAGCCGCTGCTTAGCGGTTTTCGCATTGCAGATATAACAGATTTAATTACAAACACGACCGGGGCTCTTCTGGGCTACTTGCTATATATAGTATTCAAACCGTTAGTAAATAAAATCATGCTCCATTTAGAGCAGATTTGAGCAGACCCCGGTTAGTTAGGGAGGTTATGTAGTGGCTAAATACGTCTGTTCCATTTGCGGATTTGTTTATGATGAGACTGAGGGTATACCAGAAGCAGGTATGGCAGCGGGTACCAAGTGGGATGAACTACCGGATGACTGGGTCTGCCCGCTCTGTGGAGCGGAAAAAGCGGACTTTATGAAACAGGGCGCACCTAGTACAGATCATGCAGAAAAACCGAAAACTGTTCATGATGCATCTTTGGACATGCAGCAGTTGTCTCCCCTGGAAGTTAGTGCCCTTTGTTCAAATCTTGCCCGGGCATGTGAACAGCAGTATAAGGCGGAGGAAGCAGACCTTTTTAAGGAATTGGCCGGCTATTTCAAATCAGTCTCGGCACCGGCCAAGGATCCGAATTTCAGTCAACTGCTTGATCTTGTCGAAAAGGACCTTGAGCAGGATTTTCCCAATGCTAAAGCTGCAGCCTCTGAGGTAAAAGATCGGGGCGCACTTCGTGCTTTGACCTGGAGTGAAAAGGTAACTCGTATCTTAAAGTCTCTCTTGCACCGCTATCAGAAAGAGGGAGACGCTCTGCTTGAAAATACCGGCGTATATGTTTGTACCATTTGCGGATTTATTTACATAGGAGATGAACTGCCGGAAGTTTGCCCTGTCTGCAAAGTAGCGACCTGGAAATTTGAAAAGGTCGAGGGGAGGTAATGAGCGTGACAAAAAAATATGCGGTAAGAAATATACGCTTATGTACTAAAGATTGTTTGTGTCTCTATGTCTGCCCTACCGGCGCAGCGGATACCGAGAACAGTATTATTGATGTCGAGAAGTGTATAGGCTGCGGTGATTGTGCTGATGCTTGTCCATCCGGCGCCATTTCACTGGTACCGTTTGAGTATCCTCCTCAACAGCCTAAAACCGAATCAGTTGTTAGTACATTAAATACACTTTTACGCAGCAAAGCAAAACAGGAAAATATCGCTGCCGGTTTGCCGGGGAAATTGGCGAAAGCCATTGAAAAATCCAATCGTATCATGGCGGAAGACATTATCCGTGAAGCAGGTTATATGCTTCCTCAAAGCCACAATACCAGGCAGTTTTTGCAGTCACTGCTTGAGCAAAATCCGGAAGGTTTTCCTAGAGAAACAGTGGAAAAACTATTAACAGTACTATATGACCAAAAGGAGGACAAGCAGATGAAGGAAAACAAAATCCTTGATAACCTGATGGAAGCGTTTGCCGGTGAATCCCAGGCAAACAGAAAGTATTTAGCCTATGCCAAACAAGCTGAAAAAGAAGGGAAGCTCAATGCCGCCAAGTTGTTCCGGGCTGCAGCTGATGCTGAAACATTACATGCCTTCAAATTATTGGAGGTTGCCGGAAAAATTGGTTCAACTGCAGATAACCTGAAAGATGGTATCACAGGCGAAACTTATGAGTATAAAGAGATGTACCCCGCATTTGTAAAGGAAGCTGAAGCTGCGGGAAACAAAGCTGCAGTTATGGCTTATACTTTTGCCATGAAAGCGGAAGAAGTTCATGCCAAGCTTTATCAGGAAGCATTAGAGAACATTGACCAGACAGAAGAAGTATTTTATTATCTCTGCCCGGTATGTGGAAATATAGAAAAGTTTGTTCCCGATAAATGCAGTATATGTGGTATTCCCGGCAAAAAATTTATTAAGTATTAATACCATAGTGCAGGAGTAGTGGAAGCAGAAAGAAAACTATATTTTTGTTCAGATAAATGCGCTGCAGCGTATTGGTGGGCTCGACGTGTCTCTGTTGCCAAGGATCGGTATATTCGATCCTTGGCATTACTACGACAAAGTGCAATTAATTTATGTGTAGGTGATTAATCTGAAGTATGTTGGAATTGCAGGTTCATACAATAGGTTTTATACTGCTTTGCATTTCGACAGAGCGGGTCTATTCGAATTAATAAAGGATGTATACGGCTGCGGCACAGTATTATATCCTGGGTGCTCTATTCACATAACACCTTCTTTTTATTTTCAGCATGTTGTTTATGTCGATATGAGTGAAACAGCGAAGGAGTTTTTTCAGGAAAAGCAAAAGGTCCTGAGCTTTATAAACAGCAACAAAAAATATAAGCAGTCAGCTTATATTCAATTTATTCATATCGATTATACTAAGCAGCTTCCGCTGAGAGAAAATAACTATGATTTGCTGCTCTCACTTTATGCCGGAGGTATAATAAAATCCTGTGTTAAATATATAAAGCCCGGCGGAATTATTGTATCAAACAACCATCAAAACGATGTTCAGCAAGCTCTAGAGGACTCATCTGTCAGATTGGAAGCGCTGATACGCAGGAAGGGTAAAAAATATCATATAGAAAATATCACGGCTGAAAAAATGCCTAAAGCACTGCCGGAGCATAGTAAGCCTTTAAAAAGCATGAAGAATGCAAGCAGTGGGATGGAATATGTAGATAACGAATATTATTTTGTGTTTAGAAAGACTGATTAAAATGAAATATTCGGCAGCAAGCGGTAAGAATTATTAAAGTTAAAATAATCACGACTTAACAAATGTTCTTATTTGCCGATAGAAGATATAAGCAAAAGTCTACTATGTTCACGAGACTTCACGAGACAATAGCTGTGGGAATGGTAGGATGACAGACTTACATTTATCGGGGATTCAGCTGTCAAAGCAATTAAAAGTAATATAAGAAAGGGATGTTAGTATTATGCTGTGGAAAGACAAATATGAACTTGGCGTTGCAGTGATAGATGCGCAGCATAAAGAATTATTTAAGCGTGTCGAATCGTTTTTGCATGTATTGAGGGCAAAAGATTCCTGGGAAGAGAAAATCCCGGCATTAAATGAAACCCTGGAGTTTATGAAAAGATATGTTGTAGAGCATTTCCGTGATGAAGAAGACTACCAGCAAAGTATCAATTATCCCGGATATAAGGCTCATAAGCAGATACATGATGATATGGTCAATTATGTACTGGAGGTTTCTCAACAATATGAACAGGCCAATAATAGTGAGCATTTAATGCAGCAGTTTGGAGGTAGATTACTGGCCTGGCTGATTAATCATGTAGCGGCAGAAGATCAGCTTATAGCCGATTATGCTAACAAGAAGGGGATGAGCGGAAATGGTAGATAACCTTTACAGAGCGTTTGTTGATGCAACACATCATGTATTTGAATTGATGCTTAACATTTCAGAGATTTCCGACCATCCGGCAGAGGATCTAAAAAGTGATGATACGGTAGATATCGCCATCGGTATTGTTGGTGACCTGAAAGGGGAGGTAATTTACCGCTTCCCAGTCTCAACGTCTCTTAACATGGTAAACATTATGAGCGGTATGCAGTTTGAAGCGGTAGATGTTTTCGTCACTTCTGCCATTTCAGAGATTGCGAATATCATCAGTGGTAATGTTCTTACCGCCCTTTCGCATAACGATATGAAATGTGATATCTTACCGCCGATGCAGTACAAATTTACTGGAGATATGGAATATGAAATAGAAACAAGCAGCTGTCTTCGCACGGCAGTCGGTGAGATATGTCTGCAAATAAGATTGAATCGTGCTGCTTGACCCCTGGGAAATAAGTGCAGTACCCATGAATCACGCTTCGATGCTTTTGGGGCACATGAATATTCCCGGCCGAGACGTGCAAACTTTAAGCGTGGTGTTTCCAGACACCACGCTTAAAACTTTTCGTAGCTCCTGCTCGGTATACATATTTACTACCTCCGGTGGTTGGCTTTTGCTTTTGGCAAATGATTATTTCAGGGTAATGTATAACCGGTCATAGTTATAGTATACATAACGAGCAGGACAAAAACATTTCCGATGCGGCCGGCAAACGGAACAAATTGAGGCGTATCTTTTTGTTTTCATCCCGTTTTCACAAGCCGGCTGCAAGGCAGCATTGCTGCTAACATGTTGCTCCTCCGGCTAAATGGAGTTTCGCATCTAAAATTTCCTGCTTTCTGGCTAAAATTTCATCTGAGAAAAGCTGTGCTTCGATCTCGTCAAAACCTATTCTTGCGATTGTATCGGCTAAACGCTCGCCTGTAAGCCCCTGTTCTCTATAGATGAGCAGCATTTTCTCTATTGTAGTGAAGACTTCTTCCTTATCTGCAAAAAACTTATTTAGGGCTATACCTCGCTTTACTTTTTTACCCCATCTGCCGCCAATGGTAATTTTATATCCCGGTTTTCCTTCTTCGATGGCATCAAAGTGACATTTTCCTATGCAGCGCCCACAATTATTACAAAGTTCCTGATCAAGATTTAATACACCGTCAACCACTTTGGCTGCATCTACCGGACATACATCAACTACTGCACATTTTTTGCAGCCCATGCATAAGTCCTCATCAAAAATGGGCTCCAATTGGCCGATAATCCCCAGATCATTTAAATCAGGTTTAATACAATTGTTGGGACAGCCGCCCACACCGATTTTAAATTTGTGAGGCAATTTAACAGCGCCATAACCGTTATAAAACCGCTCATGAATTTCTTCTGCAAGAGCAAAACCGTCAATTAAACCATATTGGCAGGTAGTTGCCTTACAGGCAACAATTGGTCGTACTTTTGAGCCGGTGCCTCCCGTTTCAAGGCCTGCCTGAGCGATATAGGCTCTAAACTCTTCTATCTTGTCGTAGGGGATCCCGGGAATTTCTACTGTTAATCTGGTGGTAAAGAGAACAGTACCGTTACCAAATTTCTCTGCAGCCTCTGCGATACATTTTTGCTGAGCTGCCGTTATTTTCCCGTTAACAGTGATAATTCTGCCATTAAAATTGTCTGTCCCTCTGTTTCTCAGAAACCCTAGAGCTTTTACTGCTTTTTCTTGTTCCGGTGTAACTTTTAAAGCTGTCATTTCAGTACCTCCTCATTTAATTGGCCGATGGTACTTCATTGAAAGTAGTACCGCCTTCAAGGACTAATGTATCTGTATAGCCAAAGCTCTGCAGCCGCTTCTGCAAAAGATAGGCCCTTTTGCCCTTATTACAGACTAATAAAAGCTTTTCATCTTTCTTAAATTGAGGCAGCTCTCCCTGCACTTTGGCTAAATCTATATAGGGCACGCCTGCGATACTTGGACTCAAGGAGGCATCGATTAGTTGGTAACCGTCAGCCTTACCTGCCAAATATTCTCCTGGTGTCAGGGAATGGATTTCGCCGTTGATTTTGTTCAGCAAGACATTAACTGTATGGGAAAAAGGATGGATGGCCGTTGAGAAGGGCGGTGCATAGGAAAAATCTAAATCTTTAATATCATCTAAAGTGGCATGCAAAGCAATGGCCGTCACCGCTATGTCTACCATCTTATCTACAGCACCTTTACCCACTACCTGCAGACCTAAGAGCCTTTTTGTCTTTCTGTCAGCTATCATCTTAACAATGAACTCTGCAGCCCCGGGGTAATAATGGGCTTTATCGTCAACAACCGTGATAACTGTTACCACATCATAACCCTCAGCTTTCGCAGCTGCTTCCGTCAAGCCGGTTTTTGCGGCATTTAAGTGCGGAAGTTTAACGACGGTAGTACCAAGCACACCCTTATAGCTGATGTTTTTCCCGTTTAAATTCTGGGCTAAAATTCTTCCTGCAATATTGGCCGCAGACCCCATGGGAGAATAAGCTTCTTTTCCTGTTAGCATGTTACTGACCACAGCACAGTCGCCGGCGGCATAAATGTCTGGAAGATTGGTCTCCAGCTGTTCATTGACCACAATAGCTTTATTCTCGGCTAGTTGAATGCCTGTGTCAGCCAAGAAAGCAGTATTAGGTCTGATGCCTACTGCCAGGATAACGGCATCTGCCTTCATGGGACGTCTGCTGGTTTTGATCTTTTCAACCTTTACTTCGCCCAGAATTGCCTCTAATTTAGTGCCGGTGAAAACCATAATGCCCTGTTCAGCCAGCTGGTTTTCAACATAATTTGCCATCTCCGGATCAAAACCGGGCAGTATTTGCTCAGCCATCTCCAGCATAAAAACTTTAATCCCCTGAGCGGCCAAATTCTCCGCTACTTCTAAACCGATAAACCCGCCGCCCACCACTACTGCCCGTTTTATTTCCCCGGTGTCCACGGCGGAGCGTAGTTTTATGGCGTCGTCCGGCGTCCTCATGAAATATACTCCTTTTAAGTCAACTCCGGCAATGGGAGGCTTAATGGGATCGGCACCGGTTGCTATCACCAGTTTGTCATATGTGTAGGTCTGACTTTCATTTGTGTTTAGATCGAGGGCTTCTACTTCTTTTTTCTGCGGATCTACTTTTGTTACTTCCACTTCAGTTAATACCTTAACACCGGTTAATTGGGCAAAGCTTTCCGGAGTGTTGACGATTAAATCATTAGGTTGCTCAATGACACTACCCACATAATAAGGCAGCCCGCAGCCGGCATAGGAAATATCTTTACTTTTTGTTAAGATTGTTACCTGCACATGGTAGTTATCTCTTTTTAATTTTGCCGCTACTTTCGTCCCTGCAGCAACACCACCGATGATTAATACATGCATTATTACACGCTCCCTGCTGATAAATAACAATTATCTTAGTTAAAATATATCAATTGCCGGAAAAATGGTAAAATGATAAAATCAAATCATGGTTATAGGTAAAACCTATAATGACCAGAATTGAGCCAGAAAACTTAATCGTATCGGAGGGTAGATGGTGACAATCAGGCACTTGAGAATATTTATTGAGGTAGTAATGAGCGGAAGCATGAGTGCTGCAGCTGCTAAACTTTTTATTTCGCAGCCAACTGTCAGTCAAGCCATCAGGGAGCTGGAAGAACACTACGGAATCTTGTTATTTGAACGTTTAAACAGAAGGTTATATATCACTGAAGCCGGAAAAAAATTGTTTTCCTCTGCGCAAACAGTAGTCAGACAGTTTGATGCTTTAGAAGAAAAAATGTTCAGTTTAGGTAAAAAAGAGAAAATAAAAATAGGCTCGACCATTACAGTGGGTGAGTCTATCTTAAGTGATATTATCAAGAGATTTACGGCAAAAGAACCCCAGATCGAGGTTTATTCCTATATGAATAATACTCAGGTGATAGAGAGTAAACTTGTCAACGCGGAAATAGATATCGGCATTGTCGAGGGGGAAGTCAAAAGTCCTGATTTAATCAGTATGCCGGAAGTTGAAGACTATTTAGTTCTCATCTGCAGCGCACATCATCCTTTTGCCCGAAGGAAGTTTATTAAGCTGCCTGAGCTGGCCCGGGAAAACTTTGCCATGAGGGAAAAGGGCAGTGGAACGAGGGAACTTTTTGAAAAATATATGCACGATAACGGCATCGAGATCAAAATAGCATTTGAAGGTAATAGCCCGGAAGCGATTAAAAAAGAAGTAATAAATAATAACTATTTGGCAGTAATCTCTATATGTTTAGTAGAGGCAGAAGTAAAAAATTCGCTCATTCATATTATCGAGTGTGCCGACGGAGCCTGGGACAGATATTTCAGCATTGTACACCATAAAGATAAGGCTCTAACGAAAGGAATGAAAAGTTTAATCGAAGTAGTAAAGGACTATAAAAACATCACCTCCCGGATTAAAACTGACGCTGCCAGCAAGTTGGTAAAGTAAAGCCCGGGAGCTTTTTTTGGGACAGGAAGTTATATCAAGCTTGAATGCTCTCTTTTCACTCCGATTTCTATAGGTAAAACCTATAATTATAATTGTGTTCTTGTATTTTTAAATAAATTTATTAAGTGATACGATGATGATAGGAAAAATTAGCAAAGCGCCAGTTTTAATCACAATTGGGAGTGCTGAGATTGAAAAGAAGGTTTCTACTGTTAATGATATTATTGCTGCTGGCAGCAGCGGGGTGCAGCAGGGGCGGTGAAAGTAACCCTGTAGATAACAGCAAGCAGGCTGCATATTACACTTTTACCGATGCCTTGGATAGGACTGTTGTCTTAGAAGAGAGACCGGAAAGGGTTGTCTCCCTGCTGGGCTCTTTTGCAGAAACATGGACATTGGCCGGTGGAGAAGTGCTAGGGGTAACAGATGATGTAGTTAAGGAAGAGCGCTTAGAGATGTCAGATACAATCAGTCTGGTCGGCACTGTAAAGGAGCCAAATGTGGAGGAAGTTTTATCCCTCTCACCCGATTTCGTTTTATTATCACCTGATATTGATAGCCATTTCAAAATTTCGGCCATTTTGGAAGATGCCAAAATCCCCCATGCCTTTTTTAAAGTAGAATATTTTGAGGACTATTTAAAGATGCTGGATATCTGTACTGACATTACCGGAAACAAGGATTTGTATGAAGAGCATGGACTGAAAGTGCAGGCAGATATTGAGCGTACCTTAGCAAAGATCAAAAATAAAGTTTATGATCAGCCAACAGTCTTGTTTGTACGGGCTTTTTCCAGCGGCGCCAAAGCAAAAAAAGATGACAATTTAGCTTGTAAAATCTTAGCGGATTTAGAAACGATCAACATTGCTCAAAAGTATCCTTCTTTGTTGGAAGAATTGAGCATAGAAGAGATAATCTCAGAGGATCCGGACTACATTTTTGTTACCACCATGGGCAGTACGGAAAAAGCTCTCGAGGCTTTAAAAAACGGGCTAGAAAAAAACCCGGCATGGCGCAGCTTGACTGCTGTCAAAAATGACAGGTATATAATCCTGCCAAAAGAATTGTTCCACTATAAACCAAATGCCAAATGGGGTGAGAGCTATAGGTATCTCGCAGAAATCATCTACCCGGAGGTTTTTCATTAAGCAGCAGACAAAAAGCTATAACATTTTTGTTATAGCTTTGCTGGCTTTATGTCTGCTGTTTTTTGCAGCATTAAGTATCAGCATCGGGTCGTCTAAGATAGCATTAGCAAAAACAATTTCCGTTTTATTTAGCGGCGGCGAACTGACAAAGGAATTTCTAATTATCAATTATGTCAGGATACCAAGGACTGTGGCCGCAATGTTGGCCGGCTGTGCTCTTTCATTAGCGGGATTAATGCTGCAGACAGTACTGAACAATGCCCTGGCCGGACCCAGCATTATCGGTGTGACTTCCGGAGCCGGCTTATTTACTGCTTTGGTAACTGCACTTTTTCCTCCTTATCTTACTTTAATGCCCCTGGCAGCCTTTGCCGGAGCCCTTATTGCTACCCTGTTAGTGTTTTTTATCGCCAAAAAAACAGGAGCATCAAGGATTACCATTGTCTTGTCCGGTGCTGCCGTGTCCAGTTTTATTGGTGCCTTTACCGACACAATCCTTACTATCTGGCCGGACACAGTCCTCATCCGGACAAGTTTTGTAATAGGTGGCTTAGCGGGTGTGACGATGGATAGCATTAAGCTGCCCGGAATCATAATCTTTATTTCCTTCTTTATCGGCTTAATCTTTAGTTACGACATGAACGTCCTTTCCTTAGGAGATGAAACGGCTAAATCTTTAGGTTTAAATGTGTCGAGATATCGTTTTCTTTTTATTGTCCTGTCATCATTATTAGCAGGCAGCGCCATCAGCTTTGCCGGACTGCTAAGCTTTATCGGACTTATCGTTCCCCATGCAGGCAGATTTATTATCGGCTCCGACAACAGGCTGCTGGTTCCCGTTACTGCTTTGCTGGGCAGCTCTTTTGCTTTATTTTGCGATCTTCTGGCCCGGACTTTGTTTGCTCCCTATGAAGTTCCAGTGGGCATCATCATGTCTTTTTTAGGAGGCCCCTTTTTTATTTATCTGCTGCTGAAACAGAGAAGGAGGCTTATTGATGCTTGAATTAAAAAATATAACTGCCGGTTATCAAGGAATTGAGGTAATTAAAAATATAAATATCTCTTTTGCCAAAGGAAGTATCACCGGTATTATTGGCAAAAATGGCTGCGGCAAGACTACTATACTAAAAACAGCGGCTAAATTGCTAAAACCGATGGCCGGCGAAATATTTTTAAACGGAGAGAGTATCACTAAGCTACCCGAGAAAGAATTAGCAAAAGTAGTCTCTTTTCTGCCGCAGCTCAGGAGTACCCCTAATATCTCTGTTTATAATCTGGTTATGCACGGCAGATTCCCTTATTTAGGTTTTCCGAGGATTCCTCAAGCCAAGGATAAAGCGATTGTGGAAGATGCTTTGGCGAAGCTGGAGATAAAAAAAGACAGGAACAAAAACGTCAGGGAACTTTCAGGAGGAGAACGGCAAAAAGTTTATCTGGCCATGGTTTTAGCCCAGGATACAGATTATATTTTTCTGGATGAACCCACAACTTATTTAGATATAAATCATCAGCTGGAAATACTGGCCATTATTAAAGAGTTAAAAGATATGGGCAAGGCAGTCATTATGGTGCTGCACGACCTTAACAGCGCGCTGACTTATTGTGATAAAATCTGCCTGCTCGACAAGGGAGAAGTAATTATTTATGATACCCCCCAGGCTGTTTATAACAGCAGGGAAATAGAACAGGTCTTTCAGGTTAAATGTGAAAAAGTAATTATGCAGGCAGAAGGTCAAAGCCAGTATGTTTTTTCTCTGTAAAATGTCATCCCCCGGTTTTGACAATGGAATGTCAAAAGTATATCATCTATCTATATAACTGCATCTGTGCTGAGGTTAGCTGCAGATGAAATGGAGTGACATCTTATGAGCAATGAACGAGTATTTAAGATGGCGTTTTCGAAGGTTTACCCCCTACTTGTCCAAAAGGTGGAGCGTAAAGGACGCACCAAGGAAGAAGTCGATACAATTATTTACTGGTTGACGGGCTATGACGAGCAGGGTCTGCAAACACAAATTGCCAACAATGTTGACTATGAAACCTTTTTTAACGAAGCTCCACAGATAAATCCCCATGCTGCCAAAATAACAGGTGTGATTTGTGGAGTGCGGGTTGAGGAAATTAAAGATCCACTGATGCAGAAAATCAGATGGCTTGACAAACTGGTTGATGAATTGGCCAGGGGCAAAGCTATGGAGAAGATTCTCAGAAACTAAAGTAGATGACGGGGTTAATAGTGATAAAAGGCTGCCGTTTAGGATGTTTTTCCTGAACGGCAGTTATTTTTGTTTACTAGATTTGGTAATACATATATAATTTTATTAGCGGCTTGTTTGGGCAGTCCTCTGTTTTATGCGTTGAATGTTTGCAATATTCTTACGGATGATCTATTCAAGCCAGAAATGAGTGTCAGGCTTATTTAGGAGGATTAACACAATGTTAATTAAGATTTTAGTTGTTGACGACTCCGCAGCTGATAGGTCGATAATTAAGGAGACGCTAAGCGAATACTGCCTTATAACTGCTCGCGACGGTAGGGAAGCTCTGCAAATGCTGGCTGAACATGAGGGGATAAATCTGCTCATTCTCGGTCTGGACAAGCCCACAATGAATGGGCTGCAGGTGCTTGCAGCTTTACAAGAGGACGAACGTTTTCGGCAGCTGCGCACTATCATCTTGACTGCTTGTGATGAAGGGGAGCTGGAAAGTAAGGGACTTAAGCTTGGTGCTGTGGACTATATTCGCAAACCAATTCATAAAGATTCACTGCGAGCCAGAATTGCTGTTCATGCCGCCCTGCTGCAGTTCGAACAGGAGCTGGCAGAACAGAAACTCATTCTGGAAAAAGCGCTGCAGGAGAGTGAGCGCAGCAAATCTGTTTTTCTTTCCCACCTTCCGGGTCTTGCCTACAGGTGTAATTACGACCGTAACTGGACAATGCAGTATGTTTCCCAAGGCTGCTTTAACCTTACTGGCTATCCTCCAGAGAGCCTGCTCTACAACAGAGACATAACTTATAATGATCTTATCGCTCCCGAATATCGTGAAGCCTTGTGGAATGAATGGCGGCGCATTCTGACAGCAAGGGAGCCGTTTAAATATGAATATGAGATTATCACTGCTGCCGGCGAGAGGAAATGGGTGCTGGAGATGGGGCAGGGTATATATAATGAGGCCGGTGCAGTGGAAGCACTGGAGGGACTTATTCTTGATATTTCAGAGCGTAAGGCAGTGGAAAACACTCTAAAATATAATAATGAACACGACAGGTGGACAGGTTTATACAACCGCGATTATTTAGTTTCACTGCTGGAAAAAGATATTAAGTTAAATAAATATGCAAAAAAAGCACTCATTGGTATTAATTTAAGCATGGTTCATATGATTGCAGTCGATTATGGTTACCAGTATGCGCAAAATATTATCAACAGAGCTGCTGATGTCCTTAGTCAGCACTGCACTGAACGGTGTCTGCTTTTTTACCCGCGTGAAAATCGCTTTATCTTTTATCTCTTTGATTACGAAGACAGAGAGGAACTTGTTGCATTTAGCAATCTGATTATAGCAGCATTAAATACCGTCTTTGTAACAGACAGAATAGGCGGCGGGATAGGGATTTTGGAAATTGAGCAGGAGCAAGATGTTGAGATGCTGTTGAGAAGACTGCTGATTGCCTCGGAAAGGTGTCTCAGCTTTTCCGGAAAGGGTTTTGACATCTGTTTTTACGACGAAGAGCTGGAAGCCTTAGTAAACCGTGAAAGGGATATCGTAGAAGCGCTCAGCGCTATCGCAGCTGATGAAAAGACTAGCGATGAGTTGTTTTTGCAGTATCAGCCGATCTTAAGTTTAAAAACCGGTTCAATCTTCGGTTTAGAAGCATTGGCCAGATTAAGGACAGAAAAGCTGGGGCTGGTGTCGCCCTTAGAGTTTATTCCCATCGCCGAAAAAACCAAACTTATTCTGCCCATTGGCGAAAAAGTGATAATCAAAGCATTTCGTTTTTTGAACAAGTTGAAAGAGCATGGTTATGATGAGATTGAAGTTTCAATCAATATTTCTATTATTCAGCTCCAGCAGCCTGATTTCCCCAGCAGACTGTTGCAGTTAATAAATGAGATGGAGATTGACCCGAAGCTTGTCGGCATTGAGATCACAGAATCTGTTTTTGCTTCTGATTATGATAACCTCAATGCTGTGATTGGAAAATTGAGGGAGGCGGGGCTTCACATCGCTATCGATGATTTTGGGACCGGCTATTCTTCCCTGGCCCGGGAAAAAGAGTTAGAGGCAGATTACATGAAAATTGACAAGTATTTTGTTGACAGACTGCTGGGCACAAACCCACATAAGGCGATAACCAGTGATATTATTTCAATCTCACATAAACTGGGACATTACACTATTGCCGAGGGAGTTGAGCATGATGTCCAGCTGCAGTATTTAAAAAAACACGACTGCGATAAAGTACAGGGATATCTTATCAGCAGGCCGCTTGATAAAGAAGCAGCGATTAGGTTTTTACAAAAGTTTGAGAAGGAAGGTTATTCTGCCTGCCTAGACTTCTAACAGCAATTAAGCTGGAAGGCGGATATATTTGTTGAAAAGCACCTAAACAGGGAAAGTAGTGAATCTAAATGATTTATCGACTTCCGCAAATTAAGGATGAAAAGCTTATTAATGATTATATTCAGGAACATTACGAACAGGGGGAAAAGAGCATCAGTGCCAGTTATGGTTTGACCTCGTCAGAATATAAACAGTGGGTCGCAAAGATAAACCGTAATGCCGCTGAAGGTGATGAAAGATTTGGTAAATCACTTTTATTGCTCTGCTTTGATAACAAGCGCCTGATCGGACTGCTGAGCATACGCTACGAGCTGCCCCCGGAACTTTCATGGACCATCGGTGACATAGGATATGGCGTCCGTCCATCGGAAAGAAATAAAGGATATGCCACCGCTATGCTGAAACATGCTTTAGATGTCTGCAGAGAAAAAGGCCTGACAAAAGTCATTCTTGGCTGTTTTAGGGATAATATTGCCTCAGCAAAAACCATTATCAAGAATGGTGGCGTCCTGGTCTGTGAAAATGACAATTACCAAAAAGGACGCATAAGCCAGTATTATGTCATTACTTTATAAAAAGATATATATTTTTCGTCACAAGGGAAGTAATGGAGGGAACGTGTTGCAGCATAAGAGCGCAAAATTTTGGCTAATTGTATTTTCGGTAATGCTTGTCACTACAGCGGGAGCGGGGATAATTACTAGATTGAAGGGGTATCAAAGCAATAATACTTTTCCATTAGAATTTACCGCAGCAGACACGATCAAAATAGAGCAATTGGACGATAGCGATATAAAAGTCATGACAGAAGTAATTGTAGATAAAGACAAAAGTGCCTTTATCTTTCTGGACGAGGAAAGCGGCGAATATAGGGGCGCAGTTAATGTAGACGGGAAGTCTTATGATATAGGCCAGGTGTCCATGGAGAACGCAGGGGAAGATTTGCCGGGAATTGAGGAAACCCAGGTATTTGGGATGACAGCAGTAAAATTTTATGGTGTTTTGGGCGCGAATTACGCGCAGGCATTTTATTGGTTGGTGGAAAGAAAAGCGGAAGATTCAGTTTTGCAGATTGATGGAAACACAAGGGAAGTTGATTTGGATAGTGATGATAAAAAGGAAATAGTAGCAACTACCGGTACAATTCCTGAAACAAAGATCTATATGCTTAAAGACGCAAGCATAGTTGCTGCTGATGTTAATAAAGCCATGGGCGCAAAAGCAGTATTGCTGCAGGATGAAAGTAATAAGCTGTTTGAGGTCTACTTTGAGCCCAATAAACCGGAACAATTTGTCTATCAAAACGATTCTCTGCTCAGAAAAATCGGCTATCGTGAATCGGCGGTCTAATGTAAATAAAGTCGTGTAAGAAAAGTGGTAAAATTTAAGTAAACACCTGCTAAAACAGGTGTTTTTGTTTGCCGGACAGGAAATTACACCAACCTTTTCCTAACCGCAGGGGTTTACTGACACAGCTTAACTTTAGAGAAATATTTAGTTATAAGCCAAAGCAAAAGATTTAGTAAAAAGCTTGACTAGCACCTTAGGGGTGAGCTTATGCTTTAAGGGAGGTGATGATTATGTTTATTAATGAGGTCAGTAAGATTACAGGCCTGACAAAAAAAGCAATTGAGTACTATGTAGAACGGGGATTAGTGTCTCCAGTTATTTTAGAAAACGGCTACCGGGATTTCACTGAACGTCAGGTAGAACAGTTGAAAAAGGTTGCTGTTCTAAGAAAGCTTGGTATCAGTACGGAAGATATTAAAAAACTAATAGAGGATGAAGCAAGAGAAAGTTTGCATGCTTTTACGCTCAAAAAAGAACTGGATATACAAAGAGAACAAGTGAAGAAATCTCTGCTGGAGAAATTAGCAGGTGGTGCAAGTTATGCTGAAGTAAGTGGAGAACTGCAGATGTTAGAAAATAGTAAGACGATTACTGAAAAGCTGTTAGATGCCTTTCCGGGATATTTTGGCAGATTTATCTGTTTACATTTTGCCCGGTTCTTAAATGAACCTATTACAACAAAAAGTCAGCAGAAAGCTTATGAGAAAGTAGTTGCATTCCTGGATAATGTTCCGCCAATAGATTTGCCGGCAGATTTACAGGAATATTTGAGTGAGCATACTAAAGATTTTGGGACAGAATACATCTCCGGGATGATTGAAAATGTAAATAAATCTATAGAAAACCCGGATGAATACCTGGCAAATAATAAAGAGCTGTTAGAACAGTATCTAGCCTATAAGCAATCGCCAGAGTATAAGAAAACACCTGCACATAAAATTATGTCCTTGATGAAGGAGTTTACCAGGGTAAGCGGATATAATGACATATTTATTCCAGCTTTAAAAGAGTTGAGTCCATCTTATGCTGAGTATTATAGGCAGTTGGAAATAGCAAACGAAAAACTTCTCGCGCAATATCCTGAGATTAAAGAATGCAGCGATTGAGAAATTGCTGAACAGATCGCCACAGCTGCCGCCTGCTTTGTGGCCTGGTGATCTGTCCGCAGTAAGGAATATCTGATATATTTCAAAGGTTCAGGAGGTCGTCACTTTCCCCCAACGCTTTATCAGATAAGCCAGCGTTAACCCATAGATAACGTTCTCTATGTAGATAGAAACATTTGTAGCAAAATCAAAGGGAACTATTCTTGCGCCTCCCAAACTATACAGAAAGCCATATATAATGAGATACATACATGTCAAGGTTACGGCGATTCCTTTTAGCCACCAAAAGTCCTCACCCGTTACCTTGATAACATAGGATGTTATTACCCCAAGAATCATTGCCGGTATTATCCAGACTAAAAGCCCTAGAATAACGCCTTGAGGCGAATCTGTAAGGCCGGGGTGAAGATAAATACTGCCGCCTATCTGGTGACTATACCATCTGGCAAACCCCAGGTTTACAGATATTATGTTTACTATCAAGGAAGGTATGGTTGCCAAAAGACCTGCCACCACTCCCAGCGCGATTCGATCTCGTATCATCACAAAACCATCTCCCCTTTGCTTTGTGATTATTTTGCTCTTTTTTCGCTGATTCAATACCCGTGACAGGGTGCGTGACAGGGGACGGTTCCTTGACACGCCAGCCAGCGCTAGCAACGTGAATCTAACAGACGGAGATATCCTCTATTTTTGCCGACAACTGTGAGGTATAGTTAAATCTCAAAGATAACATAATCTTTGAGATTTTTGTTTTGCTTGAAAGAATATATTTAGCTTTGATCACCTGATATTATGCTAAGTATATCCTTCACACCCGGCAGCATTAAAATATATATGATTTTATATAGACAAAATATATGAGGTGGTGATAAGGCGAGGTGAATAATCATGGAAATAAAAATTGATAGCTTGATTCCTTTTGAATTATTAAAACCAATCTTGAGCATGTATTCTCTGTCGTTGATAAAAACGGAAAAGTTGTTTTGCTTAAAGATAACAAGCCGGTTTATATAGTCTTAAAATACGACAAAGGCTATTTTACTGATTCGGAAATCGTTATGCAAAAAATGCCTAACTATACATGAGGCTATGAAAATAGTCTTGTCAGAGGCTGAGAACAGAACAATGCATGCAGCGGAACTCGCCGACGAGATTTATAGACGCAGGCTGTATTTGACAAGAGACGGCAGTAAGGCGCACTATACACAGATAAGGGCAAGGAGTGGGAATTACCCTGAGCGGTTTGAAGCATTGCCCGGCAATTATATAAGACTAAAGGAGAGTGAAGAGTAACGATAGTGTGACAAGGAACCGTCCCCTGTCACCATCCTTGTACAGCTGACCGCAATAAGAATACACCTGAAATGGGAATTCCTTCTTTCATAAAGGGTTTACACAGACGAAATAGAATATTTTAGGTACTGGCCTGAGAATGAAAGAAGGGTGATGGTGATGGAAACTTTTGATTCGACTAAGAGGAGCTTGTTTGAAATACTGAAAGATGTGCATGAAGGTAAGATACAACTGCCTGATTTCCAAAGAGGGTGGATTTGGGATGATACCCGCATAAGAGAAATTATTGCCAGCGTTGCTAAATCCTTTCCCATTGGTGCTATTATGCTTCTTGAAACCGGAAACGAAAATGTAAGATTCAAAACAAAACCTGTTGAGGGTGTAAAACTTGATGGCGATGTAAAGCCAGATTTACTTATACTTGACGGTCAACAGCGGATTACATCGCTTTACCAAGCAATTATAACTAATGAGGTCGTTACCACCAGAAACGAGAAAAACTATGAGATAAAGCGCTGGTATTATATTAATATGGAAAAGGCTTTGGATGAGAGTAGTGATCTTGAAGAAGCCATAATCTCAGTAAATGAAAAGAAGCAAATTACTGAAGATTTCGGAAGGCGTATTCTTCTCGATTTATCTAAGCCAGAATACGAATACAGAAATCTCATGTACCCGGTTTCCATGATTGATGATTACAGTGTTTGGAGACGGGGGTTTAATGAATATTGGCAGCATGATCGTGAAAAATCTATGTTTTGGGATAAATTTGAGGATAGAATTATCAATAGCTTTACTAAATATATGCTTCCGGTTATTATCATGAAAAAAGAAAATCCTAAAGAAGCAGTTTGCCAAGTATTCGAAAAGGTTAACACAGGCGGAGTATCATTAAATGTCTTTGAACTGTTAACGGCAACCTTTGCAGCTGATGAGTTTGATTTAAAAACAGATTGGCTGAAGATAAAAGAAGCATTTAAAGAGTATAAACTGCTTGCCCGAGTCAGCAACACTGACATTATACAAGCAATAACTCTGCTGGCTACTTACAATAAAAAATTACAACAGGCTAAGCAAGATGCCTCCGATGAAAAGCTGCCGGCTGTTAGCTGTAAACGAAAGGATATGCTGGATTTATCACTCGTGGATTATAAGCAATACCGGGATCCTATTGTACAGGGTTTTATCAAAGCAGCGAAAATACTCTTTGAAAACCACATATTTACTGCCAGAGATTTGCCTTATCTTGCCCAGCTGATTCCAATGTCGGCTATTTTAGCCGTTATCGGTGATAAAATTGATAATATGGGTTATAAGAAGAAATTGATGCAGTGGTATTGGTGCGGCGTATTGGGTGAACTTTATGGATCGGCAAACGAAACCCGTTATGCGCTGGATTTGCCTCAGGTGGTGGATTGGATTTTGAATGATGGCCCTGTGCCTAAAACTATATATGATGCAAACTTCTCCCCTTCTCGGCTGCACACTCTTAGAACCAGAAATAGTGCCGCTTATAAGGGTATTTATGCTTTGTTGATGGATGCCGAGACGAAAGATTGGCTTTCAGCTACCAAAATGGATCTCAGTACCTATTTTTCTGAGTCCATTGATATTCACCATATTTTCCCTGTTGCGTGGTGCGAGAAACATGGCATTAGAAAAGCTGATTATAATTGTATTATTAATAAAACACCCTTATCAAGTCGTACCAACCGTATAGTTAGTGGTGATGCTCCAAGCAAATATTTAAAGAGAGTACAAAAACATGCTGGGGTAAGTGATGAGGAGTTTCAAAATATCTTAAAATCTCACGTTCTTTCGCCTGAATTCCTCTATGCCGATGATTTCGAGAACTTTTTCCTTGATCGGAAGGAAAAAATACTGCAAAGAATTGAAAAGGCAATGAATAAACCTATCCCCAGAGAAACAACACAGCTGGAAGAAGGGGTTTACTTGAGTGAGGATAATGAGAGGAATAGCGTGTCAAGGAACCGTCCCCTGTCACGCTTGGTGATTCAGTACAGAGACCGATAGGGTTATGTATATAAAATTGCATTTGACAGAGATGGTGGGGGAGTGAAAAATGACAGATAGCAGTCAGGCACCAGCGATAATCATTTCCGCTACGCACAGTGGGGCGGGTAAAACTACAGTGACGAGGGCGCTGCTGGCCGCCCTGAAGGCAAGGGGACTGGCAGTGCAGCCCTTTAAAATCGGACCTGATTTCATCGATCCTATGTATCATACTGCCATAGTTGGCAGGCCATCTGTAAACTTGGATTACTGGATGATGGGTGAAGCCGGATTGCGCGAAGTTTTCTCGCGGTGGAGCCAAAAGGCAGACGTTGCGGTGATTGAGGCAATGGGAGCGCTGTTTGATGGCGCAGACGGGACAGAAGTAGGCAGTGCCGCACATATAGCTAAAATTCTCGGCGTACCTGTTGTGGTGGTTTTAGATGTATACGGAATGACACGCACCACTGCGGCGCTGATGGACGGAATCAATTCCTTTGATCCCGAGGTTGAAATTGCCGGATTCATTCTCAATCGCTGTGGGTATGCGGGGAGTGAAGTACATAAAAATTTAATCAAGAATGCGGTAGGTGCGAAACGTTGGCAGTCCGTGCTCACAGTTGTTGCCAGCAGCCCGGGCCTTGAAGTTGCTGAACGTCATCTTGGACTTATTACTACACACGAAAACCCTGCGAGCAACGATATGAGCGGCTTGAATCCTATCGCAGAGCAGATTGATGTTGATAAAATTTTTGGTTTTCCGTTAACAGCAAGAGTGAACCTGCCGGGTCAAACCGCGCAGCCGTCAAAGCGTCCTCCACACGCACGCTTGGCTGTTGCCCGTGATGCTGCATTTTGCTTCGATTACGAGGAAAATTTGGCGGCCTTGAAAGCAGCAGGATTTGAAATCGTGGAGTTTTCCCCGGTTGCCGGTGACACGCTGCCGCCTGATACGGCTGCTGTATATTTTGGCGGCGGTTATCCGGAGAGTTTCGCCGGCGAACTTGCGCATAATGTTGAATTGGCAGCGCAGCTGCGGCGTGCTGCCGAGCTTGGAATGCCGATTTTGGGTGAATGCGGTGGGTTGATTTATTTGGGGCGGTCACTGACTGGCTTTGACGGTCAAACCTACTCTATGAGTGGTGTCCTGCCCATTGACTTTATGATGGATCCGGCATATTTACAAATCCGCTACATTGAGCTGACGACACGTCGCGCTTCCTTGCTCGGTTCTGCGGGAACAGTAATGCGTGGGCAGGAGTTCCACCAGTCGCGAATAAAAAGCTCCGACCTTACACCGGACTTTTACGCTGCACAAACCAGTGATGGATACGAATTTATTGACGGTTATCAGTATAATAATGTTGTAGCAAGCTACGTGCATATCTATTTGCCCTCCTGCGCAGGTGCTGCTGACAGCTTTGTAAAGGCGGCAAAAAGTTTTTACGGTATTTAAGTTGTTGGAGGTTTGTTATAAAAAAAGGGGATTTGTTCCGTTAACAGTCTGCTGGGGAGGGTGTTGTTATGTATCTTGATTTCTCGCTAGAAGAAGCAGTGAGAAAGCGCTATAGTGTGAGAAATTATGCACCGCGGGAGATTGAAGAAGAAAAGAAAAAGGCCCTGGCGGCATTCATTACCTCTTTGGACAATCCTTTCGGTAAGAAAGTAAAATTCTATTGTTTTAACAAAGATGCTGCAGGCGAGAAAACAAAGTTGGGCACTTACGGGGTCATTAAAGGCGCCAAGCATTATTTTGGTGCCAGCATAAAATTAGAGCCGTTGGCTCTGGAGGCTCTGGGGTATGAATTTGAGGCGGTAGTTCTGTATCTGGCACATCTGGGTCTGGGCACATGCTGGCTGGGCGGTACCTTTAACCGCAAAGGATTTGCCAAAGCGCTGAAGATAGAAGCGGAGGAGCTGCTGCCGGCTGTATCACCCTATGGCTATGCGGCTGAGAAAAAGCATCTCCTTGAGTATGCCATGCGGAAAATCGGCAGGGCAGATCAGCGCAAAAGCTGGGACGAGCTCTTCTTTATCAAGGACTTTCATACTCCTTTGAGTAAGCAGGAGGCAGGAGAGCTGGCTTTCCCCTTAGAAATGGTTCGCCTGGGGCCTTCAGCTTCAAACAAACAACCTTGGCGAATTTTTGTTGTAGAAAACGCCTGTCATTTTTATGAGTATAAGGCATCCGGTTATAGTGACATCTTCCCCTATGACATTCAAAGGATAGATATGGGCATAGCGGCGGCTCATTTTGATTTTGCGGCTAAGGAAAAAGGAATAAGGGGCTACTTTGCAGCAGATCTCGCCCCTAACATTACACTGCCGAAAAACATGGAGTACTGCTTCAGTTGGTTTAGGGATGAGTTGAAATAAGTGGTTATGAACATTTGATGCCTCCTTTAAGTAGAGATTGCTGAATTCAAACTGCCTAAACCACATATCAGTAAAGATATAGATACACAAAACATTAAAAAGTAGCTAATGAAATAACAGCTTTTCATAGACTTAAAAGCTAACGGAGCCGATAACTGGGCTCCGTTAGCTTTAAGCACAGAAACATTACATATGCCAGGCACCTACGCTGACTTGAGGTTAAACATTAAAGCGGTCATATGTTTGATAGCAGTCTATACACAGCTTTTTGTTATCCTGCAGGCGAATCCAATTGGCTCCTGCCGTTTCTCCACAGGATTCACAGGTGTAGGAGCTGAAGATGCGTGCGGTTTCCGGGAGTTTAATACTGGTTTCTTTCACGTCAAACATTTCTTCCGGTTTACAGTTTTGATAATAGTGGAAAGATTCCTCTCTGGTCAGGCGATCAGGCTTTTTCTTTAAAACCAGACGGACAGATTCTCCGGTTTTGCGGTTATAGAAGGAAAACGCCTGTTTTCCTGTCATATGGAACAGCAGATTACCCCTACCGATACTGCAGCCTAGCAGCACCTGGATCGCATCAACGCCGCAGGCATCGTTTTCCGCAATGCAGACCGTTTGTTCATCAGCAGAGAAGGTTAAATTCAGCAGCTCCATTGCATACAAGGCTGCCTGATAACCGATGGTCAGACCGCCACATTCGTGACCATGAAATGCTACAGCTTTTTCCCACAGTGCTTTCTTATCCATATTCATCTCCCTTTCCTGTATTAAACAGCCCAGTCAATGATGACGTTGGTAGTCTCAATATATTCATAGACGATACCATCCACAGCAATAGACTCCAGATAGTCGCGGACAGTGTCTGCATCCGCCTGTGTAACTTCTTTTTGCAATTTTGCCCAGTCTAAAGTCCAGTCAAGGGCTTCATCAATGCTTTTCTCGTTTTTCATGCTGCTTCTTTCGTAGTGAAAATGAGGCTCAAAACCCATCTGCCAGAGGTAACTAAAAATATATTCCATAGAATCTGTCGAGTCGCCTCTGCTGACCCCTAACAGCTGCAGAGCCGGATCAAGCACCCGGGCTGTCCGGCGGGCAGGCTTTCTCAAAAAACAATGTTTTTTGGCACATGCTACCATCTTATCAAGAGTGGTGAAATCGGCCACGGCAGGCGTCATACGGGCAAAAACTATATCAAAGTTTTGGCGATAGCCTAATTGATCAATATCTGCCGTCTGCCAATCCAGACAGACAAATTCAACATTATCTATACCTTCTGCCTGGGCGCGATTTGCCGCGCTTTCGATCATCCGCTCTGCCACATCGCAACCTACTGCCCTGCCGACACGGGGTGCCAGGGCGAGGGAATAAACACCGGTACCGCAACCTATATCTAAGGAAGTCAGCTCCGGCGTCAGAGCAACCCGCTGCTCAATTAAGTGCAGAAATGGATCTTCCTCAAAGGAGGGTAGTTCCTTTCGCGCGAGGTTTTCAGCCCGCTTATTCCAAAGGCTGCTGACTTCTTCCGTGGTATGATGACTGCTCTTCTTCCAAACGGCTCGCAGAGTATTAAGATCCATGCCTAAAACTCCTTTGCTTAAAGAGGTACAATGATCTTGCGTCCTTTATGCTCAATGATATCTGTCTCAATACCGTAAATTTCACGGATGAGCTCCGAGGTTATGATCTCAAGCCCGCCAAAGCTGTGGACCTGTGTATCCTTTAACAGCAGAAAGCGGTCACAATAGCGGATGGCAAGATTAAGATCATGTATCACAATGGCTGTGCCGATGTTTTGCTCGGAAGTTATGATCCGCACAATACTCATCATTTCATGCTGGTTGCGGGGATCAAGATTGCCGGTTGGCTCGTCAAGCAGCAAATACTTGGGCTGCTGTGCCATGGCGCGAGCCAACACGACCCTCTGCAGTTCGCCACCGGAAAGTTCGTTGATATACCGGGAGGCAAACTTTGTCAGGTCTAACTGCTGCAGGATATCGCTGGCAATTTTTTTGTCTTCTGTAGTTATATTCCATTGGATGTGCGGTTTCCTGCCCAGTAAGACATAATCAAAAACCATTGTATGGGAGGTAGAACTGACCTGCGGCACATAGGCAATCTGCCTTGCCATTTCACGACGCGACATTTTGTAAATATTTTTACCGTTAAGGAGTATGCTGCCTGCTGTGGCAGTATGAATGCGGTTAATACATTTAAGCAGCGTACTCTTGCCCGCACCGTTTATACCCAGAATCGCCAGGCAGGTACCGGGCTCGATGGAGAAGGAAACGTTCTCAAGGATGACGGAGCCGGATTTATGGTAGGAAAATCTCAAGTTTCTAATCTCAATCATGCCGCCCAGCTCCTCTCATCAGCAGTGCGAGGAACAGCGGCGCCCCTAAAAAGGAGGTAACTGTACCGACCGGTAAAATAACCGGAGAAATAATCGTGCGCGCGAAGGTATCGGCAGTAATCAAAATTAAAGCACCGGCAAGGGCAGAGGCAGGTACAAGAAAGCGGTAATCATCATCCACAAATTTTCTCATCATGTGTGGTGCGATCAGGCCTACAAAACCGATAACCCCAACAAAGGCTACGGTAACGGCAGCAGCCAGGGACGAAATCACCATGCTGACAGTCATTAGCGTTTTTGTGTCAACACCCAGGCTTTTTGCTGTATCTACCCCGCTGCGCATTGCGTTGTAATTCCAGCGATTGAGCATAAAGAAGCCGAACACAAGGATAAAAACAACGGCCAAAATAGCAATTTCCGTCCAGGTTGCGCCACCTAAATTGCCGAAAGTCCAAAAGATGACGGCACTGAGGGCGGTATCATCAGCAAAATACTGCAGTAGGGTACTCCCCGCAGAAAAGAGAGAACTTATAGCCACTCCAGCCAGAATGAGCCCTCCGGCACCAATTGTCCGCTTGATTTGGGAAAGTGCTAAAATTACGAAGGCCGTTATTGATCCAAACACAAAGGCACAGACAGTTGTAATATAGGGGTTATCGATTTGGACAGGCACTGCCGCTGCACGGCTTAATGTGCCGCCGCCAAAGACAAGAATGCCTACAGCTGCACCAAATGCCGCTCCTTGGGACACTCCTAAAGTAGAGGCAGAGGCCAGCTGATTGTGCAGGACGCACTGCATTACAGCGCCACACACGGCAAGAATAGCGCCAATTAAGATGGCAGCAAAAATACGAGGGAGGCGAATTTTAAACACTACAACTTTATTGGTCTCGGTACCATTTCCCAGTAGTGTCTCGACTAGTTCTGGTAGCGATAAAGGGATAGAGCCGGCCATAATTGCATAAACAGCGACGGAGATAAGGAGAAGCCCGCAGATCAGCAGGGTTATTCTTTTTTGCGTGACACGACTTTCATAAGTTTTTATATGTGCCTGCATCTTATCTGCCTGCTCCCAAATTAATCACGCCATAGCCGGCGTCATGTTTTTCCAGGATGGAATAATAATCCTCCACGCCAATGAAAAACTCTATCACTTCATTAATCTTTTGTATTATGTCAATATCTTTAAACTGTTCCGGGTACAGTACGGTGCCCATGAAGTAAGCATTTGCCAGAGGCAGCTCTAAATTAGAATAGTAACTGGTATTGTTGGGATGCTGGTACATGCGGCCATCCCGATAGGCCGATAGCTGTTCATAAAAGGCTGTATCTGTCGCTGCATCAGCCTGGACGAGATGCACACCGCTGTAATCACAGAAAATATAGTCGGGATCCCAAAGGAGGATTTGTTCTCGATCTACCTCTGCTGAAGCGGCACCTGTAAAGCTTGACGCAGCAACATTAAAGGCATTAATTGCTTCAAGGAGAGGGTCTTTAAGGCGAACGCCTTCGATGCCGTGAGGACCCCTGAAGGTTGCTGCAGCAGACAAGGCGGAGGGCTTATCTTCAGCGGCAATATCTTTTGTTCTGGTGTGAAGATCGGCCAGTGCAGCGTTAATATAGTTCACTATCTCCTCTGCACGATCCTTTACGCCGCACGTTTCACCTAGTATCAGAAACGCCTCGGAATACTCCTTGCTGAACAGTGTGTCTGTTTTCACAAAAACAACAGGGATACCTGTTTGATCCTGCAGGTTTAGTACTGCCTCTTCTGAAATGGTTGAGCAAACGATTACATCGGGTTGAAGTTTGAGTATCTCTTCCGGGTAAAAATCATCACCGTTACCGTCACCGATACAAGGAAGTTCTGCCCACAGTTTTTGATTAACATAGGCGAAGGGTGTAACGGGGGTAATATCAGCGATATTTTCCTTTGTAATCTTTGCTGCGCCGACTATTTTATCGGACAGCCCCAAATAGACCAGCAGTCTCTGAGCATTACCCAATGCGGCGATTCTTTCAACTTTTGCCGGCACTTCTACCTGCCGCCCCAATGCATCTGTAATCAGACGTGAGTCAGTTTGTCCGGGATTTTTTTCTGCAGTATTACTTTGGTTGCCGCAGGCTGTTAAAGAAAAGACCATGAAGAGAAGCAGAAACAGTACGAGAATTTTTTTCACTTACATCTTCTCCTTTCATACCATATTGAATTGCTGCATCATGCTCCTGCCGCAAGCTAAGCATATTGCTATTATGTAGGTAATTGCACAAGCTGCGGACAAAATAAAAAAGCGCAACAAACTGTTGCGCCTTCTGGCGTACATCTACCGCTTCAAACGGTATTTTTGCAATTCAGCTAAGACAAAATGACCATTTCTATGGGGGAACACAGCTTCATGCAGTGTTACTTTTATTATAATGAGTGCAGATAATACTGTCAAGGTTCGGCGAAAAACTTGTGGTCAGTTTTGGTTATGGCAGGGAATCCCCGGGAAGTGCGAGAATTCTTATGCTGGTTATTTTTGTGTCTGTATCAGATTTGCTTAACCGCTTCTTGTGGTAAGGACTTTATTTCGGAATAAATAATGTCATGATAATCGACAGCTGCTTTTTCATCTGCAGCAGTTGATACTGCCGCCTTTAGCGTATAACCGGCGCTGATGAAGGCATCAAGATCAACACCGGTTGGGTTTTTGATGGCTTTTTTCGCCAGAATCTGCCCCTTGGAGACGAAAAAAAGTTTAATTCCCTTAGTTGTTGGTATCTTCAGTAAATAGTCTTGCGACAAGAAGTTGTTATAATCACTTATTCTAAAATGGAGATAGTTTAATCCTCGCATGATATCTCTATACTTGGCGGCAGTTGCATAATTATATAATGCCGCAGACTGCTGCATTTTGTTTTCCAGGGTTGCCAGAAAGGAGTCCATACAACTGGTATCGGAAAATAATTCTTTGAGAATATTTTTGTTATCATTAAAGCTTGTCTGATCCATGGATAGGGGAAGCGGCTGATAGGTAAGCTGATACTGATCATTTTTCTTGGTGATGGGAAAGATAGTCATCAGTGCATCGATGATTTCATAAAGCCTATACTTTTGCCGGAAGGGACCATACGAATTTTCACTGCGTTGAGACGTTACCGTTAAAGCCTGACGCGGCTTGTATGTTTCTTCTATCTTTAGATATACATATCTTCCGTCATTTTTCAGCTGTGAATTAAAGAGCGGCTTGATTTCTTTGATCAGCCTGCATTCCAGCAATTTTGCCTCCAGATGGGTGTCAGTAACTTGGTAGTCGAGATCGGCGATAAAAGAAACTAATTTATCTACTTTGTTCCTTTTATGTGTTGGCGTAAAATATGTTCTGACTCTTTTTTGCAGGCACTTACTTTGGCCGATATAAATAGTATTTCCTTGTGCATCCAGCATCTTATATATTCCGGGAAGTTGAGGTATGTATTTAATTTTGTGTTTTAGTTCAGTCAATGTGTTCATGTAGTGCACCTGCCTTAATCTCCGGTATAAGTATTGTATTATGAAAACGCAAAAAGGAACAGTGTTAAGGGAAAAGATTTTCCTGACAGTAAGCGTGCTTAGCTGCCGGGAGAGGAAAGATAAAAAAGGAGCTGATGACGTTGGCAGCATTTGATTTTAAAAAAGAGTATAAAGATTTATACTTGCCGACAAAGAAACCGATGATAGTTGAAGTGCCGCAAATGCGTTTCATCATGGTTAATGGCAAAGGTGATCCCAACACTTCCGCATTATACAAAGAGGCCGTGGAAGTATTGTATGGTTTATCTTATACCATCAAGATGAGCAAGAAGAGCAGCGTTCAGCCGCCTGGATACTTCGATTTTGTTGTTCCACCCTTAGAGGGATTGTGGTGGTTTGAAGATAACTATTTCGATGGTACTGTTATCGGCAGGAAGGACGAATTTAACTGGGTGATGATGATCCGCCAGCCGGAGTTTGTTACCCCTGAAGTTTTTGCAGCTGCCAAGGCGCAGCTGGCAAAGAAAAAACCGGGAATTGATCTTTCCATAGCGCGACTGGAAGATTTCACGGAGGGCTTGTGCGCGCAGATCCTACACATAGGGCCTTATGACGATGAAGCTGCCACTGTTGCAGTCCTGGAAGAGTTCATCGCAGCACAGGGATACCAAACAGTGATGTCAGGTCTGCGGCAGCACCACGAAATCTATCTGAGTGACCCGCGCAAGAGTGCGCCGGAGAAGCTGAAAACTGTAATTAGGCATCCCATAGTAAGGAGATAAAATGAGGAAAGTGGTGCCTGGTTTCGCGACGGTACGCATACGAGGCTATCAGCGCAGGTTTGCTGTCCCAAGACAGGTTGGAAAGTTATATTAACTTAAAAAAGAAGCAAAATATGATGGATTAAACAGCCGGCAGATTGAAAAGGAAAAGCTCGATGTAGTATTTAGGCAATATGGCGGTATGAAGGGTGCCAGGAAGGTGCAAAAAGAAAGAAAAAAGCATAACCACAAATCCAGATAATGAAAATAAGCCGACTTTAAGATAAGGTTTAAAGTCGGCTTGTTTTTTGGGAGAATATATGGTGTACAGGCTGTACGCATTTTAATTTGTGTAGTTGACAGAATAATAAGCGGCAGTATTTGTATGAAAAAAGATGTTAAAAAGCTATTAATCTTGACCTGGGTCAATTTCTTTTCTGTAATCCCCTGATATAATCAGGTCAGAAATTAAAATTAACAGAAAGAAGGAATAAAAATGTCAAGCCAATTCTCTTTTGCGCATATTAAGGAAAATCAATTTAAAACTTTAGCACAGTATGTACCCATTGTAGATCGGGTTCATGGGCCTCATCATCCCGAATTTCATGAAGTTCGCCGCTTGTTTGATGTGATAATTGAGAAAACGAAAAAAGCGGGGGCAGAAAAGCCTGATTTGCAGCAAGAGTTTATTAAGCTGCGGGAGATTACAGATAACTATTCGGTACCTGATGATGTCTGCGAAACTTATGCCGCGGTTTATCAGATGTTAGCTGAAGCTGATAAAGTATTTCATTCTGATGTGGAGTAATTGTGTGTCAGCAATCTATTCCTAAAACTATATGAAGGAGGGAAGGCATGCAGCGGTATATTCTCAGGCAGAAAAACCTGTTCACACTTATTTGCGGTCTGCTCATTGTGAGCGGCTTTCTCAGCAAGTGGATCACAGGCAGGGCTGATATTTTTCACTGGGCGCTGATTACTGCATCCCTGTTAGGCGCAGCACCTATCGCTATTCAGGCGTATCAGGCTTTACGTGTAAAAGTAGTAAGTATAGATGTTTTAGTTACCATCGCCGTTTTGGGAGCCTTTGTGATACAGAATTATGAAGAATCAGCAATTGTAACCTTTCTGTTCCTCTTTGGCGCCTTTTTGGAGCAGCGGACTTTGAATCAAACTCGCTCCGCCATTAAAGAATTAACGGAAATGGCACCGGAAAGTGCCCTTAAACAAATGGAAAACGGGGAGTTTGCCAAGGTTGAAGTAGATGAGGTTGACGTCGGGGATATTCTCCTGGTGAAAACAGGGGCAAAAATTCCTGTTGACGGCACAGTTTTAACAGGTGAAGGCAGCATTAATGAAGCCAGCATTACCGGGGAATCTTTTCCCGTGGAAAAGGGCAAAGATGATAAAGTTTATGCCGGCACGATTCTGGAGAACGGTACGCTGCAAATTATTGCGGACCGTGTCGGCGAAGACACCACCTTTGGTAAAATTATTGAACTTGTTGAGGAAGCGCAGGACTCAAAATCAGCCGCGGAACGCTTTATTGACCGCTTTGCGAAATACTATACGCCGGCTGTACTTGTCCTCTCCTTTATCGTCTGGTTGTTTTCACGTAATGTTGAACTGGCTGTCACCATTTTGGTCCTCGGCTGCCCAGGAGCCTTAGTTATTGGTGTACCTGTTTCAAATGTTGCCGGTATTGGCAATGGTGCCCGTAATGGGGTATTATTAAAGGGTAGTGAAGTGATTCATGACTTCAGCCGTACCAATACAATGATTTTTGATAAAACAGGGACGCTGACCATTGGTAACCCGGCAGTATCCGAAACAATCTATTATGTCGATGATACTGAAGATGCTTTAAGCTATCTGGCCAGTATCGAACGGGAGTCAGATCATCCCTTAGCCAAAGCAGTTTTGCAGGAAATCGGGGAGACAAAATTTCATCCTGTGGAGAACACAGAAGTTGTCAAAGGCGGCGGCATTATTGCTGCTGTGAATGGGCAGCGGGTAGCCGTTGGCAATATTGCCTTAATGGAAAAAGAAAAAGTGGAACTTAGTGCAGAGGCGCAGGCTGACGCAGCACGCCTGGAAAGAGACGGCAACTCACTGGTTCTAACTGCTGTTGATGGCCGGCTGAAAATTATGATGGGGATCCGTGACCAAATTCGCCCAGGTGTTAAAGAAGAGCTGCAAAAGCTGAGAAAATTAGGGGTAAAAAACCTGATTATGCTCTCCGGTGACAATCAGGGCACTGTTGACATCATCAGCCGAGAGCTAGGTTTAAACGAAGCACACGGCAATATGCTCCCCGAAGATAAAGCCGAATATGTAAAGCGGCTTAGAGAAGCAGGCAGGATTGTGGCTTTTGTGGGCGATGGTGTTAATGACAGCCCCTCCTTGGCTTTAGCTGATATCGGTATTGCCATGGGGGGCGGAACAGACGTGGCCATCGAGACTTCAGATGTAGTGCTGATGAATTCAGACTTTAGGCGTCTGCCGCATGCTTTAGGTTTAGCCAAGGCTACAGCGGCCAATATGCTGCAGAACATTGTGATTGCCGTAGGGGTAGTTCTCTTCTTGCTGGCCAGCGTTTTCTTCAGTGAATGGATGAATATGTCCATCGGCATGTTAGTCCATGAAGGCAGTATTCTGGTTGTGATCTTGAATGGTATGCGGCTGCTGCGTTATCGTCTCAGAAGTTGAGCGAAGCAGGGAAAACTGGCTGGGGAGCATAGTTTGATGCAGAAAGCTGTAAGTAAGCAAATAATAATTGAAAGGAGGCTGCGGGATGAAAGCAGCAACAATTCAGTTGGAAACATTAACCTGTCCGTCTTGTATGCAAAAAATCGAAGGCGCACTGAAAGGATTAGACGGTGTTGACCGGGAAACAGTAAATGTTTCCTTTAACTCCAGTAAAGTTAAAGTCAACTTTGATGATGATAAAATTTCCCTTGCGCAAATAGAAGAGGCAATCAGTAAGTTAGGTTATGAAGTTAAAAAGTCAAAGGTAAAACCCGCCTAAATAAATATTTGTATCATGCAGTGTACCCTTGATATGTTCTGAAAAACAGATCAAGGGTATATTATTTCCCGCCTGCTGTTGCCTTTTAGATTTGCACTGAGTATAATCATTGTAATCGTTACAAATATGAATGGATTTTCTTTTTTTGCCGGCTGTCCTGCCAAAATAGATGAAAACAACGAAGGAGGATCAGAAGAAAAAAATGGAGTTTTCAACAGGCACCATTCTTTTTGCGTTTTTACTTACTCTGTTTGCCGGGCTGTCAACCGGTATCGGCAGTGCTTTGGCTTTTTTAACCAAACAACCGAGCCAGAGGTTTCTTTCGGCAGCCCTTGGTTTTTCAGCCGGTGTAATGATTTATGTCTCCATGATTGAAATTTTTGCTAAAGCAAGGGAGTCGCTGGCGGCCGTCTATGGTGTCAGTAAAGGGTATTTGCTGACGACAATTGCTTTTTTTATCGGGATTGCTCTGATCGGTCTCATTGATAAACTAGTTCCGGAAGCGGAAAATCCGCATGAGCTGCATGATGTTGATGACATGCAGCAGGCTGAAAATAAAGATCAGGCTTTATTGAGAATGGGGATCTTTTCAGCCCTGGCCATTGCCATTCACAACTTTCCTGAGGGACTGGCCACTTTCACCGGAGCACTGCATGATCCTGCCATGGGTATCAGTATTGCTGTCGCCATTGCCATTCACAATATACCGGAAGGTATCGCCGTCTCTGTGCCTGTTTATTATGCCACCGGAAGTAGAAGAAAAGCATTTCAGCTTTCTTTCCTCTCCGGTTTGTCCGAGCCTGCCGGAGCTTTGCTTGGCTACTTACTGTTAAGAACCGTTATTAATGAAGCCATGTTCGGTATCATTTTTGCCATTGTAGCCGGCATTATGGTTTACATTTCACTGGATGAACTGCTGCCGGCTGCGGAAAAATATGGTGAACATCATACTGCCATAGCCGGTCTGATAGCAGGCATGGCCGTCATGGCCCTTAGTTTGCTGCTGTTTGCTTAAAGCAATGGGGTATTTATTTTTTGTTTATTGACTGAACTTGGAATAATGAGTATAACAGTAATAAAGAAGAGGAAAATTTATTAAATAAGCAAAATTAAAATATTTTGCGGTAGGAAGGAGTTATTGGAAATGAAGAAAGTCAAAATAGTGGCTGTGGTTGGTTCACTGCGCCAAGAGTCTTTGAACCGCCAGTTAGCTTTAGCAGCTCAGGAACTGCTGGGGGAAAAGGCTGATTTTGAGCTGCTCGACTACGCAGATCTGCCGTTATTTAATGAAGACATTGAGTTTCCAACACCAGCAGCAGTCAGTCGTGTGCGGGAACAGGTAAATTCTGCTGACGGGGTTTGGTTTTTTACACCTGAATATAATCACTTTTTCCCAGGTGTGCTGAAAAATCTTATTGACTGGCTGTCCCGGCCCATTAGTAAGCAGGAAAGAAAGATGGTTTTGGCCGGAAAGCCTGCTGCTGTCAGCGGTATCAGCACAGGAACGTCCGGCACGCTTTTAGCCCAACACCATTTAGTTGCCTTAATTAGCTCATTAAATATGGATGTTATGAATGTACCGCGTCTGACGATACCAGGCCACCTGCAGCAGGTGGACGAGCACGGAAAGTTAACGCTGACCTCAAGTAAGCGTTATTTGGAGAGACAGGCCACTGCCTTTATCAATTTTATTCAAAAACGCTTGCAGCAGCATGAATAGCAATCAGCCGACAAAAACCAGACTAATAAGTGTGGGTCACTTTTTGGTTTCCGCTAAGCAGTTGATGAATAAGACTGTCTGCAGGTTTTAAGAGAGAGGGGAAATAATGAAATATCTCTTTTTATGCTATCCTGGCTGTACAACCTGCAAAAAGGCCAAGGCGTGGCTGGACAGCAGCAAGGTTGCATATCAGGAAAGAAATATTAAAGAAGAGGAGCCTAGTGAGGCAGAATTGACAGCCTGGTTACAGAAGAGTAGTTATCCCAGTAAAAGGTTTTTCAATACCAGCGGCAGGCTGTATCGAGAATTAGGCCTTAAGGATAAACTGAAGAACATGTCGGAGGCGGAGCAGATCAAGCTGCTGGCCACTGATGGCATGCTTGTCAAAAGACCTATTTTAGTGGGCAAAGATACTGTTCTGGTTGGGTTTAAAGAAACAGAATGGGAGGAGGCGATCAAAGTTTAATTTGGCCGATGAAACTAAAAATTTATTTATTAAAGGAGGCCGAAGTTTAGTGAAAAGACGGATTAAAAATAATGTATACTGGGTAGGTAAAGTTGATTGGGAGCTGCAGCATTTTCACGGCTTTGAATATTCGACCCATAAAGGGTCTACTTATAATGCTTACATAATTGATGAAGAAAAAAAAGTACTGATTGATACTGTCTGGTCTCCTTTTGCCGAAGAGTTTGTAGAAAACCTAGATCAGGAAGTTGGGTTAAGCAGCATCGATTATATTGTGATCAATCATGGAGAGGTTGATCATAGTGGTGCACTGCCTCTTTTAATGAAACATATTCCGGACACACCGATTTACTGCTCAGCCAATGCCGTAAAATCCCTGCGAGGCCAGTATCATCAGGATTGGAATTTTCAAGTGGTAAAGACCGGCGACCGAGTCAGTCTGGGCAATGGTAAGGAGCTTATTTTTGTTGAAATGCCCATGCTGCATTGGCCGGACAGTATGGCGGCTTACCTGACGCAGGATAATATTCTTTTCAGTAATGATGCTTTCGGGCAGCATTTGGCTACGGATCACCTGTTTAATGACCAGGTGGACCAATGTGATCTTTTTAATGAAGCGATTAAATATTATGCCAACATCCTCAATCCCTTCAGTCCCATGTTAAAAAAGAAGCTGGAGGAAATCGCTGCTTTGAACTTGCCAATTGAGATGATTGCCACCAGTCATGGTGTCATCTGGCGGGATAATCCGCGGCAGATTGTGGAGAAGTATGCGCAATGGGCAGATAATTATCAGGAAAATCAGATCACAATTATTTACGATACAATGTGGAACGGTACGAAGCAGCTTGCGGAAAAGATAGCGGCAGGGATACGGGAGGCAGACCAGGAGGTAGTAATCAAAGTTTACCACCTTGCCAAGAGCGATGAGGCTGATTTAATTACTGAGGTTTTTAAGTCAAAAACTGTCGTTCTTGGTTCTCCGACCATCTACAACAGTATGCTGCATTCAATGGCAGGTTTTATTCAGCTGCTCAAGCAGCTGAGATTTAAAGGCAAAAAGGCTGCTGCTTTTGGATGCTATGGTTGGAGCGGCGAAGCGGTGAAGCAAATGACTGAGCTTGTGGAAAAAGCAGGTTTTACCATTATTTCTGAAGGCTTGCGCAGTCAATGGAACCCGGATGAAGGTGCGGAGCAGGCAGCAGTAGGTTTTGGTAAAAACATAGCTACAAGTTAAGGAAGGAGGATAATAATGGACAAGTATGAATGTACCGCCTGTGGGTATATTTACGATCCCGAACTAGGTGATCCTGACAACGGTGTGGAACCCGGCACGTCGTTTGCAGATCTTCCTGATGATTGGCTGTGTCCGCTTTGTGGTGTAGGTAAAGAAGATTTTGAGCTTGTCGAAGAATAGAGCAGCCATAAAAACATTCCCCTGATATTTCCGGGGAATGTTTTTTTAGGCAGTTTGTTTCGTTACACATACAGAGCCAAAATATTACTGCAGTACAGAAGATTACCGGTCAGTTTTAGCCTTCTCGATATAATCCACAAGGTCGCTGACAGTTTTAAAGGTATGCACATCCTCGTCATGGATCGTAATGCGGAAGTTTTGCTCACATTCAATGACAAGCTTGGCCAGGTCAACCGGCTTGATACCGCTGCTGCCGGCTAAGGCTGTTTGTAGTGTGATATCTTCATTGTCAATACCCAAAATTTCGGCGAGAATATCTGTTACCTGTTGTGAGAGCAAGACTTTTCCTCCCTTACACTAGAATGCAGCAATAATGGACTTATCTCTCCGCTGTAAAAAAGATTGAGTCTATGCAGTGCCCTGGTGCAGGCAATGTAGAGCAGGTTTTTATCCTCCTGACTGTGATAATGCTCTTTATCGACATCACAGATAAGTACCGCGTCAAATTCAAGCCCTTTTGACAGATATACCGGTATAACAAAAACGCCTTGTAGATCAACGTCAGCATCATCAGTAATCAATTGGATGGCAAGCAGATCCTTTAGCTGACGGTACAAATTGCGGGCGTCCTGCGCATTTTTACAGAGCAGACCGATCGATTGATAATTACTTTCTCTGCAGGTCCTAATCTCACTGATGATCAAGTCAAGCAGGGCTGTTTGGCTGCCGGCACTGTGCACAGCCGGAGGCTCACCTGTTCTGCCAATACTGTTATGTTTGCAGCCGGGGGAGAGAAATTGTTCGCTAAACTTTAAGATTTCATTGGTGCTGCGAAAACTTTTATCCAGCGTCACCAGGGCTGCTGTTTTCTTAGCCAAAATCTTGCGGATTTGTTCGTAAAGTGTCATATCTTCCTCTTTGCCCATTGTTTGGTTGATATCTCCTAAAACTGTATAGCGGGCATTGGGGAACAAAGCATGCAGGATTTCGAAGTGCAGGGGATAATAATCCTGTGCTTCATCTATTACTACCTGCTTAATCCTGCTGTACTGATTAAATTCTTGTGTTTGTAAATGTAAAAAAGTTAAGGCCAGGGCGTCAGCATATGATAATACATCTTTTTCCAAAGAGGCCTGAGTAAATTTGATAATTTCCGCGATGTCGTCCGGTAATTGTAAGCCCTTTGCCAGCCGATAAAAGTATTGCTCATTACTAAACAGCTTTTTGTAAAGCTCCAGGCAGTCAATTTCAGTAAACCGGCGAATGCTTTTAATTAATGTTGTGCTTTCCTGGATGGATAACATCCGGGCAACTTCTTCTGTTTCGTAAACATGCTCCGGCTGTTCTTTGACAAAATCGGTTAATTTTTGCAGACGGGTTTTGCGCAGTCGGTGTATTTTTTCCAAAAGAAAGCTTTCCAGTTCTTTTAAACGGAGGCTTAACAGCGGTGCTGTATTTCCCTGGAGTACTTTGGCTTTTAGCAATTGCCGGCTGGCGACGATCTTGCCGTCATAATAAATATCGCTAAAATCAATCCACTTACGGGGTATATCCTGAATGAAACGTCTTAGTATGGCGGCAAACTGGCTGGAACCCTTAAACTCCATGCTTTTTTTCTCTAACCGTCTGCCGGCAGTATCATCAGCAGCAAGTATAGATTCAAGGTATTGATTCTTGGTCTGCAGCGGCTTCTTTTGCAAAACTCTGCTTAGCAGTTCTTCAAAAAGGATGGAATTAACATTGCTTTCTCCCAGTTCGGGCAATACACTGGAGATATATTGTTCAAAGATAGTATTGGGGGAGAGAATGACAATATCGTTTGCAGATAATCTTGCTGACAGGCCCTGATACATGAGATAGGCTGCTCTATGCAGTGCCACCGATGTTTTGCCGCTGCCCGCCGCTCCCTGTACCATCAGCAGATCTGTTTCCAGATCACGGATAACCAGATCTTGGTCTTTCTGGATTGTTTCGACGATGGCCTTCATTTTGGCGGAAGTATTTTGGGAGAGAATTCTTCTTAAAAAGTTGTCGATTATCTCAACGTCTGCATCAAAGAAGTACTCCAGTTTCCCTTTTTTTATTTCATATTGACGTTTTAGCGTAACTTCGCCGGTAATCCTGCCTCCGGGTGAGTCATAAAAGGCATCCCCGGTACCAAAGCGGTAAAAGACGCTTGCTATGGGGGACCGCCAGTCATAAACATACATCTCATGGGTCTGTTCATCCATCAGCGATGAATGCCCAATGTAAATCATTTCCGGGTAGTTTTCACCGTCAAATCTAAAGTCAATCCTGGCGAAATATGGTGAATCGAGCATTTTCTTTAAAGCCAAGATTCTGGTAGCTTCCTGTTCAATTAATGCGACCTGATCCGATACCGGCAGTGCATATTGGCTTAATTCCACCAGGTCATGAAAATTGTCTGACGACCAAAGGTTGGAAATAGAGTGAGATGAATTTTCTCTTAGTTCTTTTTTTGCTGCGATGACATCAGCTTGTTTTTCCTTGTTCCGTAATTCAGCAGCCTGCAGCTGAGCCTGTGCAAGGGAGAGAGTCTGCTGCAGCCGCTTGTTTTCAAACTCCTGTTCCAACCGCTTGTCTTCCAATGGAAAAACCTCCTATTTGGTTACTTACATTTATGAGCAAAGTTATAAAGAGCTTTTGCCCGAGAGATGCTGCACCTTATCATACACAGCAGAACCGGTAATTATAAGACTGTTATTAATTTAATTCTGTGGTATAATAAACTTAGGCAGTGTTTATCGGCAGCAGCAGAGATTAGTAAGAGTTTTGGCCCTCTGTGGTTAACAGGGGGTTATTTTGTTGATCATAATAGTTTTGCTTTAGTACCTTTTTCCGGGAAGCATAAAAGAGCAATAAGTAGGAATTATCCTAAAATTTAAGAGTTTCTATTTTATTATTGTAAGAGGTATAGTAGAATATAGTCAAAAAACAAGGAGTAATGTGATGGAGACTGCATTAACAAAGAAGTACGGTTTATTTACAGCCATTGCAATGGTGGTAGGGATTGTTATTGGCAGTGGGGTCTTTTTTAAAGCAGAGGCTGTGCTGAAGGCTACCGGCGGCAACATGCCGTTAGGTATTGCCGCCTGGAGTATCGTGGGACTGATAATGATTGTCTGTTCTTATACTTTTGCGATCATGGCCACCAAATATGAGCGTGTTAATGGTGTTGTAGACTATGCTGAAGCAGCCGTAGGAGAGAAGTACGGTTATTATGTGGGCTGGTTTATGGCAGTCATCTACAACCCTACAATTACTTCCGTGCTGGCCTGGGTTTCTGCCCGTTATACATGCGTGCTGCTGGGTTGGGATATTACAGGTGGTTCCTGTATGACAATTGCCTGTTTTTATCTGATCGGCAGTTATGCTGTCAACGCCCTGTCTCCTGTCATGGCAGGCAAGTTTCAGGTGGCCACTACAATAATAAAACTTATTCCCCTCACGCTGATGGCGGTGGCCGGAACGGTAATTGGTTTGTTAAATGGTATGACCATCAGTAATTTTACCCGCGTGGTTGATGCTGACATCGGTATCGGTGGTGGCTTATTTGCTTCTGTGGTAGCAGTAGCCTTTGCTTATGAAGGGTGGATTATTGCTACCTCCATCAATTCAGAACTTATTGATGCCAAACGGAATTTACCTAAAGCCCTCATCTGGGGTTCACTGATAGTTGTTTTTGTTTACATTTGCTATTATATCGGACTTGCCGGAGCTGTCAGTACAGAGGCACTGATGGCAAGCGGTGAAGCAGGGGCCAAGATGGCGTTTCAAAATATCTTTGGCTCAGTTGGCGGATCATTAATTTTTGTGTTTGTGATAATTTCCTGCCTGGGCACACTAAATGGACTGATGGTTGGCTGTACCCGGGGGCTGTATTCCCTCGCCGCACGGAACAAAGGACCGCTGCCGGAGATTTTCAAGCAGGTGGACAAGGTTACCAATATGCCTACAAATTCCTCAGTTTTCGGTCTGCTGCTGTGTGCCTTTTGGCTGCTCTACTTTTATGGTGCCAATTTAACAAAGCCCTGGTTTGGTCCCTTTGTCTTTGATACTTCTGAGTTACCCATCGTAACTCTGTACGGGGCATATATTCCTATTTTTCTGCTCTTGATGAAGAAGGAGAAGACGCTGCCCCCATTTAAACGTTATGTGATGCCGATACTATCTGTACTGGGCTGCATATTTATGGTTGTTGCTGCCTGTCTGGCGCACGGTCTGGCTGTTGTCTACTATCTCATTGTTTTTGTGGCAATTATGTTAATAGGGGTATATTATCAGGCCGTTCACGAACCAACTGTTGTTCATCCGGATAGTGTACGACAGCAGGCTGAGCATTCAGCTTAACCTAATGCTTAACACTTACACAAAGGTACAAAAAATCCTCCATGCGTTAACGGCATGGAGGATTTTTACTTAACTTTTGAACATAAATAAAATGTTAAGCTGCCGATTTTTGTCTTGACAACGAGGGCTGTTTAGGTGTATAAAAAAGTTAACCGTGGTTAACATATGGCAGAAACTAAGAGTTATTGGAGTGATTCAGTGAGTATTAACGAATCCATGGAAATGTATTTAGAGACGATATATGTTTTGGAAAATATTCATGGTCATGCCCATGTAGTCGATATTGCAGAGCGTTTAGGGGTCTCAAAACCCAGTGTTACGAAAGCTGCTAATTACTTGTCTGACCAGGGGTATGTAACAAAAGAAAAGTACGGGACAATTACACTGACAGACAGGGGGAGAGATGTTTCCAGAGAGATCTACGCCAATCATCAAATGATAGCATTATTTTTAGAACATTCGCTGCGGCTCTCACCGGAGGAAGCCAGTCAAAATGCCTGTAGGATGGAGCATTTTGCCAGTGAAGAAATGTTAGCAGCTATTAAGCGCTACTTAAAGGAGCATAATCTCGAGTGCAGGTATTTACCGCTGTAAAATGTTTAGTGTGTAAAAGCATGATTAGTAACAATAAACATAGGAGCGAGTCGAGTGATGAAAAGAAACGAGAAGGCAGCAGCCAGTTTAGCTGAGGTGCAGCTTAACCGGGAATACGTTATTCACGAGGTTAGAACTAATGACGAAGAGCTAAAAAACTTTTTATTTACTTTAGGCTGTTATGAAGGAGAAAAGGTGACACTGCTCTCAGTACTTAGCGGCAATTATATTATCTCGGTTAAGGACGCCAGATACTGTGTGGATAAGGAGTTAGCGGAAGCGATAATAGTCTGATTTTTTGCCATAAAGTTAGCCGAGGCTAACAAAGTCTTGCAGCTGCTGAAACACATTAATTAATCAGCGTAGTGAATTAGATTCTGATGAGTATGGAGGAAGGCCGATGAAAGTAGCATTAACAGGTAATCCTAATAGTGGGAAAACTACATTATTTAATGCCATTACAGGGAGAGTTGAACGTGTCGGCAACTGGCCAGGCGTAACGATCGAAAAAAAAGAAGGTGTGGTCAAACAGCGCCTGCATCAGGAAAAGAACGAGATTATTGTCGTTGATCTGCCGGGGGCGTATTCAATGTCGCCCTTTACTTCCGAGGAAAGTATCACCAGTGATTTCGTGAAAAATGAAAAGCCAGATGTAATTATTAATATTGTTGATGCTGCCAACTTGCGCCGCAGTCTTTTCTTTACCACGCAGCTGCTGGAGCTGGGGATACCGGTTGTTGTGGCGCTGAATAAAAGCGATTTGCTGAAGAAAAAAGGAATTGTGCTTAATGTAGAACTGCTGGCGAAAAGGTTAGGTTGTCCTGTGGTCAAAACGATAGCAACCGGCGGCAGCAATAGTGGGCTCAAAGAACTCATGGCTGCTGTAGTGGGGGCCAAGGGAAGGCAGCAGACAGCTCCTTTTAATGGCGCCGGAATGCAGCTGACAGATCAAGAAGCAGAAAGGGCAGTTGATAAAAAAAGATTTGCCTTTGTCGATAAAATAGTTGACGAAGTTGAAGAGAAAAAAATCAGCAGTAATGGCCAAACAAAACAGGATGCCGTAGATAAGATTTTAGCTCATCCATGGTTGGGTCTTCCCATTTTTGCACTGGTGATGTGGACAGTATTTTCTATTTCTCAGACACATTTAGGTCCTTTTTTAGCTGATGTTTTTGTGGGTTGGATTGACAGCTTTTATGTCTGGGCAGAAGGGTTGCTGGCTGCAGGAGTTTCCCCTGTATTAAGGGCGATTCTGTTGGACGGCATAATCGGTGGCGTCGGTGCCGTTGTCGGTTTTTTACCACTGATCATGGTATTATTCTTCCTGCTGGCACTGCTTGAAGATTGTGGTTATATGACACGTGTGGCTGTGGTGATGGATAGATTTTTTAAGCGGATTGGCTTATCCGGCAAATCAATAATCCCGATGATTATTGGCACAGGGTGTGCAATTCCGGGTGTCATGGCTGCCAGGACGATAAAAAATGAAAGACAAAGACGCACCACTGTCATGCTGACGCCCTTTATGCCCTGCGGCGCAAAACTGCCTGTCATAGCTTTATTTTCCGGTGTATTTTTTAATCATGCCGCCTGGGTGGGAACATTGATGTATTTCGTGGGTATTGCCATTATTGTGATTGGTGCTTTAATTGTAGTCAGAATTACCGGTGAAAAAAATGTCAGATCAGTATTCATTTTGGAACTGCCCGATTATAAATTCCCCAGTATTAAACGTGCTGCCGTTTCTATGTTTGCCAAGGCAAAAGCCTTTATTATCAAAGCCGGTACAATTATTCTGCTCTGCAATGCCGTGGTGCAAATAATGCAGACATTTAACTGGCAGTTTCAAGTTGTTGCAGAGGGAGCAGAGCATACCAGCATTTTGGCTGGTATTGCCTCGCCGTTTGCCCTCCTGCTGATACCCTTAGGCTTCGGCACCTGGCAGTTGGCGGCCGCAGCAATTACCGGTTTTATTGCTAAAGAAAATGTTGTGGGCACTTTGGCGGTAGTTTATTCCATCACAAATTTTATTGATGTGGAAGAGTTTGCTTTGGTTGGCGGAGCCACAACTGTGGCTGAGGTAATGGGTTTAACCTCTGCTGCCGCCTTGGCATATCTAATGTTTAATTTGTTTACGCCCCCCTGCTTTGCCGCCATCGGTGCCATGAATGCGGAGATGGAGAATAAAAAGTGGTTAGCAAGCGCCCTGCTCTTTCAATTAAGTACAGGATATGTCATGGCCTTTATCACTTATCAGTCCGGAACTTTCCTGACAACAGGCGCCCCGGGAACCGGCTTCCTGCCTGGTCTGATTGTGGTGGCGGCCATCATAGGTACAATGGCCTATCTTGTACGTAAAGGCAATCAAAAGGCAGCGAAAAAACTAGTATTAACTGTATAGGAGAGAACTATGGAAAATTTAATCGTCACCCTGATTATTGTAGTAATTGTTGCGGCGGCTGCAGGTAAAATTATCGTTGAAAAACGTAAGGGAGCCAAATGTATCGGCTGTCCTCACGGTCAGGCCTGCAGCAGTACTGACTGCAGCAGCAGCGATTTTAGTTAAGGCTACTGTTTGTTGAAGCTGTTTCGGTTGAAAACGAAAGGTCTGCTCTTGAAAAAGAGAGCAGACCTTCGTTTTGTTATGCCTGCTTTGATATCTCACGCTGCTGCTTTAAAGCGGGAAAGGTAATTGTTAAATTGCTGACTTACTGGTATGATATAAACATTAATAGTGAGGTAAAAAACTGCTATGAAAAATATAGTCATAGGCATCTTGGCCCATGTAGATGCGGGTAAGACGACATTGGCGGAAAGCTTGCTGTACCTAAGCGGCAGTATCCGTAAACTGGGCAGAGTTGATAAAAAAGATGCTTTTTTAGATAACTTTGAACTGGAAAGAGCAAGGGGTATTACTATTTTTTCTAAACAGGCCATCCTGAAAGCAGCTGAAAAGCAGTTTGTTTTATTGGATACCCCGGGGCATGTAGATTTTTCCACTGAGATGGAAAGAACTCTGCAGGTGCTGGATTATGCAATTTTAGTCATCAGTGGTATAGACGGTGTTCAGGCTCAGACAAAAACTTTATGGCGTTTACTTAACAGGTACCAGATACCCGTTTTTTTATTTATTAATAAGATGGATCTGCAGACAGCTGATCAGGATAAATTACTTAAGGATGTAAAGACACAGTTAAGTGAAAGCTGTGTCGTCTTTGGCCAGCCGCAGGCGGAAGATTTTTATGAGCAGGTGGCTTTGGCTGATGAAGCTTTGCTGGAAGCTTACCTGGAAAGAGGGCAGATCGATAACCTCCATCTCAGGGAAGCAATCAGGGCGCGGCGGCTGTTCCCCTGTTTTTTTGGTTCGGCGTTGAAATTAAAAGGTGTCGAGACTTTACTGCAGGGGATGACTGACTATACTGTTGTGCCAGCTTATCCCCCGGAGTTTGCTGCCAAGGTTTATAAAATCAGCAGGGATGAACAGGGCAACCGCCTGACCCACCTGAAAATAACCGGTGGCAAATTAAAAGTAAAAGATGTTTTGGGTAATGGTGTTTGGGAGGAAAAGGTTAACCAGATCAGGATCTATTCCGGCGAGAGGTATGAAACTGCTCAGGAAGTAGAAGCAGGTATGGTCTGCGCCGTTACAGGACTGACACAAACTAAGCCGGGTGAAGGTTTAGGCACAGAACAGAATTTAGTGCTGCCGCTGCTGGAGCCTGTACTGACTTATCAGATTGTCCTACCGTCAGGCTGTGACCCCAGAGCCATGCTGCCCAAGCTGCGCCAGTTGGAGGAAGAGGAGCCGGCCCTGCAGATCGTCTGGGATGAGCAGCTTCAGGAAATCCGGGTACAGGTGATGGGTGAGATGCAGTGTGAAATACTGCAAAAACTGATCCTGGCCCGCTTTGGCCTTGAGGTCACCTTTGCCGCCGGTAAGATTGTGTATAAAGAGACAATAACCAATGTTGTTGAAGGAGTAGGACATTTCGAGCCTGCAGGGCGTTATGCAGAAGTGCAGCTGTTACTGGAACCGGGAGAGCGGGGAAGCGGCCTGCAGTTTGCAGATAACTGCAGTGATGACCTGCTGGATAAAAAATGGAGGCAGTTAATACTGACGCACCTGCAGGAAAAGGTGCATAAAGGTGTACTCACCGGTTCAGCCATTACAGACATGAAAATTACCTTAACAGCGGGACGGGCGCACAATAAACTTTCAGACGGCGGTGATTTTAGAGAAGCTGTGGATCGTGCCGTTCGTCAGGGACTCATGGAGGCCGAATCTCTTTTGCTGGAACCGTATTATGCTTTTCAGCTGGAGCTGCCTGAACAGATGGCAGGACGGGCGCTGACTGATATTGAGAGAATGTCCGGCACCTGCCGCATTGCGCATCTGACAGAAGAAACAGCGGTCCTTACAGGGACGGCGCCAGTTGTTGAACTAAGGCACTATCAGCAGGAGGTGCAGGCTTATACCGGTGGCCGCGGCAGACTCTACTGCAGTATGCAGGGTTATGATGCCTGTCATAATCCTGATGAGGTTATAGAAAGGATAGGCTACGATGCTGAGCAGGACACGGCTAATCCTACGGGTTCTGTCTTTTATGAACATGGCAGTAGTTTGGTTGTGCCTTGGGATAAAGTAAAAGATTATATGCATGGGGAAAGTGTGCTGCAGTCCCGGCCAAATGTTCCATCTTTAACGGCAGCCGCAAAAACGGCGTATCAAGGGCAGAATTGGTTGGAGCCGGAGGAGGTTGATAAGATCCTCCAGCAAACTTATTTTGCTAACCAAGGCAAAAGCAGCCAGGGACAAAAACGCAGGCCTGCTGCAGAAAACGGCAGCAAAACAAATGAGATCATGAGGGCAGAAAAAGCAGATAAAGCAGAATATCTTCTGGTAGATGGCTATAATATTATCTTTGCCTGGGATGAATTAAGGGAGCTGGCCGCAGATAATCTGGATGCGGCCAGGGCAAAACTGCTTGATTATTTAAGTAAGTATCAAAACGTCCGCAAAAATATAATTCTTGTCGTCTTCGATGCCTACCGTGTGCCGAGGCAGACTGAGGAAATCATCGATCATGATGAACTCCGGGTGATTTTTACCAGAGAAAATCAAACAGCAGATCAATATATTGAAAAGTTCGCCCGTGAGAACCAGGAGAAATATGAGATAACTGTGGCTACTTCAGACAGTCTGGAGCAGATGATTATCCGCGGTGACGGTTGCACCGTAATCTCCGCCGCCGAGCTGAAAGAAGAAATAGACAGCACTAATGTGAGAGTTATGCAGGTGTATCGGGAAAAGCAGGTCAGCAAACCAAATCGGTTAAAAGATGTACTGTCAGAAACAAGCCAACAGCAAATGGCAGAGTTTATAGGAGACCAGGGTGAAGCAGAAGAGTAGCCTTTAATTATCTTGTTATATTACAAGTCATGGCAAAAAGTGAAAATAAATGGTAGGTTGTAGCAGGAAATGTTAATAAAAGCACGAACCTTATGATTGTAAACACAGGGAAACCTGTAATTTATCATTTGGAGGTGCTGTTTTGAGCGGGTTGTATAGAAAGCAAAGGTGGTTATTGCTGCTGGTTTGTGTGCTGCTGTTGTCTTTTTGTGGGGCAGCGTATGCCGCAAATCTTGAGATCAGTGGTGATCCCTTAATGCTGCGTGCTGAGAACGATGGTACAGTTAGTGCATATCGTTGGGAAGGGGATCACTGGCAGCATCAGTATTACGGTGAAAACTGGTGGGGGTCAGTTTTAGTTTTAGATGGTGATAGTGAGACTAAACGCATTTTCAGCAGCTACAGTGACGATTTTTTTGACGACATAGATGAAAAATTTCAACCTGTTTCTCATGATAAGCCGAATGATTGGACAATCGTTACAGTTTATAACGCAGGGGATTCAGGGGTACAGATTACACAAACCATATCGTATACCAACGGCAATTCTTATTACCGGAAAAGCTGGACAATAAAGAATAACAGCGATGAGCAAACCTTCAATAATCTGCGTTTCCTTCACGGCGGTGATGCCTATTTTGCCGGCGATGATAGATCAGAAGGACACTGGGATCCAGGTCTCAGAATGGTTTATCTGACTAATGAAAACATGGGGATCACCGGGATTATGGGGTTCTACGGTGCTTCTTCTACACCGGCAGATCATTATTTTGAAGGTTACTATAGTGATGTAAAGGACCATATGGAGAATGGTCAACTGCCTGATACTGTACATTCCAGCTACATAGATTCCGGTTACGCACTTCAGTGGAACCGTGACAGTCTGGCTCCCGGGGAAAGCTGGAACATTGTCAGCTACGAGAAATGGACAGAAGCTGGTTATGTACAGGTACTGGCACCATCCAACGGTGAAGGTGAACCAGGCCAAAAGGTCCGGTATGAGTTTACCGTTGCCAATGAACAGAGTGAAGAAGTTACCTACAACCTGGATGCTGTTTCTTCAGCCGGCTGGGAGGTTCAGCTTGCCAACACCGCTCTGACCATTGCAGCAGGTGGGTCTGCCACAGTGGAGGTAGAAGTAACTGTGCCGGACGATGCAGAGGTAGACACCGTGGATACATTAACTGTGACAGCCACGGCTGCAGACGATGAGACCATTAGCAACTCCGATAGTGTGACAACGAAAGTCATACCCTTAACAGCAGGCTCCTTAACGGTAACAATTGAGCCATCTGAAGCTGTTGCTGCCGGGGCCCAGTGGAGACGGACAGGAACAGCAACCTGGTTTGACAGCGGGGCAACTGAAGAAGGTATTCCTGTAGGCAGCTATACAATAGAGTTTAAAACCATTGATAATTACGTGAAACCTGCTGATCTTCAGGTAAACATTGTTCATGTTCATAATACGGCAACAGCCACTTACAACGCTTCTGTGGTACCTGTAAGTGGGATCAGCTTAAATAAGACCCAGGTCACACTGACAGAGGGCGGTAATCCAGTTACTTTAGTAGCCACCGTACAGCCCGCTAATGCTACGAATAAAAATCTTAACTGGACATCAAGCGATGAAAGTGTTGCCAAAGTGGATGCTTTTGGGAAGGTTACCCCCTTGGCGGCAGGAACTGCAATCATAACTGTGCGGACAGTGGATGGGAACTTGACAGCTACCTGTACAGTTGATGTTAATGCTGCTTCGGAACTGCCGCGCACTGCTGGGC
>FZPS01000169.1_pt47 | contig 56988 bp, 57 predicted proteins | sample 1817821 | NCBI WGS metagenome assembly FZPS01 (sample SAMEA104158645, study PRJEB21678) | metagenome | place: Germany | collected 2015-04-21 | reverse complement strand
GTCGGAGATCGCCGCGCTCAGCTTCGCTTCACTCGCGATGACAGTATGGATATGGGAGGTTAGAGGTGGGAATATAAGAAGGGCTTTGAGGTCGGAGATTGCCACGCTACACTTCGTTCGCTCGTAATGACAGCATGGATGCGAGAAGTCAGAGGTGAAAAGTTGAAAAAAGACTGCCAGTTTGGCAGTCTGATTCTTTCGGTCAGGTTTATCTTAGCCTCGTTTTTTTGCAAGCAATCCTTTTGCCTTTTCCACAATGTTTTCAGCAGTAAGTCCATACATGGGCAGCAGATCGGCAGGCTTTCCGGATTTTCCGAACTGATCCTCAATGCCCACCATGTCCATGGGTACCGGATGGTTCCTTACAACCACCTCGGCAACTGCACTTCCCAGTCCGCCATGGATATTGTGCTCCTCGCAGGTGAGGATGGCGCCGGTTTCCCTGGCGGCGGCAACAATCAGGTCCACATCTATGGGCTTAATGGTATGGATATCGATAACCCGTGCCGAGACACCCTGTTCATCAAGGGTTTTTGCCGCCGTTAAGGCCATGTCAAGCATCAAACCGGTAGCAATGATGGTTATATCATTTCCCTGTTTCACTGTCACACCCTTGCCAATCTCAAAGGTGGCATCCTCCGGATAGACCACCGGAACGTCCAGTCTTCCAAGCCTCAGATAGACAGGACCATTGATTTTGGCCGCCTGTTTGACCAGGGCAGTTGTTGATACCCCATCTGCCGGTGAAATCACAGTCATGTTGGGTATGGAACGCATCAGCGCCAGATCTTCAATGGCCTGGTGGGAAGCACCGTCCTCTCCCACTGAAATACCCGCATGGGTCGCTCCAATCTTTACATTCAAATTGGGATAACATATTGAATTGCGTATCTGATCAAAGGCTCTGCCCGCAGCAAATATCGCAAAGGTACTGGCAAACACTGTTTTCCCGCAGCTAGCCAACCCGGCGGCCACAGCCATCATATTACTTTCAGCTATCCCGATATTGAGGTGTCTGTCGGGATATTCGTTCTTGAAAAAATCGGTTCTTGTGGATTTGGACAGGTCCGAATCCAAAACAACTATATTTTCATCACTGCCGATTTCGGCCAGCGCCTTTCCATAGGCTACGCGTGTTGCTATTTTTTCTGCCATGGCTATATTCCTCCAAGCTAGTTTTATTATGTTCCTGAGCCGGGGTAAAGAAGAAAAAGGCTCATTCCAGGGATGCAAGGCAGGCATCCAGCTCATCAAAGGCCTGTTGCGCCTGCTCTTTCTTAGGCGCGGAGCCATGCCAACCCGCCTGGTTTTCCATATAAGAAACACCCTTACCCTTAATTGAACGGGCAACAATCACGGTCGGCTTTCCCTTAAAGTTCTCTGCGTGTTTCACAGCCTCTTCTATCTGGTTGAAATCATGGGCATCTATGGATATGACCTCCCATCCAAAGGCCTTGAATTTATCGCCTATGGGTTCGGGATTCATCACCTCGGTAATCTTTCCGTCAATTTGAAGGCCATTATAATCCACAAAGGCAGTGAGATTGTCCAGTTTGTAATGGGCAGCGCACATGGCCGCCTCCCAGACCTCCCCTTCCTCCAGTTCGCCGTCCCCCAGCATAACATATACCCGGTAGTCTTTTTTATCCAGTTTTCCAGCCATACCCATCCCCACTGCTGCAGAAAAGCCCTGGCCAAGAGAGCCGGTGGACATGTCCACACCGGGAACCGTATTCATATTGGGATGACCTTCAAGATAGCTTGATACCTGCCTGAAACCGGATAAGTCCTCCACAGGGAAGAAGCCCCTGTGGGCAAGGGTTGAATAAAGAGCTGGAGAACAGTGTCCCTTTGACATCACAAACCGATCCCTGTCAGGGTTTTTCGGGTTTTTGGGATCAATATTCATCTTCTCAAAGAAAAGATAGGCCATAATGTCGGCAATGGAAAGAGATCCGCCCGGATGACCGCTGCCTGCAGAAGCAACAGCAGTTATGACACCTTTTCTGATATTGGTGGCGATTCTCTTCAGGTTGAGAACAGCATGTGCATCCATTTCTTGTGTCTCCTTTTCCTAAGTCTTTTTTATTGTCCAATTTAGTATATAACATGGGCAGTCTGCCCGTAAAGTGACTTGATAAAATATTATCAATAACCACTTATTCTACTTTTCTTCAGGGTGGAGTGGTTCAAAACCTTCACCCAAAACTTCTCTGACATCGCTTAAAAAAACAAAGGCATTTGGGTCACATTGTTTCACGATCTCCTTAACCGTGGGCATCTCCTGCTTTTTTATAACACATAACAGAACAGTTTTGTCCGCCCCGCTATACATACCAATTCCCTTCAAACCTGTGACGCCCCTGTCCACATCCATCATAAGGCGCCTGGATATCTCTTCAGATTTCTCGGATATGATCATCAGGCTTTTTGCAAAATGAAAGCCTTCAATATAGGTATCGATGGTCTTAGTGGAGATATACAGGCTGATGGAAGCATAGAGCCCAAGCTTAACACTTCTGAAGACCAAAGTCGCAAGCAAAATTACACAGCCGTCCAGAATCAGCAGAAGTTCGCCAAGGGATCTGCGCGGAAAAACCTTTTTTAATAGTGCAGCCGCCAGATCAGTTCCACCGGTAGTGGCCCCTTCTTTAAGAACCATTCCAAGACCAAAACCCATGATGAGACCCCCTACAAGGGCATTCAGAAGCAGGTCGGGAACGGCCATGGAACTGTCAAACCGAATCAGATAATCATTGACCAGATTCTCGGTGAAGGGCGCTGTGATATCTACCATGACCGAAAGAAGAATTGCCCCAAAGAGGGAACGAATGACGAACCCTTTCCCTTTGCTCTTAAACCCTCCCAAGAATAAGGGAATATTAAACACAAGCATCAGAACACCCACCGGAATTACCTTGTTGAAAACATAATACACAACGGTTGACAGACCAGAGATGCCTCCCGGAGCCAGCTTGAATGGTATCAGGAATACATTCATGGCAAATGTCATCACCAGACATCCCAGTGCGATGAGGAGCCAGGGCCTAGTCTTTTCAATGGAAAACCTGCTCATATGCCATTCCCCTTATGAATACTATCATTTCACCGAAATAGTAATTACATGCAGAGATTTTTCAGATGTTAGAATTGCAAATCTTTCTGCTGTAAAGATAAAAAACCGGGTTTAAACCCGATTTTCTATTTGATTCCGTATTTCTTCTTAAACTTATCAACACGCCCACCGGTATCTACAAGCTTTTGCTTCCCAGTAAAGAAAGGATGGCACTGGGAGCAGATTTCAACACGCAGCTCCGGTTTTGTAGAACCTGTCTCAAAGGTCTCGCCACATGCACAACGAACAGTGGCATTTGTATACTTCGGATGGATACCTTCCCGCATGGTCTTTCACCTCGCTCACATCTTGCTTCTTTATCGAAACCATAATCGTAACGACTCTTGAAAAAAGCGCCGAATGATATTTTACCACATCATCTGAGGGATTGCAAGCAGCCTTTATGGCTAAAATTCATGCGTCCCATGCCCCCAGTAGTACATGATTCCGAATAAGCCTATTTATAGGGATCGTAGTTGTTATTCTCCTTCTGCAGTAGGGCGGTATTTATGCCATTAACAAACTCCGAGTTTGTCTTTGTCTTTATGAGCCTGCTGATGATAAGTTCAGTTACCTCGGCAGTACCAAGATTGCTCATAGCCTTCCTGATGGTCCAGATACCATCCAGCTCGCGCTGCGAGAGCAGAAGCTCTTCCCGCCTGGTTCCCGAACGATTGATGTCGATGGCCGGGAAGATTCGTTTCTCGGAAAGCTTCCTGTCAAGATGGAGTTCCAGATTACCGGTTCCCTTAAACTCTTCATAGATGACATCATCCATACGGCTGCCAGTGTCTATGAGAGCTGTAGCTATAATGGTCAGGCTACCCCCATGTTCAATATTTCTGGCAGCACCGAAGAAACGCTTGGGTTTGTGCAGTGCCCCGGGATCCAGTCCGCCTGAAAGGGTTCGGCCTGTAGGCGGGATGGTCAGGTTATAAGCCCTGGCAAGACGCGTAATACTGTCGAGAAGAATAACCACATCCCGCTTCTGCTCAACCAGTCTTTGAGCTCTCTCCAAAACCATTTCAGCAACTTTGATATGATGCTCCGGCAGTTCATCAAAGGTGGAGTAAATCACATCTCCATTTATGGAACGCTGCATATCGGTTACTTCTTCAGGGCGCTCATCTATCAAGAGAACAATTACTTCTATCTCGGGATACTTAAGAGTGATGGCGTTTGCTATCTTTTTAAGCAAAATGGTTTTTCCTGCTTTAGGGGGAGAAACGATAAGCCCACGCTGGCCTTTGCCAATGGGAGCAATCAGATCGATCAAGCGGGTAGAAAGCTCCTTGGGGTCGGACTCCAAAGTGATCCTCTCATTGGGATAAATCGGGGTAAGCTGATCGAAGGATCTTCTTTTGAGGGCGACTTCCGGAGAATCACCATTAACCGAGGTAACGTATAATAAGGCCTGAAACTTTTCCCCGTCCTTCTGAATACGTCCCTTGCCTACTATCTTATCTCCGGTTTTCAAATTGAAGCGCCTGATCTGGGAAGGAGAAACATAGATATCTTTGGGCCCGGACAAATAATTATGACCCCTTAAAAAGCCATATCCGTCTGGGAGAACTTCCAGAATTCCCGTTACAGGATTATCACTTTCCAGCCTGGAGAGATCCTTGGACTTGCCTATCCTGATATAGCGGCTTTCTCTTACCGTTTCGCTGTCGCTAGCGCTTTCTTCCTTGTCTTTTTCAGTCTCTGTGATTTCCTCCACGGAATCGGTCTCGGCTTTTGCCTGAGATTCTGCGTCAGACAGGGAATCATCAGCATCAGGGGAGAATCCTTCAACAGAAGGTTCTTGTGTAAGGTCTTTAGCAATCGCTGCGCCGGAATCTGTCTTCTCTGTGTCCCCGGCTCTTTTGATATGAATCCGTGAAGACCGTTTAGATACTTTTTCTTCATCCTTGGCGTCAATATTGCCCCTATTTTCTTGGGCTGATATGTCTTTCTCTACGGAAGAGATGGTAGGTATAACTGATTCTTGAGATGGATAATCAGCTTCAGTTCCTGACTTAACCGATGATTGAGTCGATGCCTCAGTTGAAACAGGTTGATCAACTGTGCCTTTTTCATCCCCGTCAGTTCGGATTTTCCTTGGCCTGCCCCGACGCCTTTTTGGGGCTTCTGCTGTAGGCTCAGACTCTCGGGCCCTCTTCTCATCGGTATCGGCCTGTTCATCCTCATCGGCTTTAGCAGCCAAAGACATCTTTTTCTCTTTTTGAAGATCGAGTTTATTGTCTTTTGCCGAGTCGATGATATAATCAATCAGCTGACCCTTGCGATACTTGTAAATGCTTTTCAAACCTAGCATTTTAGCGATATAACGCAAGTCCCCAAGCGACTTCTTCTCGAGAATGGATCTGTCTTCCATAAAACACCGCCTTATAATATTAACAATATTATATGTTGAATTTATTTAAAGGATTGCGTTTCAAAAAGGCTCAAAATTTATAAAAGATAAGCTGATAATTGTTACATTCTATTCCTGCATGATAATACTCATTCTTATCCGGGAAATATCTCAAGAGCTGAACACACTTGACTGCTTTAATATATCAGCACCATACACAATTTGTCAAGCCCAGATGCCATGGATACTTCGCTATTATAAGCCCTTAGACCGAAAGAATCCGGATCAGCCTGCCAATTAGTTATAAACGGAACAGATATTAGTATTGCCGATTTTTCATTCTGTGATGTCAAGTTCCAGGCCATTATCCATGGCAAACTGCTTAACTTTCTCCAGGACGGGATCGCTTTCTGACGCATCCTGCTCAATCAGCCCCATCTCTTCCTCATCCTTCACCTTAACAGTCATGGATATGCCGGTTACCTTAAGAAGAGCCTCCCCTATAGTCTCAAGGCTTTCACTCCTGCACAGGATATTCTTTTTAAACTGTTCATCACGCCCGATCACTACAACAGCTGTTGAGCCGTCCACCAAAATACAACGGGTGTCCTGAAGATAAACATACACCTTCATATTGCCTGTTGAGCGCAGATATTCAAGAACCTTGGCCCACTCTTTCAGATCATTATGGGAAAAAGCGTCTGCTGGTTTTTTTATATCAGTATTATGCTCTTTTTCGGACCTCCCAGAAACCTGCGGCCCCGGCTGAACCGGAATGCTGTCAGAGGTATGGACTTTCTCTTTAACAGGCGGGGTTTTTTGAATCCTTACCTGATCCGGTATCCCGCCCAGTTTCTTCTCCAGGTCGCTCATCCTTGTTTCCAGAAGCTTAATCCTTTCGAATATGTCGGCACCATTGAGGCTTCTGGTGCAAAGTCTCACAACCGTGACCTCCATCAGCACACGTTGGTTCTCCGACCATTTCAGCTTACTTTCGGCTTCAGAGAGCTCCCTGATCATGCTGACAGTTTCCTCATAACTGATTTTCTCGGCCACTTTTTTCAGGTGTTCCAGACCCACTTCATCGGTATCAACAAGTTTCAATGCATCACCGCCGGTTTTTAGCAGCATGAGATCGCGAAACCAACCCACGAGCTGTCCGCAAAGGGGTGCAAGATCCCTTCCCCCGGACAGCGCCTGGTCGATCTGTGACAAAGCTCCCGGGATGTCCCGATCCACCAGGGCTTCGGCTAATGAATCAATCATCTCCAGGGCGGTTAAACCCGAAACGGTTACTACAACATCCCTGGTGATTTTCTTCGTACCCATGGCAATACACTGATCCAAAAGGCTGATGGCATCCCGCATCCCGCCTTGGGCAAGACGGGCAATCATTGAGAGGGCGGAAGGCTCATAAGCTACGCCTGCATCCTTTGCAATCATCTCCAGCCTTTGGCTAATGCCTTCTATTGATATCCTTTTGAAGTCAAATCTCTGGCAACGGGACAGGATGGTTGCCGGAAGCTTGTGGGGCTCGGTGGTTGCCAGGACGAAAATAACGCTTTCAGGGGGTTCTTCAAGAGTTTTTAAAAGGGCATTGAATGCACCGGTGGACAGCATGTGAACCTCGTCAATAATATAGACCTTGTAACGTGTAACTGCCGGCACATACATTACAGCTTCCTTGATCTGGCGGACGTCATCCACGCCGTTATTGGATGCAGCATCTATCTCAATCACATCTATGATGGATCCGTCAAGAATGCCCCTGCAGATCTCACATTTGTTGCAGGGATTGCCGTCAACAGGCTCAAGACAATTGACAGCACGTGCCAGTATCTTTGCCAATGTAGTCTTCCCCGTCCCCCGTGTTCCGCAGAAGAGATAGGCGTGACTGGCAGAATTGGTCTTGATGCTGTTTTTAAGAGTATCAACAATATGGCGCTGTTCAACAACGTCATCAAAGGAAAGGGGTCTCCATTTTCTGTATAATGCCAAATGCGCCATGGCTTCACCATTCACTCCCATCCTGGATACTGCTATACCTTTCATTATAACACAGTAATGGCCAGGGGATGTCAAGGGTAATCATCCATAAACAAAAACGAAGCCAAAAGGCTTCGTAAGTGTCAATATAAACCGTGCACCTGCCTTTGACAATGCAAATACAAGCGTACCATGTGCATCGTACTCGGACCAGGCAGGCTTGCGGCACACCTGGTTGACCGCTTACCGCTGCTTCCTCCCGGACCTGACGGAGTTCACAGTTCCAAGTTGCGCAAGACCCGATCTTCATTGTACTTTGACACATAACTGGCCTTACATTTGCATGCCGGGGGCAGGATTTCAACTCCGCTATAGCGGATTGCGGATACAGGGCACCGCTACCTCCCCGTCTAGCACGGTAATGTTCATTATATAGTATTTCAACATTGGCCGCAAGGCTCAATTATTGGGGCTATTGAGCCTGATCCCGCTTTCTTATTTCAGTACGTCGGATCTTGCCGCTGATGGTCTTGGGCAGCTCCTCGACAAACTCAATAATTCGCGGATACTTATAGGGAGCCGTATTCTTCTTGACATAGTCCTGGATCTCTTTTGCCAGGGCATCCGATGGCTCATACCCTCTGGCCAGCACAATGGTTGCCTTAACCACCTGTCCTCTCAGGGGATCAGGAACGCCTGTTACAGCGCACTCCAGAACCGAAGGATGCTCCATGATAACACTTTCCACCTCAAAGGGGCCTATTCTGTAGCCCGAGGATTTGATGATATCATCGGTTCTTCCCACGTAGAAGTAGTAGCCGTCCTCATCCCTCCAGGCGGTATCTCCCGTATGGTAGAGTCCATCCCGGATGGCACGGGCTGTCAGCTCCTCATTGCGATAGTATTCCATCATCAAGCCTGTGGGTTTATCAGGATCAAGCCTCAGAACTATTTCACCAACCTCACCGGGACTGACGCTGTCGCCGGCTTCATCGACCAGATCCACTGAATATGCAGGAGAGGGTCTTCCCATAGATCCGAGCCGGGGTTCCATCCAGGTGGTGGTGGCCAGTACGAGAGTTGTCTCTGTCTGCCCAAACCCTTCCTTCAGCTTGATTCCGGTCTGTTCTTTGAACCTCTTGTATACCTCAGGGTTCAGAGCCTCCCCGGCAGTGGTGCAGTATTGCAGGGATGATAAATCGTACCTGGAAAGATCCTCCTTAATCAGAAAACGGTAAATGGTAGGCGGTGCACAAAATGTTGTTACCTTGTATTTGCTCATCTTCTTGAGCATATCATCTGCGTTGAATTTTTCAAAATCAAAGGTAAAAATGGCCGCCTCTGCTATCCATTGTCCATAAAGCTTTCCCCATACCGCTTTCCCCCAGCCTGTTTCAGACACGGTAAAGTGCAGGCCGTTGGGGTCAACATTGTGCCAATAAACTGCGGTGGGTATATGGGCAAGTGCGTAATAGTGGTTATGAGCTACCATCTTGGGCATACCGGTAGTTCCGGATGAGAAATACATCAGCATGATCTCATCGGCTTTGGGTCTGTCGTCTCCCGTGGGCGGCGAGAACGGCAGTGCCTGGCTTACACCCTCTTCATAACTCAGCCAGCCCTCCTTCTTCGCCCTGACCAATATCTTGATTTTCAGAGTTTCGGTCTCCGGCTGTGCTTCATCCACCAAATCGGCAATATCCCCATCCGGGGTACAAACCACTGCTTTTACGCTTGCCGAGTTTACGCGGTATATGATATCCATAGTCATAAGCTGGTTGGTTGCAGGAATAGCGATGGCTCCCAGCTTGTGCAGAGCGACAATGCAATACCAGAATTCATAGTGCCTTCTGAGGATCAGCATGACCGCATCGCCTTTTTTAATACCAAGGCTCTGAAAGTATGATGCAGTCCGATCGCTTTCCTCCTTCATTTCTCTGAAGGTGATGAACCTTTCCTCTCCATTTTCGTTGCACCAGACCATGGCCAGCTTGTCAGGGTTCTCCCTGGCTATCCTGTCCACGATATCATAACCGAAATTAAAGTTCGGATCCCTTCTGTAGCCAACACTTTCTATATTGCCTTCCGGGTCAAGTTGTTCGATGACATATTCCTTATAAAGCCTTCCCATCAGTCCATCCTCCCATCAAAGTCCTTGATGACTATAGCTAAAAAGGTACAGTCACGGCCTCCGGTAGCCACCATGCCATGTTTGTTGGAACTGTCATAGTAGACAGAATCTCCTTCATTCATGATGAATTCGTGGTCATCAATCCTGACCCTGAGAGAACCGGAGAGTATATGGTCAAACTCCTGTCCCTTGTGGCTGCTGAGAAGTATTTCCCCCTTGTCCGCCTTTTCATCATAGGGTGCCTCGACCAAAAAAGGTTCCGCCAGGCGGTTTTTAAAGAGGTAGGCCAGGCTGTGGTATTTAAAGCCCTTACGTCTTTCGATTGGAAGTCCGCGGCCTTTTTTGACATGAGTGTAAACCGTAAGTCTGGGACTGGATCCGGCAATCAGATCACTGATATCCAGACCGAAACGGGAAGCGGCCTTATAAAGAAATGTAAAAGGGAAATCCCGCTTCCCCGATTCATATTCAAGGTATTCGGATTCTGACGTTTCGAGAAGCTTGGCCATTTCTGCCACTGATATTTCCAGATCCTCACGCATACCCCGTATTCGTTGTGCTATGCCCTGAATCTTATCGTCCATTTTTCGTTCCCTCCTCAGTTTGGTTCAGCCCATGTTCCTCGAGGGTTGGGCGTTTTATACAAGCATATATGAATTTCAAAAGATTGGCAATTACCTAAGGATTTTTTCAGTCACCATGCTTAATGCGCTTGATAACCTTGAGCCGGCTGAATTCTTCCCTGTCCTTCTCCTCAAGTACATTCACAATATTTCTGGTGGCCTCTTCGTATCTGGGGATCATGATATTCTTCAGGGCGTTGGTTCTCTTCTGGGTTCTTCTGATATTGGTAGCCAGACGATATACTGCATTTTCTATCTCTGCCAGCTCTGCGGCAAGATGCTTTACCTTCTCAAATTTCTCCCGGGCCGTATCCAGTGTGGAGTTAGTCATGCGAAATCCGTATCTGGGCTGCAGATCGGTATCCTTCAAATGCACAGTGGGAATATCCACACCCATGACACTATGTTCCCTGATCTCTATGCGATTCTCTTCCGGAACAGCATATCCTATCTGCTCCACCACAGAGATACCCATGGTGACATTGGCCATCTGAAGGGCATGATATGCCTTTTGGAAGGTATCCTGCATTTCATCCTGAAGCTTCCTTGCTTTATCAACCAGGTTCATCATTTCCCGGACAAGTATATTCCGCTTTTTGTCCAACAGCTCATAACCCTGGCGACAAAGATCCAGGGTGCTTTTAGCTATGATAAGGTTGCCCTTGGTGGGAAAAAGCTTCATATCCATTGCTTAAACCTGCTTTCACTCTCTTCAGGATCCACCTGGTACTTTTCAACCATTTCAGGTGAAAGCCTGTCAAGCTCCTCACGGGGAAGCAGACCCAAAAGGAGCCATCCAAGATCCAGAGTTTGTATGATATCCCTGTCTTCATTGAACTCCTGGGATATGAATTGTGTCTCAAAGGCTCGGCCAAAGCGCATATATTTCTTATCCAAATCACTCAATTCGTCCTCACCGATAACCGAAGCCAGTGCCCGGACCTCCTGGACCTTCGCATAGGCGGCAAATAGCTGGTTTGCCAGTCCTGGATGATCCTCCCGGGTATAGCCTTTACCGATACCGTCCTTCATAAGCCGTGACAGGGAAGGCAGCACACTCACCGGCGGGTACACACCCCTTGATGCAAGCCCGCGATCCAATACAATCTGTCCCTCTGTGATATAACCCGTAAGATCCGGGATGGGATGGGTTATGTCATCATTGGGCATGGTGAGGATCGGAATCTGAGTAATGGATCCTTCCCTTCCCTTAATCATGCCAGCACGCTCATAAATGGAAGCCAGATCACTGTAAAGGTAGCCCGGATAACCCTTCCTGGAGGGTATTTCACCCTTTGAAGACGAGATCTCACGAAGGGCTTCCGCATAGGAGGACATATCGGTGAGAATTACCAGAACATGCATGTCCTTTTCAAAGGCAAGATACTCCGCAGCAGTTAAGGCGCATCTTGGAGTAACGATACGCTCCACAACCGGATCATTGGCCAGGTTCAAAAACATGACCACACGATCCAGCACGCCGCTGCTTCTGAAGCTGTTCCTGAAATAATCAGCAACATCATGCTTGACCCCCATGGCAGCAAAAACAATGGCAAAATTATGATCGTTTTCGTCCGCAATCCTGGCCTGACGCACGATCTGAACCGCCAGTTGGTTGTGGGGAAGCCCGCTGCCTGAAAAAATGGGCAGCTTTTGCCCTCGGATCAATGTGGCAAGGCCGTCGATGGTAGATATGCCTGTCTGTATATAATCCCTGGGGTATTCCCTCTCAACAGGGTTAATTGGTTGTCCGTTAACATCCCAATATTTTTCGGGATAAACTTCGCCTAGTCCGTCCACAGGCCGGCCCACTCCATCAAGTACCCTGCCCAGAATCTCTTTAGAAAGAGGTATCTTCAGTGGTTCTCCCAACAATCTGGTTCGGGCATTGGTCAGGGAGATGCCGTGGGTTCCCTCAAACACCTGTATAACACAAATATCTCCGCTGATGTCGATGATCCGCCCCAAACGTTTTTCCTTATCAACAGTGATCTCAACCATTTCCTCAAAGGATGGATCCTTAACACCCTCAAGCACCACAAGAGGACCGGATATCTCTTTAAGGCCCAAATATTCAAGGCTCATGCATACCTCCTCCTTTCAGTGCCCCTGTAGCTCTCTTCTATATCGGAGAGCATGGAATCGATGCGTGAATTCAGCGTTTCAAACGCCTCCATATCCTGGTTGGAGATGGTATATTTGATCTTGACTACCTCTTCAAACACACCAGTCCTCGTAATAACCGACACGGGAATTCCTTTTGAAACCAGCCTCGCAGCCTGATCATGGAGGTGAAGCACGCTCTTCATCATATGGTACTGCTTTTTGACAGGAACATAGGTATCCTGCTCATGATAGGCATTCTGTTGCAGGAAGCCCTGTCTTATGACCCGGGCGGATTCCAGAATAAGCTTTTGCTCATCGGGAAGGATATCGCTTCCAATCAGTTTGACAATCTCAAGAAGTTTACCCTCTTCCTGAAGTATCCGGCTCAGCCTTTCGCGTTTCTCCATGAAATCAGGAGCCGTGTTCCCAGTATACCAATCCCGAAGGTCTTCAGTATATTCGCTATAGCTGTCCATCCAATTGATGGCAGGATAGTGACGGGTATAGGCCAGAGATTTATCCAGCGCCCAAAAACAGCGGATAAACCTTTTTGTGTTCTGTGTAACAGGCTCGGAGAAGTCGCCTCCCTGCGGTGATACAGCACCAATGATGGATACGGAGCCCTTCTCTTCCCCCAGGGTTTCAATCATTCCCGCTCTTTCATAGAACTCTGAAAGCCGGGAGGGTAAGTAGGCCGGGAATCCTTCCTCTGCAGGCATTTCCTCAAGCCTTCCTGAAATCTCCCTCAGTGCTTCAGCCCATCTGGAGGTGGAATCGGCCATAAGTGCCACATGGTAGCCCATATCCCTGTAATACTCGGCCAGGGTAATACCTGTGTAAATAGAGGCTTCCCTTGCTGCCACCGGCATGTTTGATGTGTTGGCGATGAGTACGGTTCTTTCCATCAGAGGTCTGTTATTTCTTGGATCTATCAGGTTCGGAAAGTCCTCCAAAACCTGGGTTATCTCATTTCCCCGTTCGCCGCAGCCCACATAGACTATGATGTCGGCATTGGACCATTTGGCCAGCTGGTGCTGGGTAAGGGTCTTTCCTGTTCCGAAGCCTCCCGGGATGGCAGCAGTCCCTCCCTTGGCCAGGGGAAACAGGCTGTCTATGACACGCTGTCCGGTAATAAGAGGCTCATTCATCGGCAGCCTTCTTTTATAAGGCCTGGGGGTACGAACCGGCCATTCCTGAACCAGGGTCAGGTCATGGGGCGTCTTTCCCTTTCTTATACGGACAATGGTCTTGGTGATAGGATACTTGCCATCATTGGCCGCATATTCCACCACCCCATCAATATTCGGGGGCACCATGACATGATGAACCACCGATGGCGTCTCCTGCACCTGGGCGATGACCATTCCGGGCTTTACAGTATCCCCGTTGTGCACAAGAACCTTTACGTCCCAGAGCTTTTCAGTATCAAGATTGTCCATCAAAGTGCCGCGATCAATAAAAGCCCCCGATTTTTGGGCTATGGACGCAAGCGGTCTCTCGATACCATCAAAGATGTTTCCGATTATGCCGGGCCCCAGCTTCACCGTCAGGGGCCTTCCTGTAGGGATAACTGGCTCCCCGGGTTTCACACCCGTAGTATTCTCATAGACCTGAACGATGGTTTCGTCCTCCAGTACGCGAATGACCTCTCCTATAAGCTTTTCATGCCCCACCAGAACCATTTCCATCATTTGAAAGGCATGATCCCCACGAACCCTTACAACAGGTCCGTTTATTCCGTAAATGGTTCCCTGTGTTGTTACTCCCATTCAATCCACCCTCTAAACTGGCTTTATTATCATGTTTCCCTTTGAATCTCCATGCTTTCGCCATGTACTTTCAACTCTCTTTGCACATGACATACAATTTTTAAAAACCATGCTTTAAAAACGTCTACTTCTAATCAATGTTTAACGGGATTCTTTCAAGGAAGGATGCCCTTTCACGGTTCAGTCTGTTTACGAAAGTGTAATCCCATATCAAACCCTTATCCCTGTTCAATATCAGGAAACCGCCGATAACGGGTTCGTCGCTTTCCGATATGTCGAAGTCTGCCTCCAGCCTGGTTCTTATCTGTCTGAAAAGCTCCAAATCCCCTTCGTCGACAGTAACACTGATCCTTCCTTCCCCGGCTTCCCGGAGAGCAGATCCCAGTGCCTTTTCAATCCAAACAGGATAGTCCTTTTCCCTGACAAACTCCTCAAGGCGCTTTTTTACGTTAGCAAAGACTGATCCAATAATCTCATCGCGCCTGTTGAACATGGCTTCCTTGCTTTCCACAACAGCCTTTGAGATCTCTTCATTATATTGTTTCTCAAACCTTCTCACTGCGTCCTGTATCTTTTCATAAGCCTTTTGCAAGTGTTGAATTTCCGAAGACGCAATGATTTCCTGCTTCTCCGTCTCAGCCTGCCTTACCCGTTCCTTCTTTTTCCGGTAGGCATCCTGCATAACCATCTCGGAGAACTTTCCAAGCTTTTCTACTGTTCTCTCCATATAAACACCTCAAATTCTGTTCATGAGCTGATGATGATATCAAGTCATATTACAGCCAAACCATGCTAAACCTTCAGACCTACCGCTTCGTTGACATACCGCATGATGTGGTCTGCAGGACGCCTGGTGCCATGCCTGTCCGGAATCTCAACAATGAGGATTTTCCCATGGTTCACCTTGTAGTCACGTATAAGATCCTCAATCTGCTGCGCGAGAAGTTCAGTGATCAGGATGATGCCAATACTCTCATCCTTAATGGCGGAGTTCAATGCTTCCTCAATCTCATTGCGCTCGTGAACTACAACTCCTTCTACCCCGGCAAGCCTCATGCCTGTCTTGGTATCAACATTGTCACTTATAAGAAACATTCTCATTAATAAACACCATGCCTTACTGATGTACACATCCTGCTTAGATCCTTTTTCCAAAAAAATCAGGCATTGAGGATCATTATGGAGATAATCAGACCATAGATGGCAATACCCTCCGCAAGACCGACAAACACAAGAGCCTTACCAAGTATCTTGGGATCCTCGCTCAAAGCGCCAAGGGCAGCCGAACCTGTTGCCGATACAGCGATACCGGCTCCTATGCCGGCCAGACCGGTGGACAGGGCTGCTGCAATATATCTCAACCCATCCGAGGAGGCAGCGGCTACAGCCGCAGTTTCAGTTGATGCAGCATTCGCCGTGACACCACCAAAAAGAATGAATATGAAAGCGGCTGCAACCAAGGTGAATAACGTGCTGACATGAAATCTCAAGATCTTTCTTACCCTGCCACCCTCTATTCCTCTGAGGATGCATTTCACACCAATACCTACCATACTGAGACAAAGTGCAACAGCTAATACAACAAAGAATTCCATAGTAAACAACCTCCACTGTGATTTATCTTATTCCGATTTTTGATCAAAACTGCACGCATCGCAGTATAATCCTTGCTAACCTGCCCGGAGGGCTCTATTGAATCAGTCATCAGCTACCCTGACAGGCTTGAACTCATGACCCTCACCAGCATAGAACCGGCCAAACATCTCATAATACTCAAGACGCAGGCACTGGATCCCTACAATCAGACCCTCCAAAACAATGGTGAGAAGATTTCCTATGATCACCACAATAATCCCGCCAATACCCGACATCATACTGGCAAGCGACCAGACCGCCAGGGAAAGCCCTGCATGGTTGAGGGCAAAGGCACCAACACGCAGAAAGGACAGGGTTCCGCTGAAGAAGTTCAGCACGGTTTCAAAAATCTCAAAGGATGATTCCACAAAATACATGCCTTTTTCACGGGGCATGATGCGTTCCCTGCGCCTTAGCAGGTTTTCCAGAGGCTCCCTGAATATAAGCATGATCATGGGTATGATTATGACCACCACCACGGCGGCTGTGGTTAGCACAACCCGTCCGGCCAGAAGCGAGAGGATCACGCAGACTATGACTCCCCCATAGAAGAGCAACCCTGCAATACCGTTCTTGTCAAAAATCATACGTCCCCAGTCCTTGGCACGGAAGCTGTTGATTATATTGGCAATAATGGAGATGAGTATGATAATAGCACCATAAGCAGCCGATATGACCAGGATGTTCATAATGCTGTTTTTGTCATGTAACGGGCTCATGAAAATAGGCCGGATAATCTCCTCATTACCAAAGACGCTGCCATACAGGAAGCCAAAAATGGTTGAGGAAACCCCAAGCCAGATGAGCATACCGGTGGATAACATCTTCCTGGCGAAAAACAGGTATGCACCCACAAGAGCTATCACCAAGCCCTGCCCCACATCCCCAAACATGAAACCGAACATGAGAACATAGGTTAAGGCCAGAAGTTTGGTGGGATCCACTTCCTTGGACGAGGGAAGACCATAAAGGGTTACAAAGGATTCAAAGTGCTTGAATATCCCCTTGTTCTTGATCAGCGTGGGTGGTGTGGAAGTCATAACATATTCAGGATCCTCGCTGGACAGAACAATGTTGTCAATAGATTCTATCTTTTCTTCAAAAGCAGCAAATTCTTTGTACGGAAGCCACCCAACAAGTACAAATGTATCTCCAATATATGATGCAAGCGATTTGACCTCATTTATCTTTGCACGGTAGAGTACTATTGTATAGAGTTTTGAAAAGCGTGCGCGCCCCTCATCAATGAAGCTCTTCAAATCACTTTCCTCATACTTCATCCTTTCCCTCAATTCCTGAATCTCAGACGACAGCTTCTTCAGGGCAAGTTTGGGTATACCATGAACCTGTTCTGAGATTTTAATCCTTTCGAAACCAAGGGCAGAAAAGACATTATCGATGACCGGACCTACCTGGGTCGGCATGAAATAGGAAAGCCATACTACGTCGTCCTCCTCGGATACAGGCACGTATATCACGTCCAGTTCATCCAGGTAATCCTTCTTTTTTTCCAGGTTTTCTTTTGGCATGGAACCAAAGCGGAATTTCATAAAGCTGAAGCTGAACATCTCATGAATATCCACTTCAAGCTGCGAAATGGGCTGAATCTGCTTGATGATCTGCTCCCGCTCCCTGATCTCGGTCTTCAGGTTTGCCATGGCCGATTTATGCTCGTCGAACCGTTTTTCCAGGGTTTCTATAAAGGAATTCATCTCTCCGATATCAAAATCCCCAAGAACCTCCCTGGCCAGACTGTCCTGATCAAAGGTTTCCACCTTTGCCCCAATTTTCTCATTCAGGATCTGCATACGCTTCTTCAAGCGATCATAGGTAGAATCCTCCTCAAAAGGAACCAGCCCATGAGTTCGGATGGTCTTGTAGGATGGCTCGATCTGAATGTCTTTGTTGATAATATTCTCCAGAACAAAACCATCAAACATCCGAACTGGTCCCATGATATTAATATACTTCATTCGGACAACAGCCATAAAGCCTCACACTTCCCTTCCTTAGGAGTCAAACCTGATGCCTGTGATAAACTTCCGGATCTCTTCCGGAGCTAGTTTATATCTGATTCCCTCGATGACGGAAATAATATTGTTCAGTTCAAATTCCTTCAGTTTTAAATAGGATATGATGCACGCAACCGAGAAGGGCTGCTGAACAAACCGCTTTCTGTGAAGTTGATACAGAAAATCACCATAGCGACGTTCGAAAGCCCCAGGCCCCTCATCGTTAAAGAAACTGGCATACGGCGTTCTGTCAAGCACCTGACGAAACTCATCCATGCTTTTGGCAGAAATCAGGTCATTAATAACTGCGTGCTTGATCCTGTAACAGGAAGGAATTATATAGGTTTGGATCAGCTCCTTATCAAAGCTGTAGTACCTCCTAATCCTGTATATCCAAAAGATATTGAATACATCGATCTCAATACCATTGAATTCCAAAGCGATTTGCTTGTCGTTTCCGTACAGCAGTTCTGAAGACAGATCCTGAACCTTTCTGAAATAGTATAGATCCAGAGCCATCTCCAGATGAAAAAGCCGGGTATCCTGATTCATGGGAGCATAGGGCCGTAAAACCTCGGCATAATCTGTTCCCTTAAGGCCGGCGAGGAATTCTTCAAGGCTTTTGGATAACGCCAGCTTTGGAATATCCAGATCATCGTATCTCGACAGAAACGGAAGGGACTCCTCCAGAACAGACGGGTCGACATTCCCGGCTTCAAAAAGCCTTAAAAGCAGCTTAATATTTTCAATCTCCATCTTAAGATAGAGAAGGTTAATAAACGCCTTTTGATTGCCGCTGGAAAAACGCATGAGTTTTTCATAATCATTTATATATTTCAGCTTGAGAATATTCTCAAGCTGTCCTCTGTGAATTTCTGCCTCATTGATGTCTTCCAGGACTGAAGAGTAATGAGTATTATATTTTAAATAAGCCGCGACCTCGCTCACGCTCCCCTTCTGCATGATTTCCTCATAATCATACGGTTTGAGAAGCCTTCCGGCCATGGCTCGTGTTTTTCCGGACACAGCGCCGTACTTAATCGACGAAAGCAGCATTATTCACCTCTGATAATCCGGCTGAATATTTCATCTTCCCATTGTTGTTGGTTTTGTTCCGCGTTCTCTTCCATCAAGCGCATTTTAAGGGCAGTATCCTCGTAGATGCGTATGATCCTGTCCTCCTTGTCCCTGATGCTCTTTGACTGAATCTGTTTAATTTTGATTTCAGCCATCTCCAGGATTTGGGCCTCCATCATCCGACATTCTTCCAGACCGGACTGAAGGATCTTTTCGGCTTCAGTCTCACCCAGGCTGATCTGATTCTGGGCATTATGTTCCAGATCAATTATGCGCTTAATAATATCTTCCATAGCACCATTCATACCTTATGCCTTCTTTTTTTAGTGATTAATTTAAAGACTATACATATTATGATCTGTTTAAACAAATATCATCTGCCAGTACATTATATCATATACACAAAGTCCCGTTAATATTGTTTAATATACAATATGGAGGCTTTTTTAACGATTTTGTCGGTCATAAAGTACAGAAAGTACAGAGTTGTATATTTATTCACTATAGTGTATATTTATTATCAACTAGGAGGTGTTGTGCATGTATCTTAATGAAATCATTGAAATGGACAGAAAATATTATATGAACACGTTTGGTAACCGGGCCCCGGTATGCTTCGAAAGAGGAGAGGGCATGTATCTTTGGGATATTGAAGGCAAAAGATACACCGACCTCCTGGCGGGCATAGCGGTCAGTGCGCTGGGTCATTCCCATCCAGCCCTGGTTCAGGCTATCACCGATCAGGCCTCTAAGTTTATTCATTGCTCAAGCCTGTACTATATTGAGTCACAGGCAAAACTGGCAGGTCTCATTGTGGAAAATTCATGCGCCGATAAGGTGTTCTTTGCCAACTCCGGCGCCGAAGCCAACGAAGGAGCTATAAAGCTGGCTCGGCTCTATTACAGGAAAAAGGGGCTTCCTGAAAAGTTTGAGATCATCACCCTGGAGAAATCATTCCATGGAAGAACCCTTGCAACCCTTGCGGCTACAGGGCAGGAGAAGTACCAGAAGAAATACTCCCCTCTTACACCCAAGTTCCTCAGCGTTCCCATAAATGATCTTGATGCCCTTGAAAAAGCCATAACTCCATACACCTGTGCGGTCATGCTCGAACCCATACAGGGGGAAAGCGGTGTGAACCCCACCACATACGACTACATGCACGGGGTTCGGGAATTATGCAACCAGAAGGATGTCCTTCTGATCTTCGATGAAGTACAATGCGGTCTGGGCAGAACCGGCAAGCTGTTTGGTTACCAGCATTATGGCGTTGAGCCCGATATCTTCACCCTTGCAAAGGCCCTGGCCGGTGGATTCCCCATCGGTGCACTGTGTGCCAAGGATTTCGTAGCCAGCGCTTTTGAGCCCGGTGATCACGGGTCCACCTTCGGTGGAAATCCTTTGGCCTGCCGGGCAGGTTATGCCGTTCTCTCCACAATTCTCAACGAAAAACTCTGCGAAAATTCTGAGAGTATGGGACAGTACTTTATGGATTCCCTCAACGGGCTGAAAAAGGAAAACTCCATGATTCTCGAGGTTCGTGGAAAGGGACTGATGATTGGTGTAGAGCTGTCAAAGCCGGTGGCTAAAACCGTAAACGCAAAATGCCTGGAACAGGGTTTTCTGGTAGGCAGTGTGGGAGAGAGCATTATCCGACTGCTTCCTCCGCTGATCATTGCAAAACAGGATATTGACGCATTCATACCTGTTTTCAGGGACATACTGGCTCAGGAAGAGCTTCATTCCTAATTTATACCAGAATGCTGACAGATTGTGTGAAAACATGGGCAGCATATGGATTTTGAAGGGATTCCGTAAAGCCCGTTCGCTGTGCTGCCCGTCTGCGAAACATCGGTATGTCATCGCGAGCGGAACAGAGTGGAGCGCGGCGATCTCGGAGATTGCTTCGTCGCGTTGCTCCTCGCAATGACAGGGGAGATGGCTCCTCGCAATGACAGGGGAGATGGCTCCTCGCAATGACAGGGGAGATGGCTCCTCGCAATGACAGGGAAGGTGACTCCTCTCAATGACGGGGGAGACGGCTCCTCGCAGTGACATACTAGAAGTGAGAGAGGCAGCCGCCCCTATCTCATTCTCACAGAGAGTTTTAAGCGCCTTATCACAATGCGACCTTGTTTTACGGGATCCCTGAAAACATTTGAACAATAGTTTTTCATATGTACATGATAGTTTTCATACAGTCTGCCTAAAAGCCGGGATCTTAATACAGCCTGGCTTTTTTTTGCAACAATTGGGCTTCTGGCGCATACAATTGAATACAGAGACTACTTGACAGGTGAATGCCAATGCCCAATGGAAACTATAGCTTGTTCGACAAAATCGATGGAAGAATCGCAAGAAAAAAGCTTGAGAAGGTACTGGAGATGCTTCGGACAGAGAGTCCACAAGAGTTAAGGAGAAAGATAGGAAATATCGACAGGGATGAAATCCTTGCTAAGATGAACGAATACAATCCGGCCAGGCTGAGACAAATGGGCATCAATGTGGATGAGCTAAAAGGAACCATTACTGAAAGGGATCTGCAAAAGCTGATCCAGGTGCTGGGTCCGGACGGGGCGGTCATTGCCCAGCGAATCAGGCAGATGCTGAGATAGCTGTGGGAGGCGATATTCATGGCAGATGATCTGGACAAGGCAATCAGGCAGATCGCCCAGATGTTTGGCGCTTCGCAGAGTTCTTCAGATCCCGCTGATGACATACCGGAAAGCGCTGAACCCCGGCAAACGGGTTCGGGCTCTTCTTTGATGCAAAATTATAATACTGATGTCATGCGGGATAACCTCGGCATCCTGTCCAAGGCACGGGAAATGATCGATTCATTCAATCATGTATCGGATTCAAGAATAAATCTGCTCAATTCCATACAACCGTTCCTTAGCCCGGCAAGACAATCCAGTTGCGCATCATGCATACAACTACTGAAAATAGTTGCTGTCATCAGTGCAATCACTCCGGGGAATCAATCTGGACCGAGGGGTGAGTGAAGAGTGGAGATGAAAGGTTTAAAAGCCATCCCTTTCCCCGACACACCCGAGAATGTCCCAAAACACAGAATAGCAGATTTTCGTGGGCACTCATCCGTGCCTTCATTTTTAAGAAACCTTAAACTAGATGATATCATACTCCTGGTTGTTATTGTTCTGCTGCTGACCGACGACCATTGCGACGACAAGCTGCTGATCGGTATTTTGATACTTATTTTCTTAAGCGGCCTTGACTTGAATCTCTTTGGCCACTGATGGACCCATGCATATTTTTTTATCTTTTGCAGATCCTTTGAACATGAATACTTGATTTGGGAGGTACTCATGAAAAAGCAAGGGGTCTACGCATGGGTCTGTTTTGTTTTCTTCATAGTCCTTGTTGTTGGACTAGCCGGCTCAGCCCGAACCATGGAGATTCGGGAATACAACAGAGCTGTCCTGTCCTATTATGGCTCCAGCGGGCAGGAAGTCATACAGATCCAGAGGAAGTTGAAAAATTGGGGGTATTATAACGGAGCAATTGACGGTAAGTATGGTTACCAAACCTACAGAGCCGTACGCTGGTTCCAGTCTAAAAATGGTCTGAAGGTAGATGGAATTGCCGGAAAACAAACGCTGGCAGCTATGGGAATCTTCCCTGCCGCCAGCACGCCTGCTGATAAGAACCTGGACCTTCTGGCTCACATCATCCATGGAGAAGCCCGGGGAGAACCTTATGAGGGGATGGTGGCTGTTGGAGCGGTTGTTTTGAACAGGGTTAAGGATAGTCGTTTCCCCAACAGTATTCCTGGTGTCATATACCAGCCCGGGGCCTTTGACGCCGTTGCCGACGGGCAGATAAATCTGGAACCCAGTTCCACAGCAATAAGGGCGGCAAGGGATGCCCTGAACGGCTGGGATCCCACCTATGGATGCATCTACTACTACAATCCGGTCACAGCGACCAGTAAATGGATCTGGAGCAGACCTATTGTCACCAAGATTGGAAGGCACAATTTCGCAAAATAAGAAATGAACACCGACGCTTTACTTTGATCCTTTCTGCAGCGGGCTGTCACCCACTTCCACCACCCGGCTGACAGGATCATACCTGTCGGTATAAAGAGTTCCCCTATCGTTGCCTATCACCCGTTCCACATGGATGGTAAAACCTTCCCGACCTTCTGTTACAATTCGGGTTTCGCCTTTTTTGAGGTCGCTGTTCACCGAGTAGATAACGGGAGGCTCCACAACGTCCTTTTTATGCGCTACAAGAACCCCGCTGGGTATGTTCTCAGGTGAAATCACATAGCAATGAAGGGACTTATCCCTTATCTCGCAAAGAAGCATGAGGGTTTGTCCAGTGGAGTTTTCAAGAACCAAGTCTCCGTTCTCTCCGCTTATTACCGCCTCCAGGCCGGGCTCTGAGTAGGGGAGAACCATTTCAGAAGGCCTCCTGTTAACTGGTGTTATGCCCTCTATGGGTAGAAAAGCCTGATAGACAGCAGTTGCTGTCCGGTTTACCAGATCCTGCCTGCCTTCCAGAGTCAACCCGCTCAGATCAAGCATTTTAGACAGCTGCACCATCTCTCCCGAAGGAATAATACTGCCGTTGAGCCCCTCCAGGATTCCTTCCTCCTCATTTCTGTCTGTCTCGGCGAGTCTTATATGGGCGCTGGAAACAATAAACTTGAATGCTTCCTTATCCTCGCCGTTGTCAGAGGAGAAAGCAACAAAAATCTCAGGATCATCCTGTTCAATAACCAATGCTTCCTGGCTGAGGGAGTGAATATGGGCGGTTATTCTTCTTTCCAGAGCAGTGTAGTCAGCTCTGATGCCGCTGATTTCCGGAGTGTACACCAATCTGCCATTCTCAATCCTGTAGGAATCGCTAACAGGCTCTCTGCCATATTGGCTAAAGATATTCTCAATCTCGGCTGAAAGTTTGCCTGTGTTGAAAACCACAACAGGCTCATGGACAGTACGCGCATTTTCGCCCACAACGAGGTGGTTTATGGAATTGCCCGACAACTCGTTGAAAATTTTGTCCAGGGTCTCATCCACGTCCATACGCCCATCGATCTGATCATAGGAAATTGTATAGCGATCATGATTGACGGCTATCTCCACCCTTCCCTTGCGCATGAGAAGATCATTATAATCATTAAGGACGACACTGGCTTCCTGAAAATCCAAACCGCCAATATTGATATCATTGATATATGTAGCCGCCGGCAACCTCTCAATCTGATACCCCGACAAAGCAAAAATCCCTATGCATGATCCCAGGAATGCCTGAATCAGAACAAAAAGAATCCATGCAGGTTTTCTTCTTTGTTTTAGCATTAGTATCACTCCATCCAAGATTCTGGAATCTGTTCCCCACGCCCTCGCAGGGAACACCCATCAAATCCAAAAAAACCGGGTCAGGCAACCCTGACCCGGTTCGATGTGTTATCCTTCGTAATTCATAACCAACTCAATCAGTTTCCCTTCGCGCTTCACCGTATCTATCATGCTCTCGGTTATGATCTCACCGGCTTCCGCGATGATGCCTCCCGAACTGCTGTAAATGGTTTTTGAAACCTTCTTCCCCAGTAAATACTGCTTCTGTCTGTATTCGAAAAGCTCTGCAGCGGTCATTTCGGATTCATTTGGCTGAGCCTCGGCCTCAATTGTTTCGGAGGCTTCCGGTTCGGTTTGGCTTGGGTAGGGCTGATCATTGTCATTATCCAGCCGGAACAGATCATCCTGGTGTTCCTCAACAGGAATCTCCGAAATAGGAGGGCTGCTTACCTCAGGCTCAAGGATTTCTACATGGGCATCATCATTTTGGAAAAAACCCATGCCTTCCGTCTCCTCGGGTTTGGGTTCCAGCGGGCCTATACTGCTTTCCTGCTGGTCAGCCAGGGAGTTGATATCACCTGGAGCTTCCAACAGCATTTCTGTTACATCTTCATTAACAACCAGAAGGTTTTTACCGAATGTAATGATACTGCTTCTGGGGATGATACCGCTCTTTAGATCGGGTTTTCCCGGGATAAAATCTACACCGATGATTGCGTAGCTTTCATCATCCTCATTGATATAAATATCTCCGGCTTCGCCCAAAAGGCTTCCCTTCTTCGTAAGAACCCTTGTTCCACTCACTGTGATATTTTTTTGGAGCAGTTCAATAGCTGCAGGAATCTTAACAATATCGCTGATGTCGTCAGGCTCTTGAATGGTCAGTGCATACTCACCGATGCCAAGAACCCTTCCGGCAGGAATAACACCTCCCGCCAGAGACCTCACTCCGCTGTCGATAACAAAGAAATCCACAGTTCCCTTAGCGGCATTGATGATGACATTTTTTACCATGCCAATCTCATTTCCGTCTGAAATACTGATGACGGGTAGTCCAACGATTTGCTGAGTGGTTTTCATCCCCAGCTACCCCCTAACGCGGTTATATACAATTTATTGCTATCCCGTTCCTGGTGCAGGAACAGATAAGACATTATTATAATAACAATAATAACCGGCGAGTTCAATGAAAAAATATATATTTATCAAATATTGTTCAAGATTTCGGTTTTAATTCCAGAATCCAGCATTTCCCCCTGCTTTGAATCCAGAACTTCCTGAATGATGCGAGTATTTTTCATAATCTTCGCCAAACCGCATAAATCTATAACAACCCAGGTCAAAAGTTCCTTTTCCTGTATATGTTCCAGGGCTCTGCGGTAGCAAGAAACCGCTTCGGGATAATCGCCGCGAATCTTATAGTCCAGAGCGGCATTCAGCAAATCATTGACATTATCCTGCACGATGAGGTATTCATCATCTCCAATTTTATCAATATTTTGCACCGTGTCAACCTTTTTCGCTACGATTTCAGCTGCTTCAGACAGTATTTGTTGATCCTCATAAGAGGGCTCAGGCTGCGTCCACTGGCTCTCATAGGGCACTACGGGCTGCATCTGCTGGCTCTCATAGAGCGTTTCAGACTGAACCAGCGGCTCCTCCTGAGGTGTTTCAGCCACCATTTGCTGATCCGCACAAGGCAATTCAGACAGCTCTTCCATCCCCTCATGGGATGCTGCCGACTCTGCACTGGCATCCTCGGCGGATCCCAGGTATCCTGAGGCTTTTTCCTCTTCTTTCGTCTTATTTGTTACGATGATATGGGCCAGATACAGAACAACAGCTGCCGCAAATGCAAGAGATGCGAAGGCTGTCACCAATGAAACCGTAACTGAGAGTCCGGCACGGTGGTAAAACAGCCTTGCCGCGACAGGCACCAGCAATGAGATAAGGATGGCAGTGGCTGTGCCGTATAATAGAGCCCGGATGGTGGTTCTATCTGTTTGACCCTTCCATTTGAGGAAGAGCCAGGCCACCAATCCTGTAATCAGTATGGCAGGTACAGCATAGAAGCTGTATTCCAAATACATATCAACACACTCCATCTTTTGTAGAATAATGCCCGTACAACAGCACCACTTCTATTTATATCGGTTTATTAAACCGTAATATTAACTGCTGATGGGCAAGTAAACAGCCAAAAACTCAGGTGACAGGCCTATTCTGCGAAATAATCATCTATCCCCTTCTTGAGGGCCTTCGCGATTTTTTCCTGATAATCAACTGTCCTGAGGAGCGCCTCCTCCTGAGAATTTGATAAGAAGCCGCATTCCACAAGAGTTGTGGGTACCACCAAATCCCTGAGGATGACGATACGTTTCTGCTGTACAAGTGCCTTTCTGTTATTGGAAGGATCCACATTCTCTCTGAGAGCATCCTGCACGCACACTGCCAGGCGTTCGCTTTCTGCCGATCCGGGCGGATAAAATGCTTGCGCACCGTAGTATTTCGGATCTTCAAACTTGTTGAGGTGAATGCTGACAACAATATCAGCACCTGAGCTGTCTATGAGTTTTCTTCTGCCTGTCAGATCCTGCCTTCTTTTTTCTGTGATGTTCTTTGTTCCAGGCTTGTAGTTGAGGACATCCTCCTGACGTGTCATAATGACGCGGTAATCATCCTCTTCAAGGAGTTCTCTAAGTAGTTGAGCTATCCTCAAGTTGATGTCCTTTTCGGCAATTCCGGAATAATTACTGACCGCACCCGGATCCTCGCCCCCATGCCCCGGATCAAGAATCACTGTGGCCTTGTATTGTCTATTTGCCGCCAGTACCATCGGGTCACTTGATCCATCCAGACTGAATACAGCGATGGAAAGGAACAGTATGAGCAGTATCAGCACTGCATTTCTTCGCTTGATCAGTAATATCATCCATATCCCGTCCCTGTCTTGTTATTCGTATTTAACATATTCAGGGACAGGTTGGCCATATCACAAAAATGTGTATGTTCGTCCTATGCTTTTTTATCCCTTTTTGTGCCCAGGGTCTTTTTCAGCCAGGTGGTAAGGTAAAACTTATTATATCCCGCAAAATACCCTAAAAAGGCCATGACGATGATGGTGACAAGGGATGCAAAATAGTGATAGATCTCATTCCCAAGGAGTCTGGCCAGCCAGTACAGCGGCCCGGACACCAACTGGAATATGCGCCTTTTAAGGATCTCAAAGGGCTCATCGATCCTGATGGCAAGAGCGATCAGCTGTATGATCAGTATGGGAATAACCCCGATGGTGCCATAGAGCAGCCCCTTGAATTTAGAGGGATTGATATTATACTGAGGCCTGCTTTCTTTTACACCCAAGCTGCGCATCTCGTTATAGACCCCATAAAAAAGTATCAGAAATGTGAAAAAGGAAAGCCAGGGCATAGCTTTCGGAGTATTTTCCCGTGCCAATCCAAAAACGCTCGCAGAAAACACACAGATAAGAATGAATGCCGTAATATAGCTGGCTGTTACCTTAAGTGACCTTTTTACAATTGAAGAAAACTTATTATCCATCTCTCGCCTCTCGTATATTTATATGGATATGTTCCCAGAACAAACATGTCAGAAGATACTCCATTTGTACAGAGCATCAGGCTTAATCAGAACACCTGATGCTATTCTTCGGTTATACCCAGATCTTCAGCTTCAGCCTGCTGGTTGGCCGCCTTCAGCATGGAAAACAGTGTTTTCAGGATGGCTCCTGTGCCTAAAAGCCAGATAGCTGCATTCAAAAGAAAACCTAAGGCATTAACCCCAGGAATGCCTCCAAGCAAACTAAAAACAAGCTTGGCAGCATTGATGACTATCAGACCTGATGCAAGCTTTGCCGGAATGCTGTCGGTTCTGCCTGCAATCATATCGCCCAGCCATAACGAGACAGGGATGTCTGCGAACACAACAGTTACCAGACCGAAGAAAATGAAAACAAGACTGGTGAATCCAAGAATTGATAAATCAAGGATTGTCATAACCAGAAGAACAATAATCAACAGCAAAAGCAAGCCGCCAACAAAGGTTCCCAATGTGGCAATGCCAATCCCGGCGGCTGCAACAGGTTTTTGAGATATGAATTTTCCCGACTGGACGAAGAATCTGGGGAAAAGCTTGAACAGAAGAAGTGCAAACAAGTAGTAGACCACCAGTGTTATGATCCTCTTAATGATGCTCATCACGTCGAACCTTCGACCCTGTTCAGGAGCCGGGCTGGTTTTTATAAACTCATAGTCCTGCACCTGAGCATAACTTGGCAGATGGAATTCGCTTTTACCCTTATAGGTCAGCTTTCCGTTTATCACTGTCCCGGGAAGGATGTTGAAACTTCCCTGCTCGGCTAAGTCGTGAATATTCACATCACCATTGTAGACACCAGCAAGGGTAATATCGGTGCCATAGATATGTGTATCCCCTTCCACAGTCCCAAGACTTTTTACTGTATTTCCGAACAAGTAGGCATTTCTGATCACAGAAGAGGTATTATCCAGTATGCAGCTGGAGCCCATCAGCATTGCATTTCTGGAAATACGGGAGGATACGCTTATGTTGGTGCCCGCAAGTCTAATGCTGCCACCTACTTCACCGCCAATATAGATATCGGGGGCAAAGGCTATGATATCACCTTCAACCGAACCTCTCACGGTCAGCCGTTGCGATACCGACAGGAGATCCCCTTTAATCGTTCCGTCATTGGTAACCGAATAACCTTCTACAATAAAATCATTTTCATGGATTTCTCCGGTATTGACTGCAGGATTGTCGTCTGCAGCCAGGACGATAACCGACCCTGTCAGCAGAAGGATTATAAGAAATACGACCACCATACGAGAATGCTTTCTCTTCATTTTATCGTCCTCCAATATGCTTGGCTAATACCCTTTTTCCTCAATTGCCTTGAGATTAATACGATGATACCTGCAAACAGTGAAAACCCCACCATCATCAGGATTCCACCCAGATACTGAGTGTTGAAGAGAACATTGGAAACAGCTGCCACGGACTGGCATACCTTGTAGAAAACCGTCAGTGTGCGGGCGGCTTTGTCAATAAGGATCACGGGACCGGACATATAGAGTTTGTACAGGAGATAAGCCAGTAATCCTGCAAGCAGTGCTGCGGGCAGAACAACGTAAGGAAGGATAGCGGCTGTCTCTTTTCGCCGGGCATCACAGATCCTCTCCATCACTTTTCGTTCAGTGGATTCGGGTGCAACAGGCCTTGATCGCTCCAGTTCCTGCACAACGGTGTGAAGGGAAGCTTCCTGTCTTCGGCATTCGGGGCATATCCTCAGATGATTCTCCAAGATCATCGAATCCCGTCCCTGAATCTCGCCGTCCATCCGGCTCATCATCAGCTCCCATGCTTTTTCACAGCCCACGAAGCCTCCTCCTCTCCGACCCCATTTCCATAATATGCTCTAAGTTTTTCACACAGCATTTTTCTTGCCCGGTACAGCCGATTTTTAACAATGCTTAGCGGATATCCAGTTATCTGACATATTTCATCATAGGACAGGGACTGCTGATGAAACAGGGTAACCACCAGTCTGTACATCTCCGGCAGGGATTCAACGGCACTTCTTACCCTGTCCTGTTCTTCCTTCATAAGGATCTCTTCCTCGGGAAGCCCGCTGCCTGTTGGTATGCGTTGGACGGCTTCCTCATCCCATGCCACAGGTGCCGAACGCATATGTTTTTGATTTACATTGATGCTGTGATTGACGGTAATTCTGGCAACCCATGTCTTAAAGCTGTATTCCGGATTATAGCGCCCAAGGTTTGCCCAGACCTTCAGAAAGACCTCCTGGGTAACATCGGCCGCCTCATCCTTGTTATGTAAAATACTCAGTGCGATACCATAAACAAGGTTCTTATACCTGGCTACAAGAGGTTCGAATGCCTCTCTCTCACCCGCCAGACATTTACGTATCAGGACAATATCGTCCATGTTGAACCTCCCGTTACATCTATCCTATACAGGAATCAGATGTAAAAGTCTGATGGATCGGCTCAAATACCAAACAGGCTGACCTGTTCATTCTCCTTATCCTCATCCCGCAGGTAGTATCCGATGGCAGGCACCTTGGCTCTGTAATACTCAGGATCTTTAAGATCCAGCTCACTCAGCGGCTTGAACCCCACGAGAGTGCTGCCTTTTTTGGATCTGAGAACCTGCACTCCCTGGGAATCCCTTGTGGCCTTAGGGTTGATCCCGGATGTATTGAATACAAGGAGCTTATCAATACTGCTCAGGGCTGCAAAATCCTGATCCTCGGCTATATAATGCATGGACACCAGCATTGAGATCTGGCTGTAGGCCTTGGTCAGTTTTTTACGGTTCAGTTTGGTAGCATAGCTTGCCAGTGGTATTTTGGCCACCTTTCCGTTCTCAAAAGCGAAGAGCATATGGCCGGCAAAATCATCGGTGGCATGCATGTAGATGATTCTTTCATCTGATTCCATATCTAATATATTGGGCAGATAATCGCCCAGCATACTTGCTTTGCTGTCCGGAAGTTCATGAACCTTCATCTTATACACTACAGCCTTGTTTGAGAACAGAAGCAGTTCAGCCTTGTTGCGGGTCTCAAATTCCATCATGATGGCATCCTCTTCCTTCAGCTTTTGTTCGCCGGAGGAACGCAGGGACACCAGTGGTATTTTCTTAATATAACCTTCCCTGGTTAAGAATAGCCGTACATTATAGTCTTCAATGAGCTTTTCTTCGGTAATGTGCTCAACTTCATCCTCATCTATGATTTTGCTTCTCCTGTCCACACCGTAGGTCTTTGAGATATCGCTCAGCTCCTCGCAGATAATCGCAAGAACCCGTTCATCACGGGCAACGATATTCTTTAAGTCCTCAATCTCCTTTTTTAATTTTTCAATATCTGAGGTCTGCCTGAGGATGTACTCCCTGTTGAGGTTTCTCAATTTGATCTCAGCTATGAATTCAGCCTGATCCTTGTCGATATTAAATCCCTTCATAAGGTTGGGGATTACCTGAGCATCCTTTTCAGAATTGCGGATTATAGCTATTGCCTTGTCAATATCGAGCAGAATTTTTGAAAGGCCGGTCAACAGGTGGAGCCGCTGGCTCTTCCTTCCGATATCAAACTGGGACCTTCGCCTTATGCAGTTCATCCTGAACTGGATCCAATGGTCCAATATCTCATAAACGCCAAGCACCATTGGCTTCTGATCAACTAATATGTTGAAATTGCAACTGAAACTGTCCTGCAATGTGGTCAGCCTGAAAAGCTTGTTCATGATCTCATCAGGGTCGGCATTGCGTTTAATATCGATGGCTATGGTCAGGCCGTCCAGATCGGTCTCATCGCGGACATCGGTTATATCCTTGATCTTACCGCTTTTAATTATGCCGGCTATGCTTTCTATGATGGATTCGGATGTTGTGGTGTAGGGTATCTCATAGACTTCAATGCAGCTGTTTTTCCTGTCGTAACGGTAGCGGGCTCGGATCTTGAAAGACCCCCTTCCCGTTTTGTATATCTTCGATAGTTCTTCAGGGTTCACAAGTATCTGACCGCCGGTGGAAAAATCAGGTGCCTTGAGATAATCCAAAAGATCTACATGATCATTCTGTATATAGGCAATGGTGGCTTCGCACACCTCCCGCAGGTTGAAGCTGCATATATTGCTGGCCATCCCGACAGCAATACCTTGGTTGGGATTTACCAGGATGTTGGGAAATGCTGCTGGCAGCAGAACGGGTTCCTTCATGGTGCCGTCGTAATTATCGGTAAAATCAACGGTCTCCTTGTCGATATCCCTGAAAAGAGTCTCGGATATGTCCGCAAGTTTAGCCTCGGTGTACCGAGGCGCGGCAAACTTCATATCACGGGAATAACAACGTCCGAAATTGCCCTTCGATTCTATGAGGGGATGTAAAAGCGCCATATTCCCCGTGGTCAGACGCACCATTGTTTCATAGATGGCCATATCCCCATGAGGGTTCAGTTTCATTGTCTGCCCCACCACGTTGGCAGATTTGGTCTTGTTGCCCTTCAGCAGACCCATCTTGTACATGGTGTATAAAAGTTTCCTGTGGGACGGCTTTAAACCGTCAATCTCCGGAATGGCACGGGAAACAATAACACTCATGGCATAGGGCATATAATTCTTTTTCAACGTGTGAACGATGGGCTGTTCGGTGTAATTGTTATGCATATCTTTAAGTTCTCCCTCTCTCTCGTTCAAACTTCCAACCTCTTGCCTCTAACATTGCGGGAAGTTATCTCCATCTGCAATTGCAAACGAAGCGACAGCGAAGTGTGGCAATTTCCGACCCCAAAGACCTTCTCAGATTCTCACCTCTAACCTCTCACATCTCGCCTCTAGACTGTCATTGCGAGGAGACTTCCCCCTCTGTCATTGCGAGGAGGCTTTCCCCTCTGTCATTGCGAGGAGACTTCCCCCTCTGTCATTGCGAGGAGACTTCCCCCTCTGTCATTGCGAGGAGACTTCCCCCTCTGTCATTGCGAGGAGCAAAGCGACGAAGCAATCTCAGCCCCCCATAAAGGCCAAGGATCTCGGAGATTGCCGCGCTCCACTTCGTTCCGCTCGCAATGACGCATACGTCTGCTTCACTGCGATGAGCTCATTTTTATGCCATTGCTCACAATGACATGTAGTGTACTCGCGATGACGGGTTAATCAGCTGACATCTATGGCATCCATGTACTCATGCCCATACTGTGCAATATAATCCTTGCGGCCCTGAAGGTCATCCCCCAAAAGCATGTTAAAGCACTTCCTGGTCTCCTCGGCCTCATCGGGCGTCACCTTGATCAGGCGTCTGGTTTCAGGGTTCATGGTGGTCTGCCACATCATTTCGGGATCGTTTTCCCCAAGCCCTTTGGAGCGATGGATGACAACATTCTTGTCTTTAAGCTTTTTCAGTATTTGAGATTTCTCCTTTTCGGAATAGGCAAACCAGGTACCGCCCTTTGTGCTGATCTCAAAGAGGGGAGACTCGGCGATATATACCTTTCCCGCCTCAATCAGCGTGGGGATGAGCCGGTATAACATGGCCAGGAGAAGTGTCCGTATCTGGAAGCCGTCAACATCGGCATCTGTACAGATGATGATTTTGCTCCATCTCAGATTTTCCATATCAAAGGTATTCAAATCCTTATTGTGACGGGATTTTATTTCAACGCCACACCCCAGAACCTTTATCAGATCCACAATGATCTCGCTCTTGAAGATGCTGTCATATTCCGCTTTCAGACAGTTCAGAATCTTGCCCCGCACAGGCATGATGGCCTGAAACTCACTGTCACGAGCCATTTTACAGGATCCAAGGGCAGAATCCCCCTCCACGATATAGAGCTCGCGTATATTCACATCCCGGCTCCGGCAGTCCACAAACTTCTTAACCCTTGCAGATACATCCATGCTTTTGCCAAGTTTCTTCTTTATATCGATCCTTGCTCTCTCAGCCGACTCTCTGCTGCGCTTGTTGATCAGGATCTGCGATGCTATTTTCTCGGCCTCTTCCTTGTTTTCTATCAGGTAAACTTCAAGCTGCTCCTTTAAAAAATCAGTTATGGCTTCCTGGATGAACCGGTTATTGATGGCCTTTTTGGTCTGATTCTCATAGCTGGTAATGGTGGAAAAGGTATTGGTCAGAAGAATCAGGCTGTCCTCAATATCTGTAAAGGATATCTTGCTGTCATTTTTATTATACTTGTTATTGTTCTTAAGGTATTTGTCCAGTTCATTTACAAAAGCGGCCTTAACGGCTTTGTCAGGAGCGCCGCCATACTCCAGCCAACTGGAGTTGTGATAATACTCAATGCGGTTGATCTCATTGTTAAAGCAAAAGGCCACCTGCATCTTGACCTTATACTCGGGCTTGTCCTCCCTGTCACGGCCCCGCGCAAAACCTTCAAAGAATTGTACAGAGGTCAGGTTCTTGCCCTGGCCCAATTCATTGATATAGTCTACTATGCCATTCTCATAACAAAATCTTTCGGTGGTTCCGCTCTCTTCGTCAATGAGTTCAAAGACCAGTCCGGCGTTGACCACAGCCTGCCTTTTCAAAACATCCCTGAAAACCTCAAGGGGTATCCTGATATCTGTAAAGACTTCACGATCCGGTTTCCATTTCTGCAGGGTGCCCGTATGCTCATAATTGCACTTTTCCTTTTTAAGGCCACCAATATTCTCGCCCTTTTCAAAATGGAGTTCATACTTATACCCATCGCGGAATACAGTTACATCCATGTATTCTGAGCTGTATTGGGTGGCGCAGGCTCCGAGGCCGTTAAGCCCCAGGGCAAACTCATAGTTCTCGCCGGTGTAGTTTCTGTACTTTCCTCCGGCATAGAGCTCACAGTATACCAACTCCCAGTTATAACGCTGTTCCTTCTGGTTGAAGTCCAAAGGTACTCCGCGGCCCTGATCTTCCACGGTAATGGAGCAATCCTTATGCCTTATAACCTTTATAAGGCTTCCATAGCCCTCCCTGGCTTCATCAATGGAATTGGCCAGGATTTCAAAGAATGAGTGTACACAACCTTCCAGCCCATCTGAGCCGAAGATAACCGAGGGCCGTAGCCGGACACGATCCGCGCCCTTAAGGGAAGTGATGCTTTCATTTCCATAAGTTTGCTTTGGTTTCTTTGACATTATTCCGCTCCTCGTTAGTGTTTTAGCCTGTCTGACATCATTTTACCAAACATCTGTTTGTGATGTAAAGGCACGCAAAGCAAGACAGGGACGGCGGACGATGTGCAAAACTTGATATGTATAAGAAAACCAGACAACATAAGGTAAGGTATCCCGTAAAGCCCGGTCGCTGTGCTGCACGTCTGCGAAACATCAACTGCTCGAACGAGGGTCGGCTGAACTTGCTCCGCTCAAACAGCAGCCGCCCTTATCTCATTCTCGCAGGATGTTTCGGCGCCTTATCGCAATGCGACCTTGTTTTACGGGATCCCTTGATCTGTGCACTTTGTCATCACATTCTCTGCCGTCCCTGTCTTAAAATCTGTACCATTAATATTGGCAGATGACCATATTTGATCATCTGCCAATAATGTATAAGCTGCTTGATTTTACATTATTCAATCCCGGCATTGCGTCAATTTAGGATGCGGAATCGATCTCGCTCCTCTTTTTCTTTTTCACAGCGGGCAGAGCTTTTTTCTGCTCCCCATATATCAATAACGGACTCTCGTTATTGATAACGGTTTCCTTCTGAATAATGCACTTTTCCACATTATCCTTCGAGGGTATGTCATACATGACATCCAGCATGATCTCTTCGATGATTGCCCTCAAGCCTCTGGCACCGATCTTGCGTTCAAGCGCCTTGTCAGCAATGGCCTCCAAAGCTTCTTCTTCCACCTCAAGCTGTACGCCGTCCATCTCGAACAGTCTCTGATACTGCTTAACCAGTGCATTTTTGGGCCTTGTGAGGATCTCCACCAGAGCCGCCTTATCCAGCGGGCTTAAGGCAACGGTTACAGGAAGTCTTCCTACAAATTCGGGTATCAGTCCATATTTTAACAAATCCTGAGGGTTTACCTTCTCCAGCAGTTCTCCAATATCCTTGGCGGCTCTGTTCTCTATCTCGGCACCAAAACCCAGTGTTTTTTCGCCGATCCTGCTCTGGATTATCTTATCCAATCCATCAAAGGCACCGCCGCAGATAAAGAGTATGTTGGTGGTATCGATCTGAATGAACTCCTGATGGGGGTGCTTGCGGCCGCCCTGGGGCGGAACCGATGCCACGGTACCCTCCAGGATTTTTAATAAGGCCTGCTGAACACCTTCACCGCTGACATCCCTTGTGATGGAGGGGTTGTCGGACTTTCTGGCTATCTTGTCGACTTCATCGATGTAGATGATGCCCTTTTCAGCCCGCTCGATGTCATAATCGGCTGCCTGAATCAGTTTTAACAGAATGTTCTCAACATCCTCGCCAACATAACCGGCCTCGGTCAGGGAGGTGGCGTCTGCAATGGCAAAGGGCACATTCAGTATCTTAGCCAGAGTCTGAGCCAGGTATGTCTTGCCGCAGCCCGTTGGACCAATCAACAGTATATTGCTTTTCTGAATTTCAATGTCACTGCGGCTGAATTCCGCCCGTATTCTCTTGTAGTGATTATAAACTGCAACGGCCAGGATCCTCTTGGGCTTTTCCTGACCGATAACATATTCATCCAGGATTCGCTTGATCTCCTGAGGCTTCAGTATCTCCTCTATCTGTTGCTCCACACGGGCATCTTCAAATTCCTCTTCGATGATCTCGGAGCATAACTCAATACACTCATTGCAAATATAAACCCCGGGGCCGGCAACAATACGGTTAACCTGATCCTGAGTTTTTCCGCAGAATGAACATTTTACTTGTTTTTTGTCATCATATCGCGCCATAGAATCACCCCGTTACCCGCGGTTCCATCACCTGATCAACCAATCCATAGTCCTTTGCCTCCTGGGCACTCATGAAATAATCCCTTTCCACGTCAATCTCGATTTTTTCAAGGGGCTGGCCTGTTCTTTCGCTGAGGATCTTGTTCAAATGGTTCTTCATCCTGATAATCCATTCAGCGTGGATCTTGATGTCGGTAGCCTGACCCCTGGCTCCACCAATGGGCTGATGGATCATGATGGTGCTGTTGGGGAGCGCATAGCGCTTACCCTTGGCTCCCGAAGCCAGCAGAAATGCTCCCATGCTGGCGGCCATTCCCACACAGATAGTGGAAACATCGGGCCTTACATGCTGCATGGTGTCATAAATTGCCATGCCTGCAGTTATGGACCCGCCCGGGCTGTTTATATAGAGCTGAATGTCCTTATCCGGATCTTCAGCTGCCAAAAACAGCATCTGCGCCACAACAAGGCTTGCCGTTACATCATTGACCTCATCACTTAAAAGGATGATTCTATCCTTTAATAATCTTGAATATATGTCGTAGGATCTTTCACCCCTGCTGCTTTGCTCAACCACTATAGGTACCAGTGACATATAAATGCCTCCTTTGTCTGCACTTGATAATATAATTCCACCATAAAGGTACTTTAAACCGATTTCCCGTATTTACGCCTTTACGTTTTCAACCAGCATAGCAACTGTCTTCCTGCTGATAATAGAATTCTTAATATATTCTATATCGTCATTATGCAAATGTTTCTTCATTTCCTCCACGGGCTGATGGTACTGTTCGGCCATCTTTTCAAGCTCCTGGTCATACTCTTCAGGGGTTGCGTCAATCCCTTCGGTTTCTGCAATCTTTTCAATTACGAGCTGGGTCTTTACGTCCCTGAGAGCCGACTCACGGTATTGATCGCGGAATTTAGCCTCATCCATGCCCATTATCTGCATATAGGTGGCAAGATTCATCCCCTGGTAGCGAAGGGTCATGTCGAACTGCCTCATCATTTCATCAAGACGCCTTTCAACCATCACATCCGGGATATCGCAGGTAGCATTGTCAGTTGCCTTCTTGACAACTTCATCCTCAAATTTCCTGTCGGCAGCCTCCTGGGCTTTTTTTGTCAGATTTTTCAGGATATCCTGCTTGTATTCCTCAAGGGTATCAAATTCACTGACATCGCCGGCAAACTCATCGTTGATCTCCGGAAGCTGCTTAACCTTGATCTCGTTGATCTTCACCTTGAATGTGGCATCCTTGCCAGCCAAATCCTTGCTGTGATATTCATCGGGGAACTTAACCTGAATATCCTTCTCCTCATTCAGTTCAAATCCTATCAATTGATCTTCGAAGCCAGGAATGAAGGTGTTGGATCCTATCACCAGGTTTTGCCCCTTGGCGGCACCACCCTCAAAGGGTACACCGTCAACGCTTCCCTCATAGTCAATGTTTACGGTATCGCCATTCTGAACAGGTCTGTCCTCAACCGAAATCAGCTTTGCATTGCGCTCGGCAACCCTGTCAAGTTCGGCAGTGACATCCTCTTCGGTAACCTCTACATTTTCTTTCTCCACTTCAAGTCCCTTATACTGTCCCAGTTCTACCTCGGGCTTGACGGTTACCGTTGCAGTGAAAATAAGATCCTGGCCGCTGCCGATCTGAACAATATCGATCTCCGGCCTGTCAACAGGCTCAAGATCATGCTCGTCTATGGCCTTGTCATAGGCATCGCCACAGGCAAAATTGATGGCATCTTCATAGAGCACCTGCTCTCCGTAATAGCGTTCCACCAGGTTGCGGGGTGCCTTTCCTTTACGGAAACCGGGTATGTTGAACTTGAATTTATTCCTGGTAAATGCTCTATCCATGCATTCATCAAAGACCTGGCTTTCAACTGTAATCTCCAATTTGACAACATTCTTTTCGGGTTTTTCAATCTTTACGTTCATTATATTTCATATCCTCCTGTATTGTTTTTCCTGGATAATTTGAAGAATAAACCACTATATTATAGCACAGGTCCAGCCCATGGGGAACCTTTTCTTAGGATTCTGTACTGAATACAACATTTCTTCCCTTCTCAAGCAATCCGTATGGGGCTGAAGGATAAAAAATCGGCTGAAACCAGCGAAAAGCGAATTCCCTCAACCGTCTCGTTCCGCCAGTTCTCATCCCATCGGCCATGGATATGTCCGTACAGACATATTCCCACATTATACTCTTTCAATAAAGCAGCAAAATCATTCGTTTTATGATTGGAATCAAAGGGCGGGTAATGAAGCATGGCAATGATCTCGCCACCCAGCCGCTTTCCTTCCTCCAGGGATAAACGGAGCCGTTCCAGCTCCCTGGAAAAAATCTTTCTGTCTTCTTCCGTGAAATCAGGATCTCGCGGGTCATTCCAGCCCCTTGATCCGCATATAACATAGTCATCAACATGGTAGGCGTTATTGTGAAGCATGCGGATGGTTTCAAGCTGGTTGGAATCAAGGAAAGTCCGGAACTTGCGATGGGTGCTCCACCAGTAATCATGGTTGCCCTTGGAAATGATCTTCACCCCTGGAAGTGAATCGATAAAGCTTAAATCGGGCAGGGCTTCATCCAGGTTGATGCCCCAGGATATATCCCCCGGTATCAGAACAACATCGTCTTTTCCCACAACCTGGTTCCAGTTTTGTTCAAGCCTTTGCACATGGTTTTTCCATCTGTCCCCGAATACATCCATGGGTTTGTTGGTCCCAAAGGACAGATGGAGGTCGGATATCGCATAGATCGCCATATGAATTCCATTCCGGCACTGGCAATACTGCCTGGCCTTTACTCTGGTGATACGATAGCAAATTTAATGGTTCCCTCGGCAGCAACCTGTCCGTCCACAGTTGCCCTTGCATTGGCTTTTCCCATGCCACGTCTGAAGGCAGTGAATTCAATGTCAAGCTCCAGCACATCGCCGGGGGTTACCTGTTTTCTGAATTTCATATCATCAATACCCGTGAAAAGCCCAAGCTTACCCTGATTGTCCTTCAGAATGAGACCTCCGCAACAGGCACACTGCGCCAGGGCTTCCACAATGAGTACCCCGGGCATTATGGGATTTCCGGGAAAATGACCCTGAAAAAAAGGTTCGTCATAGGTCACGTTCTTCACGCCCAAAACCTTCATCCCCGGCTCAATTTGTGTGGCGTCCTCACTGGGAAGGCGGATATCAATAATCCTGTCCAGGAGTAAAAACGGGTAACGGTGGGGCAATATCGTTCGTATCTCGTTAGCTTCAAGACGCAAACCGCTTTTTGCTTCAATCATACCTATCTCTCCTCAATCCTGTTCCCAGTTATGCCATATATTCTGAACATCGTCATGATCTTCAAGTTTCTCAAGGAGCTTCTCCATTTTTTCAATATCTTCCGGGTTGGTGAGTTTGCTGTAATTCTGCGGAATCATAGCAAGCTCCGCTGATTCAAATTCGAAACCGGCGGCTTCGAGCTTTTCCCGCACATCGGTATAATCATTGGGTTCAGTAAGTATCCCAAAGTATTCCTCATCCGCCTCAAAATCCGAGGCCCCCGCATCCAGAGCCGTCATCATCATTTCATCTTCATCTCGGTCTTTTCTCTCGATGACTATCTGCCCCTTCTGATCGAACATATAGCTGACACAGCCGGTAGCCCCAAGATTGCCTCCAAACTTATCGAACAGGTGGCGGATATCGCCTGCAGTACGGTTCCTGTTATCGGTCAGGGTCTCTACGATAACGGCAATTCCGGCAGGGCCATACCCCTCATATCTGATAGTCTCGTAGTTTGCTCCGTCCCCTTCTCCGGAAGCCTTTTTGATGCTTCTCATAATGGAGTCGTTGGGCATGTTGCAGGATTTTGCCTTGGCAATGGCATCCCTCAACTTGGAATTGGCGGTCGGATCGGGCCCGCCGCTCTTGACAGCAATAGCTATTTCCCTGCCTATCTTCGTGAACATCTTGCCCTTTAAGGCATCGCTCCTGCTTTTCTTATGTTTGATATTGGACCATTTTGAATGTCCTGCCATAATTTCACTCCTCATCTTGATTATGTGACCGGACAGATTTCCAGTATATTATCCGACTCATCAGTCTTGATCAGTTTTTCCCCACTATATGCAATATGAGCCTTACCGCCTGTGATGTCGTTAACCTTCTCCTCCAACTGGATTTTTTGTTCTTCAGGAATCAATACCGTGAAGGAGACATGATGGGAATAATCGGTATCAGCTATTATGAACCCTTCGCTCCGCAACATATTCTGAAGTTTCCCGGATAAATGATATTCTACGTTAATTATTGCCTCGGTACAAGTCCTCACCATGATCTCACGGGCATTCATGACTCCCCCGGCAGCTGCCTTGCCATAAGCCCTGACAAGCCCGCCGGCTCCCAGCAGTATACCTCCAAAATAACGGATGACAACTATGACTATGTTGACCAGCTGCCTTTTCTTAATCACCTCGAGTATGGGTATTCCCGCTGTGCCGGCTGGTTCTCCGTCATCGCTGTAGCGCTGGTATGCAGCATCACCTTCTATATAATAGGCATAGCAATGATGACGGGCGTCCCTGCTCTCGGATTTGACACGGTTGATATATTCGATTGCCTCTTCCTCGCTTTGAACCGGGAGCACCCTGGCAATAAAGCGCGACCGCTTTTCCTCGTAGGTATAATGCCCCTCCCGGAATACTGTTCTATACTCTTTTAACATATTTCTCCCTTAAACTGGTGTATCCTGTTTTGATTCCGGTTAAGCTCCTGCTCAATGCACTGTTGTCTTACTAACCGGACAGCACATAAAAAAAGATGACTCTACGTCATCCTTGATTGTATCAGATTTTGCAGACACCTTACAAGTTTGAGGGCTGTAAGAGCCTTCAATACTGGGGTTCCCTTCCAGTCTTCCGGCAATACTTTCTGTAGGAATTGATGAGCAGGGATTTGTCCTGACTGTATGTAACCCGGTCAATAGCTTCAAGTATCGGGAAAAAGCCTGCTTCGGTATATTTTTCCCTCTCCGCTATCCGGAAATCTTCTGAACCAGTCTTCATTACATACCAGGCAATCCTGTTGCATACAGGCATTCGCCTTGTTATTGAGTAAAACTCATAGTAGGTTTGACCCGCATGCTCGACAATTTCAGCCTCTATGCCTGTTTCTTCCGAAACCCTGCGCAAGGCCGCCTCTTTGGGTTTTTCATCATTCACGATCAGCCCCTTTGGCATGACCCATTCGCTTTTCTCATTCTTCAGAAGAAAAACGTTCTCTTCATGGAATACCACACCACCGGCACAATCCCTCAAGTGCATAGTATTTTCTCCTTCCAGCCAACAGCAACCGCTATTGCCACAAAAAAAGAGCACTGTTAACAGACTTATGATAATGATTCCAAAACTCGTGCCCCCAGCTCAAATGAACTGAACTTATCCAATATATATTAGGAGGAACAAGAACGTAGTACCATATTTATAAATACCAATAACAATAAAGTTTAAACAATGAATTTGAAAAAACATTCATCGACCGGTGAGCCTTGATGCAGCCTGTTTTCACGATTCTCCTGCAGAATCCTTTGGACTTCCCTGGTGACGGGCACTCTTATTCGGCTCTTCCTCCTGGAGAGAATCCGAAAGATTCTTTTTTGAATGACTGTCAATTACCCTGATATCGCTTTCAGTTAATACTCCTTTTTTAAAAGCCAATGTAAACACCTCTCTTCATGATATATCCTATCATGAAGAGAGGGAACATATACCTGATTTCCAAAGATGGCGAAAAATTATGCCTCCGGTTCTATTAGACCATATTTCCCGTCATTTCTTCTATATATAACATTAACCTTCTCGGTTTCAGCATTGGTGAAAACGAAGAAAGTATGACCCAGAAGATTCATCTGCAAAATGGCTTCCTCAATATCCATGGGCTTTAGAGGGAAGCGCTTTGTCTTTACCACTTTGAATTCCTCATCCTCCTCGATCTTTTCATCCAGTTCGTAATTTTCCGGAACCATGGCTTCCTGGCGTATCTTCTTGCCCAGTCTGGTCTTGTGCTTGCGTATCTGTCTTTCCAGTTTTTCCACAGCCAGATCGATAGAAGCGTACATGTCATCTGTGCACTCCTCCGCACGGATGATGGTTCCCTTTGAGAGGATGGTAACCTCGAAAATACAGCGATCCTTTTCTATATTGAACGTCAGATGAGTTTCGGTTTCGGGTCTGAAAAACTTTTCAAACTTGCCGATCTTCTTTTTGGCCTTCTCGATCACTTTGTCGGAAACACTGGCATTTTTTCTGCTGACGATGAATTTCATATGCATTCCCCTTCCTTTTATTTCATATTATAATTTTACCCTTGATGGTACATATAAATCACGATATTTTCCACTTATTCCACATGGCTTTATCAACAGGGGAAATAAGCTGTTGATAATAATGTGGATAATGTGGAAAAGCCGTCAGACAAGCCTTTTTGGCTGTGGAGGCAGCAAAAAGCAGGAACCTGTTGGTTCCTGCTTTTTAACATACCGGCTTATTGATCTTTATTGTTCTGAGTATTCCTGTTCCTGTTATTATTGTTTTTATTATTCTGCCTGTTTAACTCATTGTCACAGTTGTTTTTCTGTTTGTCCTTACTCATTAATTCCACCTCCGACGCTTATTCTGTCCTGCGGGGGTTAAAATATGCACCTTATCTTTTTATTTTTCTCCTTTATTTTACCGTTTAAATAGCTGCATTCCTTTCTAGTTGCTTTTCCAGACCCAGACACCTTGAAAAGACAGTCACAAAGCTATTTTTTGATGAACATCTGTACAAAGAGATAGCCATACCTGTTGCTCTTTGTTATGCCTATACCGGTATAGTTATAGGCAGAATTCATGATATTCGCCTTATGCCCCGATGATTTCATCCAGGCTGATACTGCACCTTGAATTGTGGAGTTTCCGGCTATGTTTTCAGCAGCAGCCTTGAATGAAATACCGAACTGCCTCATCATATCAAAGGGTGAACCATAGGTGGGTGAATAATGAGAAAAGTAATTGTTCTGTGCCATATCATTAGCCTTGGTGCGGGCTACCCTCATCAGTTCCATGTCCACCTGAAGCGGGGGAAGACCTCCCTTGGCCCGTTCATTGTTTATGAGGGTCAGAAGCTGCTGTTCCTCCGGGGACAGTTCACCAGTAGTTTTTGGAGTTGATGGGCTCGGTGCAGGCGCAGGCGTCGTCGCAGGAGGTTTCGGTGCGACTTGTCCACCGGAACCCATTTGCTTCTTGAAGGTTTCGCCGTCCATCAGGTATTGCTTAGCGACACAACCCACCTTATCGTTATCGGGGTCATATACCACATACCAATCCCCTATCTTGGAAAGCACATTAACCCATTTGTTCTTTTTCAACACCTGTATGATGGAATGTTTTGTAGATGGCCCTGTCCGCATATTGAGCTCATTGGCTATGACTACCCCGCTGATGAAATCCACTCTTTCAAAGGTTTGGGAAGCCTCAGCCTTAAGAATGCCTCCGCCAGTGAAGTTAATGACGGTCAGCATAAGGAATATTATCAGCGATGCAGCCAAAAAACGTCTTTTCATACTCTCCCTCCATTGTCTTTTTTTGATTGCCTGGTTAGTATTCTCTTTTTTTTTACTAATTATTTGAGTAAAAAAATATGGCAACAATCTATCAGTATTGTTGCCGCATTCCTTTAGTTATATAAGCCCTCTTATCAAATTATGCCCCTGTTATATCAGTTCTTTGATCAATTCCTCAAACTCTTCATGGGAGAAGTTATACTTGCTGTTGCAAAAATGGCAATGGAGTTCTGCTCCCTTTCTGTCACGGGCTATTTCCAACAGATCCTTTTTACCTATGCTCAAAAGATTTCTTTCCATCCTTTCCCGGGAGCAGTTGCACCGGTAAGCCACTTCACATGTCCCAAGGTTTTGAATGGTCTTCCCATGAAAGAGAGAATCGATGATTTCTTCCGGGGTAAGCCCGTCTGCTATAAGATCTGTTATGGGAGGAAGGCTGCTGACCCTTTCCTCCACAAGAGCGACCATATCCTCCGGTGTATCGGGAAGCAACTGGACAAGGAATCCCCCGGCTGCCTGCACCTGTCCGCCCCTTCCGATCAGGACACCCAGGTTCATGGCAGTGGGAATCTGCTCAGAAGAAGCATAATAATAGGTAAGATCTTCGGCTATCTCGCCTGATACCAAATCCACATAGCCGATATAGGGTTCCTTGAGCCCAATATCCTTTATCACATTCAGATATCCCCTGCCCACAGCACCTGCTATATCAAACTTTCCTTTCTCATTCAGGGGCAGATCAAAGAAGGGGTTGTGCACATAGCCCCGCACATTGGCATGGGCGTCTGTCACCGCAACAATACCTCCTATGGGGCCATCTCCCTTTATCTGGATAGTTATGGTGTTATCCTCACCCTTAAGCGTCCTGGACATGAGAGCCGCCCCTGTCAGAGTTCTGCCCAGGGCGACACAGGGGGTTGGATTCATATGGTGGATTTTTCTGGCCTCCTCCACTGTTTTGGTGGTAATGCCAGCATAAACACTTACGCTATCTGACACCAAGGCTCTTACGATATAGTCCTGCATGGTTCCTCCTCAATAGATTGCTGTAATATTCAGGATATGTATCGATGAAGTTTTTACTTTCCAAACAGAAGATTGTGGGAAACATCCTTTTATAGGTAATGCCTCACTCGCTGCAGGGCAACCCTGTACGATAACTGATGTTGGGAAAGAATTCGTCGATGGGCTCGCCCTTCAGGATCCCTGCAAAGACCCCGTTTATATGGTTGGCCGCCTCAAAAGAGGCTCTGTTCAGTATATCCTCAACCGATTCTTTATGCTCTTCGCCCTCAACAAAAGGATGCGTCCAGGTTCGCTTCTTCTTGTTGGCCCAATCGATGGTTTCGTCAAGCCGGGGCGGATAGGGAACCTTCGGCGGTCTGATCCCGCCCCCGGTAAAGGAATCAAGCCAACTCACCAACGCCTTCTTCCATCCTCTTGGATCATACAAAAGGTCATGCCCCCTGTAAAAATCCCTGAGCACTTTCCTGAGTTTTTTCCCGTCCGTTTTTATATGGTATATGCTTTCAAAAGCATCCATCAGAAAGTTCTTAACGCTGGCCGGCCAATCCTTACCGATATCGATGAGCCTTCTGGTTTTAACCTTGTATGCCGGAGCCATGCACCTTTCCTCCCAGAACAGCACGTCAAGCGATATTTCAACAGCCTGATGGGTTGTCTTCACAAGGTGTCCGTCCACAGACCAGATCCAGCTGTTTTCTGCCCAATAGACATAGGGATGGAGCAGGCGGTCTAGGGTAAAGTGACAGATAAAGCCCGACAAGTATGCTGCAAGCTCCATCCACTCCTGATCCCAGGACAGATTTTGCAGCCGGCTAAATCCCATTTTCAAAAACTCACCGGTATGCTGCCGGTGCATGGTGCGTCCCAATTCCCTCAAATGATCCTTCCCCTTACCGGGAAAGAGGTTATAAAAAAACAGGGGATCGGGCCCCTGGGCACCAAGCCGGTACAGGGTTCTGTGCCTTTGTATACCTTCCAGTACTCTTCTGCTTTCTATTCTCTCCAGGACGTCGTCGGACAACAGTATATGAGTCAGGAAATCGGCCATGGATATTCCTCCGGGGTATCAGGTTCGGGTTTTTTCATGCCATAAATTCCGCCGGTCTGAACGAGGTGATCCCAAAGCCATGGAGCAATCCCCCAACGATACGCTGGGACGCTTTACCGTCCCCGTAGGGATTGACAGCCCTTGCCATTTCCAGATAGATATCCTCCCTGTCAAGAAGCTCTTTCGTCAGGTGGTAAACACTCTCATACTGCGTACCGGCCAACCGAACCGTCCCTGCCTGTACGGCCTCGGGTCTTTCGGTCTCATTGCGAAGAACCAGTACCGGCTTACCCAATGAAGGAGCTTCCTCCTGCAAGCCCCCCGAATCGGTCAAAACAATATAGGAGCGTGCAATCAGGTTATGCATCTCCTGAACGTTGACGGGTTTTATCAGGTGAATTCTTGGATGGTTCCCCAGAATTCTTTGAGCTGCCTCCATGACCAGGGGATTCAGATGCACAGGGTAAATAATGTGGATATCAGGGTATTCGTCAGCAATCCTACGAATGGCGGAAAAAATCTCCTCAAAGGGTTTGCCAATATTCTCACGCCTGTGAGCCGTCATGGCAATCACCCTTTTACCTTCAAAATCAAAGCCTTTCAAGAAAGGATCCTCAAACACAAAATCCCTGGATACGGTTGTGGACAAGGCATCGATCACCGTATTACCGGTGACATAGATCCTGTCCGCACTAATTCCTTCCCTTAAAAGGTTCTCCCTGTTGGATACGGTGGGGGAAAAGTGCAGGTCGGCGATGGCTCCGGTGAGCCTTCTGTTCATCTCCTCAGGATAGGGAAAATACTTATCGTGAGTTCTCAAACCTGCTTCCACATGCCCTACCTTTATCTTCAGATAGTAGGCGGCAAGAGAGGCAGCAAAGGTGGTGGTTGTATCGCCGTGGACCAGCACAATATCGGGGGCCGCCTCTCTGAAAACGTCATGCAGGCCTTCCAGCGCCCTTGTTGTGATATCCACAAGGGTCTGCATGTCCTGCATGATGTCCAGGTCAAAATCCGGGCGTATCCGAAAGATGTCCAGAACCTGGTCAAGCATTTCCCTGTGCTGAGCCGTTACACAAACAGATGATTCTATGTCGGGGCTGGCTTCAAGAGCCTTTACCAATGGTGCCATCTTTACTGCTTCAGGACGTGTTCCGAATACAGTCATTGCTTTGAGCTTTTCTTTCATGATTATTGTCCTTTACTATTATTGGGCGTTCCCGTATCACCCGAAGCTTCTTCTTGATCTTCCGGATTATGAATGTCCGGAGCGGCCTCAAGGCTCGCCTCATCCAAATCCTTCTCTTTTATCTTAACTGAATGTCCGTCCTTGTTCATCTCGGACATATTTCTGGCACCGCCTATCATGAACACCACGATGAGAATCAGCAGGATGATGGAAGGCAACAAACCCTTATCCACCAGTACAATGGACAAAACTCCCAGAGCGCCGCTTATTATATACAGGATCACAACTGACATCTTGTGGCTGAGCCCCATATCAATAAGCCGGTGATGGATATGACCCCTATCCCCCTCGCCAATAGGCTTCCCATTTGATATGCGCCTCAGGATGGCAAACAGGGTATCGAAAATAGGAAGGCCCAGAACCAGGATCGGAATGGCCAGAGCCAGGGTGGTTACCGATTTCATGGTGCCCTCGATGGACAGGGTCGCCAGTATAAAACCCAGAAAGGTGGCACCCGTATCGCCCATAAAAATCTTGGCGGGGTTGAAATTATAGGGAAGAAAACCGAAGATAGCACCAGCCAGTGAAACTGCTGCCAGAGCTATGTCGTCTTCTCTTCGAATGACCGCAACAATGAACAGGGATACCGATGCAATCCCCGAAACCCCTGCGGCAAGACCGTCCAGGCCATCGATCAGGTTGATGGCGTTTGTAACTCCTGCAATCCATAATACCGATATGACAAAGGCTATGGTCTCCCCAAGGATATATGTCATCCCATTGTCGGTGCCCATTGTAAAGGGCAGGGTAATGGATGTGATCCTGGTTCCTGTGCCCACCACCACAATTGCAGCCAGAAGCTGGAATACAAACTTTATCCCGGCCTTCAACGGCCTGATATCGTCCACAATTCCCAGAACCACAATGATGAGAGCACCGGAAATCAAGCCCAGGGATTTGGGCTGGGTAAGAAAGAATAAAAACTCGGGTATATCCCGGGAAGCAAAACCATAGACCACGGCAATGACAAAGCCTGCAATAATGGCAAGCCCGCCCAGAAGAGGCATGGGCTTTTTATGCATACGCCTGCCGTCTCTGGGCACATTAACTGCGCCTGCGCGAAAGGCGATCCTTCTGGCTATGGGTGTGGAAAAGAATGCGATGATAAGCGCAACAGAAAAGGCTACTAAATGTTCGTACTCAATGGTTATCATCTTGCACCTCTGACCTCTTTACAAGCCCCGGATCGAACACAAGCGACGGCTCTTCATATTTCACCACACGGACGCCGGCTTCCTTCAGCAATTCCATGGAAAGCTCGTCCGGATAATCGCCCTTGAATACGATCTTGGAGATTCCGGCGTTGATGGCCAGCTTTGCACACATTACACAGGGCTGTGTTGTGACATACAGGATACTGTCCTTCACGTTTGTCCCGGAATATGCCGCCTGTGCAATGGCATTCTGCTCTGCATGGGTGGCACGGCATATTTCATGCCTCTGACCCGAGGGTACTCCCAGCTTATCCCTGAGACATCCCGTTTCAAGACAGTGCTTACATCCCACCGGTGCACCATTATAACCCGTAGCCAGGATCCGTTTGTCCTTTACCAACAGGGCGCCTACCTGGCGCCGCAAACAGGTGGAACGTGTTTTTACAAGTTCCACTATACTCATAAAATATTCATCCCAGGAAGGACGCATAAGAACCTCCTTGTCCTACTTGGTTCCAAACAGCCTGTCTCCGGCGTCGCCAAGACCCGGTACTATATATCCAAATTCGTTGAGCGTTTCGTCAACAGCTGCACAATAGATGGCAACATCGGGATGCTCCCTGTGAAGCCTCTCTACCCCATCCTTGGACGCAATAAGGCATACAAACTTAATGCTCTTCACATTGCGCTTTTTTATAAACCTGACAGCGTCGCAGCCCGATCCTCCGGTGGCCAGCATGGGGTCGAGTATGACCACATCCCGTTCACTGACATCCTCGGGCAGCTTGCAATAGTACTCAACAGGCTCCAGGGTGTCATGATCCCGGTACAATCCGATATGACCGACCCTTGCCATGGGAACCAGCCTTAAAAGTCCGTCCACCATACCCAGCCCGGCGCGCAGGATGGGCACAAAGGCCAGTTTTTTTCCCGATATAACATAGGTTTTGGCATGGCCAACCGGGGTTTCAATCTCCACCTCTTTCAAGGGAATATCCCTTGTCACCTCATAACCCATCAGCATGGAGATTTCGGATACCAGTTCACGAAACTCCTTTGCACTGGTATTTTTGTCCCTCAGAAGTGAGATCTTATGCTGGATGAGAGGATGATCAAAGATAAAAACATTTTCCATATATAGCAACCTCCAAAGTCATTTAAGATAATCGTTTTCAATACCGTGTATCTTATTGATCCTTTTTGTGTGCCGTTCCTGGTTGGAATAAGGGGTCTGAAGCCATTCATCCACAATAGCCGCAGCAAGTTTTTCTCCGACAATAAAAGCGCCCAGTGCCAGAACATTGGTGTCGTTATGATCTCTTGTGAGCCGGGCTGAGAGAAGGTCGTGGCACAGGGCACATCGGATGCCTCTGACTTTGTTGGCCGCTATGGAAATGCCTATACCGGTTGAACAAATAAGAACAGCTCTGTCACAAGTTCCTTCCTTCACCAGCAGGCAGGCTTTCAGCGCAAAATCGGGGTAATCCACCGACGATTCATCATAGGTTCCACAGTCGGTGCATTCGTATCCTCGGCTGGTAAGATGCACCTTTAAGAACTCCTTGAGGCGGAAACCACCATGATCACTGCCCAATGCAATGCGCAAGCCAAATCTCCCCTTTCTTTCATTGATTTTATAGTAATCAATCCCCATTGTCAAAAACTTTCTCCGCCACATTTATCAGGGCTGTTTCAATTTCATAAGCGCATGCTTTGTATACATCGTAGTCCCCTCCGTAAGGGTCTGATATATTGGCTCTTCCGTCCTCTATTTCAGCATAATCCTTCAGGGTATAAACCTTGTCGACTGACTCAGGAAAGACCTCCAGGATCATCCTTTTATGATCCTCGGTCATGGCCAGGATCAACCAGGCATTCCTGATGTCATCTGCATCCAAAACCCTTGCCCGGTGGGATGTGATATCAATCCCATATTCATTCTGAAGAACCTCAATGGCCATGCTGCTGGCCGGATCATTCTCAAAGGCATAAACTCCTGCTGAAGAGACAAGAATATCCCTTTCTTCCCGCTGATCCAATAGATCGTTGAACAAGGCCTCAGCCATGGCGCTCCTGCAGGTATTGCCGGTACAAACAAACAATATCTTCTTCATAGATTCACCCTTTCGGTTTTGTTCAGCTAAACCAATATGTTTATTGGTCATGGTAGAGCCCCGCTGATCAGTGCTCACACCCGGATGACCCTGCCGGTGGCTGCCTTTTGTAGCCTATTCATAATGGCGAGACCTATCCCCTCATCTGGAAAGGTTTCTGAAAAGATAATATCCACGCCATGTTGGTCAAAATCACGCAAACACCCATAAATGGACGCCGCTACAGTCTCGGGGCTGTTTCTTGAGCCGGGGCAAAGAACAACATCGGCTATATACCCTGACCGGGTTTCCGCTGAAGCCAGCACACCCGTCTTCTTGTTTTTTGCCCTGTATTGCTCCACAAGATCATTTATAGTGTCTACCACCCTTTGGCTCTCCCCGGATACAAGAATCATTTCAGCCTTTGGGGAGTAGTGCCTGTACTTCATGCCCGGCGATTTGGGAGCAGTGTCACTGACCCCGTCAGGTATTTTACCCACATTGACATAGCCGATGACTTTCTCCAGCATTTCAACGCTGACCCCTCCCGGGCGCAGCACCACAGGCGGATCCGCAGTCATGTCCAGAACCGTGGATTCAAGCCCCACCTGAGTGGAACCCCCATCGATGATGTAGTCTATTCGCCCCGAAAGGTCGGATATAACATGGGAGGCACAAGTGGGACTGGGAGCTCCCGAAATGTTGGCACTGGGAGCAGCTATGGCCAGCCCGGACAGTCTGATGAGCTCCAGGGCTGTCCTGTTTGCGGGCATACGCACAGCTACGGTGGAAAGCCCCGCCGTTGTTTCATCGGGTACATCTTTGGATTTTGGGAGAATCAGCGTCAGGGGACCGGGCCAAAAGGTCTCCATAAGCATACGCGCCTTTTCGGGCACCGAACTGACGATGCGCTCTAACTGGGTTAAATCTGAAATATGAACGATCAACGGATTATCCGAAGGTCTTCCCTTTGCTCTGAAAATTCTACTCACTGCTTCCGGGTTTAAAGCATCGGCCCCCAGCCCGTATACCGTCTCGGTGGGAAAGGCTACCAGCCTTCCTCCGGCCAGTGCCTCAGCGGCAGGTCTTAATTCTTCAGGATCAAATACTGCATGATTTACTCTGATTATAGTTGTTTTCATATTTAATCGCCTTATTCTGCAATACTTCTTTACTTGCTCGGAATTATCTTAAGCTATTATATCAGAATGCCGGGATCAATTTAAACGTTGCTTATCACTTTAATTATGGGGTTCACCTTAATGTTTCATGCAAAAACATTAATCATTGATACTAAAAAGCAATTCATGACTGCTGTTCTTAAAACTGAGGGGCTTTAACAGAGTTAAGGGGCTGCCGTTGTATATGCCGGCAACCCCATGGTATAAAATATACTCTAGTCGTTATTCTCCTTCTTTCTATACCGGATCTCCCTGGTATATCTGTGCTTGTCCTCGTTCAGTCTGCTAAAAGGTGTTACCTTCACCCCTTTTATCTCTCTGGCTATCCCTTCCTTGTAACAAAAATCACAAAAACGGCCGCTATTTAAAGGCTTTCCGCATATTTCACAGCGCAGAAAGCCCTTGTTGTCGCCCACTATCTCCAGGCGCTCCTCTTTAAGATAACGCTTGATCTGTCTCAATGAAACCCCTGTATGCCTCATTACCTCATTTGAGCTGGCACCCGGATGCTCGGTAAGGAACTCCTTTATTTTTCTAAAATCTACCTCATCCAGGGGTGCACAGACAGGACAAACGTTCTCAATCCCCACTCTCTGAAACATGCGATAGCATCGCTGACATTCATAATTTGCCATTTCCTACTCCACTACTTTTTCTCATCAAAATAGGGATTCGCCAGTCCCTGCCTTGGTTGAAAATAGGCTGCGTTAACCTTTTTAAAGCTGTTGGATTTTTTTATCCTGTCCTTCACATCCGCCATCTTCTCTTTCAGAAAGGCGGTGTTCTCATCATCCACAGCCTTGATTTCCCTGAGCAAATCAAGCACCCCGACGGTGTTTTCCTTAAGCTCCCCTGTGCCGGGAATCCTTTTGGACGGCAGTTCATCAAGGGAATCTATGCCTAATGTTCTCTTAAGACCTTCCATATAGACAACAAATTGCTGGTCAAGCTTGTCTGTCGCATCCATTCTCGCCTGTTTTTTTGCGATAAGAATCTCCATTTCATCATAGTCATCCCTGGACAGAGCTTCTTTCTGTAATCGGGTAAAACCCGAGATTTCCCTTAGCAGGGTCTTTTTTTTAACCAGTATCTCATTCAGTCTCGAAAGGTATTCCTGTGGTTCCATGCTGACAGCTCCTATTCTGCCTGTTCAACCAGTTCCGGCTTCTTCCTGGGCTGCTTTGCAAGCTTCATTGCCTGCTCCCATACATCCCTCAGCTGTTTTGCCATGTTGAGGACCTCGCCCAGAATCAAGGCGTCCTTTTGGATATTGGCTTCAATCAGTCTTCTTAGCATATAGTCATATATCAGTTCCAGGCTGACCGAAATACTATATTTTTTGTCCAGTGTAGCCATGAACTCCTGAACTATGTCCTGAGCACGTATTATATTATTATGAGCCTCCTGGGTCTTGTTCTTCTCAACGGCATCAATTCCTCTCATGATGAATTTGATCAGGCCGTTATAAAGCATAAGGGTAAGCTCTTCCGGACTGGCCGTCTGGATGCCCTTTTCCCTGTACTGGTTATAGGCGTTTTGTGCAATCATCATTTAGCTCCTCCCTCGAAAACACCCTCTGTGCGCTATTTCATGATCAGCCCTGGTTGAACTGCATTGCCAGCCAGGCACTCTGAGCATTCATCATATTGAGGTATCTCTCCAGTGTCGTGAACTGACGATAGTAGTTCTCTTCCTTCCTGATGAGTTTTTCTGTCAGGGAACTGATCCTTTTATCATAATCCTCCAGCTCATCATTCATAAGATTGTCGGTGAAGGTTATGTCTCCATCAATTCCCGCCTTTTCGAGAAGTATACCCTTTTTCCCGTCGGCATTCCTGTAGGTGGATATATTATCCTCCAAAATATCGGAGATCCTCTGGAAAATACCCGACTTCATATACCTGGACTTTCTCTCTTCGGCCGTGGCAGTCCTGGAATAGGTCTTGTTATCAGGATCCACACCGTTCAAAAGCCTGGCCACTTCATCGGGATTGCTCCTCAGAGCCTCCTTGAGTTTATCCTCATTAATGGTCAGCTTGCCTCCATCGAGATAGCTGGTAGTTCCGATGCCGATATCCTTCATGGTAAGGCTCGACCCCTCAACGGGCTCATACATGGCCGTGCGCATGGCAGTTACCATCCTGCGGATGATGTCATCATTCCTCAATAGCCCGGTTCTTGCCCTCTTCTCCCAGTTCTCTATGTCAGAATCCTTCATCTCCTGCTTCTGGGCATCGGTGAGGGGCGGAAAGTTCCTGTCATATTTTTCGTTAAGCTTCCCGTTGAGGAAATCTATAAGCTCATTGTACTTGTCTACGAAGGACTTGATATTGTCGTAGGCCTGATCCACATCCATTTCCACCGTAACCGAATCACCCTCGGAATCCTCAGGATGAACTTCCTTCAGATTATAGGTCACACCGTTTATGGTGAACTGGTTTGTGCTGCGAACCACTTCCTGACTGCCGTTGATCAGGATTCTTGCATCCTGCCCTTCAATCCGCTGAGCACGACCCTCGCTGAGCCCAAGAGCGGCCAGGAAGTTACCGCCAATATCTTCCACATTCAGATGATCCCCCTGCCCCAATTGCTTTGAGGTAAGGGTTACCTTATCGCTCAGCTCGTCGTATTTTATGGTCACATTTGCTTCGGTACTGTTATTGATGCGATCCATCACCTGGGAAAGGGTCTCGTTCTTCTTTGCCGTAATAAGCTTCCCGTTAATGCTGAACTGCACCTCGTCATTATCATTGAACTCTAAGGCAACGTCCAGCTTGCTCTGAAGCTTTTCCAGGGTATCGCTCATGCTTATACGGTTGGAATCTCCCGGGTTAAGGCCGAGTGCGTCAAGGCCGCTTTCGGTACCGGAAGCAGGATTTCCCACAGTCACGCGGGTGGCTCCGCCGGAAGTTCCGATGGAAAGCTTGCCTGATTCAAACCCCACCGTGAGCTTTCCCTCTCCAAAGGCAGCATCCAATGAGGCCTGAAGCTGTGTTGCAATATAGTCCGGGCTCCCTTCTTCCAGGCTGTAATCCTCAAGAGCTATTTCCCTTGACACCCCGTCGAGGTTCACCATTATGCTCTTACCCGACAGGTTCAGTTGGTCGGAAACCACACCGGTAATTTTTTTACTTAGAGAGCCGCCGCTTACGGCAGTGTCCCCGGTGGCCAACTGGATCACCTTCACCTTGTGGTTCCCGGCCTGTGCAGTGGAATTAGCCGACACGTCAAGATACTTGGCGTCGCCGCTGGTCTTTGCAGCCATCACCTTGATGGAATTGGTGGAGAGAATATAGGATGAGCGGTTGACAATGTCGAAAAACGAACTCTTCAATCCCCTGAGCCTGTTGATCACATCACGGTATGCATCACGCTTCCACTCAACCAGGGTGCGTTTTTGGTACAGACTGTCCAGAGGGATCCTTTCGGCCTGCATGAGCTCTCTTACCATGGAGTCTGTGTCGAATCCTGACAGACCGGTGATCCTCGTGGTGGAGGAAAAACCTGATATATTGTTCATGAACAGCTCACCTTCTTTCATCCACCAGCAGACCGGCCAGTTCCAGCATGCTGGCAAACATATCCAGTATCTTTTCTGAAGGTATTTCTCTTATTACTTCTTTTGTATTGCTGTCCACTACCTTGACAACTATCTCATTTGTTTTTTCATGGATTCTGAACTCAAGATAACGGTTCTGGAAAACCATGGTCTCATTGGCCTTGTCAACAGCCTTTTTGATAAAGCTTTCGCTGACCTGCCACTCGTTCCTGGTCTCCTCGTTCTTGCTCAATTCCTTTGCAGCGTTGGCGCTTCCCATGGGAAGAGCCTTCACCCCGTTCTCCTGAATAGCAGAAGCTTTTCCAGGCATAGTATCCATTGCTCCGATTCTCATGCCCATCCCTCCTGAATATCTGTATAGTATATATCGGCAAATCAAAGAGAAAATTAAATAATATCAACCAGCAAGTACAATAGCTTCATTCACCGTTATAATACTTAAATACATTTACTGATGCCAATTCGGTGTTATTACTGCCGCCAGGGTGGTAAAAAATTTTTACAACCCCCTAAAGTTTTTATTTTGAGGAACCGATATTTTAAGCAGAAGGAAAACTTTTTTGCCGTTTCGGGCGCCGGTTCGGCGAAAAGGTTTACCAATAAACCCGGTTCCGGGTGAAAGGAACACAAAATGTGGGAGAAAGGAGTCTCCCAATAAGAATCAAGGAGGATGATCTTATGATTATCAATCACAACATTTCTGCTCTTAACACCTATCGTCAGTTAACCATCAACAACAATGCAGGAAGTCGCTCTTTGGAGAAGCTGTCTTCGGGCTACAGGATCAACCGTGCCGGCGATGACGCTGCTGGTCTTGCCATCAGTGAGAAGATGAGAGGCCAGATCAGAGGTCTGAACATGGCTTCCAAGAACGCTCAGGACGGTATTTCCCTGATCCAGACCGCTGAGGGTGCCCTCAACGAAACTCACAGCATTCTTCAGCGCATGAGAGAGCTCGCTGTTCAGGCTGCCAACGGCACCAACACCGATTCGGATCGTGAAGAGATCCAGAAGGAAATCGACCAGCTGAAGTCCGAGATCAACCGTATCTCCACCGACACCGAGTTCAACACCAAAAAGCTTCTGGACGGCTCCATCGCTAACAGCGCCAAGATAGATCCTGAGGCAAATGCTGCGAAACTTGTCGGTATTGAAGTCATGAACGACAATTTGGTGGCAGGAGACTACACCGTCACAATTACCAGTGCAAACACAGAAGCTGTACTGGATACTGATAATAATGATACTGGTGCAAGCAGTGCTGCTCTTGCTGGCAATGTAGCTGTAGCAATGGGAACATACACCCTTAAATTGGTCGCAAACGGGGATAACTTCGATTTAACTTTGACAAATGCCGCTGGCGAAGTCGTAGAAACAGTTAATGAAGCAATTGCACCAACCGAAGACAATTCGGATACCGTTACAATAGGCGGTATTGAATTTACTTGGGAGGCTGAAAGTACCGTTGCAGGAGGTACAGCAA
>FZPS01000133.1_pt45 | contig 57211 bp, 49 predicted proteins | sample 1817821 | NCBI WGS metagenome assembly FZPS01 (sample SAMEA104158645, study PRJEB21678) | metagenome | place: Germany | collected 2015-04-21 | reverse complement strand
GATTAATGCAGCCCAGAATAATATCTCTGTACCATATAGTAATGCAATTGATATAGATATTACAATAATAGCTTTCATGGCAACTCACCTCTTTTGCTATATTTTAGCATAACTTATGCCAGATAACAATTGCGAAAAATTAAAACTACTCCTGTACTAAATGGTCTCTACCATAGATACGAGCGAGTAGCTTAGAACAAGTTAACTTATATATTTTTTACCCTTCTTGAAGGCTTATTTGTCATGCCTTCCTTTTTTATGCCTATTATTACTTCTAGCCTTATATATCTCTATCCTTTACTTGCCATTACAATTGTTAGTAATTTTGAGGCATCATCAATTAAATTTAGGTCTATTTTATGCCTGGATGGACTTTTTGAAGTGGACAAGTGTAGCTTTTTTGGCAAAACAAAACCCCCAAGGATTAAATCCTTGAGGGCATGCTTGTATCAAGTTTATACTTGAGTTAGTTTATTATCTTATAGTCCTGCTGCTTCTTTTATAGCTGCTAGAGTTCTGAATGGAGTTTTTAATGCAGTTCCATCAGTATTAAACTCTAATCCTAAGAAGAAATCTTCAGCGATTTGTGCTTTTTCAGCGTTAGTCATTTCTGCAAATTCTGCAGATACTGCTTCTAAAGCACCAATAACTTCTGCTATTGATTTATCAGCAGTTAAGTTATTTACTCCGTCTAATGCATTAGTACGAGCAGTTGTAGCTTCCCCTAAAGCTGTTGTTAGATCAGAATAATCTGCAAATTTCTTAGTGTCTACAACTTCATTTCTAGCATCTAATACTTTTTCTGCTACGAATAACTTGTCTGCACCTGGAACATTTAAATATTCACTAACTGGTTCTCCTAATAATGCAGCATTAACATCTTCTGCAGTTTCAGCATCGTTTACAAGTCTTCTTGTTAATTCTTCTTTAACCATATTGATTAGATCGCCAGATGTAGGAAGATTAGCTGTACCTTTTGCTACTTCACCATCAGAGTATTCAATAGTAAGTTTTACTTCTGTTGGGAAGTTGTAAGGATTATTTTCAATCCAGCCTTTATCTTGACTCCATGAACCTGATTCACGCTCATTATAGATATCGAAGGTTGTTGTACTAGTAAAAGTTGCTGCCTCATTTTCTGCATTTCCTAAAAAGTCATTCATTTTTCCCAGTTGTTTTTCAGTTGGTTCTATTGTTGCTAATAATTCTTCTCCACGATATAATTCATATACAAAGGATACTATTTTTTTACCACCTGCATAGTTTAATTTATAGTCTGAACTAAAACCTACATAGTGCTTATTTGGCTGGCTGCCTTTATTAATGCTACCATAAAGTTGTACATAATTTATTCTTGCATTTATTTCATCTTGAGCTAATTCTGCTGCTGTATTTCCTGCATCTACTACATTAACTTGAACATTTGTTGCTGTAGTAATAACTGCACCATCATCAACTAATGTTTTGTAATAAGCTATTGCTGCTGGGTTAACATCTGTTAATCCTAATACTTCATTTTCTAAAGCTGCTAATAATTCAGTTTCTGTTTCAGCATCTGCTACTGCGATAAGAGCTGTTACAACATCTAATCTATCTTGTAAATCTGCTTTAGTTGTAGCTGGTGCTACGTCTTCTGCTAAATAGTTTACTAATGCTTGAGCTGTAGCAACTTTTTCTGCTGTTAATGGTGCTGTTTCAGCATCTCCTACTGCAGCTGTTGCTGCTGATAAGTTTACAGCATCAATAGCACCTTGGATTGCTACAACTGTTTTTTGACTACCATCTAAATCAGACTCATAAGTTGCAATTAAATCTTCATTCACTCTATCAAAAGCTTTGTTTTGAAGAGCTGCTAATAATTCTATTTGGTTTGTAGCTTCTAATACTGGAACTACAACCTTTACTGCATCAAGTCTTTCTTGTAAATCTGCTTTAACAGTTACATTTACATTTAAAGCTGTAGCTACAGCCTCTGGAATTTCAGTTGGTAGCTTGTCGATTTCTGTTTGAGCAACAGCAACTTTAGTTTCTGTTCCTGGTCCTCCAACTAATCCTATTGGGTCAGTTTCTGCTGCTAAAACTGCACTTATAGCATTTGTAACTAGTGTGCTTACAGCAGTATTTGCTTGAGTGGCATTTACAGTATCAATGATAGTTTGAATTTCTGCTATAGTTGTATAAGGCCCTGTAATTGCTGTATCATATGCTTTAATTAAAGCAACATCAACATTTACAAATGGCTTAACATTTAAAGCATTGTAAAGTTGAACTTCTGTAGTAGCATTATTAACTGCATCTCTTATTCCATTAAGTTTTAACTGTAATGAATCTAATCTAGCACCTAATAATACTTTTTCATCTGAATCTTCTAAAGCATCTACTAATTCTCTAGCATCAGCTAAGTCAGCTTCTAGTAAGCTTTCTTCAGCTTTTACTACTGCTTCTGTTGCTGCTTGTAAAGCTTCTTCAGCTTCTCTTACTGCTATTTCTTCATCTGTTTCTATTGCATCAATAGCTTCTTTTGCTGCTGCAACTGCTACTTCAACTTCTTCAGTTGTTTCTGCTGCATCAACAGCTTCTTTACCTTCTGCTATTGCTGTTGCTAATGCTTCTGCATTTACTTCATATTCAGCTGCATCAACATACTCGTCTAATTCAGCTTTTGCAGTTTCTTTAGCTTCTGCTAATTCAGCTGCTACCACATCTTCATCAACCCATGCTTCTGTTAATTCTGCTGTGTATTCTACTTCTTCATAAACAAAAGTAACTTCAGTTTGTCCGTGAACTAAAGCTTCTTCTAATTCTATTTCTACTGTTTCTTCGTTATCAAATGTAACACTAATTGTGTTAGCGTCAATAGCACTTACTTCTACAACTTTTAAATCTTCACTTGGATCTTCACCTTTAAGAATTTCTTTCCAGTTTGCCTTATCTTCTTCATATGCAGCATTTGCATCTGCTAAATCATAAAGCTTTCCTTCTACTTCTATTTGAAATTCACTTGGTGCTACTCTTACATGGTTTTTAGCACTAACATCAGCTCTTACTTGGTTGGCGCTATATTTTAACTTGCCATTCACAAAATGGTCGCCTTCAGCTGCAAAAGCTGCTGTACTTAACATCATAACTATAGCAAGAACTAATGCAAAAACCTTAGCATTTTTTCTTATCATTGATTTTCTCCTCCTTTTTTTTTAAAATAATCCATAGGTATTTTAAAATATGTTACCTACATATAGACCTATAGATTATTTTATATTATTTAGCTTTTTTACTTATTTTGTTATTTTACATCGACTTCGTAGTCAACGCCATCAATTGTTATAATAACTTCGTTTATCTCTTCATTAACTGGGATTCTAACTGTATTTCCATCAAAACCATATTCCCAATTGTCTTTGTTAAGTTTTTTGCCATTGAAAGTTACTTTTTCTACTTTTGAAGCATCTTCAACATCTACTAATATTGTATCTCCTGCTAATGCTTCTTCTATTGTACCTGGTAATGTTCTTTCTGGATCTCCTGGATCTTCTGGATCTTCTGTATCAGGATCTCCTGCAGGTTCTTCACCTTCGAATATGAACAATATTTTTACTATATTGTCGTCTTTATCATCCTTGTCAAATGCATATACTTCAACCTCTGCATCGAAGTAAATTGAAGATTCATCTCCAACTGCATCGAATTCACCGTCATCTAAGATGTATACTACAACATCATCAGCTAATGTATACCATTCATCTTCACCAAGCTCGAATCTGTCGCCTCTTATTCTTGTTATTTTACCAGCATCTATAGCTCCTACAGTAGTAGCTTTTGTTACAACATCGCCTTCAAAATCTAATTCAACGATTGTAGCATTGTCCACTTGAGTTATAAAATCATCAACATCGTATTCAAGGTCAGTTTCATAGAATACTTCTTCGCCGTCAACATAAGCTATTAGGCTTTGTACTCTTTCATCATCATCGTTCCACATAGTTCCTTCATCAACTATATAAGCGTATGTTGATGTTACTCCTAAGCCCTTAACAAAGAACATTTCAATTTCGCCGTTCTTATTTTTCTCTGAATGAATTATATATACTTTATCTCCTAATTTGTCAGCATCTACAACCTCAACATCATTATCGCTGTCCAAATTGAATACAACAACATTGCTTGCAAGTACATATGATTTTCCAGTTATGTCGGTTTTTTCTGCAGGACTAGTATTAGGATTGTTTTCAACCATAGTTATTTTAGAAATTTTACCCTTGCTGTTTACTGTGTATTTAATTACATCGTTAGCAGACAGTATCTCATTAACAACTAAATCTTCATCATCCTTAACTTCAGTTTGAACATCTCTATCAAATACATATGCACTACCAACTTTAGCTTTGTCATCAAACTTATAAGTTACTTCTTCACCTTTAGCATTCACAATTGTAATTTCAGCATCTAAAGCTATTCTTTTTGCTGTGCCATTATAAGAACCATTGAGAACTTCTGTAATTACAGCATAATCTTTAGGTTCATCTGCATCGTCTTCTTCAAAATCAACCAAATGACCTTTTTGGTCTAAGAAGAATATTCCTTCTTCTCCAACTGCAAATGGATAATTAGCATATAATGATGCAGGGTAGTATTCGCCGTCAATATAGAAGTCTCCGTCTGAATTAGTTCTAGTAATTTTACCTTCTACTGTTTCTCTAACTACAAGTATAGTTAATTTTTCAGTATCAGCATCAGTAGTTTTTTCACCAGCTCCTGCAAATAATACTATAACATCATCAACTTCAATGTCTTCCAATGAATCAACAACACCGGTTACTGTCAATTTATCATAATCAACTTCATCATCATCATCCAATGGTAAAGCAAAGCCTTGGATTTTTGTTCTTCCGTTATATTCATTAAGAACTCTGTCAGCATCTGTATATTTTTCAGCAATGATTCCAGTTATTTCATCATTATCATTTAATACAAATGTTGCTGCTGCTTTGTGTAAGTCTACAAGATTTGTATCTCCAGTTTCCATTTCTTCTTCATCAAGTTTAATTTCTACACCATTGTAATATACAGGTATTGAAATATCTTTACCTTCTTCTTTGAAAAGATCATAAGCTTTGTTCTTTCCATCGATTCTGATGAATACTTTACCGTCATCTTCTTTATCAGTTTTTCTGAATTCTCCTACTTTTACTTCAGATTCAACCTTAGTTACATAAACCACTTCGTCATCATCGTTAACGAATACTTTAATATCTTGATACATATATGGAGCTAAGTCTACTATGTCACCCATGTATGCTTTGTCGTCTTTATCAAGATGTTTTGGTGCAACTACAAATCTGTCTTTCTTTGCCAAAGCATTTAAAAGTATTTTGTTGTCCTCTCCGTCTTTAACGTAGTTTACATTTCCGTCAGTATCAACTGTTACCATGTTAGCTTCTAAAGCATTAAATAATAACTGTGCTACTCCGCCTCTGTCTGCTCCTGTTCCTACTATTTTAACATCTTTAGTAAGTTTTAAATCTGCAGCTTTAACTTTGAAGTTTGTTGGCCAAGTCATACCTTTTAACTCGTTGCAGTCATCAGTATAACCTAATGCTCTAACTATCATTGTAATAGCTTCGTCATAAGATACTTGTCTGTCAGGAGTAAAGTTTCCGTCACCGGTTCCTACAACTAATCCTCTGCCTGCTGCTAAAGCAATCCATGAATCTGCCCAGTGTCCTTGAGTATCAGCAAAGTTGCTCTTAGAACCTGCAACTAAATCACCATATCCAAGGATTTCAACTATTAATTTAGCCATTTCTGCTCTTGTTACGATTCTTTCAGGTTTAAAAGTACCGTCTTCGTAACCTGTTACTACGCCTAAGCCAACCAAAGTATTGATAGCTTTTTCATAATCGCCTTCAACATCTTCAAAATTTGCTGCGAAAGCAAAGCTGAAGCTTGAAAGAATCATTGCGATTACTAAGACAAGTGATAATACTTTTTTCATTCTATTCCTCCTATGAAAATTTGTTTTTGTGGGTGTTTAGGTCCCCAATACCTTCATTGTGTCGGCACAATGACTATAATATTATACCATCGTGATATTATGTAGTAAACATTTCAGGGTTAACTGTAATGAATTTGTAATAATCACGAATGAGTGCCAACATGCCACGTTTATAATATACCACAAGATGTGAGGCTTAATATTACATTAATATTACAGGTTTGTACTTATGTTGGGTATTTGAGAAGGGGTTATAGTATAAGAGGTGAGATTTTTCATTACGCTCGGAAAATTGAGATCCTTCGTTACGCTCAGGATAACACAACGCTGCGCTAAGAAAAACTAATGTCTCATTCACGGTGACATACATTATGATGAGGAATTGTCTTCAAATTTGAATAATTCTCCTTCTGTATCTTCATTGTACATATTGTCTTTTCTTTCGATTAACGCTTTATATAGGGTAATACAACCTAATATTGTGAAGAGTATTCCTATTATAATTATTATTGTTTGAAGGGCTGCTTTGGAATTAAAAATGAAAAATACGGCAAATAATATGCCCGTACCGGATATAAGAAGGTTTATTACATCTGAAAAATCTTGATTTTTAATTGATTTTATGTAAATAGGCAAGGATATGTAAAGCAAAAATATTCCTAAAAACAGCATGGTTGATTCAGGCTTATATAAACCTGCAAGGGCTACCAATGCAGCTATCAAGTGAGTTGTTTTTTCTTTCATAGACAGGTATGCATAAGCCATTTTAAAATTTATAAGGCAAAATATTAAGAGAATAATCATTGCTAATCGTATGGAGATACTTCCAATATATTTTGAAGCTAAAATAAATATGATTCCTGCAATAGTAAGAATTATGCTTAAAATAATTAAAGTTTTTGATTGAAGGTTTAATTTTGAAAGCATAGAATCATCTCCTTTTTTGTGTTAATTATAACATTTAAGGATATAGTAAGCAATAAAAAGATGGGTTTTGGGTTTTTGGGGACGGTTCTTTTCGTTCTTAGCATCGGATTAATTCAATAATATCGATAACATTGAGAACGAAAAGAACCGTCCCTAAAAGTTTCCCTAAAAGTTTCCAAAAACCTTGAATTATTGTTAATTTGGGTTTATATTTAATTTATTGAATTAATTTTGGAGGAAAATTGATGAATGCTGAAATTCTTTGTATAGGCAGTGAGCTTTTGCATGGAGATATAGTTAATACCAATGCCCGGTATATATCTAAAAAATTGGCTGAAATAGCCATTGATGTCCATTATCAAACCGTTGTAGGAGACAATGCCGAAAGAATTAAAAATGCTTTTGATATCTGTTTTTCAAGGGCCGATATAGTAATATGCACTGGAGGCTTAGGCCCTACCCAGGATGATATAACCAAAGAAGCTTTGGCTGAATACTTCGGTGTTGAAATGGTTTTTGACCAAGGAAGCTATGAACATGTTAAGAACATTTATATGCGGTTTAGAAGGGACTTCCCTCAAAACAACATGAGGCAGGCATATTTCCCCAAGGGCTCCATAATACTCGATAATCCCAACGGTACTGCCAACGGATGCATTTACAGGGGCAGGGACGATGAAGGTAATTATAAAATTGGAATACTTCTGCCGGGACCTCCAAAGGAAATGGAGCCGATGATGGATTCTAAGGTGATCCCTTATCTGAAGCAGTTTTCCGATTGGGTAGTTTACGGCGAAAAATTGGTTGTAACCAATATCGGTGAATCTGCTGCTGAAGAAATGGTTCTTGACATCATAAAAAAACAGACTAATCCGACTCTCGCCACCTTTGCCAGCGCAGGAAAGGTAATATTCAGAATAACTGCAAAAGCTGAAAACAAGGAAAAGTGTATTGAACTAATAAGTCCGGTAAGGGAAGAATTAATCAGACGTTTCGGAAAAGACAATGCATATCTTGTTGAAAGCGGAAATGTAGAAGATAAGGTTGCCCGGTTATTATTGGAAAATAATCTGACTATATCCGTTGCGGAATCATTGACGGGGGGTCTTGTTTCTTCAAAACTCATAAGTTATCCCGGTATTTCCAAGTCATACCTTGAAGGCTTTGTTACATACAGCAATGAAGCTAAAATAAAAACATTAGGAGTAAAAAAAGAAACCTTATATAAGTATGGTGCAGTCAGTCAAGAGACGGCAAAAGAAATGGCATACGGGGCAGCTTTGGTTTCCGGCAGCGACATAGGTGTTTCCACAACGGGAATTGCAGGTCCCGACGGGGGAAGCAAGGAAAAGCCGGTGGGCTTGGCGTATGTGTGTGTTTATTATAAAGGCAGGTATGAAGTGAAAAAAATTCACTCGTCGGGAGCAAGAGAAACCGTCAGGGAGAGGGCGGCTGTTGCGGCACTTGACTTGGTAAGGACTTGTATTGAAAAAGATGGGAATACACCCCTAATATAGATTAATATTTAGGGAAGAGTAATGCTGTAAATTTGTATGAGATCCTTCGCTCCGCTCAGGATGACAAAAAGGCTTCGCCTTAATTACAACACGGGCTTGCGCCCGTGTTTTTTATGCTCCTTCTTCTGCTGTTTTAAGCACCTTGTTGAATTCGTTTATTTTGTTGTTTGCAAGGTAGAATATGGAGTCTTTTTCATATTCGCCGTAAATGTCTTTTTCTCCTGCCTTAACTCCCGTTAAGAGTTCAATTCCTTCTTCGATTTTTGTAACGGCGTAAATGTGGAAGAGGTTGTTATTAACCGCTTCTATCACTTCATCCTTAAGCATGAGGTTGTCAATATTGCTTACGGGTATTATCACTCCCTGGTCTCCGGTAAGGCCTTTCAGGGAGCATACGTCAAAGAATCCTTCTATCTTTTCATTTACTCCCCCTATGGGCTGAATTTCTCCCATTTGATTAACAGAACCGGTCACTGCAAGGTTTTGCCTGATGGGGACATCAGACAAGCTTGAAAGTATTGCATAAAGCTCTGCGCTTGAAGCGCTGTCTCCTTCAACTCCTCCGTAAAGCTGTTCAAAGGTCACCTGGGCTGTCAAGCCCAAGGGTTTTTCTTGAGCAAACTTTCCGCCCAGGTAGCCGTTTAAGGTTAGAACTCCCTTGGAATGGATGTTGCCGCTCATATCTGTTTCTCTTTCTATGTTAATGATTCCTTCCCTGCCCGCATAGGTTCTTGCGGTAATCCTGGACGGCAGCCCGAAAGAATAACCGGACACTCCCATTACCGACAGGCCGTTAACCTGGCCTACTACTGCCCCTTCCGTATCTATCAGAACTTTTTTGCTGATTATCTGTTCCTGCATTTTTTCTTCAATCCGGTTGGACCGGTACTTCTTATTTTTTATTGCCTGCTGAACATGCCTTCCTTCAACATATTCCGAATTATCGGCTCCTGCTAAAGCCGATGCTTCATATACTATTTCGCTCACTATATTGAAGCGGGTTGACAGTTTCTTCTGGCTGTCTGCAAGTCTTGACCCGTATTCCACCACCCTGGCCAAGGCCTCACAGTTAAAATGCTTTAAATTCTCACTTTCGCATATAGATGCTATAAATGCCACATAATGGCGGATGTTTTCCTGTGTTCTGTCCATTTCCACATCAAAGTCCACGATAACCTTAAACAGTTTCCTGAAATCTTCGTCTGCGGCCAAGAATTGATAGAAATAATAAGAGCCTATTAATATAACCTTTATATTTAAGGGAATGGGCTGGGGCTTCAGGGTCACCGTAGGCACATACCGGCTTTGCTCTCCTATGTTTTCTACAACAGCTTCCTTATACTTCAATGCTTTTTTCAATGTGCCCCAGGCAAAGGGATCCATCAGTAAATCTTTTGCCTGAAGAATCAGATATCCTCCGTTTGCCTTGTGAATGGCCCCGGGTTTTATCATGGTAAAATCCGTCATGGTGGTCATCATATGGGATTTGTATTCAATTTTGCCGAATAAATTGTAATAATAAGGGCTGCTTTCTGTTATAACCGGTGCTCCCTTTGTGCTTTCATTGTTTATGAATAAATTTACCTTGTAGCGGGTGAAGGGGTCCTTGCTGTCCCTTGCTGATGCTGCCTTTTCAAATATGCTTTTTTCTTCTCCGTCTAAGAAGCCTGCATCATCCTGCAGCTTTGTAATTATGTTTTCATCGAGACTGTGTCTTACACTGCTGAAAATTCCATGGTTTTCCGCAACGTCCTTGAGGACCTTGTCCAAATAATCGACTATCTGTCCAAAATCCTTGTACTTTTCCTTCAATTGCCCAATAAAGGGGGCTGCGGCTTCTAATGCAGCTTGTTTTTGAATTTCGACTGCTTTCTCTTCCGCAAGTCTTTGTACCATTTGGCCGTCCCTTATTTTTTCGTCTATTTCTTTTGCTGTCTTGTTTCTTTTTTCATCTATTTTCTCACGCTCTTCTTCAGTCAGGCTGCCGAATTCCTCTTGAGTCATCTGCCTCCCTTCAACCATAGGTATAAGAAGAACTCTGTTAGCTGCCTGCTGTATGGCAAAACCTGCATTTTTTGCTATTTTATCTATATCCCTTAAGATTTCACTCATTTGTTTATTTGTCTTCTGAATAATGTCGTCTTTTTGCTGCTGAAAATTGCTTCCTTCAAATGCTTTCGGAATATATACCACAAGATTTGTAATAAGCTTTTCCATATCTTTTTGAAAAACCTTACCTTGTCCGGCAGGAAGAGAAATGGCAAGGGGTTTGTCCCATTCGCTGAAGTTATTGATATAACACCAATCATCCGGCACAGCCCGCTTGGAAGCTGCCTTAGCTACTACTGTCTGGGAATAGGTAGTCTTGCCTGTTCCCTGGGGTCCCAAAATAAAAATATTGTAGCCCGGAGCTTCCATGGAAAGACCGAATTCCATGGATTTCACGGCCCTGTCCTGGCCGATCACCCCTTCTAATAAACTGACATCCTTTGAAGTTTCGCAGAAATTTAAATCTGCACACACACTGCAGCTTTTCTTCAGTTTATCTACAGGTACCTTGTATTTTTCCATGTTAATGACAGCCATTGTCAGACCTCCTTTATTTGTTTTAAGGTATGGGATGCATATTATTATAGTTTAAATATACCCTTGCACTTTACATGCTAAACAGTTTTTAGGGACGGTTCTTTTCGTTCTTTGAATACGAACAGAAAAAAACCGTCCCCGGTAATAAACAACCTATTATGTAAGAAACTATATTTCATTTCATTGAGAACAAAAAGAAACGTCCCCAAAAACAATCTATTTTTAAGTAACTTTATTTACAATTCATTGAGAACGAAAAGAACCGTCCCCAAAAACGCTATTTGACTGTTTTTACTCCTATGGTGAAGAAAATCATTCCCATGAGCAGTAGAACAATTGAAGGCAGTATTGCCGATTCAAATCCCATCCCCTTGGCGGCAATGTTTAACATTCCCTGCATGGCCCATTTCTGGGGAGTCAGTTCAGCCAAGAATAACAGTAGTTTATTATTTACAATTTCCAGTGGCCACATGGTCCCCCCCAGCATTGAGGTGGAGGTTAAAACAACCGGTGCCACTGCCCCTAACTGGGCTTCGGTTTTTACAATGGCCGAGAGCAAAAGTCCGAATGAGGTTATTGTGAAGACAAAGACGGTTGTTATCATTATTATTCCTGCAAGGCTGTTTCCCCAGTCAATACCGAATAAATACCTGCCTCCCAAAATCAATACTGACATCTGTATCATCCCCACCAGGAAAGAAACCACCATTGTTCCGCTCAGTATCGAAGACATTGACACGGGAGATATCAGCATCCTTTCCCATGTTTTATATCTTTTGTCGCTGAGAATGGTCCCGATTGAAAAAACCATGGTATACATTGAGAAAAACACGGTGAAACCTATCATGGATTGTTTCATGCTGTCATATCCCGATTGAATCCTCGTATTTGCCATGGTGGAAGTAACCTTCAGGGGTTTTTTGAACTTCCAGGAATCCATAACACTTTCATAGGCAGCACTTTTTATTTTTTCTTTATCGGCTCCGGGCTTTTGCAAGGAGACAAAATTTGCAGTAACCTTCGAAATTCTTTCGCTTCCTGCCATTTTGACAATTATGCCTCTTACTGTTTCCTGCAGGGTGAGAAGGTATTTGTCATCTTTTATTTTGATTTGTCCTATCTTTATTTCATTGCCCTGTTCAATATCGTCATGAAAGCCCTCATCTATTATTAATGCGGCAAGTATCTTTCCTTCCTCCACACCGGCAATTGCATTTTCCTTATCCGAATCAACAAATTTAAATATTTGGTTTTGTTTAAGCTCTTCAATAAATTCTGCCGAATAGGGGGTATTATCCTCATCAACTATAATTACGGAGGGTCTGTAGGTATTAAAGGAGATTCCAAATACTGCTGTAAATCCTAATGCCATTGCTGTCATTACCAAAAATACCATATAATTATCCCTCAAACTAAGCAATCTTAATTTTACTATACTAAGCATTTTCAGACACCCCCTTATTGAAGATCACAACCCCAATAAGTGTGAGCAAAATTCCCGTTATTGCAAGTATTGATACATGTTTCAAAATATCTGCAAGATTATATCCTACTATAATTTTTAAATACGCTTTAAGGGCAACTCCGTTAAGTGAAATAAAACTCATCCTCCGGATTACTTCAGGCATAACATCTATAGGGAAGAAAGACCCTCCTACAAACGCCATCACTTGTATTATCACATTTTCAAATGCATTAGCCAATCTGTAATTTCCTGCCCTGTAGGTGAGAGAGGCTATGAAAATTCCAAGCCCTGCAACAGAAAAGGCTGATGCCGTGCTCAGAACAAGAATTGGGATCATATTTCCCCATTTTACCTTCAATGCAAAATGCGAATAGGCCAGCATGATAAATATTTGAAGGGAGGCTATTAAAAATATTACAATAAACTTCCCCGCCAAAATGTGGGTCTTGGAAATATCGGCAATAACCATTCTCTGATAGGTTTGATTATCTTTTTCTTCCAAAAGCATCCTGCCCCCCTGGCCTGCGGCAAACAGAAGAAACATGGTCATCATTGCAGCCGCATAGTATTCGGAGCTTTTTATGCTTCGTCTTCCCTCAACCGTTACATTATCAATGTTAACATTCGTCCCTGCCACCAAATCCGCCATGCCTTCCATTATTTCATCAATATTGTCAAATCCGTCTCCCCCTATATCATTGGCTGAAGCTGATTCAATAAGGACATTTTTGCCTATGATAACGGATGACATGGTATTGGTGTAAGCTTCCATCAGAGAGGTAACTATTTCTCCTGCCACAGGCCTGTCAGGATGAGTAAGAACCTTAAGATCCGCATTGTTTCTGAAGGGGGTGAGGAGGCTTATTTTCATGTCATAAATATATTTGTCGGGCAGGATTATAATTGCTGATATTTCTCCTTCATTTAACAAGTCTTTAGCCCTGTTTTCTTCTTCAACCCTGTAATCAATCAGTTTTGATACTTCTGGGTTTCCCAAAAAATCGTCGAAGAACATTTCCTCCGGGTTAACTTCATCTCCAGAAATATTTATCTTTAATCTTTCTTCCAATGTCTTGACAAATATCTCTGAATCTGCCCCTTTATCATATTGTTTTACAAGTGCAACCGGTATTTTTTCCATTCCTGTATCGTCGCTGCTCATGAAGGACCCTTTTAAAGCCATGCTTAAAATAGTCATTAAAACAAGGGGCATAAGCAGGGTAATTATTAAGGCCTGCCTGTCACTCAGGACGATTTTTAAATCTTTTACGATAATCCTTAATACTTTCATATGCCATGCCACCTTAATCCCTTAAAGCCTTGCCCGTAAGATGGAGGAATACCGCTTCCAAATCAGGCTTTTGAATATCAAGAGACCGGATTTTGGACTTTTCCTCCGAAATCCTTGAAATTATTTCAGCTAAGAGTATGTCGCCGTTTTCTCCAAACAAGGTTACCGTATCATCAAGGACGGCCGCATCGGACACTCCCGGAATCTCTTTGAAAATTTGCGGCATATTGCCGGTGATTTTGTCTAATTTAATATTTATCCGGGTTCTTTCCTTCACTAATTCCACCAATTCCTGCTTGGTTCCCGATGCAATAATTTTGCCTTCGTCCATAATGCATATCCGGGAGCACAGTTCTTCAGCTTCCTCCATATAGTGGGTGGTATATATTATTGTCATCCCTTGAGCACTTAGTTTCAGGACCGTATCTAAGATGTGAGACCTGGATTGGGGGTCAATGCCTACGGTGGGCTCATCCATAATAAGGAGGTCCGGCTTATGGAGGAGGGCTGCCCCGATATTGAGCCTTCTTTTCATTCCTCCGGAATATTTCTTGACTTTATCCTTCAATCTTTCATTTAATCCTATAATATCCGCTACTTCATTTATTCTCTCTTTTAACTCTGCACCCTTGAGGCCGTACAGATTCCCCCAGAATCTTAAATTCTCATATCCGGTAAGTGTGGGGTAAAGGGCAATATCCTGAGGAACTATGCCTAATTTTTGCCTTAAATTTTTTGAATTTTTAAAAATGCTTTCTCCCTCAAAAAATATTTCTCCTTCAGTTGGAGGCAGGAGGGTTGAAATGATGGATATTGTGGTTGATTTACCCGCACCGTTGGGTCCCAGGAGACCAAACACTTCCCCTCTCTTCACCTCAAAGCTTATGCCGTCCACTGCAGCTATATTTCCAAAATTCTTATATAAGTTTTCAACCTTTAACATAGGGCACCCCTAAAATTCAATTTTGAAGTAGTCTTCAATTCCGGAAGGCATGTTTTCTTCCATTTCCGCCGGCTTAAGAGTATTTTCGTCCGTAAGGACAGGAAATTCAAATCTCTGATCTTTGTTTATATCCCATGTTTTAATGTCAAGGTGGTACTTCATGCCTGCAATTCCTTCTTCTGAAGCGTCAATGGTCTTTAAGGATATGTCGATAATTTCGTTTACGATGTAACCGTCTATATCGACTAATGCCCGGTAGGTGAAGTTATCAACATTAAATTTTTCCGTGCTCCTTAATATGTCATCAAGGATTTCTTCAAATGTTTTATTTTCTTTCTCTCCATCTGCCTTTCCCATAGTCACCCTGATGTTCTTGTTAAAAAATGATTTCAGGGATTCATCCCTGGACAAAATTTGAGCTGTGTCCTTGAACAAGGCCTTTATTTGTTCATCACTCAGTTTAATTGTATATTCCGTTGTCTTGACTTCTCCGTCAGGAGTTGTGAGGACTAGGTTTTTTCCCTTGAATACATCCTCTTCATTCATCAAGCTTACCCATTTTTTAGTAAATTCCTTCTTACTTTCTTCGGAGATTATTTGATTTCCCGAGTATTCTTGTCCTTCTGCAAGCATTTCTTCATCAACCTTCAAATACTTTCCTATAACGGGAAGCTTCATGGACACTTCTTCTCCATTGATGTAAACCTCAAAATCATATCCCAGACCGCCGAAATTCAAATAACTTCTTATGATTGCCTTTTCTTTCTCATCATCAAACACCACGCTGAAGGTTCCCTTCATGTCTTTAATATAATTGAGCTCCTTTATTTCCTCTGCCGTCAATCCTTCAGGGTTGATTTCCGTGGTCAGGGTAAATTCTCCTCCAGTCTGACCCTTAGTAATCTGCTCTGTTTTTTCCGATGCCTTTTTATACTCAGCCAAGCTGTTTGTATTGCATGCTGTGATAATCACAAGTAATATGAGCAAAAATGCCGATATAATTAATACTTTCTTTTTCATTTCCATACCTCCAATACTATTTATCATTCCTTAATATGTTCCATCCTGTTTTGCCATCCTGAGCGGAGCTAATGATCTCAGCTTTAAGATCATCCAGCTAAAGCTCTCAGAATTATCACGTGTCATCCACACCATGAAAAATGAATATGCTTTGTCATCCTGAGGGTATGCGAAGGATCTCATAAGATTCAGGATGGCTCCATTTGCATTAATTCTCTGAATGATAACATAGTATTAAATTTACTATTGATTAAACAGTATCTTAAATCACAAGATCAGTGAATTATGATGTGACTTTTGGCATTATTTTGATTGTTACAAATCATTATTTATAGTGAAAATGGCTAACTGGGTCCTGTCTCTTAAGTCCAATTTCAGCAAAATTTTTGTAATATGGTTTTTCACGGTTCCCTGGCTTAAGAATAATTCCTCTGAAATTTCCTGATTATTCTTGCCTTCTGCTATGAGGCGGCATATTTCAATTTCCCTGTCTGTTAACAACTTAACCTTAGGGTCAGCTTGTTTATCCACAGCTTTGTTTGCCAGCTGTGAAAACTTGTCTAAAACTTTAACGGCTACCTCCGATTGAATCAAAGCTCCCCCATTATAAACCGTGCGGACGGCTCTTAATATTTCCGCAGGGGAGGTATCCTTCAGCAAGTATCCTGAAGCGCCGTTTTTCAATGCATCATAAATGTATTCATCGTCGTTAAAAGTTGTAAGGACTATTATTTTAATTTGGGGAAAGTCTTTTTTTATCATTGCCGTTGCTTCAACACCGTTTACTTCCGGCATTTGTATGTCCATAAGAACGAGATGAGGTTTTTTGATCCTGCATAATTCATAGGCTTTCTTGCCGTTGTCGGCGGTACCGACAATTTCAATATCTTCCTCAGCTCCTAATATAAGCTTAAGCCCTTCCGTTAAAATATCCTGGTCATCAGCCAATAGTATTTTTATCATCAATTTTCCTCCAATCCCCTTACTTTAAAACTAATATAAACACATACGTTTTGTCATCCTGAGTGAAATGTAGGATCTCATGAGATTCTTCACTTGCACTCAGAATGTCACTGCGTGAGTTCGAGCTAAAGCTCTCAGAATGGCAGTTTGTTAGTTATTTATACCAATGACACTCTGAGGGTTATTCATAACAATGACACTATAGGAGAGATCCTTCCAAATTCTCAGAATTAGTTTCTAAAGGAATGAATCCGTCTATTATGAAACCATCTTGTGATCTGTATTCAACCTTACCCCCAAATGCTTCAACTCTTTCTCTTATGCCTTTCAGTCCAAAACCTTCAATTAAAACCAAGGCTCCTTGCCCATTATCCCTTATGCTGAATTTTATATCCTCATTTGAATAGGCCAGCCTTATCCAAATCCTGGATGCATTCCCGTGCCTTAAAGCATTTGTCATTCCCTCCTGGAGTATGTGATACACCGCCCTGTTGATATTGTGGTTTTTTAATATTTCTCCTTCTATTTTCAGTTCAATTTTTGACCCGGTTTTTTTTGAGAATTCATCCGCTAAAGTCTTGATTGCCAATTCCGGCGAGGTTTCTTTTCCTCTTAAGGTTTCCACCACTTCTCTTATTTTGGACAAGCTGTCCCTTGCTGTCTTTAAGGAGCTATTCAGCATTTCAGCGGATTTTACTAAATCGGACCTTGAGTAATGGTCAGCCATTTGAAGCTGCATTATCAAAGCTGTCATATCATGTCCCAAGGTATCATGTATGTCCCTTGCTATCCTGTTTCTTTCCTCTATCACGGAGAGCCTGTTTAATTCATCCGTATATTCCTTAAGCTTCTTGTGGGTATCCAAAAGCTTCTTGTACAAAACATCCTTTTTTTCCTTTTCTTCCTTAGTGTGCTGTGCAAAGGCCGCGATTACCAAAATCAATATATTTACCGTCAAGAAAAATACCATTTGGGAAACATTGGATAAGTTGAATTTATAATAAATCAAGTACCCATATTTTATCATGGATATGATCACTGTAATGATTCCGACGATAAGTCCTTTTTTAAGGGGCAATATAAGAGATGCTTCAAGAAATGTTATTATGTAAAAAGAATGGAAAAAGTAATTTATTAAAAGCCTTGAATTGGATTCCATCATATAGATAAGTAATATATCAAGGAAGAACAATAAAAAAAGCTTATTATGGTCTTTTAGAAAATATTTAGAAATATTATTAACCAAAAAAAGCACAAAGATAACAATCAGCCCTATCAGCCTCTGCCTGTATGCATTTTCAAAATATAAGGCCGATAAAAACAAAATTATTAATAATAAAATTTTAAGCGCAAATAATAGGTTTTTGTTTTTTATCATATTCAACCCGAAAAATATTTTCTTATAATTTATTCACAAAACTTTTCCTTTATATTATCATATTTATGTTTTTTTGCATATGTTATTTTTATGGACTGAAATGGTATGTAGAATTTGAAATTATTCTTCACTGCGTTCAGAATTATCATGTGTTATCCACACCACGATAAATGAATACGCTTTGTCATCCTGAGCGAAGCGAAGGATCTCATGAGATTCTTCGAGCTTAAGCTCTCAGAATGCCAGTTTGTGAGTCATTCATAACAATGATACTTCGCGCTGTATTCATAGTAATGACACCCTGGGGTTAATCAAAGAATTGACGCCTGGGCGGGTTTTGAATTGTTCAAAATTTCAATTAATGTGTGAATACTAAATCCTTTTAAAGAAGGTATTTATGCATTCCCTGAAAGGGTGTGAAAAATGTCCGGGGAGAACCGTCCCCTCTGGGTCATAATCTTCTCTATGTCCGGGTTAATGACAGGAACAAAAAGGGACAGGTCTTTTGAGAACGAAAAGAACCGTCCCTAAAATCCTAAATCTTTAGATTAGATTTCTTTCGACAATTTGTTTTACAACAAAAGTAGCGACATGGTTGGCATAGCTGCCTCTTCCGAACCCTGCATCATATCCTAATTCCTGAGCAAGCTCGTGGTCGAGTCTGGGACCTCCGCATACCAAAATCATTTTATCCCTAAGTCCTTCCGCTTCCATCATTTCAACCAATTGCGTCAAATTGGCGATATGGACATCCTTTTGGGTAACTACCTGGGATACCAGTATTGCGTCTGCCTTCACTTCAACTGCCTTTGCAATAAGCTCCTCGTTGGGCACCTGGCTGCCCATATTGATTGCATTGATTCCCTTATATCTTTCAAGTCCGTAGTTGCCGTCAAAACCCTTCATATTCATGATGGCATCTATTCCGACGGTATGGGCATCCGTACCTGTGCAGGCCCCCACAATCACCACGTCACGTTTAATGTATTTTTTGATGTATTCTTCAACTTCTTCCCTATCCATGAATTCCATATCTACCTTGGGAACTTCAATAGATGTGTAGTCAACTGTGTGGGTGCATTTTCCGTAAATTACAAAATAAGTGTATCCTACACCCAAGTCCTTGGAGAATACTACAGCAGGATCATCAAATCCCATTTTTTCAACCAATTGCTTGGCAGCTTCGTTTGCCTCATCCCCGTAAGGAACAGGCAGGGTGAAACTCATTTGAACCATTCCGTCATTAAGTGTATCCCCGTAGGGTTTTATTCTTGTTAAATCAACCTTTTGTATATTTTCCATCATTTTGCACCCCCCAGCATTAAATCAACAAACGGGTTAAAGTGTTTTTCATCTTTTTCGACAACGCCGTCCAATCCTTTGCCGCCTGTAAAGCTCCTTTTTACGCCGCCGAATTTGCCTTTTTCAATGGTGCTGAAGATTCCTTCCCTTTCGATGTCTCGTAATAGTTCCTCCGCCTTAGCCAATACATCCTGGGCTCTTCTCTGAATTATGCCGTCTTTTTTGTATTCAATTTCATTGCCGATGTCACGGGCATTGTTGAAAATATACTGGGCATTTTCTATTGACAGCATCCTGTCCTGAAGATGAGGAGTGTGAATTGCTTCGGTAGGCATTCCCAGCAGCTGAATTCCCTGGTGTGTCCATATTGAAATAAAGTTGAACATAGCATCCTGCAGGTGTCCCCTGAATATATTTCCTGTCATATATTTTGTAGGAGGCATATACTTAAGGGGAGCCTTGGGGAATATTTCTCTTGCCATCTGAGCCTGTGCCAATTCATACAAAAATCCGTTTTCCAGCATGGGGTTCATTTCAAAAGCGTGGCCCAGCCCCATCTGCTCTTCCGGAATTCCTGCCTTTAATGCAAACTGCTCGTTAATAAACTGGGATGCCAATACTGTGTGGGCTTCTTCGTAGGCATCTGCCGTAGTCAGGTAATTGTCTTCTCCCGTATTGATGATGATACCGGCATAACCGTTGATAATTCTTGAAAAATATTGGTCAACCAAGGTTCTTTGCATATTGATGTCCCTGAAAAGAATTCCGTAAAGGGCGTCATTTAACATTACGTCAAGTCTTTCCAAGGCACCCATGGCTGCTATTTCAGGCATGCAAAGTCCTGAGCAGTAGTTGCAAAGACGGATGTATCTTCCTTCTTCTAAGCTCACTTCATCAAGGGCTTTACGCATAATTCTGAAGTTTTCCTGGGTTGCATAGGTTCCACCGAAGCCTTCCGTCGTAGGCCCGTAAGGAACATAGTCCAACAAACTCTGGGCTGTTGTTCTGATGACGGCTATTACATCGGCCCCTTGTTTTGCGGCAGCCTGTGCCTGCAGAACATCCTCATAGATATTGCCTGTTGCAACAATTACATACAGATAAGGCTTTCTTCCTTCACCGATAGTATTTAAATACTCATCTCTTTTTGCCCTGTTGTTTTTAATCCTCTCTACCGTCTTCCTTGCAGTTTCATATACTGCTTCCATGATCTTATTTTCATCGGCAATGGGCAGTTTTGTGATTTGGATTTGTCCCGAGCTTACCTTTTCTGCTATTTCCTGGGGGTTTTTCCCGGTATTTACCATGGCATTCCCTATCCAGAATGCCGCCCCCCTTGATAGGCCGCCCCCTTCTTTGATGGCGTCTACCAACACATTGGGAAGGGGCTTATCTATTTCGTCAACACCATCTACACCCAAGAGACGGGCAACGGTTCTTTCAACGGCAACAGTGGTATTCTTGTCGATGAAATTTTGTACATCTTCTGCAATGTTTCTTGCAGCAGAACGTGCACTGTCAATTAACCGAGGGTTGAGATTTAATTTACTTTCCATTTTTCCTCCTTATATTGATTATCTTATATCCTTCGCCTGGGCTCAGGATGACATTAAATGTAGTTTTCTGCATCTTTGATGATTTCTTCGTCCATGCCTGCAATTCTTGCTATTTTTAAGGCATCCTTCGGAATATCACCGGAATATTTTACTTCAATAAGTCTGTAATCCATGTATTTTTGAACCTGGTCAATGCTGTTTTCATCTATCCCGCCACCCTCTTCAGGAAATTTAAGTCCCTTTACCTGAAGGTTGAGGATGTCCGGGTCATTTGCCACATTGTCATAATGGGTTGTCAAGACTGTAATGGATTCCTTCTTTTTAAGATAGTTTACCACTGCCTTGGTAATTGCATAACCTTCCTTGGGGTTGGTGCCTCCGGCCAGCTCATCTATTAGAATGAGACTCCTGGTGCCGGAACTTTTTATTGCTTCTTTTAAGCCGACAATTTCTGCTCCAAAGGTAGAAAGGCCCTTATCGATGGACTGCTCGTCGCCTGCAGAAATAAAAATATGCTCAAAAAGACATAAGCTTGCATATTGGCATGGAACAAACATGCCAAAGCTTGCCATTGCGGCAATTTGGCCTATCATTCTAAGGGTTACGGTCTTGCCTCCCATATTTGCTCCGGTTATGCAGACCACATTTTTATTGAGATTTAAATCGATGGGAACATATTCAACATGTTTTTCCTTCAATGCTTTTTCAAGTTTAAGGTTTCTGCCGCCCTTAATCGTAATTTGCAGGTCCTTGATTATTTCCGGCTCAACGGAATTGGTTTTTTGTGCAAAATTTGCCCTTGCGATAAGATAGTCGATTTCACCGATAGTCTCTGTGTTTTTTTGCAAAATATGGCTGTATTCTTTTATTGATGCCGAGATAGCTTGTCGAATTCTATACTCTTCGTCATTTTCTTCATGGGTGAGGTCTTCGTATTTTTTTTCTAACTTGTCGATTTCATCGGTATTTTTGATTTTATAGATTATATTTAAGTAATTTTCTCCGGATACCCTCAAATAAGCTTCCCTGTTAAGGTCATCCGCCTTATCTTTTTGTGACTTGCTGATGGTTACTTCATCTTTCAAATTTAACCTAATATTATGCCTGCCTTCTACCTCTTCCCTGATTTTTTTCTTTAATAAACTGATAGTCTTTTCAATCTGCCTTTTTTCACTTCGGATTTCTTTTAACTTCTGCGAATATTCATCGTAAATATAAAAGGTATTCAGCTTTTCGCAGGCCGGGTCAAGTTTCTTATATAACTGGGGCAGGGGGGTTAATTGTAAGAGCTTTATGCCGGTATTTGAAATGCCTCTTAAAATTTTATCCATCTTGTCGACTGATATGAGAAAGTTTTTTATCTCAAACAGTTCCACTTCGTCAAGAACCTGATTGCTTCTTGCCCTGTGAATGGTTTCAAGTATATTCTTAATGTGCTTCAATAGGTCGATTATATCTCGCCTCTGCCTGAGTTCGATAAATGCCCTTATTTTATCGAACTCAGTCTTAAGGTCTGCCTCCTGACCTCTTAGAAAGGGTTTTGCTCCTAATTTTGCCTTCAAGCCGTATTCCGTAATCGGTTTTATTTCATTGAGAATATAATCGAAATTTACCTTTTTAACCGTGCTTTCCGTCATAAAACTATTCAATCTTCATCACCGCCCCACGCCACATCAACTAACTTCATCCCCGGCAGGACCTTTTTCATATTTTCCTTAAAAACTAAGCTGTCAAAGAAATATCCTTCCGGAGATACCGGGTTTAAAGTCACCGCCAAGACATTTATCCTGTCAATGACTTCAACTGTAAGACCCTTCCTTCTCATTTCATTCCATACATTTATGTCTGCAAATATCTTTGTTCCGTCCTCTATGATTAATTTTATGCCTCTTAAATGCTTATTTCCCCACAGGTCCTTCAACATGGAGGTTGTCAGCGCACCCTTAATAAAGACATGGCTTGTATTTTCATCAATTAATTCACTGATTTTCTTGCCGCCCCCTATGCTTGTTTTGATATCGGGAACTTTTATTCTGCCCTTTCCAGATATGATGCATGTTTTATTGGTTTTCCGAACGATATTTTTAACATCCTCATCAGTTTCTTTCAGGGAGTAGCATTCCACGGCATGGGCAGTCTTTTCCAAAACCTTTTTCATGTCCCTGCTCAATACGGCTCCCGTCGCTATAATGCATGCATCCGTAATGACCGGAGACGAAACGGCTTTTCTGTCTATTGCCCCGTCTATGAATACCACTTCAGCTCCGTAATGTTTAAGGCGTCCTGCAACATATTTCATATCTTTTGCAGTGACAGGTCCGGCAATCTGAATATTGCCTTTTTGTCTGACCTTCACTATTATTACTTCCCCCATGGCAGTTGATATTCCCGTAGTTTCCAATATTTCCGTCTTAGCATTGGAAAGCATCAGGGTTTTTTTGGCTGTTGCTGCAAACATTCCTTCAGTAGCCATAATTGATGGCTTTTGTGTCTGTGTCACCAAGTCTGTGTTTTCACCGTCTCGACCTGTTGAAGTAATCCCTGTTTTTATATTTAATTTTGCCCCTTCCTCCATGAGATAATTAAGGGTCATAGTCTTGCCCGCATTTTTTGCAAGACCTATGATTGACACTGTTTCATATTTATTATGTTTTATGGTTTCAATCAATCTCATGGAAGCCCCTCTTCTTACAAGGGACATTTCTTCATTTGAAGTCGTGTCCCTAAATCTTAATGGTGAACTCTTTCTCTTCTTGCTAATTTTGTAGGTTCAAGCGCCAGGTCATTTCCTTGAAGGAGTCCTGCAACCCCTGTAAGCGGGTCTGATTTTTTACCCTGGCAAACATCGCACTTGCACTCCAATTCCGGCAATTGCGGCTCTGTATATGTGGTGATTACACCTTCGTAGTTTCTCAAAATTACCTTGTCAGCTGATTGCGACAATACATAGTTAGGCATAACGGGTGTTTTTCCTCCGCCTCCCGGTGCGTCAACAACAAAGGTCGGTACGCAGAAACCTGAAGTATGTCCCCTTAGGCTTTCCATGATTTCGATGCCTTTTGCTACAGGTGTCCTGAAATGTTCAATGCCTAAGGAGAGGTCGCATTGATAAATATAATAAGGTCTTACCCTGTTCATAACCAATTTATGAACCAAGTCCCTCATAATGTGGGGGCAGTCATTAACCCCTCTCAATAGAACCGATTGATTTCCTAAAGGAATACCGGCATCTGCAAGCTTTCTTAAAGCTTCCATGGATTCCGGCGTAAATTCTTTCGGATGGTTGAAGTGGGTGTTCAGCCAAATAGGATGATATTTCTTGAGCATGTTAACCAAATCATCCGTTATACGCTGGGGTAAAACAACCGGTGTCCTTGAACCAAGGCGAACAATTTCAACATGGGGTATTTCTCTTAATTTACTGATAATATATTCTAATTTTTGGTCTGATACCAGCAGGCAGTCTCCCCCTGACAACAATACGTCCCTTACTTGAGGAGTGTTTCTGATGTAATCGATGCATTTATTGATGTTTTCCATTCCCACTTCATCGTCGCTCTGTCCGGCAAATCTTCTTCTTGTGCAGTGCCTGCAATACATTGAACATTGGTCGGTTATTAAGAACAACACCCTGTCCGGATAACGGTGGGTCAATCCCGGTGCCGGTGAATCTTCATCCTCATGGAGGGGGTCAACCATATCTGCAGCACTTACATGTGTTTCCGCAAATGTCGGTACGGCCTGCATCCTTATGGGGTCCCTGGGATCATCCTTATCCATGTGGGCTGCGTAGTATGGGGTGATGCCCATTCTGAATTTTTCCAGCACCTTGTTGATAATTTCTTCCTCTTCCTCGGTAACGTTAATAACTTTCTTTAATTTTTCTACACTGTCTATTCTGTTTTCAACCTGCCATCTCCAGTCATTCCACTCTTCCGGCTTCACGTCTTTCCAGAGTTCTATTTCGTTATAATAAGCCACTTTTCTTCTACCTCCCTTAATATTTTAAACAAGCAACATGCGTCATTCACTGAGTGAATGCCATGTTGCTTATTTGGATTTATTTTATTTATGCATAAAGCTTGGTGAATAATTCTCTCAATCCTTTGCTTTCTCTCAGAACTTGAAGTGCTACTTCAGCATGACCCTTGGTATAACCGTTTCCGATTATCATATTGACATCTTTGCCGACACCTTCAGCACCTAAGGCTGCCTTTGTGAAACTTGTTGCCATACTGAAGAAGTAAACCGTAGCTTCGTCCTTTGCTGCAAGTATTGCGGACATTTCGCAGTTGGGTCTTGATACGCAGCTGATTACCAAATCACATAGTTTTCCGTCTGTTGCTTCCATGATTTTGTCATATACTTCAATTGCATTTGTAGCATCTCCTGCTATTAAAACATCTGCTAAACCTAATTCCTTTACGGTTTTCAGCGATACTTCCCTGTGGGCCCAACATATAACCTTACCTGTGGGGCCGGCCTTTTTCTTTGCTTCATACAGGCACAAGAGCCCTGATTTACCGCCTCCGCCAAGTACTAATACCGTGTCCCCTTCTTTGACCAATTTCTGTGTTTGCGCCGGTGCTCCTGCCACATCAAGCACTGACAAGGCAAGGTTTTCGGGTATATCATCCGGCAGTTTTGCATAGATTCCGCTTTCAAATAATATTGCTTTTCCCTTAATATCAACCTGGTCTATGTCAGGTCTCACTTCTAATATTTCGTCAATTACCAGGGGAGTCAGTGACAATGATACCAATGTTGCTAATTTGTCACCAACCTTCAAATCCGTTTTTCCCTCAAGAGCAGGACCTATTTGTTCAACAGTTCCGATTAGCATTCCTCCTGAACCGGTTACGGGGTTTTGGTGCTTGCCTCTTTCAGCAACTATGCCTTTCATAATTTCTTTGATTTTTTCTACATCTCCGCCGGCTTGATCCTTAATTTGGGTGAAGCTTGCCGAGTCAATATTCAATGTCTGTACATCGATAAGTATTTCATTGTCGTATAACTCCATAGTGTTGTCAATTTTCAAAGCCGGCTGTGGTAACACTCCTTTAGGTTCAATCACTCGGTGCGTACCATACGGGTTTCCTTTTTTCATAGTGCCTCCTTAATATTTATTGGGTTGGGTTGGGTTGAATATTGGGTTTATTCAACTATATAATTTGCAATAATTATGCCAATTATCCAAGAATTAAATAACGGCTGATTTTCAACATTTTTTGGAAGGATCGCCCATCTTTAGTCAGTCAAGTGCCGAATATTCAGCTTTTTGTATTGATGTAAAAATATAATTATGATATAATTGTTACGAGTTACCCTTGCTTGGCATACCCTGAGGATAGCAATGGGATTTTTGATAAAATACAGTAAAAATAAGAAGTTTAGGATGGTATAAAATGGATAACAGACCAATTGGAATTTTTGACTCCGGAATCGGAGGGCTTACGGTTATGAGAGAGGTTATGGAGCAGCTTCCATACGAAAACATAATTTATTTGGGAGATACTGCGAGAATACCCTACGGCTCCAAATCCGTGCAGACAATAAAAAAGTTTTCCCACCAATGCGCTGCATTTTTAAAAAACAAGGATGTAAAAACCATTGTTATAGCCTGTAATACGGCAAGCTCAAATGCCCTTGACTCATTAACCCAAGAATTTGATATTCCCGTTATCGGAGTTATAGACCCCGGTGCAAGGAGCGCATCGAAAGCCACAAAGACCGGCAAAATAGGAGTAATAGGCACAACAGCCACCATAAACTCCTATGCATACCAGAAAAAAATTATGGAATACCTCAGCACTGCAGAAGTAATAGGGATACCTTGTCCGCTTTTTGTCCCCATTGTTGAGGAAGGCTGGGAATATTCTCAAGTAGCAGTCCTTACCGCAGAAAAATACCTGACGGAATTAATGGAGCATGATGTTGATGCCTTGGTTTTAGGATGTACCCATTATCCCATACTGAGACACACCATAAAAAAAGTTCTGGGGCCCCAGGTAACACTTGTAAATCCCGCTTTTGAAACTGCCAAGGACTTAAAAACCCTCTTGACTGAAAGAGACCTCCTCAATGAAAATTATGATAAGCCCCGTTATGAGTATTATGCGACCGATGCACCTGAGCGATTCAGGAGAATAGGAGGCAATTTCTTAAAAAAAGAAATTGATAACCTGCATGAAATTACCATAGATAATCTCTGAGAGGTATGACATGGAAAGCGTAAAAATTAGAATAAACACCGTACAGACGATTGATGAAGCCGGCAATGAAGATGTTATAGAACTTCTTACGGAAGCAAAGTTGGAGAAACTGAAGGACTGCTTTATCATAAACTATGATGAAAGCGAAATTACGGAGCAAAAGGGAAGCCGGACCAGGCTTAAGGTATATAAAGATAAAATGCTGATGACCAAGGTTGGAATTTATTCTTCGAAAATGGAGTTCCAACAAGGTAAAAAATATACCAATTTGTATTCAACCCCCTATGGCAGCTTTGACTTAGTCTACAATACAGTTTTGTATGAAAATAAATTGAATGAAAAAGGCAGGGGAAATATTTATACCGAATATGTGATTACTTTTGCCGACTCCGATGAAAGCTACAATAAATTGAGTATTGATATAATTTAGACAAACACGAACATTAACGCCTATTTTTCGGCATGATACGCTTAATTTTCGGCACTGGAAGGGAGAATATGGAAATCAAATATTTTGATGCTTTAATGGAAGCAATAGAATTGATAAATGATGGTATTCAAATAATTGATGCCAGCGGAAGAATTGTATATCACAATGCTGCAGCAAAACAAATGGATGAAATAGATGCTGAAAAAGCAATAGGGAGACACATACTTGAAGTGTATCCTTCTCTTACCTTTGAAACAAGCACCATCATGAATGTCCTGAAAACCGGTAAACCTATTTATAACGTTGAGCAAAATTTTGTCAATTATAAGGGTGTTAAAATTTCTACATTAAACTCAACCCTCCCCATTATTTATAACAATAAGGTTATCGGTGCCCTGGAAGTTTCACGGAACATTACCAAGGTAAGAGAATTATCGGAAAGAATAGTCACCCTCCAGAGGGAATTGTACGAGGTTGATCAAGGGGTGGAAAAAACATCAAAACCCTTGGCCAAGTATACTTTTTTGGACATAATAGGTCAAAACAAGGAAATACTGAGGCTTAAATCCTTAGGCCTAAAAGCAGCAATGACAGACTCTCCGGTAATGGTTGCCGGCAGCACCGGAACCGGCAAGGAATTATTTGTCCAATCCATTCACAATTCAAGCAAAAGGAAATACAAACCCTTTATTGCTCAGAACTGTGCCGCCCTGCCTGCCAACCTCCTTGAAAGCATTTTATTCGGCTCGGAAAAGGGGAGCTTCACCGGGGCGGAAAACAAGCCGGGTTTATTTGAACTGGCAAACGGGGGCACCTTATTTTTGGATGAGATAAATTCAATGCCCTTAGAACTGCAAACTAAGCTCCTTCGGGTAATCCAGGACGGCCGGGTGAGAAGGGTAGGCTCAAGCAAAACCAAGGATGTGGATGTTAGAATAATATCCGCCATCAATACAGATATCAATACCGTGGTGGAAACAAAACAGATAAGGCAGGACTTGTTCTTCAGGCTGAATGTTATAACCTTGGTGATTCCTGATTTATGCAAAAGAATTGATGATATACCTCTCTTGGTAGAACATTTCATAGAAAAATACAATAAAAAGTGCAATAAGTACTTCAGCGGAGTTTCTAAGGAAGTCCTGGATATATTTTTGGATTACAGCTGGCCCGGCAATGTCAGGGAGCTTGAACACGCCATCGAAAGCGCCATATCCTTGTATGATGCTGAAATCATAAGAGAAGACCACCTTCCCTTCCAATTCAAAAATTACCAGGTTAACGGCAATTCATTGGATACCGGTGCGATTCAACACTTGAACAAGGCTGTTGAAAAAGTTGAAAGGAAAATTATCATATCAGCCTTGGAGCAAACCGACTACAATATCACAAAAGCTGCCAAGCTGATAAATATCCCCAGACAAACCCTCCAATATAAGATCAAAAAATTAGACATCCTCTTTTAGTGGGACAGTGGGGACGTACCTTGTTGTCCCAGTAGGGCAGTGCAAGGATGACAGGAACGGTTCTCGTCCTTGAGCGGCAGTGATGATTCTTTTTCGTGGGACAGTGGGACAGCAAAGTACGTCCCCACTGTCCCTAGTTGGAGAGGGAGGAAGCGTAGGTGCTGGCCCTCTTATCCACCTTGCCCTTTTCGATAAATTCGAATATCTTGGATTTTAATTTGATGTTTTCAATCCCCCTCTTTGCTTTAATCATCTCGATTTCTTCTTGGCTGAGGACTTCCTTGAGCTTATCTTCACTTGCCAAGCTTAGTGCGGGTGAATCTTGATCTTTTCCAAAATCTACAAAGCACATGGGGGGGAACATAACACACCACCAATTGCTGCCTTCAGCCCTTCCGATTTCAATTTTAAGGGCATCATAATAGCCTTCCGGCAAAACTATTTCTTCATAAGCCTTGCGGGGAAATTTATAATTGCCGTAGTACACGTCTACATCGTAATCATAGCCTTCTTCTTTTATGATCTTTTCCGCCTCATCCCTTATTTGTGAGAGCTTTTCCACTATGAGATTTGAACTGTCAGGCTTATGACTGATGCCTTCAAATTCCTCATTAAAGATGGAGATTATCTTATTTCTCACCTTGTTCTTCAGTTCCTGGTCTTGTAAGCTGTCTGAATTTGCCAAAACATGGAGTCTTATAACCTTGCCCTTTATTTCGGATAAATCCCCATAGGCCTCGGCTGAATATGCTACTAAGATTGCCAAGGCAACAAAGATGGCAGAAATAAATATTTTTTTACTATACCTCATTTTTCCTCCTATTTTACCAATCCTGTACTTTTTATCTGCATTTTGTAATATACCTTAATATCTGCCTGAGCAAATATTTCATCATACTTATCCCTTACTTTTTCATATTCATTCTTGTTATATTTATAAAGCTTATCTTTGATTCTGAGCAAATCCGCCTTGTATTGGGTTTGAAGCTTATCTATAGTGTCAGTTGAGGTTTCCGACAGCTTCTTAATGGATTCTTCCTTAACTCTGTTTAAGAAATACCTGTCTTCCAAGCTGTTGTTGCCGATTATGAAAGAATCAACGTAACAATACAGGGTCACATAATAATCAACTGAGAGTTTATCCCCTTTTAGCCTTATCTTATCTGTCATGGTTACATCCACTGCATCCAGGGATATGGTCGTTCCGTCGGTTTCAACGTTTATATTCCTGATATTTGCATTTGACGGGTCCAATAAAAGCATCACCGCTTCTAATTCATCCGTTTCCAGAAAACCAACCAGCTCATATTCCTTAATAATGGCTGCTCTTTCAATTTTCAGGCTTTTTTCGTTCACCTCAACAAGAGGTATCATTGCATTGCCTGTCTTGCCTAAATTGAGGATAGCTTCGTCAAAGGTAAATACATCCTGTTGGCTTTCTCTTTTAAGCTTAACAAGCATATCGCTTAAGAACCTGCCTACTATGGGGCTGCTTGGTATTTCAGTATTGATTATGTCTTCTGCCTTTCCCTTTGCTATACAAATTTTCACCCTCCGGTTCATTTGAGGAGACCGCTGAATTTCATCGAAAATTCTTTTCATCGCCTCAGAATCCCTCGCTAAGTCTTCGCCTAAAACTATTACCTGCATGAGCCTGTCAGAAATCACCTTATCCGAATGAAGATAATTAAGGTGGTAAAAATCAGCAAAGCTTTCCCCTTCATTGGAATATACCAGCCTATCCTCCTCGCTCCCTTCATTTATTTTGGGGATTTCCGAAATAAAATTCAATTTGTCTTCCTTCTTATCGATTCCTACTGCAAACAGGTATTCCCTCTTGTTAATTTCAACACTGTCCCAGCAGCCGCAAAGAAGGATTGTTGATATTATCAATAAACTCAATGTAAGCTTTTTCATGTTGACCTCTTATATTTTCTTCCGGCTGCATATGCTGCCAATAGGGGTATAAAAAGATTCATGCCGCTTAATATATATATAGGTATTTGAATGTAGGGAAACATCATATACATACCCGGCAGGCCTGCAGCCATCAAATACAAAATGGGAATCTGAATGAATATAAAATAGCCGTTTTCCTTGGTCTTAAAGGTTTCCTGCATGGCGAGGTTAGTGAAAAAAGCAAGTATGCATATGCTTGTAAAAATTACTGTTATCTGCAGGCATAATCCCACGATTTCCGTACTTTCAAAAAAGAAACCGGGAATATTCACAAATTTCATAATGGAAACGAAGGGCCAGACCAAGTTAGCAGCTTCCTTGGTTCCAAACTTGACAATTATCAATAAATAGCTGACCATGTACAAGACAGCACTTATAAGCAAATACCTTTTATTAATTTTTGGGTTTTTTCCCTTGGCCGATACCCTGGAGTTTGAAAACAAAAGCAGAGAAAATCCAAAAAAACTTAAGGCAGCATTGGGTACGGACTTCAAAATTCCTTCCATATCGGGCGGGTATACGGGGAAAATATTCGAATAATCCGCATAGTAGGTTGAAAAAATAATTATCAGCAAATATGGAATCAAGGATGTTAGAAGAACTATATTTGTAATATTGGCAATTGTGTGTATGCCTTTTTTTGCCGCATATGCAGCAGTCAGCAAAATTGCAACTATTACGGTGCTCAGGGGAGTTCTGAACATCATCATGAGTTTTACCTGCTCCGCAAAATCCTTCATTATCAGGCTGTTAACAGTCAAAAACATAAATATGTAATATATTCCTATGAGTTTTGAAATAAATTTGGGAAACACCTTATCCGATACACTTATAATCGTATCTTCATCATAGGTCTTCATGGCCTTATTGACTGCCTTTATTGCAAAAAATAAGATTAATGCCGCTATAAGTACGGAAATCCAGCCTTCGGGACCGTCAACCCCCGTAAGCAGGACAGGCATCAGCATTGACTGCAATACAAATGATACCAACAGTAAAATTGATAAATTCTGATAAGGTGTAATATCCTGATTAAACATTTTTCTTCTCTTCCTTTTCCATGTGTAAATAATCCGGCTTCCTGACCAACTTCCTTATTCTTGGTCTGATCAGGGTATCCTTAAGGTCTCTTTTGTTTTCAACAAAGCTGATAAAGGGTGTCATATAAGGTATGCCGCAGCTTTTTAAAGTGCAGAGATGAATCGTAAGAAAACTTAAGCCGATAGATATTCCAAACAAGCCGAAGGTAGCAGCCAATACTATAAAAGCAAATCTTATGAGCCTTAAGGTTGCACCGAAATTATAGCTTGGGATGGTAAAGGATGCTATTGCTGTCAAGGCCACAACAATTACAGCCAAGGGGGTAATCAGGCCTGCTTCCACGGAAGACTGGCCGATAACCAAACCTCCCACCAAACCTATGGTTGAACCCACGGGAGTTGTGATCCTGTAGGATGCCTCCCTGACCAATTCAATGACAAGCTCCATTAACAGGGCTTCAAAATAAGGGGGAAAGGGTACATTTGCCCTTGAAGCCGCCACATATAAGCTGAGCTGGGTAGGAAGAAGGTTGGGATGGTATTGGGTAACTGCCACATATAAGGCAGGCAGAAGCATTACTATGGGCAGTGCAATATATCTCAATAGGCGGATGGCACATGCAGGCAGCCATCTTTCATAATAATCCTCCGAGGATTGCATGAAGGATACGAAAATTGCAGGTGCAATCAGGACGGAAGGAGTATTGTCCACGGCTATTACAACCCTTCCTTCCAAGAGGGCGGATGCGGCAGCGTCAGGTCTTTCGGTATTTTCGAGTTGGGGAAAGGGGGAATAGCCGTCATCTTCAATCATTTCTTCAATGTAGGAGCTTTCGAGAACCGCATCGATTTCTATATTATTAATTCGCTTTTCCACTGTTTTCAAAACTGTCTTATTTACTAAATCCTCTATATATATAATTGCAATATCGGTTTTGGACCTCTTGCCAACCTGAGTGTACTTAACCTTTAACTTGGGGTCCCTTAACCGCCTCCTGATTAATGAAATGTTCACCTTCATAGTTTCATTGAAGCCGTCTCTTGCCCCCCTTATGAGGGTTTCGGCGGAAGGCTCCTGGACTCCTCTCATGGGCCAGCCCCTGGAGGAAAGCATTATACCCTTATTGCAGGTATCCAAAAGAAGCACGGTCTCCCCGGAAAGGATTTTATCTACACATTCACCAATGGTTGTTATAATTTGAATTTCTGAAACCGCTATGCTTGTTTTTGCAATTTCCTGCTCAAGCTGAGCATTGGACATATTCTGTGCCTTATCTAAGTTAAGACCCATGAGAAGATTTTCTATTGCATACTCGCTTATTGCTTCCTTTGTAGTCATCCCATCCACATATAACAAAAGCATTTTTAGGTTTTTTGTCTTGCCTGCTTCTAATTTCCTATATATTATGTCATCGGCATTTTCAAAAACCTTCCGGAAGATCTGCTCATTTTTATGTATATCCGTATTTATTGGTTGATTTAAATCTAAATCCTTCATAAGCACTCCTAAATATATATTGCAGTTGCTGCGGCTATTGCCAAAAGCCCGTAAATTATTCCCGTATAACGCACAATTTTATAATCTTTGTGATAATTCTTCCTTTTTAACTCCTTGCTGGTTCTGAATATCAATATATAACTGATTATCAGAAATACTATTATCACATCATTGTTAATTATTTTTTTCAAATCATTGATTAAAAACATAGGTCCTCCTGAGTGGGATAAGCTGTTACTAATATTTGCACTTTTTTATTTTTTATTCCAAATTAAGAAAAAACCCTATAAATACAAAAAGGACGGTTCTTGTATCCTATAAAAGAACCGTCCTTAGGTCAGCCTGACAACCTGGAAGTCGATGACACTACCCCCGTCCCCTTGTCACCTTGTCATCATATTTCATATTTCTGCTTTTTTCTGACCAAGGTTGATATATCTATGCCCAGCCTCAGGGCTGCCTCCTTCATGTTTTTAGAAACAGCCAAGGTGGATTCAATAATTTCCCTTTCAAATTCTTCCATTTTTTCTTTCAGGGTCTTTGTCCCTGTCACAAAGAGGTCAGCCTGGTCGGTACCCCCTGGCAGCATCAGATGCTCCCTGAAGAGGTCTGTCCCGATTTCCGCCCCATCCGCCATCAGCACCAAACGTTCGATTATATTTTTTAATTCCCTTATGTTGCCCGGCCAGTCATATATTAAAAAACTCTGAAGGCAGTTTGAACTGATGTAACAGTTTCTGCCGTATTTATTGTTGTAATACTCAAGGAATTGATACGACAAGGGGATTATGTCTTCCTTCCTGTTCCGCAAGGGCGGAATCACTAAAGTCACCACATTCAACCTGTAGTACAGATCTGCCCTGAACTTCTTTTCTTCCACAAGCTGCTTCAAATCATGGTTTGTGGCTGCGATAATCCGGGCATTGAACTCAATGGGGTTAGTACCTCCTATCCGGTAAAACATCTTGTCATTTATGGCACTGAGAAGCTTAACCTGGAGGGTATAAGGCATGTCTCCTATTTCATCCAGGTAGAGGGTACCCCCGTCGGCTTCTTCAAACAAGCCTTTCTTTCCTCCTTTTACAGCACCGGTGAAGGCCCCTTCTTCATAACCGAAAAATTCGGATTCAAGCAGGTGCTCCGGTACGGCCCCGCAGTTGATTTTTATGAATTTACCCTTGCTCCTGTGGCTGATCTTGTGTATATACTTGGCAATAAAATCCTTTCCCACGCCGGTTTCCCCTAAAATTAAGACCGTACTGTCAACTTTAGCTATTTTTTTTGCTTTTTCGTAAATATTCTTCATTTTTACGTTGTTTATAATGTCTTCAGGGTCTTGTAATTCCTCGGTATCTAACTTGTAATCACCCTGGATAAACAAGTTTTGTTCCTTGGCGATGGTTTTCATCAACATATCCAGTTCGGTAACATCCCTGATAACGGCAATTGTCTTTGCCAAATTCCCCTTTTCGTCAAATATTGGCGAGCCTGAAACTAAGCACCTCTGACCCTTGTAGTAGTGGTTTATGGTTGATACGGGTGCTAAAGTTTCTATAACTTTTGCACAGCATGAATTGGGAAGGATGTTACTTTTTCTCAAGTCATAAACCGTATTGCCTATGATTTGGTCTCTCGTAAGTCCGGACAAATTCAAAAATGCATCGTTGGCATATATGGTTGTCCCCCGTTCATCGGTTATATAGATGCCGTCCTGTAATTTGTTCAGCATTTCATTATATAAATATTGTTGAGAATTCAATCTCTCAATTTGTTTCTGAAGCTCACTTCCGATTGTAAAATCATAAAAGAAAAAATTGAATAAATCGTGGTTGTATAATTTAAATTTGTTGTGGATAACATAGTATACGGAATTATCCTTGTTTTTAACGGAATAGAGATTTTTATCCTTATCAACGTTAATATCATGGAAAAACATTGTTATTTTTTTATTCAGGATATCGGTCTTTACTACATTTTTTTTGAAATATTCATTGCAGTATAAAACGTTTAATTTGTTATCAGTTATAACAAAACCCATATCCAGATCATTTTTAATTGATGGCATATTTTTTTATCCTCTTTCTAATAAAATTAATACTTGTTATTTTATTAACTATATTTCAAATTGCCTATCTTCTTATTTTTAATTATATATACATGTATGCAAAAATGCAATATTTTTTGTTATTTTGATATGCAGTTTTGCATATCAAGATAGCTTTTTTATCAATAAAACTACTGAATTTCAATAGAAATTTAAAAATAATCTTGGCATGAAAAATGCTACATTGAATACAGCATATACTAGCCCACATAATAACCGTAAATAAAAAATCAGGAGGAAATTATGAGAAAAGCAGTTATTGTTTCAGCAGCAAGAACACCCATAGGTTCTTTCGGGGGTGCTTTTGCTTCACTGTCGGCTGTTGACCTGGGAGTGATAGCAGCAAAAGAAGCTATCAAGAGAGCAGGCATAGAGCCATCCATGGTGGAAGAAGTATATTTCGGCAATGTATTAGGGGCAGGCTTGGGACAAAATGTTGCAAGACAAGTAAGCTTAGGGGCAGGCCTTCCTAATGAAACACCGGCACTGACAATCAATATGGTTTGCGGTTCCGGTTTGAGGGCAGTCAGCATGGCTGCACAATTCGTTGAGAACGGTGAATGCGACATAATCCTGTGCGGAGGCACCGAAAGCATGACCAATGCACCCTATCTCCTGTCAAAAGCAAGATGGGGACACAGAATGGGCCACGACAGCATCGTTGATTACATGATACACGATGGATTGTGGGATATTTACAATAATTATCATATGGGAATAACCGCTGAAAATGTTGCGGAACAGTATGGTATAACAAGAGAAGAACAGGATGAATTCGCCGCAAAAAGCCAGATGAAAGCGGAAGCAGCTCAAAAAGCAGGAAGATTTACGGACGAAATTGTACCTGTTGTCATACCTCAAAGAAAAGGGGATCCTGTGGTTATTGACACGGACGAGTATCCGAGACACGGTTCAACTGTTGAAAAAATGGCAAAATTGAAACCTGCCTTCAAAAAGGACGGAACCGTTACGGCAGGAAATGCTTCAGGTATAAATGACGGTGCGGCTGCCTTGATTATTATGAGCAAGGAAAAAGCAGATGAACTTGGTCTGAAGTATTTGTGCGAAGTTGCAGCTTATGGCTCAGCCGGAGTTGACCCCAAGGTTATGGGTTTAGGCCCGGTTCCTGCAACCAAAAAAGCCTTGGCAAAAGCAGGCTGGACAATTGATGACCTGGATCTTGCTGAAGCCAACGAAGCCTTTGCAGCACAATCCTTGGCAGTTATCCGTGAATTGGGGTTAAATCCTGAAATCACAAATGTGAACGGAGGCGCGATAGCATTGGGACACCCCATTGGGGCATCGGGAGCAAGAATTCTGGTAACCCTTATATATGAAATGCAAAAAAGAGATGCCAAGAAGGGCCTTGCAACCTTGTGCATAGGCGGCGGAATGGGTACTTCAATATTGGTTGAAAGAAAATAATGATCTTAGATGAAAGGAAGATGGTATGATAAACAAAATAATTTCTATCGATGAAGCTGCAGATATGGTTAAGGAAGGCATGACAATTATGGTAGGCGGATTCCTGGCCAACGGGACTCCGGAAAGAATAATTGATGCCTTGGTTGAAAAAAATGTAAAAAATTTGACCCTCATATGCAATGATACAGGTTTCCCCGACAAGGGAGTGGGAAAAATGGTTGTTAATAAACAATTTAAAAAGATAATCGCATCTCATGTGGGGACTAATCCGGAAACAGCCAACCAGATGAATTCAGGGGAAACGGAAGTTGTCCTCACTCCTCAGGGAACCCTTGCAGAAAAAGTAAGGTGCGGAGGAAACGGCCTCGGTGGTTTTTACACACCGACGGGTATAGGAACCGAAGCGGCAGAAGGCAAAGAAATCAGGGAGATAAACGGCAAGGAATATGTTTTTGAAACTCCCTTAAGGGCTGATGTAGCCCTCTTAAAAGCTTCCGTGGCCGATAAAAAAGGCAACTTGATATTCAACAAGACAATGAAAAATTTCAACCCCATAATGGCTACGGCAGCGGATTTAGTTATAGTAGAAGCTGACAAAATCGTTGAAATAGGCGAAATAGATCCGGAACATGTCATGTGTTCAGGTATATTTGTCGACTATATCGTGGGAGGTGACAAATAATGGATCCAAAGAAGGTTATAGCAAAAAGAGTTGCTGAATTATTAAATGACGGTGATGTTGTAAACTTAGGAATAGGACTTCCTACAATGGTGGCAAATTACATACCTGAAGGAATAGACATCACATTTCAATCGGAAAACGGATTTTTGGGATTAGGTCCCGCTCCTAAGGAAGGAGAGGAGGATTGGGAGCTTGTAAATGCAGGAGGTATGCCTTCAACGATACTTCCCGGAGGAATGTTTTTTGACAGCGCAACATCCTTTGGAATAATCAGGGGTGGCCATGTAGATGCTACAGTACTTGGAGCCATGGAGGTTGATGAAAAAGGAAATCTTGCAAACTGGAAAATACCCGGCAAGATGGTTCCGGGCATGGGCGGAGCAATGGATTTGGTAGTAGGGGCTAAGACGGTTATCATAGCAATGGTTCACACCCAGAAAGGAAAACCGAAGATTTTGAAGAAATGCACCCTTCCCCTGACCGCTAAGGAACAGGTCGATATAATAGTAACTGAAATGGCCCTCATCAGGGTGACAAAGGATGGCTTGGTTCTTGAAGAATTAGGGCCTGAAGCAAGCGTTGAAGACGTAGTTGCTGCAACGGATGCTAATTTAATCATATCTCCCAACCTTAAGCGCTTTGGAGTAGAAGAGTAAGCAAATAAGTTCATATTACAAAAAACAGGAGGAATCCTCCTGTTTTTTATCTTGTTTTTGTTTTACCCCTCCGCCATTATCATATTAAAATTCATCCGGCCTGGTTCTCAAGGTCAAAGTAATTTTAAGCTCATCACCGTTTCTTAAGATTGTGAACTGTGACTTATCCCCGTCACGATAATTATAGAGTCTTCTTTTCAAATCATCCATATCCTCGATTTTATGCCCGTCAATGGCAGTTATGACATCGTTGGGCTGGAGGCCTGCTTCCGAGGCAGGAGAATTCTTCACGGTTTCTATTATTATCACACCGTAATCCGCTATTAGATCTACGCCGTAGCCTCTTTCATATGTTTCAACGGCCATGCCGGTAATTCCCACATAAACCGTTGTAAATGAACCGTCGTTTATTATTTGGTCCACTATGGGTTTTGCGGTATTTATGGGTATTGCAAAGCCCAAACCTTCTGCCGTCATCATTTTGGCCGTATTAATCCCTATTACCTGGCCCTTGGCATTAAACAAGGGGCCCCCGCTGTTGCCTGAATTTATGGAAGCGTCCGTTTGTATAAGGGGCTCGATAACAGTTCCGTTCTCAAAAACAATCGACCTGTTAAGACCGCTTATTATACCTTGAGTCACCGTTCTTTCCAAATCTAAGGTCATTGGATTGCCAATTGCCACTGCAGGCTCACCAACCAGTAATTTATCCGAATCTCCCAATTCAGCTGTAGGAAGTCCCGTCTTATCTATTTTAACAACTGCCAAATCCAGGGTAGTATCATACCACAATACCTGGCCGACTTCCTTTGTACCGTCGATTAAGGAAACCGTAATATTTTTATATTTCCCGTCTCCGACTACATGAGAATTTGTTAAAATATACCCCTTTGAATCCACAATGAAGCCGGACCCCATACTTTGCTCCACCCTCATTTGGGGGCCCCAGAAGGTATTGACTTGTCTTTCCGTCTCAGTTGTTATTCCCACAACGGTTTTTTGCGCTTTTTCTGCAACCGCTACTGCAAAATACACGTCATCGGTTAAATTTATATTGACCTCCTGGGCATTTATTGATGACTTGGCTCCCTCCTCCTGAACAAAGGCGTCTAACTTGTAGGATGTTATAAAGCTGCCTGCTAAACCACCGATTATTGCAGCCACCAATGCAAGGGCAATGTATGACAAAAATGATTTCCTCCGCCTCGGTTTTTTTACAGGCTCGTTCATGATAAAATTAATTTCACCGTATTCCTTTGAAAGGCTGTCATTGTTTATATTGTTTTCCCGGTTTTCATTTTCATAATTATCATTGAAGTTATTATCATAATTCATTGCTCACCGCTCCTTACTTTCGTTTAATCTTTTTATTGTAATTATATCCTTCTTTTCTTTATTGAAACTTAAAATAACAAAAATTTTTTTAACGGCTTTAAGGCCTTTCAATATTATAGCTATTGAATTATGAAAATTTTATTATATAATGTTAGGTGCGGAGGTTAGAATGAAAAAAATCTTAAAAATTGCTGTCCAAACAGCTCTAATCTATATAATTTATTCTGCAGGTAATCTTATCAGCAGGCTCATTTCAAATGTAATTTTTGTTCCCGGCAACATAATAGGGATGGTAATATTGTTGATCCTCCTGTCGGGAAATATTATAAAGCTTTCAATGATTGAAGAAGCTTCAAACTTTATGCTCAAATACATGGGTTTTTTCTTTGTTCCCATAACAATCGGCATTATGGAATCCTATAAGCTGATTCAAGACAGTATTTTTCAAATAATCATTATTTTATTTATATCCTGTATCTTAGTTATGTATGTTACCTGCAAGGTTACAGATATTTTGATATCATATAAGGAGAAAAGTGATGACTGATATATTAGCGGCTCTTTTTTTTATCCTGCTTACAATCATTGTTTTTAAGTTCAGTCTTTTAGTAAGCAAAAAATTCAAAATAGGATTTTTGAACCCCTTGCTCTTGACAGCTGTAATAATTATCATTATTTTAAAAATTTTTAATCTTACATATTCGGATTATTACAAGGGCGGAAGCATAATAGTGTCGGCTTTGGGCCCCATTGTCACGGTACTTGCCCTGCCCATTTACAAGAATAAAGAGGCCTTGATAAAAAACTTTATTCCCATAATCGGAGGAATAACAGCAAGCATAATAACATCATTTGTATCTGTTACTCTTTTATCAAGATTATTTGGAATTGATGAAACCATATTTTTATCCCTCCTATCCAAATCAATCACAACTCCTTTGGCTGTTGAAGCTGCCAAAATGCTGGGAGGGTATGAATCTGTGGCTACTATATCCGTCATAATTACCGGCTTAATAGGCTCAGCCGTCGCACCTTTTATAGTAAAGACAGGCAAAATAAAAAATAACATAGCAAAGGGAATCGGAATCGGGTCAGCAGCCCATGCCGTAGGGACTATTAAGGCGGTGGAGATGAATGAGGAGACAGGTGCGGCAAGTGGGCTTGCAATGGGTTTGACCGGCCTCATGACCATAATAGCCGTAATAATTTTTGCATAGGAGAAGTTATGATTAGTTTAACGGAAATTAAGAAAGAGGATATGGAGTATATATACAAGTGGTTTTCCGACTCTGAGTTTTTAAAGTATTATGATTATTATCCCCCTCACCCACTGACAAAAACAGAAGTGGATAAAATGTTTGACTATTATGAGAAAAGCAGCAAATCCAAGGTGTTTGCCGTAAGAAAGGACAAAAGAATAATAGGTGTCGCAGGTTTTGATGACATAATTAAAGAAAACCAAGTGGCCACCTTATTTATAGGCCTGGGGAACGAAAATGAAAGAGGCAAGGGGCACGGAAAGGAAGCCATGAGAATTTTGCTGGAATTTGGCTTCAATGACTTAAATTTTCACAGGATTCAGCTTAATGTGCTGGAATTCAACGATAAAGCAATTGCCTTATATGAAAGATGCGGTTTTAGGAAAGAAGGGGTTTTAAGAGAATTTGTGCTGAGAGACGGCAAGAGATATAATCTGGTCCTGTATGGTTTGTTAAAAAATGAATGGATAAAAAAGAATGAAAGCAGGGGACACTAAGCAGTGTCCCCATATGTTTATGACTTTACGCAATATTGCTGTCAATCATCCTTGCAAAGGATGATAAGGGTTTAACTCCTATTTCCTTTGATGCAAGCCTGCCTTCCTTAAAGAAAATTATGGTCGGTATTGTCTGTATACCGTAGCGAATAGCCAATTCCTGCTGCTCATCTATATTTACCTTAGCAACAATTATTTTCTCCTTATATTGGTCTGCTACCTTGTCTATTACCGGTGCTACCATTCTGCAAGGAGCGCACCAGGCTGCCCAGAAATCCACTAAAACATACCTGTTTTCCTTAATCATGTCGTCGAATTCCTGAGTACTGTTTATAATTTTAATATTTTCTGCCATTTTAACTCTCCTTTTTATCTATTTGTAATGCTGCGTGCTGAGCAGCTATTAAACCTTCACTGACAGCCTTTGAAAGCTGAAGGGGTTTTCCGGTGATATCTCCTGCCGCATATAATCCCGGAATATTGGTTTCCATGTATTTATTGACGCTTATGAAGCTGCCGTCCAATTCCAGTCCCTCAATCAAGGTATCAGGTGCGACGGCATCCCTGAGCATAAAGACAGCGTCGGTTTTTATTATTTCCTCTCCTGTATTGACAGCTTCAACGGTATTTTCTCCTATTATTTCTTCAATCCTGCCTTTTATGTACTTCACATTATCGCTTAAATTCTCGTGTCTCGGTTTATTTGAAATAAAGGTTACATTGACCCCTATACTTTGCAGGAAATTTGCTTCCTCCCATGCATCATGGGATTGGTCCCATACGACAGCATCTTTCCCCCTGTAAAGCATTCCGTCGCAGGTTGAGCAGTAGCTTACCCCATTGCCTAAGAGCCTTCCTTCTCCCGGCAATTCTTTGACTTTTGAAATTCCCATAGCCAAAATCACCTTTTTTGACTCAATTATCTGGCCGTTAACATTGACCATGAAACTGTCACCCAAGGGAAGTATGTTTACTGCCTTGCCATCTTCGATTTTTACACCCATAGCTTCTGCATGTTCTTTAAACTTATCCATCAATTCTTTACCGGTCATGTGATAAAAACCTAAATGGTTATCCACTCTTTCTGCCTTCGAAAGATTGTTATCCCTGTTTGAAAAAATTCTTACCCTCTTGCCTCTGACCAGGGCATTCACTGCAGCGGACAAGCCGGCAGGACCTGCTCCGATAATGATGATATCAACTATTTCTCCCATATTAACCTCTCATTCTCAATGATATATTACAGTCTCTATTTTTAATAAAAACTTAAACTTCTGCTTATGGCGGCAAAGGTACCCGTATATGTCATAATTCCCATTATTACCAATATGAGTCCGCCTATCTTTATGGTATATTTGACTAAATTCCTTTTTTCTCTAAAGAAGTTCAAGGCCTCCGTGGTAAAGATACCTAATATCATAAAGGGTATTATGAAGCCTGAGGCATAAAGTGCTACCAAAAGGTTTCCCGTAAATGCATTTTGGGCATTTGATGCTAAAATTAAAACTGAAGCTAAAGCGGGTCCCACACATGGAGTCCATGCAAAGCTGAAAGTAAATCCCATTACGTAAGCAAGCAAGGGATTCATTTTTCCGCTTACATCGAGACTAATCCTTTTTTCCCTTTTTAGAAAATCAAGTTTTATAATATCCAGCTGTACAAGGCCTAAAATAATTATGATCGTGCCTCCTATTTTGCTGAAAAGTTCTCTGTTCCTGCTAAAGAATATACCCAAAGCAGAAAATGATAAACCTAAAATAAAAAAAACGGTTGAAATTCCCAAAACAAAAAACAAGGTGTTAAAGAGGACCTTTTTTCTTTCATAGCTGATGGTGCCGTCGCTGTTTACTTTTTTACCCCTGCCTGCCAAATAGCTGATGTATACGGGAATTAAGGGAAGAACACAGGGTGAAAAAAAGGATATGAATCCTTCGGCAAAAACCAATATCATGCTTACATCAGCTCTTAATCCTGAACTACCCATACCTGCCTCCAAAAATATTATTGTTAAAATATAGCAGGGTAACTTTACTTTGTCAAGTAACTATGTCACACTGATATTTGTTGAGTTTTATAATACAGCTTACTATAGTTTATGCTAAAAGCCGCAAGGCTTGCTTGCGGCTTTTGGCTTATCTTGTAGGTATTATCTCTATCCAGTAACCGTCAGGGTCCGTAATGAAGTATATCCCCATCTCTTCATTCACATACTCGATGCAGCCCATTTCTTCATGTTTCTTAAATGCTTCATCATAATTGTCAACCTTCATGGCTAAGTGATACTCCAATTCTCCCAAATCATAGGAATCTTTTCTGTCTCGCATCCAGGTAAGCTCCAAGGAGAAATCCGTTTCCCCGTCTCCCATGAAAACCAATATGAAACTGCCGTCTGAAGCTTCTTTTCTTCTTATTTCTTTTAAACCTAAGGCTTCCTTATAGAAATTCATACTCTTTTCCAAATCTAAAACATTAAAATTAAAGTGATTGAATGTAAATTTCATATATCCTCCTATTCTGCATCTATTAATTCATCCTGACCTTCTTCCTGGTCACCTCTAATCATGATGGAGAGCTGATTTAATATTTTTTCCAGTTCATTGATTTTTCTGCCGTATTCTGCCCAATTCCCGGTTTGTGAAGCTGAGGTAGCCTCATGGAAGACTAAGTTTGCCTTATTGATTAAGTCATTTATACCGGCATCCCCATATTCTATGTCAGGGTCACGGGGTTTTTGCCCCCCTGTGCCGAACAGTTTTTCTATTGTCCCATCCAAGGTAGGCTCCATAACTATTTTTTCACCATAGGATGCGACAACCATCTTCATTTCCGGGAAGTTGCTGTCCGTATCCGATTTCAAGTATATGGGCTCCACATAGAGCAAGGACTCCTCTATGGGAATCACTACTGTGTTTCCTCTTAAAACATCCGACCCCATCTGGGACCACAAGGTAAGCTGGGAAGATATATTTGTATCCTGGTCAATTTTTGTTTCTATCATATTAGGTCCCGAAATTACCTTTGTTTTAGGGAATTCGTACAAGACTAACTCACCGTAATTTTCACCGTCATTCCTTGCTGCCAAAAGTGCTATCATATTGTCTTTATTTTGGGGAGTGTATTGATTTGTCAATAAAAACTCCACATCCTCCTCACCGGGAAGCTTAAACATCAAATAACTGGAGCCTGCAGGCCCTTCTCCCCCACCCATGTATTTTTCGTTTGCCAGGTCCCAGTAATCTTCTCTTCCGAAGAAAACCGTCGGATTTTCAATATGGTAGAGCCTGTATATATCCGATTGGACATCAAAATACGCCCTTGAATATCTAATATGGTTTCTAAGGCCTTCAGGCATTTCATTTATGGGCTTTAACAAGTCGGTAAAAATTTTGTCATATACCTTGATAATCGGGTCCCCTTCATCTGCTATGTAAAAGTTTGTAGTGCCGTCATAAGCATCTACCACAGCCTTTACGGAATTCCTGATATAGTTTACGTCCCATCCATCAAACAATAAGTCCGTAGGCTGTGAATAAGGAAATCTGTCGCTTACGGTAAATCCTTCAATTATCCAATACAATTTGCCGTCATCCTGATTTGCCACAATGTAGGCATCCGGGTCAAAATAAATGAAGGGGGCTATTTGGCTTACTCTTTGGATAATGTTTCTATTGATGATTATTTTTGAATCCTTGTCAATATTCTTGGAAATCAGCATCCTGTAACTGCCTTCTCTTATGCTGAACAAGAGCCTCTTAAAAAATGAAAGGTTGATTCCTGCTTTTCCTTCATATGTGGTTTCAACATTATCGGCCCCTGAAGGATAGTCGAATTCCATTTCATCCGTATTCACTATTATGTAATTGTTGGTTTTTTCACCAAAATATATTTCAGGTCTCTGAATGTTAAAGTCTGTTTCGGTTGTGGGAGGAATATTTCTAACCAGTATTTCAGGCTGGCCCTGGGGGGTCACGCTATTTACCGTGGAAACCGTTATTCCATAGCCGTGGGTGTATTTCAAATACTGGTTGACCCAGGTTCTTGCCTGTACATTTAACCTGTCCTGGTCCAGTTCCCTTGCCGAAAGAAAAACCTGCTTATAATCACCGTCAATTACATACCTGTCTACGTCCACATCATAAAACACATAATAGGGTCGTATTCCCTGGAGCTGGTTGTAAACCTGAATCAAGGGCTCCTGGTCGTTAATTCTTATGTTTTCTATTACTTCCGGATTATTTTCTATATCTTCAATGGTTAGATTGTCATTGGCAGGGAATTGTATTGTTTTCACATTGTCCAGCCCATATGCTTTTTGAGTGCTTTCAATGCTGTATTGCATGTATACTGTTTCTTTTGACAGCTGGTCGGGCTCAACAATGAATTTTTCAACACCCCATCCCAAGCTTGTTCCCAGAATCGATATTATTATAAGGGCAGCGGGAAGGGCCAATGCCGTTTTTAATTTTCTTTTTCTTGCACCTGCAAAAAAGGTTGCTGCTGCAAGCATGCAGCCCACAGCCAAGACCCTGTATAAATTCAAGGTGATGTTAATATCCGTATATCCTGCTCCAAATACCCGGCCTAACCGGGAATAAAGCAAATCATAACATCTTAATACATATTTTGTCCCTAACAGTAAAAATAACAAAAAGCCGATAATTGAAAGCTGGTTGATTATCCTTTCGGCAAACTTTTTGTTCAAAACCTTGTTAAAATCTATCTGCTGTCGGGGGAATTGCCGGATATCTTCAAATTGCTCCGAAACATTTTTTATGCCTTCCTTAAGAGCGAGATAACCGTTAAACAAGACTATGGCTGCCGCCATCAAAAACAAGACGGATATGAGAAAACTGATGACTGTATTTATCAAGGGCATCTTGAAAACATAAAAACTTACTTCGTTGTTGAAGACAGGATCTTTTGTCCCAAAGTCCACGCTGTTGATGTATTGAAGTATCTGAAACCACATGGAGGATGTAATATTCAAGGTTAAAAAAAGGCTTGCTCCCCCGGATATCAGTTTAATTACCAAATTGACTTTTTTATTGACATTTATAATTTCCGATTCTTCATCGTACTTCTTCTTAAGTCTCTTAATGAAGATATATAACAAAATGGTCAGGATAATAAAAATCGGTACTCCGATGACAGCTTGCGCCTTAATTTTTGTAAGAAATGTTTCGGTATATCCCACTTCTTTAAACCACAAATAATCCGTAGCAAATTTTACTATACCGGTGAAGGAGTTGATAAGCAAAAATAATAGAGCAAGAACCCCAAAAACAAATAATCTTCCTTTTTTCTTCATATTACCTCCTTTTACCTGTAGTATTCCATTCTTAATTTTTCCAAAGATCTCTTTTCTATTCTTGATACGGTCATTTGCGATATATTGAGTTCTTTTGCTATATCGCTCTGGGTTTTATTCTCATAGAATCTTTTCATTATTATATCTTTTTCCAACTTGTTCAACTTACTCATTGACTTGTCGATGAAATCCTTGTTTTCAATCAAATCATAATATTTATCCTCAGCCCCCACAACATCCATGAGGGATATGTCATTTTCATCCCTGCTTAAATCAAATTTTTCGTCCAAGGACTGGGAATTAAACATTTTTCCAGCTTCGAAGGCCTCTAAAACTTCTTCTTCCGTACTGTTAGCATATTCGGCGATTTCTTTTATGGTTGGAGCCCTGTGAAGCTGGGAAGCCAAAATATTGTTGTATTCATTTACTTTTCTCGATATTTCCTGGATTTTTCTGGGCACCTTGACAGCCCAGCCCTTATCTCTGAAATACTTTTTAATTTCACCCAAGATGGTGGGGGTTGCAAAGCTTGTAAATTCGAACCCTTTTGTTATATCAAACCTTTCTATGGCAAAAATCAGCCCCATGCATGCAATTTGATATATATCATCATGCTCAATACCCCTGTTGCTGTATTTTCTTGATATGATTTCAGCCATATACTTGTACTTTTCAAAAATTTGATTTCTTATTTCAATATCCTTGGTTTCATGATAAAGCAAAAACAAGTCATAGTTTTTAATATTTTTTGAGTTTTTACTCAATTTGCTCATATTAATCAACGCCTATTTTATTTTTTCAAAAGTTATTGATTTATTGTTTAAATCATAGTTAAAGTTATCGGACAAACTTTCAATAATCATGATGCTCATATCATTGTTTAATTGTTCTTCAAATATCCGGCCCTCATTTAAATCTGTAACCGTCACAATAATCTTGTCATCGGCAGCTTGATAAGCTATTTCCAAATCATCCGTATTCTTTTCCAGATTCTTGATGAAAAAAGTGCATATCTCAGATATCACAACCTTTATATCTTCGATTTCATCAAGGTAAAATCCTTTTAAACTGGCAAGAGCAGATGAGGTTAATCTTATAGTACTCATGTATTCGGATTTCTTAGGGATTCTTAAAAATACTTTATCCATTTTCATCACTCCCGGATATCAAAAACCTTGTTTAAACCGGTAATATCAAACAGCTTATAGATATTAGGCTTTAAGTTGACAATTTTAAAATTCAAATTTCTTTCCTTCATGTTCTTATAAATGCTCATCAAAACACCTAATCCCGTGGAGTCGATATACACCAAGCTCTCTCCGTCAATGATGATATCCTTCTTATTGTCTTCAATCAATGCAAAAACATTGGTCTTAAGCTGGGGAGAAGTGTATATATCCACCTCTCCGATGGGCTTTACCACAATATCCTTTCCTTGTAACATGCTTTCAATTTCCAAAGACATAATTCTCCTCCATTATTCTTCATCTTCTTCCTCTGAATATATTTTTGCTATTGAAGCAACCTTATCGTCATCTTTCAGCCTCATTGCTATTACACCCTGAGTATCTCTTCCCATTACGGAAATATCCCTGGCATGCATCCTTATTATGGTTCCGTTTGCACTTAAAATCATGACATCATCTTCTTTTTTAACTATGAGCGAATTCACTATAGACCCCGTCTTTTTATTGATATTGTGGGCTTTCATACCCTTGCCGCCCCTGTTTTGAGGCCTGTATTCCTGGGACAGGGTTATTTTGGCATATCCCTTTTCCGTAATTGTTAATATGTGCTTGTTTTCGTCGCTTTTTTCAATAATGCTCATGGCAACAAGCTCATCATTTTTTTCAAGGGTTATTGCCCTTACTCCCATGGTGTTCCTGCCCATATCTCTTACGTCGTTTTCGTGGAACCTTATGCCTTTTCCAAATTTGGTGACAATGAATATATCCTTTGTCCCGTCTGTTTTGTTCATGCTTATCAATTCATCGTCTTCTGCAATTTTTATGGCCACCAAACCTGTTTTCCTGTTAGATTCAAATTCGCTCAGCTTGGTTTTTTTGATAATTCCGTTCTTTGTTACAAATACCAAATATTCATCATCATTAAATTCCCTTATGGGTATCATGGATTTAATCTTTTCACCGGCTTCAATGTTAATCAGGTTTATTACAGCCGTTCCCTTAGCCTGACGTCTTGCTTCCGGTACTTCGTAAGCCTTTATTTTGTATATTTTCCCCTTGTTTGTAACAAACAAGAGATAATCGTGAGTCGATGTGATGAACAAATCCGTTACAAAGTCTTCATCCCTTGTGGTCAGGGCGGTAATACCCTTTCCGCCCCTGTTTTGGGCCTTATAGGTATCTTCTGGAAGCCTCTTTATATAGCCGAAATGGGTCAATGTAATAGCAACATTTTCTTCTTCAATCAAATCTTCTTCGTTGATTTCCCCTTCTTCGGCCTTAAGCTGGGTTTTTCTCTCATCATAAAATTTGTTTTTTATATCCTTCAGTTCATCCTTGATTATCTGGTCGACTAAATGCTGGTTAGCTAAGATTTCCTTAAACCTGTTTATCATTTTAATCAGGTCTTCATATTCGGCATTTAACTTTTCTCTTTCAAGGCCCTGGAGGCGTCTGAGTCTCATGTCAACTATTGCCCTTGCCTGAATTTCGGTTAATTTAAATGCTTCCATCAACCTTTTCTCGGCATCGTCATAGGATGACCTTATAATTCTTATGACTTCATCAATATTGTCTATTGCGATCAGCAAACCTTCAACGATGTGGGCTCTTGCCTCAGCCTTGCCTAAATCGTACCTTGTTCTCCTGACGATGACATCCCTTTGATGGTTTACATAGTGATAAATTATCTCTTTCAGGTTTAAAACCTTTGGCTCATTATCCACCAAGGCAATCATTATCACGCTGAAGCTGTCCTGGAGCTGGGTATGCTTGTATAATTGATTCAGCACTATGTTGGGATTATAATCTCGTTTAATTTCGATTACAATCCTCATTCCCGTCCTGTCGCTTTCATCCCGGATATCGGAAATTCCATCAATTCTTTTATCTCTTACAAGCTCGGCTATCTTCTCGATAAGTCTTGCCTTATTCACCTGGTAGGGAAGCTCTGAAACCACTATTCGGCTTTTGCTGTTTTTCATTTCTTCTATTTCAGCCTTAGCCTTTACCTTCAATATTCCTCTTCCCGTCATATATGCATTTTTGATGTTATCCTTGCCTTCTATTATGGCCCCTGTTGGAAAATCGGGACCCTTTATATACCTCATGAGTCCGGGAACGTCGATATCGGGATTATCAATATAAGCAATTATCCCGTTAATTACCTCTCCTATGTTATGGGGGGGTATGGAGCTGGCCATTCCTACGGCAATACCTGATGACCCGTTCACAAGCAAGTTAGGAAAGCGGCTTGGAAGTACTACGGGCTCTTTCAAGGTTTCATCAAAATTGGGTCTGAAATCAACCGTATCCTTTCCTAAATCCCTAAGCATCTCCATTGCTATGCTTGACATTCTTGCTTCGGTGTAACGCATTGCCGCCGCTTCATCACCGTCTACAGACCCGAAGTTTCCGTGTCCATCAATCAAAGGATAACGCATGGAGAAGCTCTGGGCTAATCTTACCATTGCATCATACACGGCAGAATCACCGTGAGGATGATACTTACCTAAAACATCTCCCACGATACGGGCACTTTTCTTGTGGGGTTTATCCGGCGAAAGCCCCAATTCGCTGGCGGAGTATAAAATTCGCCTGTGAACCGGCTTCAGTCCGTCCCTAACATCCGGCAGGGCTCTTGATACTATTACAGTCATGGCATAGTCCAAATAAGACTTTTTCATTTCTTCAGTTATATTAACATTTATGATTTTGCTTTTATCTTTTTCGTTCATTTATTATCCCTCAAGTCTATATATCTAAATTCTGTACATACTTAGCATTCTCTTCGATAAATTCCCTTCTCGGGGCCACCTTGTCTCCCATCAGGACATTGAATATTTCATCTGCTTCCATGGCATCATCTTCATTTATTCTCAAGAGAATCCTGGTTTCCGGATTCATGGTTGTTTCCCAAAGCTGGTCCGGATCCATTTCTCCGAGACCCTTATACCTTTGGATTTCAATCTTGCTATCCCTGCCTATCTCCTCCAAAAGCTGGTTGAGCTCGGCATCGCTGTAAACATATTCTTCAAAACTACCCTTTTTCACCCTGTATAAGGGGGGCTGGGCAGCGTACACATATCCTCCGGTAATAAGGTCCTTCATATACCTGTAGAAGAATGTCAGCAGCAAAGTCCTTATGTGGGCTCCGTCTACGTCGGCATCCGTCATGATTATTATTTTATGATATCTCAATTTCGAAATATCAAAATCTTCCCCTATCCCACAACCGAAGGCGGTAATCATATTTTTAATTTCTTCGGAGTTAAGTATTTTATCTATTCTTGATTTCTCAACATTTAATATTTTTCCTCTCAAAGGAAGTATTGCTTGGGTTCTCCTGTCCCTTCCTTCCTTAGCCGACCCTCCTGCAGAATTACCCTCAACTATGCAGATTTCACTCAGAGCCGGGTCTTTTTCTGAGCAGTCTGCCAATTTACCGGGAAGGGCCATACTTTCAAGGGCTCCCTTTCTTCTGACCAAGTCTCTTGCCTTTCTTGCAGCTTCCCTGGCACGGGCAGACTTTAAAGATTTTTCGACAATTGCCTTTGCCGTCTTAGGATTTTCCTCGCAATATATACTTAAAGCCTCTCCCGTGATACTCTCAACTATACCCCTTATTTCGCTGTTTCCCAGCTTGGTCTTGGTCTGACCTTCAAATTGAGGGTTTGTTACTTTAATTGACAGTATTGCGGTAATCCCTTCTCTTATATCTTCGCCGGTAATTGCCACATCATTATCTTTTATTAGACCTGCTTTTCTTGCATAATCATTTATAACCCGGGTAAGGGCTGTTTTAAACCCTACTAAATGGGTTCCTCCCTCAATCGTGTTTATATTGTTTACGAATGAAAATATGTTTTCATTGTAAGAGTCAGTATATTGAATGGCAAATTCAACAATTACCTTATCCCTTGTCACTTCCGTATAAATGACATCATTGTGAAGGGGTTCTTTCTTGCTGTTTAAAAACCGTACAAACTCTTTAATTCCTCCTTCATAATGAAACTCATTTTTTATCTTGTTCCTTTTATCTTCAAGGATTATCTTTATTCCCTTGTTTAAAAAGGCTAACTCCCTCATCCTGTGCTTAATGGTGGTATAATTAAATTCCAGGGTATCAAAAATTGTGGGATCGGGACTAAATGTGATGCTCGTTCCCGTCTGCTTGGTGTTGCCTATTAATTCAACTTCCGTCTTTGCAATACCTCTTTCGTACCTTTGCCTGTACTTTTTGCCGTTCCAGTTTACTTCTGCCACCAAATAGTCCGACAGGGCATTTACGCATGAAACTCCAACACCGTGAAGCCCTCCTGAAACTTTGTATGCGTCGTTGTCAAACTTACCCCCTGCGTGAAGAACGGTCAAAACAGTTTCCAATGTGGATTTACCTGTCTTTTTGTTGGTTTCAATGGGAATACCCCTTCCGTTGTCTACAACCTGGACCGAATTATCTTCGTTGATGGTCAGTTTAATGGTATCGCAAAAGCCTGCCAATGCTTCATCTATGCTGTTGTCTACAACTTCATAAATCAACTGGTGAAGCCCTCTTTCCCCCGTAGACCCGATATACATTCCCGGTCTTTTTCTCACAGGCTCCAAGCCTTCAAGAACCTGGATCTGATCTGCGCTGTAATGATTGTTGTTTTTATCTGTCGCCATTTATTTCTCCTCTAATCTAAAATACTGCTTATTTTTCCTTCGTTTATATAAAATAATTTTTTATTGAAATCCTTTGTTAAAGAATTCAGCTCATAGTCATCCGTACTTGTAATTATTGTTTGCATCCCTTTAATATGCTCAATAAGATAAGTCTTTCTCTTGTTATCAAGCTCCGACAAGACATCATCCAACAATAAGATGGGATATTCCCCTGCTTCTTCCCTTATTATTTCTATTTCGGCAAGCTTTAAGGCCAAAATTGCAGACCGCTGCTGTCCTTGGGACCCGAAATATTTACATTCCTTATCGTTAATCTTTATTATCAAATCATCCTTGTGGGGACCATACAGGGAAACACCCCTCAAAACTTCATTGGTGAAATTCTTTTTAATTTTTTCATAGAATAATTTTTTGACTTCTTCCCTGTCCGTAACTGGTCCAATGTTGCTGTAATAAGATATATCTAATCTTTCCCTCTTGCCTGTCAAGCTAAAATAAATATCCGTGGAATATTTTTTTAATTTATTTATGTATTCGTTCCTGTAAAGGGTTATTTCCGTCCCCGTATTTACCAAATAATCATTCCAAATACCGATGATATCCTTATTTTCACATCTTGTGTGGTAGTTTTTCAGGAGCATATTTCTCTCGGTGGTAACTCTTTTATACTTATTCAGCAAATACTTATACTTTGGTTTTATCTGTGAAATGTCGATATTGATAAACCTCCGTCTCTCCACCGGACTCCCCTTGATAATTTTCATATCATCGGGAGTAAAAATAACATTGTTCAAAATACCTATCATCTCGGACGTTTTATCAAGCTTGACCCCGTTGATGAAAACCTGTTTCTTTTTGTTTTTTTCTAACTGTATTTCTATTTTTATCTTATAATTATTTTTTGTTAAATGAATTTCAAGGGAGCTCTTGTTTTCGGAAAAGTTAATCAGTTCGCTTTCGCTGTTCAGCCTGAAAGTTCTTCCGATGGACGCTATATATATGGACTCCATGAGGTTTGTCTTACCTTGGCCGTTTTCTCCGATGAAAATATTAAGAGAATCATTTAAATCCGCTTCCGCTTCTTTAAAATTCCTGTAATTCTTAATTATAAGCTTATTTACTATCATTCTTCCTCTTTCTGATTAGAGACATTCTCAGCAGGGGGACCCTTAATTATATACTTTTCATTATTGAATTCAATCATATCCCCTTGTCTTAACTTTTTTCCTCTTTGTAAAACAACCTCTCCGTTAACCTTCACCAACCCGTCGGTTATGGCCCTTTTGGCCATGCCTCCTCCTTCAACGGCATTTACAAATTTTAACAGCTGGTCTAATTTAATATACTCCGTATTAATATTTATTTCTTCCATATACTACCCTTTCTGATCATACCTGCCTTATTAGCTGATCCTTACCGGCAGAACCATATAAATATAGTTTTCCTTATTTTCTCCATTTTCTTCTTTAATAAAACACGGATTGTTTTTTCCTATTAAGTTGAGTGATATCATTTCACTGTCTATCACCTTCAAATAATCCAACAGATATTTCGAATTGAAGCCTATTTTGATATCTTCTCCTTCCTTGTCAATATATATATTTTCTTCTACATTGCCGTACTCCGAAGCAGAATAAATCTTCATACCCAGGTCCTTAATATCCAATATAATCAAATTATTCTTGTCTTCCCTTGCAAGAAGGGATGCTCTTTCGATGCTGTCCCTGATTTCTCCCGTATTGACCTTCACGACAGAAACATAGTTATCTTTTATGATTCCTTCATAGTCTATGAATTTTCCTTCCAAGAGATTTGAAATTATAATGGTATTATCTACCTTAAAGGAAATATGGCTTTCAGATACCACAATTTCTGTTTCATCTTCATTTTCCTCAATTATCCTGTATATTTCAAACAAGGTTTTGGCAGGAACCACGATTGAAATCTCTCCGTCATAATCAATTGATTCCTTTCTTACCGCCATCCTGTACCCATCAAGAGCTACAAGGGTGCACACCTTATTCTTAATCTCAAGGAGGCAGCCCGTAAACACGGGTTTTATATTCTCTAAGGCTGCAGCAAAATATGTGTGTTTTATCAAACTCTTTAGTATTTCTGATTTTATCTTAAATGATTCTCCTTCATTGTTGAAGGTGTTGTCAGGGTATTCGTCAGCTGAATTGCCAAGTATGTTTATTTCTGAATTCAAGCATTTTATTTCCATGTTGTTGTTGTTCTTTTTTTCCATAAACACATAGGTATTTGAAGGAAGTTTTCTGACAAAATCACCTATCAGCCTTGCCTGGACCACAATTGAACCCTCTTCTTCAATTTCACAGGGTGAATATGTTTTAATCCCTAAATCCAAATCCGTTGCCGTCAAAATCAGCTCATTATTTTTTGCTTCGATAAGTATTCCTGACAGTATGGGAAGGGGTGTTCTTACGGAAACAGCCTTCTGTACTATGTTAATAGCTTTATTAAGTTCGTTTTGATTAATTTTTACTTTCATAATAAGCTCCTTACTCTAATTTTTTTGTTGATAAATTATTTCGCTTACACAGATAGAAATATATAAAAAATTTAGTAGTAATATTAGTAGGCAGTGTTAATTTGTTGAAAACCTTATAAAACATTGTAAATTAAGGGTAAAAATAAAAATTTTTTTGTTGATGGTTTTATTATTTATTAAGAGTTCTTTCTTTTATCTTTTTGCTCCCATAAATTATGCCAACAGGTTGTCAACAATTTGGTGTTAATTATTGAGCATAGAAATCAAATCATCAATATTTTTTTTGATTTCCTGGCTGTTGTCCATATCTTCTTCTACTTTATTGCAGGCATGAAGGACTGTTGAATGATCCCTTCCCCCAAATTCTTCACCTATTTTGGGCAGGGATAAGTCAGTTAGCTTTCTTGCTATATACATGGCAATCTGCCTGGGATATGCAATATTCTTGGTTTTCTTTTTGGATATTATTTCTTCGATAGAAATATTGTAATAATTTGCAACAACTTCTTTGATGTCGGTAACGGATATTTTTTTATTCTTTGACAGCAGGTGTTTTAAAGCTTCCTGGGCCAATTCAAGGGTGACTTCTTTTTTATTGGTAAGAGAAGCATAAGCGTATATGCGAATCAGTGCCCCTTCGAGCTTACGTATGTTTGATTGTATATGCTGGGCAATGTATGCTAATACTTCATCAGGAACATTATAATTTTCGGCTTCAGCCTTTTTTCTCAATATTGCAATTCTTGTTTCATAGTCCGGCGGTTGAATGTCCGCTATCAATCCCCATTCGAAACGTGAACGCAGCCTGTCTTCCAAGGTGGGTATTTCAGAAGGAGGATTGTCGCTGGATACTATGATTTGCTTGTTTGCCTCATACAAGGCATTAAAGGTGTGGAAAAATTCTTCCTGGGTACTGACCTTTCCTGCGATAAACTGTATGTCGTCAACCAATAAAACATCGGCCTTTCTGTAAGTATTCCTGAATTCTTCATTGGTCCCGTCTTTGATTGAATTAATGAGGTCATTGGTAAAGGTTTCACTGGTTACGTAGAGGACATAGGTTTCAGGATTGTTGTCTAAAATATAGTGGCCTATAGCGTGCATTAAATGAGTTTTTCCAAGGCCTACCCCCCCATAGATAAACAAGGGGTTATATGTAGTGGATGGTGCTTCCGCCACTGCTAAGGACGCTGCATGAGCAAAACGATTGCTGTTTCCTATGATAAAGTTGTCAAACCTGTATTTGGGATTTAGTTTTCTTCCGTTATATAAGGTGTCCGTATCCTCTAAATTGTTTGTGTCAAATTTCTTGACTTCTTCTTTGTCGATGCTTTCTCCCGGAATGGTAAATATCAGCTCGGTTTCCTTCTTTAAAACATAAGAGAAGGCATTTTTAAGAAAATTATAATGTCTTTTCTTTATGGTATTCCTTAAAAAATCATCGGCAGTCTCCAAATAAATGGTGTTGTTTTTATATGCTACTATTTTTAGGGGTTTAAACCAGGTGTTAAAGCTTACTTGATTAGTATCTTCCTTTACTATTTCAAGTACTTCATTCCATAATTCTTCAAAATTCATAATTTCCTCCGGTGTTGATAAAAAAATTAACAATATGTTGATTAAAGCTACATATATTGATAATATTAAGGACATAAACAGGTGTTTATAAAAATGTGAACATAAGCAATGGTTGAGATAATAAGTGTAAGTATAAATTTATCACAAGTTGTCCAAGAAAAATGTTGATAAAAAGTTATCCACAGACACTTATCATACTATCATTTTTTATCCACAATTTCAATTTAAATTTAAATATTTTAAAAAATATTTGCAATATGACAAAAAATATAGTATATTACAATAGCATTAAAGGTAATCTCCGGGATGGGAGGTTTGCCGGCCATGAAATTGTTAGTGTAAAATAATTGTAGGAAAAAATACAAAAAAGAATAGCCCCATATGTTATGATGGAAGTATGCTAAACAACAACATAACATAAAGGAGGCTATTCTTATGAATACAATTATACACCAAAT
>FZPS01000169.1_pt22 | contig 57213 bp, 45 predicted proteins | sample 1817821 | NCBI WGS metagenome assembly FZPS01 (sample SAMEA104158645, study PRJEB21678) | metagenome | place: Germany | collected 2015-04-21 | reverse complement strand
GCATTTCCCTGATCCAGACCGCTGAGGGTGCCCTCAATGAGACCCACAGCATTCTTCAGCGCATGAGAGAGCTCGCTGTTCAGGCTGCCAACGGCACCAACACCGATTCGGATCGCGATGAGATCCAGAAGGAAATCAACCAGCTGAAGTCCGAGATCAACCGTATCTCCACCGACACCGAGTTCAACACCAAGAAGCTTTTGGATGGTTCCATAGGCAACAGCGCAGCTGTAGGCACAGGCACCGATGGAGGTATCACCGCAGCTGAAATCCTGGACGACAACCTTGCTGCTGGAGACTACACAGTCACCATATCCGATTCAACAGCGGAAGCGGAGCTCACTGATAACACCACAGGTGCTGCTGAAGCAGCAACTTTGGGTAGTGACGTGGCAATGGGAACATACACCCTTAAATTGGTCGCAAACGGGGATAACTTCGATTTAACTTTGACAAATGCCGACGGCGAAGTTGTGGATACAGTTTATAATAAAGCGATTGCAGAAGCCACTGCAGAAACAGTTGAGATAGGCGGTATTACCTTTACTTGGGCTGCTGATAATGCCGCAGCAGCAGGTACAGCAACGGTAACCGTATCTGCGGATCTCACCGTTTCTGTTAAAGATTCTGATGATAACGAGATTGGCACCACTGAAGTAACCGGCAACACCACTGGTATTGTGAATGTTGGCGGCTTCAAACTCAGCTTTGACAGCGATTTGGCAGACGAAAGTGCCACCATAACGGTAACCATAGTCGAGGCTGAAGCAAACGCAGTTTCCTTCCAGATCGGAGCCAACGAAGGTCAGATGACCAAACTGGCCATCAGCGACATGTCATCCGAGGCTCTGAAAGTCGATGCCATCGACCTGACCACTGCTGACAGCGCCAGCAAGGCCATCACCACCATCGACGAGGCCATTCAGAAGGTATCCGCTGAGAGAGCTAAGCTCGGTGCCATCCAGAATCGTCTGGATCACACCATCAACAACCTGGGTACATCCAGCGAGAACCTGACAGCAGCCGAAAGCCGTATCCGCGACGTGGACATGGCCAAGGAAATGATGGAGTACGCCAAGAACATCATCCTGCAGCAGGCAGCTCAGGCAATGCTGGCTCAGGCCAATCAGCAGCCCCAGGGTGTACTGCAGTTGCTCAGATAATTCAATCATACAACCGGCGCAAATCAAAAGAACCGGAAAACTCCGGTTCTTTTTTATATCTTTTTTCCATTAAGTCCGCTGCTGTCGTCCTGTCTGCCTGTCTTTGTCATGACCTCCCATGAGCCTGTCTTAACGGCAGATTCCGGCCATTTATGCCCGGTTCAGCCGTTGCTCCCCTTATCATCAGCACCATTATGAGCACCGGCATCGGGACGCTGTGTTTTCAGTCTGTCGATTCCGACACGGGAGCTCATGGTGGCCAGTTGATTCTCCCTTCGGATCTCCTCATAGATCTCCTTTCGGTGAACAGCCACGCTTCTGGGGGCTCTGATCCCGATCCTCACCTGATCTCCCTGAATATCGATCAGGGATATCTCTATATCATGGCCTATCATGACCGATTGTCCTTTTTTTCTTGTCAGTACCAACATATGGATCAACCCCTTATTCGGCAAAGGCTTCTGATCTAACTACGGTTGAGGAAATACCGGATGGGCAGGGATTCATCCTGCTGAAGCACCTGTTTGCCCAGATTCCTCTCAATATTGATGACAACCGGCGCTTTAAGGTTCACACGAATGTCCTCAGGGTTTTCGGGAATGACCACAATCACGAGGGTCAATACCGTCTTGGGGCTGGCGATGCCTAAAAGCTCAAGATCGTCGTCCTCTATCTTTACCTCATAACCATTATATATGACAAAGGGATCGGTTACAACAAAACAAACCTCCGGCCTGTCAATGCTCTGCAGCCAGAAAAAATTCACAAACTCTTCACCCATGCTCAGCAGGGCAAACCTCTGCAGTTCCTCAAAGCCAGGAATCCCTTCGGGAAAGGTTATGACATCATCCTCATTGATTTCGATCCTTCCAAATTGCTCGGTATCGATATGCATAGCAGCACCTCCAAATCCATGCCCCAATTAAGTTTAAACCAGCTATCTCAAATAATCCACCAGGGACTCCTGTATGACCTTCGCACTGGTGGAGAGAGAGGCCTGGTACACACTTCTCTCATTGACCAGGTTCATGATGGCCTCTGCCATATCCACATCCTCGTTGAGGCTCATGAGCCTTGTGAAATTCACATTATCATCGTCCAGCCGGTTGCTGGTCAGTTCAACACGGTTCATCCTGGCGCCCAGACCCGCCCGGACCCGGAGCATATTGTCCACTTCCAGATCCAGATCTTCAAGAAGGGACGAGATTCCATCATAATCACCAGATTCCATTGCATCTATTACCTTGTCGAAGGTATCGACGAAGGAGCTTTTATCACCCGCAGCAGCGTTGGCTCCCCTATGGAACAGATCGCTTCCTGGCACATTCACATTAATATCATCGCCAATCCCGATCTCAAATTTGATCTGCTCTGAGTTGGCGATATTGACGTTGAAGTTTCCTTCATCGTCCAGCAAGGGTTTATCGGTCTTGTACCCGGAGAATATATGGCGTCCCGCATAGGTGGTATTGGCAAGATGTATGAGCTGCGACCTGAGCTCTTCAGCCTCTGCACGGATTTTCTGTATATCATCTTCTGAGTTTGTGCCGTTTGAGGCCTGCACTGAAATCTCCCTGAACCGATGGACCACTTCGCCTATCTGGTTCATGGTGGCTTCGGTTATCTCCATCCAGGAGATGGCATCATCGGCGTTTCTCCTGTACTGCTGTATCTCAGCCACGTCGGTTCTGAGCTTTAACGCCTTGGATGCCACAATGGGATCATCCGAGGGCATGGTGATCTTCTTTCCCGTGGCCAGCTGACTCTGATATTTCTGCGTCCTGTTCAGATTATTTGACAGGCTCAGCATGATATTATTGATGAGCATGTTATTGGTTATCCGCATAACCATACCTCCCATAATTACACTCTCTCGATGGTCGATAATCCAGCCGGCTATGTCGGCCAGTGGAGCCGGTCAACCTCGTTGCAAGCTAAGACATTATAGTCCCAGACGGTTGATCAGTATATCCAGAACCTCCCCAAAGGCCTGTATCATCTTGGCCGATGCCCCGTAGACCTGCTGGTACTTCACCAGGTTGGTCATTTCCTCATTCAGAGAAACCCCGGATATGGATTGCCTTCTGTTTTCAATCTGCCGTATGATTCCCTCCTGGGTACCCAGGTAAACAGTATACTGCTGACCATCAACCCCCATGGTAGAGATCAGGGTTTTGATGTAATCCTCACCGCTTCCCTCCATGAACATATAGGTATTGTGGCGCATATCAAGAAGGTTTATCAGGTTCTCGTTGTTGCCGGTCTGCCCAGCTTCCGATGAAGCCGAAATATTCTCCACAGGATCCTCGTCAATATCAAAGCTGATGGAGAAGTTCTTGGCAGTGAGGTTCTGATATCCCCAAACAATCCTCTCATCGTAGTCGGTATCGGGATCATCCTCAATACCGTTTGCCTCCGCCTGTTTGTATATCCTGTTTACAAAGTCCTCACTGCTCATGGGGTTACCTTCCTCATCCAGCATGGTGAAAAAGCGGATGCCTGAGCGAGGATCGCCCTCAATCGAGCTAAGCTTATATCCGTCCGCATGCCCGCTGATCTTATCCAGGCTCCCATCCCCGTCAGCATCAATGATCCCTTCGTTGAAGGTGCGGGCGAATACCTGGACAAACTCATTCATCTTGCGCTGGTAATATGGTATCCCCTTGGCATTCGGGCTGTATCCCTCACCACTTAGTGCCGGCATTCCGTCATTGCCGTCCCTCATATCCAGATATCCCTTGAGTTCCCCGGACTTGATGTTGATGGTATTGCCATCCTCCCATAAAACTTCGTAGAGATTGCCCAGATCCTCGGCATTCAGCTTCTCTTTACGGTTCTCGCATTTGAGATGGACGATGTGCTGATGATCCACTAAAGCCTTGCCGCTTATAGTCACAACAAAACGTTTCTCGGGCATCCCATTGGGCAGCTTAAGACCGGTTTCCACCTCATAAGCGCTGCAATTGACTATCTGGGACAGCTTGTCCACCAGATGGGAGCGCTGGTCTCTGAGATCATTGGCCATATTGCCCATTACCTCGTAATTATAGATCTGGAGGTTCAGGTTTTGTATCTGATCCGCCAGGGTATTGACCTCGGATACCTTGGCAAAGACCATATTGTTCAGGTCCTCCTGAAGGTGGTCAAAATGGGCAGCTGCGCTGTTAAAATATTTTGCCACCATGATTCCCTTTTCCTTCGCAGCATTCCTGACACCGGGGCTTGAAGGATCGGTGGAAAGTTGCTGTAATACAGTGTAAAAATCGCTGATAATCTTTGCAAAACCACTGTCGGAAGGCTCATTGTAAATAGCCTGCATATCGGTAAGGATTGTGTTTTTTACAGACCATTCACCATAGTACTGAGCCTCACTCCAGTACTTTTCATCCAGATAGGTATCCCGAACCCGCTCCACCGAGACCACATCGGATCCCATTCCCAGCATACCTGCCTTGTTGGCAACCAACATGGGCCGGGCTGCTCTCTGGTTGAGCACCTGTCTTGAGTATCCCGGTGTATTGGTATTGTCCACGTTATGGCTCACATTGGCCATGCCCCTTTGAGAGGAATAGAGACCTCTTAAGGCAATCTCCATCCCCATGAAGGTGGTATTGTTCATATGTTCATCCCCCTCCCTTTAAGGGATAATCCAAAGGCAAGCTATCTTCCCGAGATTCCCAGGCGGAAGATAACGGTTTCCAACATGCTGTTAATAACACCAATAAGCTTGGAATTGGCGTTGTAGGCATATTTGAACCTGATCATATTGGTCATTTCCTCATCCAGGGAAACCCCCATGACGGTTTGTCTTAACTGATCGGACTGGCTGACCAGAAGCCTGTGGCTGTTGGCCATGTTATCGGCCTCATGACCCTTGTTGCCTATATCCAGAATGATGTTCTGGTAATAGGTATCCAGGCTGAGTATCTTGTTATTGCCCGTCATCAGATTGGCATTTCTCAGGCCGGCTATCTTGAGGGCAATGGTATTGTCACCATTGGCATCGGTGGTTGAGGCAGCAATATTATTCAGATCCTTAAGGTCGCTGCTGATGGCCAGATTCCCCATTTCCAGGGGTATGGCGGGATCCAGTGCTACAAAAAAGCTGCCTCCGTCCAGACCGGTCAGGGTCTTGCCCGTCTGATGGATATAGTTGACCTCACGGGCCATGATGTTAAGAAGAGCATTGAGCTGCTTCTTGACAGAGGATATGATGTTCAGATCCTCTGGAATGGTGGAAATCTTCCTGTTGACATCGTCATTTATATCCTTGCTGATGGATTTCATAAACTTCTCGTAGTCAGAGCTTGAGATATCATAAAGCTCACCGTTGGTCTGACTGGTTATGGAGGACCAGCCCCGTTCGCCGGCATCGCCTTCATCGTAATAACTTGGGTCAGTGGCAACCGACAGGGTGATTCCATGTTGGTTAAGCCTGGATATGTAGTCGCTGATCATGGGGTCTGTGGCCAAACTGCCGTCCCCGTTCAGGCTTTGACCAGTAAACATCAGCATATATCTGTTGACACCGGGATCCGGCTTGGATGCGGCTTCGTCGATGATCTGCCCGAAATCATAGACATCGGGTTCATAGCTACCTGTTGGGATAGCATCCACCAGGGCATCGATATCCTGGCCAAAGCTCACGCTCTCCAAAGGATTGCCGTCCCCCGTGACCACAAGCCGTAAATGATAGTTGAGTCCTCGCTTTCCCAGATCCTCCGCCATCTGCCGGATATGGTTCTGAATCTGGGTCCTGTATTCTTCGGAGGTGTTGGCAGCATCCACCACTATGGTGATATCCGCAGAGGTATTGGGCGTGCCGTTATCATAGCTTCCCTTGGCACCGTCAACCTCTCCCCTGGCTTCCAGCAGGCCTTTGATCACTCCCTGCCCCACATCGATGGCAACATCAATTCCTTCCACCTTAGGGGTATAGAAACTGGAAAGATCCTGGTTGGGCGCAGCATAGATCCGAGTCTGGATTCCCTTGCTCACAAGGAAATAGCCGTCAACAATGATATCCATATTCCCTTCCGGGCCAATCCATGTCTCTGCAGCTACGAGGGTGGAAAGCCTATCCACCAGCATATTTCTCTCATCGTAATAGTCATTTGGGCTGTTGCCTGCTGCCTCGGCGCTCATGATCTTCACATTGAGTTTGGCAATTTTCTCAGTGATATCATTGACCTCATCAATCCTGAGCCTGATCTCATTGTTAAGATCGCTCTGCAGTTTGTTGAGCTGGGTGCCTATATGGTTCATGCTCTCCACCAGCGACTCGGCTCTCTGCTTCAGCAGGGCACGGATGGTCAGGCTCTCAGGTGCCTTGGACAGCTCCTGCCAGGCATCCCAGAAATTATTCAGTGAGTTCTGAAAACCTGCAGTCATGGGCTCACCCAGAATGGATTGGACATCACGCACAGCCTGGCTTCTGGCCTCCCAGTAGCCCAGGGCATTGGTTTCAGACCGGTATATATTGTCGGTAAAGGTGTGGCGGATTTGCCGGATCTGCTGAATATCCACACCCATTTCAACCTTCCAGTTTCCATATCTGCGTGTATGGGCAGACGCCATGATGGCACTCTGGCGTGAATAGCCGGCAGTTCCAAGGTTGGAAACATTATGACCGGTTACCTCAAGTGCCTTCTGGTTGGCAGCGAGGCCGGATAATGCGGTATCCATACCAAAAAAGCTGATGGACAATCCATGTCACCCCCTAATACCTGATATCAAGCATACTTCTTTTCCCGCCGGAGGAGACTTCAGCCCCGGTCTTTCCGTAAACCGATGCCTCAGGGGCTGGTGCCGCCAGAAGCTCCAGATTGAAATTGATGTATTCCAGGGCATTTTCTATGAGCTTTTGATTGATCCCGTTCCTGATCACCAGCTTCATCACCGTCTCCTTCAGCTTTTTTCTGGTATCTGCCAATTGTGCAGCTTGGGGTTCGGGCAGATGCTTTTCTGCCTCCTCCAGGGGAGTGCCGGCTTGCAAGCCTAGGGCTGTGTTCAGTTTTTCGGCATATTGCTCACGCACCCGGGCAAGCTGCTTGCTCTGTTCCACAAGCTTGCCCTCTTCCTCGTTAATCTCCGATAGCAGGGATGTATCATTACTAACCAGGTATTCTGTTTTCTTCTCCGCAAGTTTCAGGAGCCCGCCATAGATGCGCCGTTCAAATTTCAGCGTTTTAATAAGGTTTTCGGTTAGTTTAACATCCGGCATTTTTTCTCACTCCATTTTGCTAAATGTAGCCTTCAAAGTGTTTATCGGCAAAAAAAAAGAATGGGATAACGTGAAGCTTCCTCATTCCTTTCGTTTCTCTTAATAAAACATCTGTCAGATCTTTTTCATCATCATCTCCATTATCCTGGCTGCAACATCCTCCGAAGACACCGAGTATTCACCCTTCTCGATCCTTTCTGAGAGAGCCTCTACCTTATCCCTCCGGATATCGGGAACATCCCTCAAGGCCTTCATGACAACAGAAAAATCCTTGGCAGGTCCTGACAGAGTGAGTTCATCCTTCCTGGATGCCACAGTATTCTTTCCTGACAGCTTTTCAGTTTTTCCGGCATTACCATAGATACCGGTCACTTTGGGAATATCGCCCCAAATTTTCATGGTCTATCCCTCTTCCTATTCATACCGCATTTGCTAAATCCAGCAGATTAATCTTTTGTTGAAGAGAAACAGGAACAGGTTCCCGTCAAATACTATATCGTCACCGATTATTCCTGTCTTAACCTCATTTCGAAAAATTAACGACTCTTGTCGCGTCTGTACTCATCAAGATACCTCAGACCCCGTGCTTTATCATCGGCCGCACCGCTTCTTCTCTGGTCAATTGAATCTCGGAGGGATTTACCCGTGGCCATCATCTCATTAGCCAATTTCTTGGAACAATTGACGCAGAACCTGCCACTGGTTATCCTGACGCCGCAGTTTTCACAAAGAAGCGCAATGGGACTGTCAGCCGCAACCTCGATACGTCCGTCCCTCAGGAATCTGTAGATGAGCTGGGCGCTTACCTCAGTAGCCTTGGAAACCTCCTGTATGGTGGCACCGGGATAGTCACGCAGAAACTTACGCACCTTTTCAAAATCTTCCTCTTCTTTCTTTTTGCAGAGATCACACAGCTGTGGCCCTACAGCGTGCATGAAGATTTTCTTGCATCTTTTGCAGTTCTTTAGCTCAGGCATTAACCTGCCCCCCTTTTTATGAATGCAAGATTATACTGCCCGTCCACCCGCTAAGGCCGGGAATTCAGGCATAAAGTTTTATAAAACCTTCTCTATATTTATTATATCGTCATTTCCCCGCAATTGCTATAACTGCAGCAAAAATCCATGATGCACCTGCCTCATGCAAGGCTTGGGCACAGGTACTCAGCGTGGCACCGGTGGTGACCACATCGTCCACTAAAAGAATATTGAGCCCATCGACAACCGATGGATCGGAAACTTTGATTGAATTCTCCAGATTTTTAAGCCTTTCTTCCCTGGATGAAAGGCTTTGGGGTTTCGTGTGACGGGTCTTAGTCAGTGCATTCACCACAGGTATATTCAAAATCCTACCCAGTGCTTGCCCAACTATCTCGGATTGGTTATAGCCCCTGCTCATCTTCTTCCTCCTGTGCATAGGCACCGGGACTATGAGGTCAAAATCGGGCATGAAGGGATGCTTGTCAAGCTCATCCCACATCAAGAAGGCGAAAGTCCCGGCTGCTCTGGGTCTTCCGAAGAATTTCATGGCTTGAATGGCCTGCTCTACAGAGTCTTCATAGATGAATGAAGCGAACAGGCCATTGATCCAGGGGATCCGGGGTGCCCGTTCAAAGCCCCTGCCGTATCTGGGAAGACATGCATAACAGGGTTCACAGGTGCTGATTTTTGCGGTTTCAGGAAGTATAGCTCCGCAAAAGATACATTTCTCAGGATATACCAGCCTCAGCAGGCGTTCATGGAAGCCGGGTCCTTTAAGACAATCGGTTTTGAGCACATAATCTCTCCTTCAATCCGGAATAGCGCTCCCGCTCATTGCTGTCTTCTATCATCCGCCGGAGTATGTCGGGGTTTCCTATGATCACCACTAATCTCTTCGCTCTGGTTATGGCAGTATACAGAAGGTTTCTGTATACAAGCATTGGAGGAACCTTCAAAAGCGGGATTACAACCGCCGGGAACTCACTGCCCTGGCTTTTGTGAACTGTCACCGCATAGGCATGCTCCAGATTATCCAGAGTGTCAAAGGTATATTCGCAAATCCTCTGATCTTCGTACCTCACCGTGATGATCTGATTCTTTAAATCCACATCGGTAATGACGCCGGTATCTCCGTTATAGACGCCCAGACCCTCACTGAGTTTACCCTGCATGTCCATCTGGGTCCATACCTTGTTATAGTCATTCTTAATCTGCATTACCCTGTCACCCACACGATAGGCTATACCACCCGCCAGCTTCTGGGGCTTTCTTTCGTGAGGCGGGTTGATCCGCTGCTGGAGCCTTGCATTAAGATTGTAGACGCCGGTATCCCCTTTCCGCATGGGAGTAAGTACCTGGATATCCCTCATAAAATCATAACCGAATCTGTCAGGGATATGGGAGGCACAGAGCTCTATGACTGCTTCAACCGTCTCTCCCGGATCCAGCCTGGGTATAAAATAGAAGTCGCCTTCTTCGGTGTTGAGAATGGGCTCCATTCCCTGGTTTATCCGATGGGCGTTGACGATGATCATGCTTTCTTCGGACTGCCTGAAGATTTTATCCAGCTTTACAACCGGCACCTCACCGCTCTTTATGATATCGGACAGGACATTCCCCGGTCCCACTGAGGGAAGCTGATCCGCATCCCCAACCAGTATCAGTCTGGTACCCGGCTTCATAGCCTTTAAAAGTGAACTCAGAATCACAATATCTATCATGGATGCCTCATCCATGATGATCACGTCGGCATCCAGCGGGTTTTCTTCATTCCTGGAGAAATAGGCTCTGTCCTCCTGCCCGATCTCATACCCCACTTCAAGGAGACGATGAACGGTTTTTGCCTCATAGCCCGATGTCTCACTGATCCTCTTTGCGGCACGACCTGTGGGCGCACACAGCAGAACCCCAACTCCATGCTCCTGAAATATTTCAATAAGGGCCTTGATAATGGTAGTTTTTCCCGTTCCCGGTCCGCCCGTTATCACAGTGACGCCATTTTCAATAGCGGTTTTGATGGCTGTCTTCTGGTTCTCGTCCAGAGAAATCCGGTTCTGTTTCTCGTAATGCGACAGCCATTGATGGACATCATCCATCAGACCATTCTCAATAAACTGGTTCAGGGCGGTAAGCCGTCTTGCGCAGTACCTTTCAGCCTCAAAAAGATAGTGGGCATAGACTCTGTCGGCGTGTTGCCTTTCAATATGTATCTCGGACTCAAGCAAAAGCCCGTCAAAGGCATTATGGATCAGCTGCTCAGGGACATTTGTCAGCTTATGTGTCTCACTGATAAGATCATCCTTCAGGTAATAGGTGTGTCCGTTGAGGATCGAATGGCTTAATCTGTGCCATATGGCGCTTTTCAAGCGAAATTCGGAACAGGGATCAATGCCCAGCCTAAGGGCAATACTGTCACATGTCTTAAATCCCAGCCCCACATCGGGATCCATGAGCCGATAAGGATTCTTCTGAATCTCCCCTTCGGCAGAGGTGCCAAACTTCTTCCATATTTTTGTTGCGTACAGGGAGGATATACCGAATTTTTGAACCAGCATGACCACACCGCGCATGGACTCATGCTCCGAGAAGGCTTGTCCAAACGCCAGAGCCTTTTCTGGCCTAATCCCTTTGATCTCTGCCAGACGAAGGGGATCGGACTGTAAGACCGCAAAGGTTTCTTCCTTAAATCTTGACACTATTTTTTTAGCAGTGGCCGACCCCAACCCCTTAATAAAACCACTTCCAAGATATCGTTCCATTTCCTCAAGCTCAGTAGGTATCTGCCTTTTGCACTCGGAAACCGAAAATTGCGGGCCGTAGTCCGGATGGGTCGTCCATTCACCCATGGCCGTAATGGATTCACCGGGCATGAGCAGGGGCATGGTGCCAACCAGGGTGTGAGCCTTCCTGCCCTCTTTGATCTGGCAAATGGTGTATCCATTGCTTTCGTTTGTGTAGATAATGGTTTTGACAATACCCGTAATCTGTTCCATCTTCCACCTGCTGGTTCAGCCATCGGCATTAAGCTTACTACCAGTTATGATACAATACCTGTCTATCAGGGGCAACACTTCGATGGGGTACATCTGCTGCATACCCCTGATTATCCGGGTTACTTGCGGGTTTTCACCGGAAGTGCAGACGTAAAGCTTGCCATCGGTCATGAGCTTATCAGGGATTTCCTCAGAAAAGGTCATCCTTATGACCCCCTCAAGATTATCTGCTGCATCCTCAGGAATGGCCAGAATAATCTTAAAACCTGCGTTACAGTTTTTACGGGGCTGCTTTTTGAGGATTTCCATAACCGTGAGGAATATGCCGTAAAATGCAAATATGGACAGTAATACAATTGCCAGAACCACCTTATCAACCTCCGCATTTCGACCAAGCTTGACAAATATTGATTTTTATTAATAAATTCTTTTTAATATAATATGCTTGGTGGTAAATAAATGTTATATAACAGGACACGCCTGCCATTGGAGGACTCTTATGCTGAAAAAACCGATTTCCCGCCTGAAACCCGGGATGCGGCTTGCCAAGGACGTATTCACGGATGATGGACGGATTTTACTGCTTAAGGGATTTGTTATAAAGCCCCGGTACATACAGCGGCTCTCAGCCTATAATGTCGATCATGTCTTCGTAGAGAAAGAACTGGTTCCCCTGAAGCTTATAGATGAGGAGGTTATCTACGAGGATGTTTTCTGCAATATCAAATCGGTCATGGAAAGCGCCCGTCTGGATAAGCCCCTTGACATCGAGACTCTCAGAGAGACCGTTTATGAGCTTGTGCGCCAGATTCTAAACGATGATACCGTGTTCATGGCTCTTACCGGAATCCGGGATATTGATAACTATACTTTCCTTCATTCGGTAGATGTCTGCATATATTCGGTTATTGCAGCCAAGGCTCTCAACATGCCCCTCGATGAAATAAGGGATCTGGCATTGGCAGCTATCCTTCATGATATTGGAAAATGCAGGATACCCCTGGAGATACTCAATAAGCCCGCGAAATTGACAGATGAAGAATTTTTCATCATGAAAAACCATTCCATTTACGGAATGGAAATTACAGAACAGACACCCGAGCTTTCTGCAAGAATACCCAAGATCATATGTCAGCATCATGAAAAGTGGAATGGCTCGGGATATCCCATTGGCCTTAAGGATTTTGATATTGACCGTATGGCACGTATCATCAGCATAGCCGATGTTTATGATGCCCTCACTGCCAACCGTGTTTACCGCAAACGCTACATGCCCCATGAGGCTGCAGAATACCTCATGGCCCAGACTCAGCAGTTCTTCGACCCCCACATACTTCAGACCTTTATAAGCAATATTGCCATATATCCTGAGAATCTCATTGTGATGCTCAACACCGGTGAAGTTGCAAGGGTGCTTTCCTCAAGAAGGGGCCTTCCGTCCATGAGACCCATTGTTTCAGTTATCACAAGAAAAAACGGCCCCCCTGTTCTCGATCCATATGTGCTGGATCTTCAGAAGAACCCCACAGTTTTCATAGTGGATATCATCAGCTGATACGACTGTTAATCCTTATAGTTCCGGGCAAAGCGTGATGAAGCACGGACTTTGCCATTTTTTATTCTATAATGGCCGTACTTTTATGGTTATTGCTGACAGGACGTTTTATGCCATGTTATGATGTATATGGTTCACTCTTTTACATTTCGTATTAAGGAGGAAAACAGCATGAAAAATATTCCGGAAGTAAAACTGGGCATCATAGCTGTCAGCCGTGACTGTTTCGTTATCTCCCTTTCAGAGAAACGCAGGGAAAGAATGGTATCAGCCTTTGGAAGGGCAGGCGGCTCCATCATCGAGATTCCAACAACTGTCGAGAATGAAAAGGACATGCTCAAATCCGTTGATGAGGCAAAAGCGGCAGGGTGTAACGCATTGGTGGTGCTGCTGGGCAATTTTGGTCCCGAGACGCCGGAAACCCTTATCGCAAAGTATTTTGACGGTCCGGTGATGTATATTGCATCAGCCGAGGAGCACAGCGATGATCTCATTCATGGCAGGGGCGATGCCTATTGCGGCATGCTCAACTGCTCCTACAATCTGGGACTGCGCAAGCTGCGCGCGTTCATTCCGGAATATCCGGTTGTTACTGCAGAAGAGGGCGCCGGGCTGATCCTTGATTTCATTCCGGTCGCAAGAACTCTCATCGGGCTTAAACACCTGAAAATTTTTACCTTCGGGCCGAGGCCTTACGACTTTTTCGCCTGTAATGCACCCATAAAGGCTCTTTATGACCTGGGTATCGAGATCCAGGAGAACTCAGAACTGGACCTTCTCATCTCATACAGGGCTCATAAAGATGATCCCAGAATAGCGGATGTGGTAAAAGACATGGCGGAGGAACTGGGTACAGGAAATACATATCCCGACATGCTTGAAAGGATGGCTCAGTATGAGTTGACCCTTCTTGACTGGGCTGAAGCAAATATAGGGGCAAGCCGCTATTTTGTCTTTGCCAATAAATGCTGGCCTGCGTTCCCCGAACAATTTGGGTTTGAGCCATGCTATGTCAACAGCCGTCTTGCATCAAGAGGTATTCCGGTAGCCTGTGAGGTAGATATTTATGGTGCCCTCAGTGAGTATATTGGTGCCTGTGTGACTGGTGATGCTGTCACCCTGCTTGATATAAACAACTCGGTACCTGAGGATCTGTATATGGAAAGTATAAAAGACCGGTATCCCTACAAGCTTACCGACACCTTCATGGGCTTTCACTGCGGAAACACACCCATATGCAAGCTGAATAAAGGATGCGCCATCAAATACCAGTTGATCCAGCACAGATTGCTTGAAACAGGAGACCCCAACTTTACACGGGGCACTCTGGAGGGGGACATTGCACCCGGTGACATCACGTTCTTCAGACTGCAGAGCGCAGCTGATACCAGTCTCCACGCATACATCGCCCAGGGAGAGATCCTGCCTGTTCCAACAAAATCCTTTGGCGGTATCGGGGTCTTTGCCATTCCTGAAATGGGAAGGTTCTACAGACATGTTTTGATAGAAAAGAGGTTCCCCCACCACGGAGCAGTAGCCTTTGCGCATTGCGGCAAGGCACTCTTTTCCATCTTCAAATATCTGGGCATTGAGGATATATCCTATAACCAGCCCAAGGGTATGCTCTACAAAACAGAGAACCCATTTGCATAGCATAAAAAAGAGAGGCTGCCGACACTTTTGTGCAGCCTCTCTTTTTTTATCTTACAAGGTAACCCCAAGTTCATACAGGCAGGCTTTATTTCAAACGCCCAGGCCTGCTTCCTTTTTCAAAAGCTCTGCCTTATCGGTTTTCTCCCAGGTAAAATCCTCATCCTCCCTGCCGAAATGCCCGTAGGCAGCTGTCTTCTTATAAATGGGTCTTCTAAGATCCAGCATCCGTATGATGCCCGAAGGGGTAAGATCAAAATTCTTCCTGATGATATCGGCAATCCTTTCCTCTGGAATACGGGCTGTTCCAAAGGTATCCACCAGGATGGAAACCGGCTGGGCCACGCCGATGGCATAGGCAAGCTGAACCTCACAGCGGTCGGCAATTCCTGACGCAACAATATTCTTAGCCGCATATCTGGCCGCATATGCTGCCGAACGGTCAACCTTTGTGGGATCCTTGCCTGAGAAGGCGCCTCCCCCGTGCCTGCCCATGCCGCCGTAGGTATCCACAATGATCTTTCTGCCTGTCAGTCCTGAATCCCCCTGAGGACCTCCGACAACGAACCTGCCTGTAGGGTTGATATAGTATCGGGTTCTGTCGTCCAAAAGATGCTGAGGAATAACAGGACGGATAACATATTCCATAATATCCTTTTGGAGTTGTTTGTATTCTGTCTCCTGTCCATGCTGGGCTGAAACAACAATGGTATCCACCCTGATGGGTCTTCCGTCCTCATATTCAACAGTCACCTGGCTTTTTCCATCAGGCCTGAGGTAGTCCAAAGTTCCGTTTCTGCGAACTGCAGTAAGCTGCTGTGTCAGCTTGTGGGCAAGGGATACTGGCATGGGCATGAGTTCGGGTGTTTCATTGCAGGCAAAACCGAACATCATTCCCTGGTCACCTGCGCCTATGGTACCGGAAGCTACGTCCGCTGCGGCATGGTTCCTGGCCTCAAAGGCTTCATTAACGCCCATGGCTATATCGGGCGATTGCTCGTCAATGGAAGTCAGCACCGCACAGGTATCGCAATCGAAACCATATTTGGCACGATCATAGCCTATCTCCCGAATGGTCTCTCTTACTATTCGCGGGATATCCACATAACATTCGGTAGTGATCTCTCCCATGACCAGTACCAAACCAGTGGTCACCGCGGTTTCACAAGCCACACGGGCATCGGGATCCCGCGCTATGATGGCATCCAGAATCGCATCTGAAATCTTATCGCATATCTTGTCCGGATGCCCCTCAGTGACCGACTCTGATGTAAAAAGTGTTCTTGAAGGCATTTTTACCGCTCCTTTCTTGTTTCGGGTGTATGGCTGGAGCCGGGATAGGCCTGACCATAGCATGCATGCCATGGTTGAACAAAAAAATCCCTTCCAATGAAGAGACTTCCCTAAGCCCCTCATCTCTCAGAATGCTGCCATTCTGCGGGAATTGGCACCATTGCCATAAAGGCCGGTTGCCGGGTTTCATCGGGCCCAATCCCTCCACCACTCTTGATAAGGCAAAAGCATCAATTTTTCAGGTGAATCATACCATATGGAAATTTTGGAGTCAAGTGCGTTGACAAATGCTTTTCCCAATTAATATAATTGACTTGTGCACCATGTTTATACAAAGAGAAGGGGCACCGCAACGTCACGGCAAAAGTCGGCCGATGGTTAGATATATAATAGTTGGCCGTTGCGGAACTGATTTGTGCTAAAAGCGAAATGTATTATTTCACTATTCAGGAGGGATCATGGGATTGAAAAGTATGAAAGATACCGCATTGGACAGCTTCCAGTATACCGTTTCGGAGCTGTTGATCAGGAACAAAAGCATATTGGACGGCATGACAAAGCTTGGGGATTCCAACTCAAGGATCAACAGAACCATTTCAAAGGCAGTAACCCAGTGCGGATGTATCAGGGTGAACGCAAAAAAACAGGAATATCCGGAAGATGTGGAATTCGACAATATAAACGGGGTATTGGACTCCCATGTTGAAGGCCATCTTTGCAGTTCATGCCGCGACCTTCTGGAGAAGGATATCGGCAGACACCTTTTTTATCTCACATCCATATGCAACACTCTGGATCTGAATCTGTATGATATCATCATAAAGGAGCTGGACAGGCTTCAAATGCTTGGAAGATACAGCTTGAGATAGATAGGCGCCTGAGTTTTATTAAGCAGGTATCATGAATCATCCTTTGATATGTAACATGCTATTATTTTACCCCATGGACTCCTTAACCGGCCCATGGGGTAATTCATATCTAAAAGAGGACTTGCAGCATCTCTTCAATGGTGTTTACAGGCCGTATCTGCAGCCCATGATTGTCGCGGAGAGATCTGGCGCTTCCGGCAGGCATGATGCAGCGCTTAAAGCCAAGACGAGCACACTCCGACAGACGTTTGTCACTCTGCCCCACGGCCCTTACCTCACCCGTGAGGCCAACCTCTCCGAACAGCACTGTGTCATGGCTCACAGGCCTGCTCTTAAAGCTTGAAGCAATAGCCGCCACGACCCCCAAATCGGCTGCCGGCTCTTCAATCTTCAATCCGCCTGCTACGTTCAGGTAGGCATCAAAGCTGTGAAGCTGCATTCCCACCTTTTTTTCCAGAACCGCCATCAGCATGGCAAGCCTGTTGTGGTCAAGGCCAGTAGCCATCCTCCGGGGCATGCCAAAACTGGTGGGACAAACCAGAGCCTGTATCTCCACAAGCATGGATCTGGTTCCTTCAAGGAGCCCCACCACTACAGATCCGGGCTGGTCTTCAAACCTGCCTTCAAGCATAATTGAGGACGGGTTTTGGACATCCATCAGCCCTTTTTCGCCCATTTCAAACAGGCCAATCTCATTGGTAGATCCAAAACGATTCTTCACTGACCGCAGAATTCTGTAATCCTGGCGTCGATCCCCTTCAAAATAAAGGACTGTATCCACCATATGCTCCAGAACCCTCGGGCCTGCAATGGCTCCCTCCTTGGTTACATGGCCTACAATGAAAACCATTATCCCCAACTTCTTTGCAATCCTCAAGAGGCTGCCTGTCACCTCCCGTACCTGGCTTACACTTCCGGGAGCAGAATTCATTTTCTCACTATACATGGTCTGTATGGAGTCAATAACAACAAGCTCGGGTTTATCCCGCTCCAGCACAGCCTCTATTCTCTCAAGGGAGGTTTCAGATATCATGTAAAGATGATGGCACGCCAAACCAATACGGTCAGCTCTAAGTTTAATCTGTTGGATGGATTCCTCTCCGGAAACATAAAGAACACGCTTCTGGGATGCTATTTTTGAGCACACCTGAAGGATCAGAGTGGATTTTCCTATTCCCGGATCACCCCCCACCAGAACCATGGACGCCGGGACAATGCCCCCGCCAAGAACCCGATCAAGCTCGGCGCTGCCCGTGCCAATTCTGAATCCTTCGGCAGCGTCGATATCGGATAATGGGATAGCCGGCGGCAGATCCTTTAATGAATGCTTAATATCGGAGGCCTGCTCCGGCTCTGCCACCTCCTCCAACAATGTGTTCCATTTCAGACAGGACGGGCATTTCCCAAGCCAGCCGCTGCTCTCGTAACCGCATTCACTGCATATATATTTCATGCGTAACTTTGACATTTGAGCCTCCATGTGGGTAGGACTAAACCTAATTTATCATAAAAAAGGGAGTTTGAAACTCCCCTTAACTCTTAATCCTGAATCCTCTTCCATTTGACACCCTCCGGAGTATCCATAAGCTCTATGCCCATACTCCTGATTTTATCCCGTATCTCATCGGCCAGCTTCCAGTTCTTCTCCTGGCGTGCCTTTTGCCGCAGAGCTATCAGCTCCTCAATCTCCTCATCCAGTTGAACGGTTTCCTTTTCCAAGGTTGCGTCCTCCAGGCCAAGACCAAAAACACTGTCCATCTTTAACAGAAGTTTGTATAGATCATCCGATTTTTGGGGATGCCTAACCACATTCCATGCTATGCCCAGGGCACGGGGTATGTTTAGATCATCACGTATTGCTTCCTCAAAATCCTTCAGGAAGGTATCGCAAAGAGCTTTGTCAACAGGATCATGTCCGTCCTTATGGGCGTGTGCACCTTCTATAAACCGGTTATAGGCAGTCTGGGATGAGTCCATGCCCTCCCAGGTAAAGTTCAGCTTGTTGCGATAATGGGCATTGAGGCACATAAACCGGAAAGCCAGCGGATTGTAGCCCCTCTCCCGCAGATCTGAAACCGTATAGGCGTTGTTCAGGCTCTTGGACATCTTTCCGTTGTTGACCATCATGAACTCCCCGTGAAGCCAGAAGCGGACAGCAGGTTTTCCCGTAAGGGCTTCAGACTGGGCAATCTCGTTCTCATGATGAACGGGGATATGATCCACCCCTCCTGTATGGATGTCAAAAATATCACCCAGATATTTTCGCCCCATAGCGGAACACTCAATGTGCCATCCGGGATACCCCATTCCCCATGGGCTTTCCCACTGCATGATGTGCTCCGGAGGAGCCTTTTTCCAGAGAGCAAAATCTGCAGGATGTCTTTTCTCTTCGTTAACCTCCACCCTGGCGCCTGCCATCTGTTCCTCAAGGTTTATTCCCGACAGCTTGCCATAATCGGGGAACCTGGAGATGTCAAAATATATACCGTCGCTGGTCTCGTACGCATATCCCTTCTCAACAAGCCCTTCCACAAATGCGATCATCTCCGGGATATGATCTGTGGCCTTACAGATGATCTCAGGTTTTTCAATATTCAGTGAAGCTATATCCTCCATGAAGACACGGGTATAGTGATCGGCTATCTCCCAGGGAGTTTTCTTCTGCTCCCTTGCACCCTTGATCATCTTATCCTCGCCCTCGTCCTCATCAGAAACCAGATGACCCACATCGGTAATATTCATGACATGACATAGCTTATATCCGTCATACTTCAAAACACGCCTTAATATATCCATAAACACATAGGTCCTTAAATTCCCGATATGGGCATAGTTGTAGACGGTGGGACCACAGGAATACATCCTCACCAAATCTTCTGAAAGGGGGACAAACTCGTCCTTGTTCCTGGTCAATGTATTATAAAGCTTCATTTACTTTCACTCCTTAAGCCTGTTGGTTGCTGTCGTCATCGTCACAATCGGGAGGGCTCTTTAAATCTCCTCTCATATCGTTAAGCCTGTTCTCATATTTCATGAGCACTTTTTTTAACTGCTCCAGTTCATTGCGGATACGGCAGAATTCCTGAGAAACAGGATCCGGGTTGTGAATGTGATCCAACTCGAAGGACTGTCGGATTTTTTCTCCCCCTCTTTTTACAGCACGTCCCGGGACGCCAACAACCGTGGTGTTGGGTTCCACCTCACTGGTAACAACCGCATTGGCCCCAATCTTGGCATTGTCGCCCACGGTAAAGGGTCCAAGTATCTTGGCACCGGCTCCTATGAGTACATTATTCCCTATTGTCGGGTGTCTTTTCCCCTTCTCTTTTCCTGTTCCGCCTAAAGTGACACCATGATAGATGGTGCAATAATCCCCGATCTCTGCAGTTTCTCCAATGACAACACCCATTCCGTGGTCTATGAAGAGACATTTGCCTATTCTGGCTCCGGGGTGTATCTCAATACCGGTCTTGTGGCGTGTGCGCTCCGAAAGGGCACGTGCAATCCAATGCATGCCCTTTTTATGAAACCAGTGTGCCAGTCTGTGCCTTCTTAAGGCCTTGTATCCGGGATACTGGAAAATCACCTGCCATGGGCTTCGGGCAGCCGGATCCCGCTGGGCTATTGACTTGGCTTCCTCATACCATCTGAACATATTTTTCACCCTGTCTCATGACAGCTTCATTTCTGTCATGCTTTCATGCCTTAGGTCTGATGATTTGGTTAATACACATTATAATTCATATCCCATCCCAGAACAAGAAAAACATCCTTCATGGCCTGCTTTAAGCCTGAAGGATGTATTGATAATCGATAAGAACAAAAAGTTTTTATAAAAAGCGGATTGCCTACCCGATGTCCTGAGACTGGCCGTTGTTGGCACAGATTGCAGCTGCGCCCACTGCTGTGGCAAACTCTGCGTTTTCAGGAATAATGAAGTTCACATCAAACAGGGAACTAAGCTTACCGAATACGTCTTTCGCCTGAGGCACATTGGCCAGGTTTCCGGTTAGAACAATGTCCTTTACGTTCTCCATTCTGGTGGCAAAAACCGACAGCATACCGATAGCCTGGAACACCAGATTGATAATGCCCATGGCCACATCGGCTTTGGTAGCCAGATCGCTGATCTTTCCAAAATTAGATGCAGTGGTATCGGGCAAAAGGTTTGTTACCCCGTCCCTTGATATATCACCGATGGTCAGGTCAATGTGGTTGAGGCTTCCTCCCTCTGCCATTTTAATAATATCTTCGAAATTCCGGATGTTCAGCATCCTGTTGGACAGCCCCAGAAGCGTGCCTCCGCCGATTCCCGTACCTCCCAGGTGAACCGCCTGGTCATTGTCAGCCATGACAAATGCCGTACCGGTTCCCATGCTGACTACGATTGCTCTTTCAAGGCCGCTTAAAAAGAGCCCTCCCATGCCGATGGCCAGAAACTCATCCGCTCTGGCGGTGGGTACGCCAAGGAGCCGCTCGCTAAGGTAGCTTGAACCCACACCGGTTACCATGATCTTTTCCACATCATCCAGAGTCAGGGCATTATCGTTCAAAAACCTTCCAAAGGCGCCGTAAACCGATGCCACAGGATCGGTGGCTTTCACCAGAATGGGGCTTAATATGCTGTCATTGGAATATCCTACGATTTTTGTGGTAGTGCCGCCAATATCAATACCAATTATTATTCCCATGATCAGGCCTCTCTTTCCTATCTGTTCTGTCTTTTAAATCTTTGAAGTGCAAGAACAACCGGAACACCGATAAGGGAGGCGGCTGCTATCTCAACCAATGCGTTGATGAATGCACCACTAAAAATAATGGTAAGAAGGCTTCTTCCTGCGGCACTTTCACCAATGGCCTCCACATACTCCTTGGCATAAAGCAGATAGATCATGCCCAATACGCCAACGGTGTTGGTAAGGGTACCGGCCAATGCGGCTCCAACAATGGGCACCGTCTTGTTCCTGATGATTCTCTTTAACAATGTGTAGAAATAGTAGGCCGCAAGCCCTATCAGTATCCGGGGCAAAACCGCAACCAGTGGGTTCAGAAAGAAGGGAGCTGTCGGCATACCGGCAAATATGGTGGCCGCAGCATACATGCTGGACAGTCCAAACATGAGCCCTACGAATCCGCCTATCATCGGCCCTTCAAGCACAGCAGCAACTATTACCGGAATATGCATGGTAGTAATGGTAAATGGCGGGATCGGAATATAACCTAGAGATGGTATCAAACTAAGAATAATAGTAAAAGCCGAAAAGATTCCGGCAACAGCAATGCGCCTCACATTGATGCGAGGTTTTGAATAAATGTTTTGCATGTTTTCTCCTCCGTTCTCATTCCCTTTACGGGATATAAGTCGAAATATTTGCTGGGTTGTATTATGTTCGGTTTTCAATCAGAAATACCGACACAGACATAATAGCATATCCACTTTGGGATGATCAAGATTTTTTACACTTTTGCCAGGCACAGGGTTTATTCCCTGATTCCATGGATCTTCAAAGTGTGATAAAATAATACAATCAATTGTACAGGTGATTATTTTGATGCATGTTTTTATTGTCAACCCGGTTGCCGGCAAGGGTAAGTCGTCTGCCCTGGTTAGCAGTATAAAAGAACGATTTCGCCATTTTCCGGAGCCCTACCGTATTGAGATAACAAAGTATCCCGGTCACGCTACCGACATTGCAAAAGAGCTCTCAACTGACGGTACACCCATGCGTGTTTATTCTGTTGGGGGTGATGGAACCCTCAATGAAATAGTCAACGGTATTTCAGGTGATCATATTGAACTGGGAATCATCCCCTGCGGCTCGGGAAACGATGCCGTCCGATCCATTTACCCAATAACAGACCCTCTCGTCTTGTTGAAGATCCTGCCGGTGGCCTCATCCTCCCTGCTGGATATGGGAAGGATTAACGGCCGGTATTTTATCAATATTGCATCCATAGGATTCGATGCGGAAGTGGTTACCCTCAGCAGGAAATTTAAGCGCATACCCCTGGTTTCGGGTTCAATGGCCTACATCCTGGGGGTTTTGGCTGCTGTTATCGGGTTAAAAAAGCATAAAGTCAGGATAATCATTGATGATGCGCCGGAAAGGACCAATGAACTGCTGCTCTGCGCCTTTGCAAACGGAAGGTATTATGGAGGGGGTATGAAGCCGGCTCCCCAGGCCGATATGACCGATGGCATTCTGGATGTCTGCGAGGCGGAGAATCCGGGCAGGCTTCGGCTTTTAAAGTTCTTTCCAGCCTTTATGAAGGGCGGGCATACAGACCTGAAAGAAGTGTCCATGCACCGGTGTAAGAAGATTGAGATCATTGCTACCCGGAACCTGCCAATCAATATTGACGGTGAAATAACAAAAGATACCCGGGTGACGGTTGAAATCGTACCCGGGTCGCTTCGTGTACTCATACCTTGAATGCCTGTCCTGATCAGAAGGTTATAGGCTCTCCTCCTACCTCGAAATCCACATACTGGACAACCTTTCCCGTCAGTTCCTGACTTCTGGCATCGGGTTGGCTTCCGCCCACATATATTCTGAACTTTCCAGGCTCAAGAATAATATTACCCAAATCATCCACCATGGCCATCTGCCTGGGGGTCAGCGTGAACTTAACGGTTTTTTCCTCGCCTGATTTAAGATACACGCATTTTATGCCGTTAAGCTGCCATCTGGGTATCTCGGTGCTGGCTTCCATATCCTTCAGATAAAGCTGGGCTACTTCATACCCATCATATTTTCCACTGTTTTTGATGGTGACCGAACACTCAATGGATTCGCCCGCCCGGATCCTGCCGGAATTCAGGGAAAGACCTGAATAATCGAAGGTTGTGTAGCTCAATCCGAATCCGAAGGGATACAGGGCATCTCCTTCCATGTATTTATAAGTTCTGCCCTTCATGCTGTAATCCTTGAAATCAGGCAGTTCTTCTGTGCTGCGGTAGAAGGTGACAGGCAGCCTGCCGCTGGGATTGCTCCTGCCAAAAATGATAGAGGCAACAGCATGTCCTCCCTCTTCTCCCGGATACCAGGCCTGAAGAACAGCACTGGCTTTTTCATCAGCCATGCGAAGGTCAAGGGCGCTTCCTGCCATAACCACAACAATGACGGGCTTACCCGTGGCCAGCACGGCTTCCATGAGCTCAACCTGGCATTTCGGTAAGCTAAGATCCTTTTTATCCCCTGAGAAGTACTCGTTTCCTGTATCACCCTCTTCGCCCTCTATGGTTTCATCAAGGCCCAGGCAAAGGATGGTTACATCGGCTTTTTCAGCACAGGAAACAGCCTCCGACAGACGGTCAGGACCTTCACCCAGCATTCTGGAAAGACCTTCACTGTATTCGTCTGAAAGGCTTGAGCCAACCGAATAAAATACTCTTATGTCCTTTCCGCAGATATCCCTGATACCTTCCAGAACGGTTACATATTCAGATGCGGTACCATAGTAATTGCCCATGAGCGCCTTGCGGCTGTCTGCATTTGGTCCGATAACCGCAACTGATTTGATATTGTCAAGATCAAGGGGCAGAAGCCCATCATTCTTAAGCAGGGTAATGGATCTTATGGCGACATCTCTGGAAAACTCCCTGTGCTCCCTGCAGTCATTGACCTCGTAGGGAATCTTTGTATAGGGCACATTCTCTTCCTTGTCAAACATGCCCAGCTTCATCCTGGTCATCATCAGACGGGTCACCGAGCGGTCAATCTCTTCCTCAGTTATAAGCCCCTCTTCCAGAGCAACCAGAAGGTTTCCATACATATTTCCGCAGTTGAGATCACAACCATTCCTTACAGCCAGAGCTGCCGATTCGGGAGCGGTAGCCGTCACTTTATGGTGGAGGTGGAAATCCCGAACTGCCCAACAGTCCGATGTTACATGCCCCTCAAATCCCCATTCGCCGCGCAGAATGTCCTCTAAGAGGGTCTTGCTGCCGCAGCAGGGCTCGCCATTGGTCCTGTTGTATGCACCCATGACGGATTCCACCTTGGCTTCCTTGACACATGCCTCAAAAGCGGGTAGATAGGTTTCCCGAAGATCCTTGGGCGAAGCTACGGCATTAAAGGAATGCCTTTCATCCTCAGGACCGCTGTGAACCGCAAAATGCTTGGCACAGGCCGCAACCTTCATGTATTTGGGATGGTCTCCCTGAAGTCCCTTGATGAAGGACACACCCAGCCTGGAAGTAAGGTATGGATCCTCACCATAGGTTTCATGGCCTCGTCCCCATCTTGGATCTCTGAATATATTGACATTGGGCGACCAGAAGGTAAGCCCCTTGTATATGCCTCTGTCATCCTTTCTGCTATACTCATGATGCTTGGCGCGGGCCTCGTCGGATATGACCTCGGCTACCCTTTTTATCAGATCCTCATCGAATGTTGCCGCCATGCCGATAGCCTGGGGGAAAACTGTTGCGGTTCCGGCTCGTGCCACACCGTGGAGGGCTTCATTCCACCAGTTATACCTGGGTATTCCCAGCCTTGGAATAGCAGGGGCGTTAAACAGCATTTGGGATACCTTTTCCTCGGTTGTCATCCTGGATACAAGATCCCTGGCTCGTTCCCCGAAGCTCCTTGATTCGTCCAGATAAACAGGAACATCCTTCATTAAATTTTCCTCCTTGCAGAAAGCAATTGATATACTCATTTTATACCAATCTATGACATTATTGAAGCCCTAAATAATACGAGTTTAATAAGTCAGCCAGTTCTCCATCCTGTTTATCATGAAAAAACCTGTAGGGTTCTCCGAATTCGCCTTGTTGTAGGTAAAGGGGCGCCCGTTCATCCCCATAAAAATACCACCAGCCTCGACAGCTATGATCTGCATGGGCGCCGTATCCCATTCCATGGTCTTGCCAAAACGGTAGTAGGCCTCCACATCGCCCCGGGCAAAAAGGCAGCCTTTATATGCGCTACCGGCAACAATGATATTCTTTATGCCATTTACCTCGATAAGCCTGTCCAGCTCCCTGGTACGATGAGATCTGCTGACTGCCAGACGGATATCACCTGTCCGATCCGATACCCGAAGGGGCCTTTCCTTCTCTTTCTCCTTATGCCACCAGGCACCCTGATTTTCAGAGGCATAATAGTATTCCCTGAGTATGGGGGCATAAATGAGACCTGCTATGGGAACCCCGCTTCTTGCCAGGGCTATGTTGACCGTAAACTCACCGCTTTTTTTGACAAACTCCTTGGTTCCATCCAAGGGATCTACGATAAAACAGTATTCCTTTGATAATCTGGATAAATCGTCGGCTGATTCCTCTGCAAGAACCGGAATCTGTGGATATTCGTCCTTAAGACCCTGCACAATCAGTTCATTGGACGTTTTATCGGCCTCGGTAACCGGAGAGTCATCCTCCTTATAGTCCACAGTAAAGCCCTCACGGTATATCTCCAGTATCTTTTCGCCTGCTGCACCCGCAAGCTCCTTAAACAGGTTTATTGCCCTGCGTGTATCCATTGTATGCTCCTTTCGCAGAATTATCCCTGCATTATCTCTCGATCTTTATATATTCCCGTTTATGGCTGCGCTCAACCACTTTATAGGCCGCTCTCACGGGACATCCGCAGGCAAGACTCTCAGCCTGTACCGATTCTAAGTACTCGCAGGGGAATTTCAGGCAATACCCGCAACCCATATGGGATATCCGGCAGGGCGTTGCGATCACCTCAAACACCAACCCCTTTTTCTCAAATATACGGCAGACCCTGTATGCGTAATTCCCGGAATCATAGAGGGCGATACATTCCATCAACACGCACCAAATGCTAAAAAATCCTACTACTATGCTATTCAGGAGCCCTGCCCATTGCCACTTTAGATCTTTTTCTGCCATTGACACAGCAAACTTAACTATAGTACAATAGTTTCTGCAATCCACGAGCGCCCATAGCTCAGCAGGATAGAGCAACGGTTTCCTAAACCGCAGGTCGGGGGTTCGAATCCCTTTGGGCGTACCAAAGCCTCAAACTTATCAAGGTTTGAGGCTTTGTTCTTTATAGAAATTTTTTCTATTCATTATCCCGGGAAAATACTGTTTAATATTGCAACAGCATTATACAGTATAAAATGTCCTAGCAGTAAGCGACCCACGATAGGGGAGGCGCCAAGCCAGGACTTTTCTCGTTTATCAATTTTGGGGGAAATGTTTTTTATTCGGTTATTATGGGATAGATATCTCCATCCTGATTGATCACCTTGAACTCGGTAATACAGTCGTCTTCTATACGGATTACCCGGTAGGGATAGGTTGGAGCCATGAGAACCATCTCATCCTCCGAAGGATGTATCTCCTCCACTCGGATCAGAGTCTCCTCATCCATGCCTTCAACAACTGTAACGTCTATGTCATAGCCGTCTGTATTCTGCTCGCCCATAAGAATTGTGACATACCACTGGCCATCTATGCTTCTAGCGAAATAACCTGCCCTTTCACTGTGTTCCTTAATAATAGACGCTACTTCGTCAGGCAGGGGATCAGAAACAAGATCATACGCTATTGGGCGGGACTTAATCCCATGGGGCAGATCAGAAGGCCTGGAATGAACAGAGCGGCTCGTTTCCTGGGTGTTATCGGCCGCCTTCTCAGCAGGTGTTCTGCTATTATCCTCAGGATCATCGGGCCGTATGAAGTCAAGATCGGGCACTGCCTGCTTTTCAGATCGGGTGGATGCCGGTTTTATACCGGCACAAGCTCCCAGGATTAGGGCTGTTAATAAAACCATGGCCGTACAGACCTTTTTCATTGGAGTTCATCCTTTCGTCCAAATCCCATACAAAATATTTGACGATTTACACGGATACAGGTTCAGCATAATTCTAAACCTTTCCTTCAACTTGCAAACTATGCCTTCCGGACAGAGTGCCGGAAATGTTATAGCTGGTCTATAATACGAGTTTATGGTATGATTTGTATGATACATTTGTATTTAAAATCCATATTATAGGAGGTAATTATGCAACTGAAAGGTACAAAAACAGAAGCAAATCTATGGGCAGCATTTGCAGGAGAAGCCCAGGCGAGAACCAAATACAACTACTATGCATCCAAGGCAAAGAAGGAAGGTTTTAACCAGATTGCAGCCTTTTTTGAGGAGACAGCCAATAATGAAAAGGAGCATGCCAAGATCTGGTTCAAGCTTCTTCACGACGGAATTCCGTCCACAGAAGAAAACCTGCTGGACTGCATAGCAGGCGAGCACTATGAATGGACCGACATGTACAAAAAATTTGCTGAAACGGCTAAAGAAGAAGGTTTTGACAAGATTGCCGAGCTTTTCGAAGGTGTAGCAGCCATTGAGAAGCATCATGAAGAGCGGTATCAGAAGCTGCTGGACAACATCAGGGAAGGCAAGGTGTTCAACCGTGAAGGAAAACAGGCCTGGATCTGCGGAAACTGCGGGCATATCCATTACGGGGAAGAGGCACCTGAGGTCTGTCCTGTTTGCGACCATCCCAGGGCTCATTTCTACCTGTATGTTGAGAATTATTGATCAGCAGGCGGGTTGACTTAATCTCTAAAAGAATGTAATAAGACCGGGTTTCACAAGAATCGGGCTGGTTAGGTCCATTCGGACAGCCCGGTCTTTTCCTTGCTTAAATGAGAACAGCCGCCCTTCCAATGGCATGTTCAGGACATTCTCTAAGGGCCGCAAAAGGATAATGCTACTGCCCTGATGGGGCTGATATGCCCCGCAATGGCGAGGATTGTGCTTAATGCAGTATCCCGGTATCGGGCATACCGGTCGAGTATCAAGACCATTTCCTCTTTGCTTATCAGATCATCAAAGCCAATGGTACCCTCATCCGAAACTGTAATGATTCCTGTCTTGTATACTCTCAGCACATCCCACCTTGAAGATACCGGCACGGTATGGAGATCCTTGATCTTGATCATGTAAGTCAGAAGCTCAAAAACATCCAGTCGGGAGGCAATATGCCTGCTCATAATGGTTATGGCATCACCACGGGTCATGGGCGTGTTGCCCGTACCTCTCCAGCTTTCATCCAGTATCCCCTGGTCAATAGCCGCATTCAGGCATGATTGAGCCGGATCATTTCCACTTGCAGCCGCAACAGAGCCCCTGACCCCTCCCAGGACCTGAAGAAATTCCTCCCGGGTAACATTTCCGGCATAGTCAAAACGACCCTCCTCATTTCCGTTGATATAACCGCTCTCATAGAATTGATGGATGATATCCGCCGATTCTCTATAACGTATATCATAGAATCCCACAGACTGCAGGCTGCTGTCCTGCCGTACCAGTTCAAAACCATATTCAAAAAGCTCGTAGGCATCCTCAAACATCCTGTTTCGGCTGGGATGCTTCATAAGAACAAGGATAAGTTCAACCCCCTCCCCATTCCTTGCACAGGCAGCAAACACATTCTGGGCGGCCTTCGTATAGCCTGTTTTCCCTCCCACAACAGTAAAGTTGTCTGACTGGTATTTGGGTTGGGTCAATAACAGGTCGGTGCTCTTCCTGCTGCCCCGGACTTCGGGATGGAAATTGGTAACTGGCAGGGTATATTCGGTCTCTCCGATGATCTCCCTGAAGATATGATTGCTGGTGGCATAGCGCATGATCTGCGCCAGGTCGCGTGCCGTGGTCTGATGCTCAGGGTATCCGTCTTCTACATCCAGGCCTGAAGGGTTCGATAAGTGGGTGTTTGACAATCCAAGCTCTTTGACCTTCTGGTCCATGAGGGCAACAAAATCCGGAATACTACCCCCCACACCCTCCGCCAGTACATTGGCAGCATCATTACCCGAACTGATCAGGGTCATCCTGAGCAGATCCTTGTACTGGATGATCTCCCCTTCCTTGAGAGCCACATTTGATCCATTAATGCCGATGCCATCTACAGCGGCCTTGCTGACGGTGGTTGTCTGATCGTAATATCCTGATTCCAGTGCGATAATGGCTGTCATGATCTTCGTTGTGCTGGCAGGATACAGTTTTTTATCAGGGTCTTTCTCGCTAAGCACCCGGTTATCTGCTGCATTGATCAGAATATAACTGTCAGCCTCAATCTCCGGCAATAATGGCATAGGACTGTTCGCGAAAACCGGGGGTATGGTGGAACATATGAGTAAACAGACAGTCAGCAAAAGAAGAATAACTGTTTTTCGCATACCTGTGGCTCCTTTGTAGAATTTTTTGGTTGAGTCTTCGGCTGTAAACCGTGATGGACAACTAATTGCAACCCATACATCTTTCATAATTAAAACATTATATCTTGGAAAAATCAAGGCGTAAACCCTTTCGACGCTCAAATCGCCTTGACATCTGTATTTGCGACAACATGCGCGGTTGTTACCAAGTCCCCCGCTGTGCTATAATATTTAAAACCCATCCAGTAAGTTATATCAGGAGTTTTTATGCGAAATATACTTGAGAACATGGATAGCTGTGTCGGCTGCTCGGCTTGCGCCCAACGCTGTCCGAGGCAGTGCATTTCCATGGTTCCCGATGATGAGGGGTTTTTGATTCCCCTGATTGATGAAAAAAGATGTAATGACTGCGGATTGTGCAAAAAGGTCTGCCCAGTCCTGAACACTGATGGAAACAACCCGGGCGATGCCGGTCAAGCCGGTTACCCCAAGGCATGGGCTGCCTGGAGCACCGATGATGGCATACGTCTCAACAGTTCCTCCGGCGGTTTGTTTTCCATGTTTGCCGAGTCCTGCCTCCTCCGTGGAGGCACGGTGTTTGGTGCCGCTTTCGACAAGGATTTCATGGTCAGGCATACCGGTATTTCAAAGCTATCGGATCTGGATTCCCTGAGACGATCCAAATATGTCCAGAGCGATATCAGCCAATGCTACAGGGAGGCGGAAAAACGATTAAAGGAGCACAGGCCGGTATTGTTTTCGGGTACCGGCTGCCAGATCGCCGGACTAATGTCCTTCCTCGGAAAACCGTACCCGGAGCTTCTCACCATAGATGTGGTCTGCTACGGAGTCCCATCGCCGAAAGTATGGTCCTTATACCTTGATGATATGAAAAAGCGGTACAAAGGCGACATTGCCTCCATATCCTTCCGGGATAAGAAAAATGGGTGGAAGAATTATTGCATGTATATCGGCTTTCAAAATGGCCGTTTTTACCGCCGCACCGCTGTAAAAGACACTTTCTTTATCGGATTTGGAAAAAACCTGCTCAGTCGTAAAAGCTGCTACAGTTGCCATTTCAGGCATCCCCGATCCCAGGCCGATCTCACCCTGGCTGATTTCTGGGGCGCGGAAAGACTTAAGGGAATTGATACGCTGGATAATAAAGGGGTTTCACTGGTAATAGCCAATACTCCAAAAGGGCAGGCTACCCTGGATTCAATCAGAGAAAAATGTTACCTGATGGAAACCTCCTTCCGTGAAGCCGCCTTAGGAAACCCGAGAGTGACAGAATCGGCACCCATGCCACGTTCCAGAGCTTTATTTTTCGATGATCTGATCAGGGGAATGCGGTTTTCATCTCTAAGAAGAAAGTATATGAATCCCTTTGTACAAACACTCAAATTATCTGCTAAGAGGATTGCTGGTCCACGTTTTATCGAGAGACTTAAAAAGCTCAAGAGGGTATAATTAATTGGGGGCTCCGGATGATTTTCAGGGAGGTAAAGGTTTGAGATCAAGGCTTTCTCTGTATAATACAAGCAGTGCCATGCTGCTCCAGATTGTAAATATGATCATCAATCTGATCCTTCCGCGGATCATCGCTCTGGAGTATGGTTCAGCCACCAACGGCCTTGTTAATTCCATCAGACAATTCACCCAGTATATCAGCGTCGTGGAAGGCGGTTTGGCTTTTGCAGCCGTCTATGCCCTTTACAAACCTCTGGCAGATAATGACCAGGACAGGATCAATGGTATACTGTCGGGTGCTAACAGGCTATATAATTACTCCGGCTTGATTTTCTCCGGGCTGGTTTTGATTGGAACATTTATCTATCCCGCCTTCGTTCAAAAGGAGGGTATCAGCCCGCTGGCCATGGGGATGCTGGTCCTGATCATCGGTGCCCAGGGTGCATTGGAATTCTTCGCCATAGGCAAGTACAAGGCCCTCTTCACTGCTGACCAAAAAAGCTATGTCATCTCCCTTATCAATGCCTTGGGCGCTACAATCAACGCCATAATAATTATTGTTTTGGTTCGGATGCACCTTGATATTGTGCTGGTCTGGCTTTTTTCTCTCAGCAGCTTCATCATTCGCACCCTTGCCTATATCATCTATGCCCGAACAAGATACAGGAACCTTAACTTTAAGGCCAAGCCCGATTTCAAGGCGCTGGATAAACGCTGGGATTCTTTGATCCTACAGATCCTTGGAGCAGTTACCGTGGGAACGCCCCTTCTTGTCATCACCTTTATGTGCGGGCTCCTGGAGAGCAGTGTCTATACCGTATACAACATGGTTTTCGCAAGCGTCCTGGCAATCCTCTCCACCTTCAACAACGGCCTTTCTGCCATATTTGGGGATATGCTGGTTAGAAATGAAAAGGATATCTTCCAGAGGGCATATAAGCAATATGAATATCTCTACTATGGCCTCCTGGGGTGGGCATACGCCTGTGCCGCCATCCTTATCATGCCCTTCATCAGAATCTACACACAGGATCTGACAGATGTAAACTATATCCGCCCCGAGATCGGCCTCCTTTTTGTGTTTTCAGGGCTGCTATACAATGCCAAGACACCCCAGGGCATGCTGGTCATCTCGGCGGGTCTATATAAGGAAACCAAGTATCAGACACTGGCTCAGGCCATCATCAATATTGTGGTCTCGGTAGCCTTAGCTCCCAGCCTTGGAATTGCGGGAGTGCTCCTGGGTTCAGTGGTGTCCAACCTTTACAGAACCATCGATCTTGTCATCTTTATTCCAAGGGTGCTGACAAAACTGCCTGTAACGATGACTGTAAGGCGCCTGGTCCGGATGCTCATCCTGACTGCTATAAGCATACTGCCTCCGCTACAGTACCTCAATATCATGGACAGAACCCCAAACGGGTACCTTGGCTGGCTCCTCTGGGCCATTCCAACGGGTCTTTGGTGCCTGCTTGTATTCGTTCTGGGAAATGTTATCATGGAAAGGAACACGGCCCGGGATATCCTGCTCAGGGTACGGGCAGTTTTCTCCAGGAGGAGAACGGCCTGAACATAGCGCTGTATGGAAAACCATAAGCTTTTGCTTCAGGGTCTATTGATAAAGGCAAAGCCTTTGGGAAAGGTTCAGTGATATTAATGAAGACAGGTTTAATAACATTCCATTATGCCCACCATTACGGAGCCCAGCTTCAAGCTTACGCCCTTCATAAGACTGTAGAAAACCTGGGTTATTCCTGCGAAATCATAGATTATGTACGCCCAGACACTATCGAGGGTAGCAGCCTCTTTAAGAAGGGCGCCTCGCCCGGGGCCATACTGTCCAATATTCACACCCTGCTGCACCTCCCTTCTTTCAGAAGGAGGCATCAGCGGTTCAGCAGCTTTGTGAAAAAGCATATGAAGCTCGGTGGAAAGCGCTACACCAGCAATGAGGATCTTATGGCGGACCCGCCGGCTTATGACTGCTACCTGTGCGGAAGCGACCAGATATGGAATCCCATGATCTTCAGACCAGAGGGTTTCGATCCGGCTTTCTTCATGCCCTTTGCCGGTGATAAAAAAAGGATAGCATATGCTCCTAGCTTTGGCCTCAGCGCCATTCCCAAACCCTATACCGAAGTATTGAAAGAATACTTATCAGGTTTTTATGCCCTTTCTGCAAGGGAACAGTCCGGTTCTGAAATCATCCGGAATCTCACCGGTAGGGATACAGAAGTGGTTCTTGACCCCACCATGCTTCTTGAGGAATCTGACTGGCTCCGGGTCTGCTCCGGTGAAAGGAAAGGCAGACCATACATCCTGTGCTATTTTATAACCGACCCTGCGCCATTCTCCGACACAATCCGAAGCATCTCCGAAAACCTGAAACTCCCGGTTATTGCCCTCTGCGGTTCCAGAAAGCCCATTCCCGGGGCGATAGAACGCATCTATGATGCCGGTCCCAAGGAGTTTTTAGGGCTTATAAGGGATTCGGCCTTTGTGTGCACAAACTCCTTCCATGGAACTGTTTTCGCCATACTATTCAAAAAGGAGTTCTTCTGTTTCGAAACCGGAGGAACATCCCGAAAGTCCGTGGGTTCACGCCTCACCAGCCTGCTTGAAAGGCTGGAACTTTCAGACCGACTTATACATCCAGCCCGGAGCCGGTCGATTATAGAGCTCATCGGAACAGGGATCGATTATGGGACGGTTATGGAAAAACTTGAGAAGGAAAGGCAGAGGTCTTTAGGCTATCTGAAAAACTCCCTTGAATAAGGGTAATCAGCCATCTTTCCGTTCTTCCCCGGAAGTCCGGGCAGCCAGCCTGAAAGCAGAGATCGTAAGGCCCATGAAAACCCAGAACAGCATCATGGCTCGGGGATAATACCAGACATACTCAACAATGGCTATGACCAGAAGCCCTATAAGGCCTGAAACACCGGCTTTTAAAGCATTCTGAAGATACGGATCCACTTCCCTGCCGAATACGACGCGCAGGGATTTCTTTATTGTGCGAACCATCCAGCCGGCGAAGGAGAGTACTCCCACTATGCCGGTTTCAAGCCAGATCTGGATATAGAGGTTATGGGCATGAAGAGGTGTGCTCTTGGTTATCACTTCATAGTTCTCGGTAACCCTTTTTACCGCGTCGCTTCCAAGGCCAATGCCGGTATACCAGAAATCCTTTACGACCGGCCACATGGTCTCGATTATCTCAAACCTGTACGTGATGGATGTGTCCTCCAGGTTTGTTATTGTGGAGATCCTCCTTATAACGGTGTCGGGAAGGAAGGGTACAGCCAGTATACCCAGGACAGCAAACAGGGGGATGAGGCTCCTTCTTACAAGGAACACGAAGACCAGGGCTGTAACTGCAAGACCCACATATCCCGATCTGGAATAGGTCATAAGAAGAGCGGCCAATGACGGCAACGCCGCCACCAGGAAAAGCGCCTTCTTCTGCCATCCCCTGGCGCTAAGGATTATTGCCGCAAAGAAAGGAACAAACATTACGATGATCTGGGCAAAGATATTGCTGTTTCCGAAAACCGAGAATACTCGCCCTGGCATACCCTCGTTCAGGTCAAGGTCCACCTGGCTCTGTATTATCGGAACGCCCACAATCCCCTGGTAGAAACCGTACAGACCTGCCAGGGCAACGCCAACCATGATAATCTCCAGGACGGTGGAAAACTGTTCTTTTGTCCTGATGCTGCTCACCAGGATCAGCATGATAAGGAAGTCGGTACCGTAAAAGACCAGAAATCTAAGACTGAGCTGCGGGTATGCTGAAAAGACATGTGCCAGGAGTATGCACAACATAAACAGGAACATAAACAGGTCTATGGCCTTGACGGCAAATCTGACGCTTCTGTCGCCCATTGTTTTTATGAGGAACAGCCCCAAAAGGATCACAGCCGCAAGGGTGCTGTAACGGTTGTTCCAGTATGAATAAGGGATGATCAGGGATGCCAGGACAAACAGAGCGCCAAGCTCTGCCACATGCCCGGCAAGGAAATTCAGCACTCTGTAGATAAGGCTCTTCTGGAACCATGGCTTCAGGCGGTCGTACAGACTTCCCAAAAGGTTAGGGATCAGGTTCAGCAACCAGTCGGCAAACCGCAGTATGGCGCTGTGCTCCCACATCCTGACAAGAACGCCGTCCTTTCTGAACCAGCCTATTATACTGCTGTTGTTCCATACATTCACGAACCAGGACGAAAAACAGCAGATCAGCCTATAGGTAAGGCTGTCCCGCCAGAGCTTTATGAAATATTGGACAGGCTTTGTCAGCCATTGTACTATAACGCTGCTCTCGAACAAGACCGATCTCCCTATTTCTTTTCAATATCCTTAATCCGGGTGAACAGCATGGTATCGCCCACGTATAAAGTGGTTTCCCGGTAGACATAGTAGTTGGTGTTTCCGATATTCACAACCTTACCATCGAATACCCCGGTACCCTCGACTGTGAACTCCAGCGAACAGTAGCCTTCTTTTGAAGAGCGTACAACCTTCCCCTCGTTATCAACGCCAAAGGTTATGTCAGGATTCTTTTCCAGCTTTGTAACATTACCCAGATACGCGGACGTCACTCTGTCGGTGACAGGATCGCCTGTTTCAACGCTGTCTGCTGCATACTCGGGAAGGCTTTCGATTATAAAGGTAATGGCGACGGGTTCCTGCCTCGCAAGAGGAGTGACGATCTTTGCCTTCCCGAATTTGTTGTAGACAAAAAAACCGGCCGCCACAATGATAAGAATGATGAGCAAATCGATGAGATTGATCTTTTTAAATAATCTGCCTTTGTCATCAATGATCATGGAGACAACTCCTTTATAAAGGTTTACGGTAGAATATGATCAGCCGGGGTTTGAGGCGCTGAGCCATGAAAGCAATCCGGCTTTAATCATTATACGCTTATAAAGCGGCTTAGACAAGCTGTTAATGTATTCCTTCCTGCACATCACCGGCACAGCGTTGGGAAAGCCCAAATATTAACCTTGATCAGGCATTGAACAGGATGTTACATTATTGGTATGAGAATCCGCCGGGTCGGGCGGAAATTAGGAGTGCAGGAATGCTTAGGATACTTTATCTTATAAATCATGCGGGAAAGGGCGGAACGGAACGCTATGTACATACTCTTGCCCGTCAGCTTCATGGAGCTGGGACTGAGGTTTTTTTCGCATACAATGAAGAAGGCCCGCTTGTCGACCGCATGAGGGAACTGGGGATTCCTGTATACAGGCTGGAAATGAAAAGCCGCTTTGATTTAAAAGCGGCCTTGTCCCTTGCCGGGCTCTGCCGGAAGCTTAATATCGATATTGTGCATACCCAGTTTCTGAGGGAATTCTACATCGCTCTTATATCCCGCCTGTTCGGAAACAGGGTATATGTTGTAAACACATGCCATATGACCCATACCGGCCACCCTGCGGACAAAATACTGAACAAACTTATTTCATTCAACAATACCAGGACCATCGCCGTAAGTCATGCCGCGGAACGCTCCCTTATAATGCAGGGTATGCAGCCACGGGACATCGGCGTTATCCATAACGGCGTGGATGTGGATTACTTTACAAAGGACTCATCATCCGGTATCAGGGAGGAACTGGGCATCGATAAAAACAGCCTGATAGCCGTATCCATAGCGCGTTTCAGCCCGGAAAAGGGACACAGTTTCCTCATCCGCTCCATCGCAAGGCTCTTTGAAACCCATGGCCCCGCTTTCTCTGGGAAAAAAGCCGTTTTCCTGCTTGTAGGCGACGGGGAAACGCTTGAGGAATGTAAAAACCTTGCTCGGGAACTTGGGGTATCAGACCATATCATATTTGCCGGCTACCGGAGCGATGTAAGAAATATACTCAAGGGAAGCGATATCTATATCTGCCATTCACAATATGAGGCGCTTGGCATCTCCATTCTTGAAGCCATGGCCTGCTCGCTGCCCGTTATAACCACAGATGTGGGTGGAACTGGCGAGATCGTCAACGATGAGAGTAAATGCGGAATCCGTATACAGTTTGGCGATATCGACGGGATGGCCAATGCCATGGGGCTTCTGTTTGAGAACAGCCTGCTGAGGGAAGAATACGGCAGAAATGGCCTTGAAACCGTTATGAAGGAATTCTCGGTCAGCGCCATGATAGAAAAAACCCGGCAGGTTTACAGGGAGTGCGTATAATCCACCGCCCTGCTAAAACCTCTTCTTCTGGCTTCAGGGTGGGTAATAACATTATCAATCACTGAATAGGGTCTGGCAGCACGGGGCAGGTTGGGATCAATGACGATGTTGTATGTTGACAATATCTTGCCGTTCTCCTCGGCTATAACGTACCTGTAACGGTCCTGATTAGTCATGATATAATGCCAGACTTGCTTCAGGCGCTCTGCATCCCCTTTTAAGGTCATTAGGAACCACGATAGAGTGCCATGATCTGATCCAGATCTTCATGGTTTCGAATCTTGTGTTCAACATTAAGCACCTATTTACGCCGCAATACCGGGCGGCTCAGGAAGCGGCCTCCACATTTTTGAATATGCCACCTGAGAAGATGAACAGGGTTATGGCCAGTACAAAGGCCCAGGCTCCCAGGGCGCCTATTGTCAAAAGCTCGCTTTCTGTGGCTATGCCGGCAATAACTGCAGCGATGATACCCGGAACAATCAGGACGATGGACATAATGATTTTCACAAATATCATCAGTCCCTTGCTGTGAACCCGGCCAAACAAGCGCCTTGCCAGTACATCGGAATACATGAATACCGCACCGAAACAGACATAGGAAAGAGCACTCATCAGGATGGTTGGAGCATCGGCTCCAAATAAGATACCCGAAAGAGTGAAAAGAACTATCCCATCAAACAGGTTTTTCAAGTGATCGGAAAGGCTGGCATAAAACAGCTTCTCGTAGGTCGATGCCGGAACCAGAAAAATGAAGGGCTTTTCCACCTCAACTGCCCATCTCCCCTGGGACTGTATAAGAAGCAGCATGTATGAACTGAAAGCAAGGATCATGATCATGGGCGAGCTAGCGATTTCCGACGGCATGACTAGCTTGAACATAATAGCAGACAGAATAACCGATACGGAGATTCTGTCAAATAATAAAAACATGGAGCTCTTTCTGATTTCCAGCATGTTTTTTGCAAACAAAGCCTTGGCACCCACGCCCGAAAATCCGTTCCGGATATTCTTCCTTGTCCTGAGGTTAAAGGTCATGTTCCTTCCTTCACGCTTGGCCTTGATGGCCGCTTCAGCATATTCGGTAGCTGCCAGCACATCCTCATAATAGTCCAGCTTCATCTTGTAAAGCAGCAGGGACAGGCCTGTTATCACAATCAGCATACCCGTCGCCCCAACATAGAAAGATGTATTAAAATCGCTGACCGCTGACGAGGCAATGGATCCGGTCCAGCCAATGATGGGAAAGTAATGGGCAACAGGACTGCCAAAGACATTGCCCAGGGATTGGGTGAAATTCCTGGTCTGGCTAAGGTCGAGAAGGAATATCAATGCCACTATAATTGCTGCCATATCAAGGATGCGCTTCATCAGCTTTTTTCTTTCCTTCTTAGCTGAAGTCCAGGAGTAGATGATCATGCTGATGAGAGGATATGCCAGTGTATAAGCAGCAACGGACAATAGCAGCACTGTAACTCCATGGGGTTCAAAGGCAAAATTATTCTTCAGGTTGGGAATCTGAAACAGTGCAAGAACAACCAGGAGCAGTGTTCCAGCTAATTGCTTGATAATCCCGTACACCAGGATCTTGTTGGGACGCAGCGGTGAAGTAAAGACCATATTGACATCGGCCATCCGAAAAAAGCTGCTTCCCTTTTCGATGCCAAGCTTTAAGGATGTATAGTAGAGAAAGGCGAAGACCAGCATCATGATGCCTTTGAATAGTTCAGGTGAAGAGGTTCTCACCAGACCGCTAGGCATTGTAAAGGCTGCAACGATCATGCCTATGACGAAAACGAGAGCAAATATGTAGCCGATCAACACCAGTGGCTTTTTAAAGGCTGATTTAATGATGTTCTTCAGGTTTTTTCTTATCAGAAAAAGAAGGGCTCTCATTCTTTACCCTCCCCTTTGCTGTCAGTGGCCTCAAAGAATACTTTTTCCAGGGACTCACCCTTTTTGTCCAGCTCATTTCGTGTACGAATGAGGACAATCCTGCCCTTATTCATGATGAGTACCTTATCCCAAACCTCATCTATGCTGTCGATAATATGGGTGCTTATTAGTACTGCACAGCCAGATTTCTTCAGTTCTATGAAGATGGATTTCAGTTCCTTGATAGCTTTGGGATCCAGCCCCATCATGGGCTCGTCAAACATGATCATCCTGGGGTTTATCAATAAGGCACAACAAATGCTGAGCTTTTGCTGCATGCCCTTGGACAGTTCCTTGCCAAGCTTTTCTTTTTTGTCGTCCATATCAAACCGGGCAAGGAGTCGGTTGGCCGTATCCTGCCAGTCCTTCAGGCTGTAAGCACGGGCTATAAACTCCAGATGTTCCCATACACTCAGGTTTTCATAGAATGCGGGAGACTCAGGTATGTAACCAAAGGCGCGCTTGGCCTCGACTTCCTTGTTTCCAATGTTGTTGATGAGTATTTGTCCTTCAAAGCGCAGAAGTCCCGCTATGGATTTGATGGTGGTGCTTTTGCCGGCTCCGTTAGGACCAAGCAGAACAGCTATCTCGCCCGGTTTCACCTCAAAGGAAACGCCATCAACTGCCTGCACCTTATCAAATCGTTTTGACAAATTCTTAACCTTCAGCATACCCATCCTCCGCAAATGCTATGGTTCAGACCCCACAGCATTTCTTATATTTCTTGCCGCTACCGCAGGGACAGGGATCATTTCTGCCCACCTTGGTCCTTACGGCGCGGTGATCTTCGTGGAATTTTCTGCGAATTTCCTTGCGCTTCTCCTCAGTAAGGCGGCCGTCCCATTCCTCCAAACCATAGAGCCATTCTGCCTTTGCTTCAAGCATATTGTAGAACAGCTTCTCCAAATTGATGGAGAGTGTGATCTCGCTGTCGGGTTCCAGGGACTCAAGATCCAGATCATTCTCCAGGCTTGAATTTATGCCATCCAGAAATCCCATAAAAGTGACATTGTCCATCTGATAGGCCTCAGCAAGCTCTGAAAGCTTGCCGCTGATCTGAGTGTCGCCGCTTTCCAGTATGCTCCTGTAGGCTTCTGTCTCGGCACTGATATAGTTGTTGATAAATGCTTCGTCGGTGCCGTTTTCTCTGTTCTTCTCCAGTTTCTCATGCCATTCACTGTACAGGCTCATCTCTTTGTTCCTCCTAATAAGTACATCTGTATATGCTAAATGTCTGATTTCATTTTACATTTTTTCCGGTGCGTGGATGCTGATAAGATCCAATACATTTTTAATGACTATGCGGGTGGAATCCACAAGCATCAGGCGCGCCATCATCAAAGGCTCCTCCACGCCCTTCACACGGCAGGCATTGTAGAAGCTGTGGAAATTAGCAGCCACATCCATCACATAGCGTGTGAGTCTGCTGGGTTCCAGGGCTTTTGCGGCAAGGCGCACCTCTTCCGGATACTCCGAGAGCTTCCGGATAAGATCCAGTTCCTCGCTTTCTGTAAGCACCTCCGGATTAATACTGTCAGTATCCTTTAAAATGACACCTTCTTCCTCCTTTAGCCTCCTTATCAGGCTGCAGATGCGCGCATGGGCATACTGCACATAATAGACCGGATTCTCATTGGACTGACTGACTGCAAGATCCAGATCAAAATCCAGATGGCTTCCCGATGTTTTCAAGTTGAAGAAAAAGCGTGCAGCATCACGTCCCACCTCTTCCAGAAGATCCTCCAGGGAAATTGACTTTCCCGTTCTCTTGGACATGCGGGCGATCTCTCCATTCCTGTAGAGGCGAACCAGTTGAAACAGAACAACCTCCAGCTTGTCCTTTGCAACACCGAACGGAGCCATGGCCGCTTTCATTCTGGCAACATGTCCATGATGATCGGCTCCCCACAGATTGATGCACCAGTCAAAGCCGCGTTTTACAAACTTATTGCGATGGTAGGCAATATCTGCAGCCAGATAGGTAGGAACCCCATTGTTCCTGACCAGCACCTCATCCTTTTCAAGACCCAGTTTCTCTCCATTGAGCCATATGGCTCCTTCCTTTTCAGTGGTATAACCATGATCCGTCAGGAATTCTATGGTTTCGTCCACCTCACCGCTTTGATGAAGGGATCTCTCCGAGAACCAGACATCATATTCTATGCCGTAGGCGGCAAGCATCTCTCTGATCCTATCAATATTGATGGGGAGAGCGTACTGAGCGAGTATTTCACGACGTTTCTCGGGAGTCTCCTCAAGGAGCGCATCGCCGTACTTAGAGATATAATCCTTGGCGTGTTGGATGATATCCTCTCCATGGTAGCCGTCCTCGGGAAAAGCCACTTTCTCCTCTCCCAACAGCTGCTGAAGGTATCGTGCCTCCAAAGAGATCCCGAATTTCTCAATCTGGTTACCCGTGTCATTTATGTAGTACTCGCGGGTCACATCATATCCGGCCTTCTTCAAAACACTGGCTATACAGTCTCCCAAAGCGCCGCCCCTGGCATTTCCCATATGAAGTGGACCTGTAGGATTGGCGCTGACGAATTCCACATTTACACGGATGTTTTTGCCCATGTCCAGCTCGCCATAATGCTCCTTCTTCTCCTGTATCAGTCTAAGAGCATCATAAAGCCAGTGTCGGTTCAGATAAAAATTTATGAACCCGGGTCCTGCGCATTCCACCTTTTCTATATAGGTACCGGTCAGATCCATGGCCTGGATAAGAAGCTCGGCAGCTTTTCTGGGAGGCATCTTTATCTGTCGAGCCACCTGCATGACAATATTGGTGGAAAAATCACCAAAACCCCTCTCCCTGGGAACCTCCACCGAAATCTCCGGAAGCTCCACCTGGGGGATGCTTTTGTTGTTGGCACAGGCTAAAAAGGCATCTGCTACAACCTTTTTGATCTGCTGGTGTATCTTTTCATAAATACTGTTCATACTTTTGTTCATCCCTTTTTATTTTATTGGACAGGCAAGTTCCTGTCAGGACAATGAACGGTTCCCCGTTATCTCCTGTATCTTCACGCTGATGGAGTTCTTTCCGCCATAGGCTCTATTGTACTCCACGATATAATCAACATTGATCTGCCCACCGCTCTCATCCATGCTGACATCCACCTTCTGAGCCGTTATCCCCAGCATGATGGATCCGTACTGGGTCTGATAGTCGGTGAGATGGGTCTTGCCAACCTCAAACAGCATCATGGAGCTGACACTTCCGTGGCGAATGAGTGTTACCGAATCGTTTGATGCCCTGATAACAGTTGTGGTTCCATTCAAACCTGTAATCTGACTTTCTTCATAGCTCAGCACATACTCGTCATTCTCCACCAGCAGCTTGCCTTCGGTCACCAGGCTCAGAGCATTATTCTCACCGCTTAAGTCATCCATCTTGCTGTCTACTGTAATGAGCACCTGCTTTTCCACAATTATGTCCTTTCATATGATCTGATTGATTGCTCATGCTTTTCGAAGGCCAGCTGTATGAGCCGGTCGATCAACTCAGGATAGGGAATCCCACTGGCCGCCCAAAGCTTGGAGTACATACTGATTTCGGTAAAACCGGGCATGGTGTTGATTTCATTTAGTATCACCTTGTTGGTACCCTTCTCGAGGAAGAAATCAACCCTCGAAAGCCCGGAGCATCCCAGTGCCTTGAAGGCTTTAACCGCATAGTTCCGGATCTGTTCCGCCACCTGTGGCTCTATATCCGCAGGAATTATTGTATCCGATTTACCATCGAGATATTTTGCGTTATAGTCGTAAAACTCATTGCTGGGTTTGATCTCGCCCACGACAGAGGCCATGGGATGCTGGTTTCCCAATACAGCACACTCCAGTTCCCTTCCATCAATGAATTTTTCGATTAATATTTTGTTATCATATTTTGCCGCCTGGCGCAATGCCTTCAAGAGGTTTTCCGGCTCCCTGACTTTTGAGACGCCAACCGACGAGCCTGCGTTGGCCGGTTTCACGAAACAGGGCCACCCGATCCGCTCATCGACCATGCTTTTTATCACCTGAATTGACCCCTCTATTTCATCACGCAACACCTTAATATACCCGGCCTGGGGTATCCCTGCATTATTCAACACAAGCTTTGTAAATTCCTTATCCATACAGGCCGCCGACGACAATATGTCACAGCCCACATAGGGAACACCTGCCAGCTGCAGCAATCCCTGAACCGATCCATCCTCGCCATTGGGGCCGTGAAGAACCGGAAAAACAACATCCACTGTTTCGGTCCTGCCATCCTGACCTCTGGCTGCTATTAAATCCATGCAAGTGGCGGCATATCCCACAGCCCGGATGGGCTCCGAAATCAGATTGGCTCTGGCAATACCCTCCCACTCACCTGAGGCAAGGTATTTAATGTCGCCATTATATCTTAGCCATTCCCCGTCTTTTGTTATTCCGATCATGTTTATGTCATAACGATTGGGATCCATGTTCTCCAGCACGCTTTTGGCCGATATCCTGGAAACCTCGTGTTCCGAGGTCTGACCGCCAAAGAGTACCACAACCCTTATTTTCTTATCCATCCCATTCCCCTCCAATCATGTGATGATATGTAAAAGATAAAGCCCATTGCCGGTATAGGTAAATGCCCGATCCGAAGCTCTCACCGGGGCTTCTTAATATAATCCATAAGGGGAGCATATTTGCTCCCCTGTGTTCAGGCTTATTAATACTTTAAGTCTCATCTTCAGTCAGATTGATTATACATATCTTTCCTTGATTATTCAAGCGGATCTTCTTCGTCCATCAAGGTATTTGCAGCATCATCGGAACCATCGCCCGAAACCGGTACAAGTCCGCCATCTTCTGGCCTTGCCATGCCCACTTCCTTGTTGATGATAGCTTCATTTCTGGGGAACTCCTTATCCAATTCCAAATTCCCCTTAAAATTCTTTGCCTGTTTTCCATTGATGACGATCTTAACCCGCTCAATCTCCTTGAGTTCGGTCAGGGCATTAACAATGGAATAAACCGCTAGTTCCTCCAGGGTCTTGCCTCCGGGATGGTTGTCGATAAACTCCTTGGTAAGGTCTACTGTAGCAACACGTCCCTCCAGCGTTACAGGCGACCGAAGGGAGACTCCTTCTGGAAGGACGGGGGATAACCCCTTGGCTTTTGGACCTGAGATCAATTCCTTCACTATGGCTGATGCCAGTGTGGAAGCGCCCTTCTTGGCTTCATCAATGTCCAGGTATCGTATTTCCTTAACTAGCTTGCTTTGTTGCTCATCCCCAAAGTAGAGGCATATCGGCACCTTCTCGTTGAGAACCGCGGCCTCCTCCTCATTTATCACAATACTGCTAACCGGTTCAAGATCTTCTTCGGTCAATTGCTCACCAATGGTCTCTTTATCCTTCCCGCATGAACACAGCAAAAAGGCCATCAGCACGGCCATAATTGCCGCAATCAGTCTTAACGCTTTCATACCAACACCTCATGTCTCAATCCATGATTATGTTTATGAGTGATATAGCTTATTTATTCTTATGGTTTCATTCGGAAAGGCCAAAGGTTTACATGGTTATAATCGGCTGTTACAGCCGCATTTCCTGCTATACCTGCCCAGGATATCCCTCAATTTGATGTGCAGGATGCACCCTTTACAAATGGTAATATTAAGGATATTATATCTTAAGTTGGTGGTTGTAATAATATTCCACCCTAAATATCAAACTTCCGAGGTGTATGAGTTTTATGAAACCCAGATTAAGCAGAGAAAAGATGATGGAACTTATGAAGAATTATTGCAATGGCAACTACAATCGATTCGGGAAGGAATTGGGTGTGGATCCGGCACATCTGTACAGATTCCTGAAAACCGGCATAGGCGGAGGCAAAAAAATGATATTCTCATTGATGGAGTTTTGCGAGAAGAACAGGCTGGATTACAAAAACTATATTGAGATGTAGCCGATTTTTAGTCAGTTTTCTCCCGATAATTTGCACGACTGGTGCATGATAATACCTTAAAATTTTGTTGCATTTAATCATTATATTCAGTAGCAATTTTGATTATAATATCAATTGTTGAAGCAGAAAACGCAGTTTTTATTTACTGAATGATGAAACAATGAAGATCCCCTGAAAACACAGCATAAAACGCAGCAACAAATGGATTTTTCGGCCCCCTTTACGCTCCTTTCCGGAGGAGCGGGAAACAATTTTAATTTTATATATATTTTTCTCTAATCATACAGCGTTCCAAAAGGAGCGCTGTATTTGTTTTATTTCCTTATGTTTTTTTGCTTCCTGACATAATCGATCATGCCTCTTGCCGCTATAGCTCCCTGGCCTACTGCCACCGATATCTGCTTGAATACCCCGGTGCAATCCCCTGCAGTATACAATCCCTCAATATTGGTCTCCATCTTTTCGTTAAAAGCGATGGAATTACCGTTCATCATGATGCCCATCTTCATGGCAAAATTGACTCCCGAGGCGCTTCCATAAGCCACAAACAAACCGTCCACATCCTCAGTTGTACCGTCCTCAAAATTTATGCCCTCAAGGCTTTCTCCGCCATAGAGCCCTTTAATCTTCTTTGTATTCACTCTGAATGCATTCATCTGTTCCGTGGAAGCCGGGGAGATATTGAGTTCCATTCCATTGGTGTAAAGGGTGATATCCTTGGTAAATGAAAGGAGTTCCATGGCTTCATGGACCGCGTAATCGGCATAGCCCAGGACCCCAACCCTCCTGTTTCTGTAGAAAAAGCCGTCACAGGTAGTACAATAACTCACGCCCTTACCTTCAAAGGCGTCAATACCTTTAATCGGAGCTTTCACAGCCGGGGCGCCTGGGGCAAGCAGCACCGTCCTTCCATTGTATTCGCCGTTTACACAGTAAACAGTGAAATGCTCGGCCTTATCAATGCCCACCGCCTCGTCGGAGGCAATCTCAGCCCCCAGCCGCAAGGCCTGTTTCTCCCCGGCTTCCAGAAGGTTATTACCGCTGATGGGCATTTCGAACCCATAATAATTCTCGATTTTTTCGGCTTTAAGCAGCGCACTGTCATGCTTTCCTATAACAAGGGTTTTTAAATTGGCTCTCGTGGTATAAATGGCACATGATATGCCTGCCGGGCCACGTCCGATGATTATGGCGTCATACAGCAAATCTATCACCCATCCGATCCTTTGGCGTTCTTATCATAAACAAAACATCATGATTATTCTACCACGAATTGTCGAAAAAGATAAGGTAGCGGCTTAAGCCTGGCATGTAACAGATGCAAATAGACCGACCGCTGCGGCGGCCGTTTTCTTCGCGACTGCCGGCGATGCGCCAGCTATTGTCATACTGTGCCGAAAACTGTATGTTTCCGTCGCAAATTGCAATAAAGCATACTTTTGTGTTATACTATAGTAAATTATGTCTATTATACCAGCTTAGAATTGGTCTGGACTGCCCCGCATGTTCATGCCAGAGCAACAGGCCACTGTCTGTCCAGCCTGAACTCCTGACCGTGTTATACTCGCAGGTTCAGCTTCCAGGGTATCATCAAGCCGCTCACCGCAGGAATCATAGGTGTACTGCAAGAAATAATCCGGCAGGTATCATGGCCGTCGGTTTACTGCCGTGTTGACTTCATCTTGAAATCCAGTTCAAAATGCTCTGGTATCGGTAAGACCGTCCTTATTTGGATTATGGAATTACCGGAACAGGGTAACGTTAATATCCCGCCGCAGCAGTGCGCGGGTATTTACAGGCCTCTGCCTAAAAAATCGGAAAGATTGGCAATTAAGCTGAAATGATTTCAACAGGGGTGTGTTAAGATGCTTATGACACTTACGGAGTGGATTTTTGCCGCAGCAACTGTCTTGTTTGCCGCTTTACTGGCAGCGCTGGTTTTTCATGGACGCAGGCTGAAGAAACTGGATCCGTTTAGTGGACGGGGAACTCTGCAGGAAGGGCTGGGTCCCAAGGAATGGGAGCACCAGATGATTGAGCTTGCGCGGGATCACTGCTCTGTAAAATGGAAGAGCACCAGGTCCATAGTGGGAAAGTACAACCAGATAGCATACAGGAAAATAAACAAGATACACAGCATAATTTCCGGCGCCCCGTCCGACGTGATTGCCCTCATACCGTCCGCCCGGTGGCTCTTTGACAATTTCCAGATGATGTACCGCGAGATCAAGAAAATTATGACAACAGGCACAAATTACCTGTCCCTTCCGCATCTTAAATCCTCCGAGTATCGGGGATATCCCAGGATATATATAATTGCCAGGAAAATGGTCGAAATATCAGGAGGCTATCTCCATGAAGAGAACATCGCCCTGATGATCGATGCCTACCAGAGTATCTGCCCCTTAACCGAAAGGGAACTCACAGTGCTGCCCGAGATGCTGGGGTTCTGTCTGATGGAGCGCATTATCGATGTGTCCAGCGAAATAATCCATGTCATCCGGGTTAAGGTCAGGGCAGAAAGATTTGTCAGGGAGCGGCTCGTCGATAAAGAGGGATATCTCGAAATTACACCGCTATTGGTCAAACTCGACAATGCGGACGCCGATATCTCCTTCCATTCCCATGTCATCTACCTTTTGAAAAACAGAGCTGTGGATGACGCCGCCATAGCTCGGTACGTAGCATACCACTTTAACACCGAAGGCGAGAAAATCAACGCTGCCGCTGTTTTCAAGGATGAAGGCCGTAAAGCGTCCATGCTTGAATCCTGTGTCCGGACCCTCATCACCAGCCTGAGGGAGCTTAACAGCATCAACGAGGAGGAATTGATTGAAAAGCTTTCCCTGGTCGAGCGCATCCTGGCCAAAGACCCTGACGGCATATATCCTCACATGGATAGCGGCAGCAGAGGGCAATACAGGATGATGGCCGAGAAACTGGCAATAAGGTGCCGCGTGAACGAGGTGGATGTGGCTGAGGCGTGCGTGGACCTTGCCATAGAAGGACGGGACGATGTATTCTGTTCCCGCCATGTGGGAGCTTATCTTTTGGGCAGGGGATATCCGTTTCTGAAAGCCAAGATTCTGAACAGGCCCCTTCCGGAACAAGTCCGGGACACCAAACGGTCCAGGGGCATCATGTATTTTTCTCTGAACGCCCTTATCCTTGCCGCGCTGGTTTTCCTGATCCCTTATGCCCTCTGGCTCGCAGGCTATGGCCACGAGCCATACAAGAGCGTGCTTTTGATCCTCGCGTCGCTGCCGATAGCGATCCATGCGTCAAAAGTCACGGCCGATGCCATAATTACCAGGCTGATACCGCCTCAGCATCTGCCCCTCATGGACTATTCGGAGGAAATCCCCGACAGCGCCAGGACCTTCCTCGTCATGCCTGTAATAATATCCACAAAAGAACAAGGGCTTGAATATGTGGAAAGGCTGCACAAACATTATCTCGCCAACCGGCAGCCCAACCTGTACTTCGCGCTTTTGGCCGATTATGCCGACGCGCAGGGGAAGGAGATGCCGTCGGATAAGGAAATAAGGGACACGCTGGTCTCACGCATTGAACAGCTCAACAGGAGATACCCATCGGCGCACCGGAAATTTTCGCTTTTTATCCGGGAACGCAAGTGGAACCAGTCCGAGGGTTGCTATATGTGCTGGGAGAGAAAGAGGGGCAAGCTGGAAGAGTTCAATGCCCTGCTCAACGGGGTGGACGCCGGGAATACCAGCTTCACCACGCTGCTGTGTGACATGGAAATCCTCGGCTCCATCAGGTATGTCATAACCCTGGACGCAGATTCAGACCTCGTTATTGACAACGCCTCAAAGCTCGTAGGCATGATAGACCATCCGCTCAACCGGGCCCTCGTGGATCCTGACAAAAAGAGGGTTAAGGAAGGTTACGCCATCATCCAGCCCCTTGTCAGGAACCATGTATACGAAAAGAATTCCGCCTTGTTCCTGAAGATATACGGGGGCAGGACCGGCTCGCCCAATTACTCTGTGGTGGTTTCGGACATCTACCAGGACCTTTTCAGGGAAGGCTCATTTGTCGGTAAAGGCATTTATGATGTCCGGGCATTCCACCAGCTGCTCTATAAAAAGATACCGGAGAACTGTGTGCTCAGCCATGACCTGCTTGAGAGCTGCTATGCGAGAACAGCCTTTGCGAGCGGCGCTGACATAGTGGAGAGCTTCCCGGGAAGCTATATGTCCTACGCAAAACGGGAACACCGCTGGATAAGGGGTGACTGGCAGCTCATGCCCTGGTTGCTAAGAAAAGAGCTGAGCTTCCTTTCCAGGTGGAAAATCAGTTACAACATGATAGTAAGCCTGCTGCCGGCAAGCAAGTTCCTGTTCATCATCCTGACGATCGCGCTTGTACCCGGAGCATACTGGCTGTGGATCCCGGTTGTCCTTTTCACCAGTATCTTCGACCTGCTGCTCCTGATCCTGGGAGTAATAATCCACAAGATAAGAAGGCCGCGCCTCGCGCTTGTATATTCCCGGCTCTTTCAGGAAATCGGGGTTAAGCTGCTGAAGGCTTTTCTCGATATCGTCCTTATCCCCGCCGCTGCATTTAACGCGATAGACGCGGTCCTGACAACCCTTTACCGTTTAACCATCAGCAAAAAGCATCTATTGTTGTGGAACGCGGCGGACATTGTTGAAAAAACGGCAAATAACACGCTCAAGGGCTATTTTATAATGCTGTGGCCTTCCAGCCTTGTCTCCTGCGCGCTTGCCGCAATAATGCCGGTCGTTTCAGGCATCAGCGTGCTGCCCATAAGCCTAATACTGGCTATATTGTGGGGAACATCCTTCTTTACGGCATATATTATCAGCAGGAGCGGAGGAGACGCCCGGACAAGGAAGCAGCTCGACAGGAACGGTCTTTTGTATGACACAGCCCGGAGGATGTGGAAATTTTTCAGGGAATTCGCCGTAAAAGAGAACAACTGGCTTTGTCCCGACAACTACCAGGTATCAAACGTTGTAAAGGTCACCCATAAGACCTCCCCCACCAACATCGGGCTTCAGTTCCTGTCCATATTGACGGCCAGGGACTTCGGTTTTGAAACCTTAAGCTCGTCCCTCGACTATACCGAAAACCTTATGTACACCGTAAATGTGCTCCCCAAATGGAAGGGACACCTGTATAACTGGTACGATACCCGCACCCTTGAAGTATTGCAGCCCCGGTATATTTCAACCGTTGACAGCGGGAATTTCTTCGGAAGCCTTATCGCGCTGAAAAACGGCTTGCTTGAACAATTGGACAAGCCCGTGCTCAACGATGGCCTTATGGCCCAATTATACCGGATCGCTAAGAGGGCAGGCCTGAAGGTGCCGGAATACACCAGTATGGGAAATTTGCTTAAAGATCTCGAAGGGCGCCTGGAAACCATAAGCCAAAAATCTTTGGACAGCGCCGGCATGGACGCGGAAGAAATGAAAAGGCTCCTGGATCTTGTCCTCAAAGAGGCTGAGAGTTTCGGCATGGAAGGGGCAAGCCCGGACGAAAGGGTCACGCTGTCCTCCCTTGCCGGCTCCGGGAACGAATATGCCGTCTCTGTGAGTGAAAGGATCTTTGGCCTTTGCCGGACCATAGACAATATGCTTGAACAGGCGGACTTTGCAAGCTTGTTCAACCACAGGAGGATGCTGTTTCATATCGGATACAACGAATCATCCCATGAGCCTGATGATGGCTGTTATGACCTTATAGCTTCCGAGTCGGTTCTTACCAGCTATCTTGCGATAGCGATGGACAAGGTGCCGGTCAAGCACTGGAAGAAGCTGGGGCGCCCACTTACCCTCATTATGGGGATACCGGCCCACGTGTCCTGGAGCGGCACCATGTTCGAATACCTTATGCCCAACCTGCTGCTCAAGGAATACGAGGAATCGGTATTTGCCGACTCGAACCGGGCCGCGGTTCTCCAGCAAATAAGGTATGCGCGCAGTATGGGCATCCCCTGGGGGATTTCCGAATCCCAATACCACCGTTTTGATATAAATTCCAACTACCAGTACAGGGCCTTCGGTGTACCCAAACTAAGGCTCCAGCCGTCATTTGAGCTTCCCCTTGTGGTGGCTCCATACGCCTGCATGCTGGCTTTGGAATACGCAGGGAACAAGGCGCTTGATAACCTGGAGAAGATAAAGGCTCTCGGCGCTTACGGCGAATATGGCTTCCATGAGGCAATCGACTTTAGCAGCCCCGACCCGGTGGACCTTAGCAAAAACTATTGCATAGTCAAATCCTACATGGCACACCACCTGGGCATGAGTCTCGTGGCAATCAACAACTACTTAAACGACGGTATCATGAGGCGCCGGTTCCATACCGAGCCCATGGTGAAGGCTGCCGAAACACTGCTTGAGGAAAAACGGGAAACATGGTTTGTGTCCATATCCAGGAGAGGGTATGCCGTTGATATCAGGAAAAAAATAGTACATGAGGATGAAAAGCTGGGGGAAAGGATGATAAAAACCGTGGCGCCCGCGATCCCGTCGGTGGGGTACTATTCCAACGGGATCTACTCGGTGCTTATAACATCGGACGGGGACGGATTCAGCAGCTGCGGCGGCATAATGGTCAACAGGTGGAAACCGGATATATATGCCCAGACCGGGTTCTATATATACATCCAAGACATGGAGGAGGGCAATTTTTGGAGTTCAGCCTATAATCCCACAAGGACCAGGCCTGACGAGTATTCTGCCGCCTTCTCACATCACCGGGCAAAGTTCCAGAGAAGGGATGGAGACATATCCACCTGTACCATTGTTACCATGTCATCGGAGCATAACCTTGAGATCCGGCAGGTAACGCTTAAAAACCACGGCTCTGAAAGAAAGCGGATACAGGTCACCAGCTACCTGGAGGTAGCGGCGGACAGCTATTTGGCTGACGCGAGCCACCCCGCCTTCAGCAAGCTGTTCATTGAAAGCGAATATGACCAGGACAGGGCGGTATTCCTTTCAAGAAGAAGGGACAGCGGCGAGAATAAGAATCCATATATCATACATTTGGTGCGGACAAGCGACGGTCATCCAGGGCGGGTGGAATATGAGAATGACAGGATGAGATTTATAGGCAGGAACAACACCCTGGCAAACCCCGACGCGCTCCGAAACGACCTTTCAAACAGTGATGGCTTCTCCAATGACCCCATCATGAGCCTACGGGTTTATGCGGACCTGGAACCGGAAGGCACGGCAACAGTCACATTTTTGGCCGGAACATGCCAAACCCGTGACGAAGCGATGAGAATAAGCGATGAGATGAGTGTTCCCTACAGGATCAACAGCGTCATGCAGACGTTCCAAAGGCAAAGCGCTGTGGAACTTAAGTACCTCGGGATAAGCAGCAGGCAGCTCAATGCTTTCCAAGACGCGATAAGTCCGCTCTTCTATCCCTCAAGGTTCTTCAGGGGCCCGTCTGAAAGCATCAGGCGCAATTTCAAGGACCAAAACTCCCTGTGGAGATTTGGCATATCGGGTGACAAACCTATTATGATGCTTCAGGTGAATTCTGCCGAAGAGGCGGAGATAATCAGGGATGTTCTAAAGCTGTACGAATACCTGCGCATAAACAATGTAAACGTGGACCTGGTGATACTGTGCGAGACGAAATACGGATACGCGCAGGAACTGAATGATCTGCTCAACACCATGACAAGCTCGCTCAGGATCTATGACCACAAGGATGATCCGGGAATATTCATTATCCATGCATACCAATTGGTTCCCGCGGAGCGGGATTTGCTGAACACCGTCGCAAGGATTGTCTTCTCTGAAAAGACAGGCATCTATTTCAGGAGCATCTGGATTGACATGAGAAATACGCAAATACAGGGCTAACGGGGGTGGATAAAACATGTACGGCGAAAAAAAAGAACTTGAGTTTTTCAATAGTTTCGGGGGCTTTACGCAGGACGGCACCGAATACGAGATTATTCTGGATGGCGAGAACAGGCCGCCGGCTCCCTGGATCAATGTCATCTCCAATAAGAGCTTCGGTTTTACCATATCGGAGTCCGGGGCGGGATATACATGGGCATACAACAGCAGGGAGAACAAGATAACGCCCTGGTCTAACGACCCTGTCCTGGACAGCTGCCCGGAAACCATATATGTCAGGGATGATGCCAGCGGCAAGATAACGAGCCCCGTCTCGCTGGGAAGGAAGGCCAGGGGTATCTTCCGCGCCTGGCATGGATTCGGGTATTCCAGGTTCCAGCACGAAGAAGATGGGATCGAGTATGATCTTACGGTTTTTGTGCCCGTTAACGAGCCTTTAAAGCTATGGGTCCTCACGTTGGCCAATCGCTCTGACACAGAACGCGGCCTTACGCTCACCTATTATGTCGAGTGGGTTCTGGGCGTAAACAGGGACCAGACGGCACCGTATATTGTAACCTCGTACAATAACGAGCACGAGTACCTGTATGCCAGGAACGTCTATAATTACCCTTACAGAAAGCACCGTGCCTTCATGTTCTCCAGCGGGGCTATCAATTGCTATACGGGCGACAGGCATGAGGTCCTGGGTCCAAAAGGCTCTGTGAGAAAGCCCGGCGGCCTCGGAAAAAAGTTTACTTGCGCCACGGGCGTCAGTTATGATCCCTGCGGCGCGATCCAGGTACCAATTTCCATTCCGCCCGGAAAGAGCATGACCATCCTGTTCGGCCTGGGATACAGCGATGATGAGAATGAAATAAACAGCCTGATTCTTAAATATAAAGATACCGAAACGGCAGAAAAAGAACTGTCCGCTGTCCTTCAGCACTGGGACGGCATCCTGGGCGCCTTGAAGGTGGAAACTTCGGACCGGGCGATGGACATCCTCATCAACGGATGGCTCCTTTACCAGAACATCTCATGCAGGCTGTCGGCAAGGACCGCCTTCTACCAGTGCGGAGGGGCATATGGGTTCAGGGACCAACTCCAGGATGCCATGGCACTTGTGTATACCCGTCCCGATATATTGAGGGAGCAGATTATACGCTCATCCGAAAGGCAGTTTGAGGAGGGCGATGTACAGCACTGGTGGCACCCTCCCGAAGGCACCGGGGTCAGGACAAGGATAACCGACGACCTGCTCTGGCTGCCTTATGCCACAGCGGTGTATATCAAGTCCACCGGGGATTATTCCATCCTGGAAGAGCGCACACATTACATAAAAGGTCCCGCTCTTTCCGAAGACCAGCGTGAAATGATGTTCCTGCCAGAGCAGTCCGAGCTTGAGGGAAGCATATACGAGCATTGCAAAAAGGCTATCGAGCGCATCGGTTTTGGCGCCCACGGGCTGCCCCTGATGGGAGGCGGCGACTGGAACGACGGCATGAACCTGGTGGGGATCAAAGGAGCGGGTGAAAGCGTATGGCTCGGATGGTTTATCATTGCGCTTGCTGAGGATTTCATACCCATATGCCGCCATATGGACGACCTCGCCTTTGCCAAGAAGCTGGAGCAGATGAGGCAAGACCTTATCTCAGCCATAGAAGAACATGCGTGGGACGGGGAATGGTACCTCAGGGCCTTTTACGATGACGGCACCAAACTTGGGACCAAGAACGACAACGAGTGCCGGATAGACTCCATAAGTCAGTCCTGGAGTATCATTTCAAAGGCGGCGGACCTGGACAGGGCAAGGCGCGCATTCCATTCCGCCTGGAACAACCTCGTAATCGAGAAGGAAGGGGTATCGCTTCTTTTAACCCCTCCTTTCAACAAGACCGAAAAGAACCCGGGCTATATCAAGAAGTACTATCCCGGTATCCGCGAAAACGGGGGGCAGTATACCCACGCGGCCGCTTGGCTTGCCATAGCCGCCGCCATGCTGGGGTATTATGACAAATCATACCGCCTTTTCACAATGCTGAATCCCATATACAATACCAGCACCAGGAAGGATGTGCTTAGATACGAAAAGGAGCCCTATGTGATGACTGCCGATATATCGTACGAGGCTCCCTATACGGGAAGGGGTGGATGGAGCTGGTACACCGGCTCTGCCGTATGGATGTACCAAGGTCTTGTAAAATGGTTCCTCGGCCTTCGAAGGGAAGCCGGTCACATTGTAATCGAGCCGGCCGTACCCGAAAGTTTTGGCGACTACAGGATCATATACAGGTATAGGACTGCCGTATATACCATTGAAGTAAAGCAGAAAAGCCCCGGCACACTCCAATGGGACACCCCTGCCGCCGAAACTGAAACCCCATACCCCGCAGCGGTGTTCCTGGATGGGGAAAGGCTGTCCGACAACAGGATAAACCTTGCGGACGACGGCAGGGAGCACCATGTGACAGTCTGGCTGAGGCCTTCCGCAGACTGATACAAAACGCTTTACACCTATGGCTGAAAACAGGCAGCAGGCAACTGCCGCGTGTGTAATTCGGGTTTTGCGCATAAACTGTTATGATAACCGGACGTATGGAAAGCAGACCCGGAACCGATTGACTGACAAAGCAAAGTACTGTAATGTATAATCGTGTATAATAATGTATAATGATGAAAAATTACGGAGGTACTTTCCTTGCAGACCTATAAATACGACGCTTTCATCAGCTACAGGCACACTGAACCCGATAAGGCCATTGCCGAGAAACTGCACAGGATGCTTGAGACCTACAAGGTGCCAAAGGCTGTAATCAAAATGGGCAGCCAGAAGAAAGTGGGCCGGGTTTTCAGGGACCGGGAGGAACTCCCCACGTCATCCAACCTTGCCGATAGCATCCAAGAGGCCCTGGAAAACTCGGAACATCTCATAGTTATCTGTTCGCCAAGGACGCCCCACTCCCAATGGGTTTGCAAGGAGATCGAAACATTTTCGGAACTTCATGGGCACGACAGGATCCTTGCCCTGCTGATAGAAGGCGAACCCGAGGAATCTTTTCCAGAGCAGCTCTGTTTCGTGAAAAAATGTATTCATCACAGCGACGGAACGGTAACTGAAGAGTTTCATAAAGTCGAACCCCTTGCAGCCGATATCCGCGCTCAAAGCTTAAGCGGAATGAAAAAGAAACTCAAAACTGAGATTCTCCGCCTTCTGGCCCCCATTCTCAACTGCAGGTTTGATGACCTGAAGCAGAGGCACAGGGAAAGAAAGGTAAAGCGCATCCTCACCCTTTCCTTCGCTCTCTCCCTTTTCTTTCTGCTCTTCGGCTCCTACAGCGCTTATCAGGCTTCACTGATCAAGCAACAGGCAGAGGTGATACAGCAGAAGTCTGAACAGGTGGAACAGAAATCCAAAGAGGTGGAACAGCATGCTGAAATGCTGGAGATACAGGTTCAAAAAACGCTGAGGGGGCAGTCCCTCTACCTTTCGGATATTGCTGAAAACTATTTATCAAACGGTGACAGGCTGGGGGCTGTGCTGGCAGCAAAGGAAGCCCTTCCTAAAAATCTGGCCAACCCCGAAAGACCCTATGTGGAGGAAGCGGAGTATATTCTCTGTGAAGCTCTTGGTGTCTACAAAACACATTATGTTTTTGAGCTTAGAGCCGATCTTTTGCTCAGACACAACGAAAAAGTGCTTGATACCGCATTAAGCCCCGACGGTAAAAAGGTTGCCACCCTCACAGATGCCAGCACCATATATTTCTGGAACGCTGAAAACGGTATGCTGCTAAACACATACGACCTCCACCGATTCTTTTATGGATCTGGCCTTCATTTTCTTGACGAAAACACCCTTCTCTTTCATACCGATAAGGGGATACACTGCCTGGATACTGACACCATGAATGAGAAATGGTCTTATTCCTGCCGGGGATCGGATCTGGCTGTAAGC